>Ga0306925_10007323_pt1 | contig 10364 bp, 3 predicted proteins | sample flu12Cox44000176_FD_203755 | JGI IMG/M metagenome (GOLD analysis project Ga0306925, IMG submission 203755) | Lab enrichment of tropical soil microbial communities from Luquillo Experimental Forest, Puerto Rico - flux8day.12C.oxic.44.000.176 (v2)... | ecosystem: Environmental > Terrestrial > Soil... | reverse complement strand
TGGTCCAGCCGGACGGCCGCATCGACGTGCTGTATCTCGGTCATTACGTGAGCCCCGGCACCTACCAGATGCATCCGGGGCACGAGTTCTTCACCTCCTCCGCCAACGGCACCCGGTGGCCCAGCCACCCGCTGGAGCTGTGGCCGGGTTTCGGCGCCATCGCGACGCAGGAGTGGTGGATCGACGTGAACCTGGCCGCCGACGCCGGCGGCAACCTGTATGCCACCTGGGACACCCAGACGCCGCGCGGGGACATCGGGTGGCTGTCGGCGTCCACCGACGGCGGGAAGACCTGGGGCCGTCCGGTACGGGTCACCCCCGGCAACAACCACGCCGTTCACATCCTCGCGTCGGCCGGCGGCCCCCGCGGCATCGCCTACGTAGGCTGGCAGACCGACGCCCCCGCCCCCGGCTATGCGACCTACCTGCGCCCCTACTCGGTCACCAAGGGATGGCTCGGCCCAGCGGTCAAGGTTTCGCCCGGCTACGGGAGCCGCACCATCTGGCCCGGCGACACTTTTGGCCTGGCCACGCTCCCCGGCGGCAGGCTCGCCATCAGCTGGGGCAGCGCGGTCGGCGCCGCTAAGGACTCCGAGATCTGGGCGGCCACCGTCAGCGTGGCCCGCGGGGCTTAGGGAACCGGGCGCGCCTGCGGGTCGTTACCGGGCTGGGCCCGGCGCGGATGGCGCGCTCAGCGGCGTTCTGGCGCACCCTTGGCGAGGACCTGGGTCTTTCATCCGTGCCGGGCACAAGCCAGTCCGGCGGGATCAAATTATGAGGTCAGCCCGGCGACGAGGATCACGGCGCAGTTCGCCAATGTCAGGGCCGAGCGCCTGTTGGAGCATTAAGCCGAGCGGCCGCCGGGAGACCCGGCGGCCGCTCGCCCTGTCGGTCAGCTGTTGACTACGCGCACCGGTTCCTCATAACCGGGCCGAACAGCTGCGGGTATCCCACCGCGGGGATGATCGAGCCGTATTGGGCGAATTTGCCGAACGTGCTGCCGTTCGTCATGTTGCCGAACTCCCACAAGCAGGAGCTGGTGAGCGTCCAGTACGGGTAGAACTTGCCCGGCGCGCCCGGTGGCGGGACCGTGCAGCCCGCTGGGTTCGGGAACGCGCAGCTTGCCTCGGACAGCGCTGCGTCCGTCTGGAACTGGAACTGGGGATAACCAGCGCCGTTCGAAGTGGGCTGGGCCTGCAGGAACGTCGACGGGAACAGGTTGGGGCTGGTCGAGGTCGGCCAGTCGGCCCAGTACGGGTTGCCGTCGAAGTCCAGGTCGCCGTTCTGGAATACCTCAACCAGGCAGCCGGTGACCACGTTCGGTTGCACCCTCCCTTGGTGCGTGTCTCCCTTCGGGTAGCAGAATGAGTCGCCCGCCTCCGGTGTCGTGGAATCGGGAGGGGCCGCGTTCTCGTACGGGCCGTGGCACACATTCCAGGTCGTGTCGTTGAAGCCGGGGATGACCTGGTTCACGTTGAACGGCTTGGTGAGGCTCGTGCACGCCTCGAAGTGGCCGATCTCGAACTGGGTGCCGACGGCGAGCTGGTCCGCCGCCCACGGCACGATGTTCCGCGGGCCAGCGCTGTTGTACTCGGGCTGGTAGTTGAACGGGGTGCCGCTGCAGTCGTTGATGTTGGTGGCCATGAACCCGTTCTTGGCCGAGGCCTGCATGAAGCCAGATTGCCCACTGGTGAGGTCGTTGATGGTCAACTTCAGGGCTTTCTGGCCCGGTTGCCCGGGCACGGCCGCGTTCGACATGTGGATCACCAGGTGGTCGCCCGAGTTCATGAGCAGCGTGTTCTGGTTGGGTGTGTTGGTTGCGATGTCGGAGAGCTGCGGGCTCGGCGGGCCGGTCGGCACGCCGTTGGTCTGGATGAACGCGAAGTTCGTCGGCTCTATACAGTGGGTGTTGCAGCTGGCGAAGTTCACCGTGCACTCGGCGTCGTTGATGTGCAGTGACGCGCACCAGTGCGTGTTGTCGCAGCTGATGTTGTCGACGAACGGCGCCATCCCCGGCGGGTAGAACTGCATCTCGAGGAACGAGCTGCCGGCGCCTGGGTACACCCCCGGCGGAGTGGGCGCGTTGACCGAGGCCGGGGCGTTGGCGTCGCTCCCAGGCTGGCAGGGAAGCAACGGGTAGGAGAAGGGGTTGCACAGCGCCATCCCGAACCACGGCGCGATGGTCAGCTCGGCGAAGTGCGTCCGGTCGTGGCCGGGTGTCTTGACGGTCGGCGGCTGGGCTGGGTCGGTACCGAGCGTCTCATGCCAGACGACGTTGTTGCCTGAGCCGTTGCGCCCCGACATGAAACGGATGAGCGGCTCGTCGTGGCCGATGTAGCGGCCGTTGTCGTAGAAGCGGCCGCCCCACGTGTAATCGTTGTTGACCCCCTTCATGCCCCGGATGTCGGTGCACACCTTGATGTTGACGGTCTTCTGCGCCGGGCTCATCCCGTTGCAGTCCAGCCCGCCGGTCGCATGCGGTGCGACCCACACGTGGGCCGTCTGAGGCGAGCCTCCCGGCTCCGGCTTGACGGTCTGCGCCGCCGCGGTGCTGGCCAGGCCGAAACAGGCGAGCCCACACGTTGCGGCGATGGCCACCACCCTGGCCAAACGTGAGCGTCCTAAGGTACCCGATGGGATGATCATTCCAGCCTTCCCCTTTCGCCATTGATTCGCGGAAAAGCGGATGTGAAATCAAGCTCTTACTGCGTGGCGGGGATTGGAGTGAATGTAACTCCGCGCCGGGGGCCTGGCAAGATACTGTTCGTAATAGCCGGATAACCAGTTCGTAATGACCCGGTAAATTAGCATGAATCGTTTTGCAGCGGCGCGGGCCGGCCCGAGCTCAATCGCCCGACGGCCAGGGTTCGGGCCTCCTGCGCGATGACTTCGGGCCGGGCCGGCCGTCTTCCTGATACACCACGCCGCTGCTGGCGGCCTGACGGCTGGAGGACAGACGATGGGGCAAGGTGCTCGCTGGGATCCGACTTTCAACGACTACCACGTGAAGAAGTGACGGCAGGAGTCCTGATGGCCAAGCTCATCTACTCGGCGATCGCCTCGGCGGACGGCTACGTCGAAGACGCCACGGGCAGCATCGAATGGGCGGCGCCCGACGACGAGGTACACCGCTTCGTCAACGACCTCGAGCGCCCGGTCGGCACCTACCTCTACGGGCGCCGGATGTACGAGACGATGGTCTACTGGGAGACCGCCCACGCGATGCCGGGCGAGCCGCCTGTCGGCCGCGACTACGCCAGCATCTGGCAGGCAGCCGACAAGATCGTGTTCTCGAAGACACTCGAGTCGGTGTCGAGCGCCAGGACACGGATCCAGCGGGAATTCGATCCCGCCATGGTCCGGCAGCTGAAGTCGGCCACCGAGCACGACATGACGGTCGGGGGTGCGGACCTGGCCGGGCAGGCCATCGAGGCGGGGCTGGTCGACGAGCTGCAGCTGTTCCTGGTCCCCGCCATCGTCGGCGGGGGCAGGCGTGCGCTCCCCGACGGCGTCCGTTCGGATCTGGAACTGCTGGACACGCGGCGGTTCGCAGGCGGCGCCGTCTACCTCAGGTACCGCCTCAAGCCAGCTTGATCGCGGACGGGAACCGGCTGACGTCCGCTAGCCGCGCAGGCGCAGACCGCGGGGGGTGGGGCGGAAGCCGGCGTCGGCCAGGGCCTGGGCCAGCGGTGACTCGTACACCCCCGAGCCGTCGGCGCGCTCGACGGTCAGGCGGCCGAGCGCCCCGCCGCGCACCGCCTCGGCCAGGCCGGCCGCGGCCGGGGCCAGCACGGCGGGGTCGCTGGTCCACGACAGCAGCGTTTTCCCGCCCCGCTCTACGTACAGGACCAGCTGCCCGCCGGACAGCACCACCAGGGCCCCGGCCTTGCGGCCGGGCCGGTGGCCGCCGGGCACCTCGCCGGGCCGGGCCGGCCAGGGCAGCGCCGCGCCGAACGGGTTGGCCGGGTCGGCCGCCGCGAGCACGGTCACGGCCGGGCCGGGTGGCTCCTTCGCCTCGCCGTACCCGGCCTCCACGGGCGCGCCCGGCCACCGGGGCTGGCCTGCCGGGAACGGCGCCGGCTGGGCCGGGGCGGCGATGTCCGCGGCCATCGCCCGCATCCGGTCCACCGCCCCGGGCAGCGCGAACTGGGCGCCGCCCAGGCCCTCCACGAAGTAGCCCCGGCGGCAGTGCCCGGTCTCCTCCATCGCCCGCAGCACCGGGTAGAGCGCGCCGAACCCGCCCGCCGTCCGCTCGGCGGTGACCGCGCCCTTGGTCACGATGCCGTACCGCTCCAGCAGCGTGCGGGCCAGCGCGTGCAGCCGCCTGGTCGGGTCCGGGTCGGCCTCCGGCAGCAGCGACCACCGGCCGGTCACCGTGGGCGGGCCGGTGCGGCTGGCCAGGCCCATGCGCCCCGAGCCCGGCCTGCGGCTCCCGAACCGGCCGGTGCGGCCCGCCCTGGGCCGCGGCACCCAGCCGGGATCACCCAGCCCGCCACCAGGCACGCCCACCCCGCCGCCCGGCGCGCCCAGCCCGTTGAGCCCCCCCAGCCCGTTCGGCCCCGGTCCGGCCGCCCCGGCCAGACCAGCTGACCCGGTTGGCCCGCCCGGAAGCGCGGCCGCGCCGCGTGTCCCGCCCGCGTCGGCCACCGGCCGCCCGGAGCCGAGCACCGTGCGCAGCGGCGCCAGGGTGTCGTTCGTGAGCCGCCCCGCCCACACCAGGTCCCAGATCGCCGCCGCCACCGCCTTGTCGGTCAGGCCGCGCCGCTCCGCCTCCGGCAGCAGTCCCGCCGCCCGGTCGGCGATCATCCGGAAGAACATCCCACCGCCGCCGTCCAGCACCGCGAGCACCGCCTCGTGCAGCGGCGTCATGGTGATCTCCGACGGCGCGGGCAGCAGCAGCGGGGCCGTGTGCGCGGGCGCCAGCACCAGCCAGCCGTCGCCGCCGGGCAGCCCGCCCGCGCCCGCCCAGACGATCTCACCGGCGGTGGTCAGCTCGTCCAGCAGGCCGCTCTGGTAGCCGGGCACCCGGCCGGGCAGCGTCAGCGTCTCCAGCGCGGAGGCCGGCACCGGCGCCCCGGCGAGCTGCTCGACCGCGTCGTACACCGCGTCCGGCTTGGCCGCCCGCCAGCTTTTGCCGGGTCTCGGCCCGCCACGGCGCCCGGCCTCCCCGGCCCTCTGGCCGGCGTTCTGCCAGGCGGGCAGGAACGCGCCCAGGACCTCCGGCGGGACCGGCTCGGCCTCCTTGCGGAGCCGGGCCAGGCAGCGCCGCCGCAGCAGCCGCAGGACCTCGGTGTCGCACCATTCGGCGCCCCGGCCGCCGGGCAGGAACTCGCCCTCGCTGACCCGGCCCTGCGCCGCCAGCCGCCGCAGCGCGCCGGTGACGACCGCCTGCCCGAGACCGTAGCGGCCCGCCACGTCGGCGGTGGTGAACGGGCCGTGGCAGCGCCCGTACCGGGCGACCAGGTCTTCCAGCGGATCGGGCACCGGCTCGGTGAACGCGGCCGGCACGCCGACCGGCAGCGGCACGCCGAGCGCGTCGCGCAGCCGACCCGCGTCCTCGACCGCCGCCCAGCGCGCCTCGCCGCTGATCCGCACCTCGATCGCCCGGCGCTGCGCCGCCAGCTCGGCCAGCCAGCCGGGCGCCGCGCCGGGCTCGGTGCACCGGTCGGCGACCTCGGCCCCCGACAGCGGCCCGATCGTGCGCAGCAGGTCCGCGACCGCCTCGAGGTCGCGGCAGGCGCGGCCGGGGGCCAGCCGCTGCAGTTCGTTCTGCGTCTGCTCCACGACCTCGGGATCGAGCAGTTCCCGCAGGTCGGCCTGGCCGAGCAGCTCCGCGAGCAGTGAGGAGTCGAGCGCGAGCGCCTGGGCGCGCCGCTCGGCCAGCGGCGAGTCGCCCTCGTACATGAACGCGCCGATGTACCGGAACAGCAGCGACTTGCCGAACGGGGACGGCGCCGGCGTCTCCACCTCCACCAGCCGGATCTTGCGGCTGGTCAGGTCGCGCATGAGGCCGGTCAGCGCGGGCACGTCGAACACGTCCTGCACGCACTCCCGGACCGTCTCCAGCACGATCGGGAAGGTGCCGTACCTGGCCGCCACCGCGAGCAGGTGCGCGGACCGCTGCCGCTGCTGCCAGAGCGGGGAGCGCCGGCCGGGCTGGCGGCGCGGCAGCAGCAGGGCCCGGGCGGCGCACTCGCGGAACCTGGACGCGAACAGCGCCGAGCCGCCCAGCTCGGCGGTGATCAGCGGCTCCAGCTCGTCCGGGTCGAACTCGGCGATGCCGGCCGGCGGCGGCTCGTCGGTGTCGGGCACGCGCAGCACTATCCCGTCGTCGGTGTGCAGCGCCTGCACGTCCATGTCCTCGTAGCGTTCGCGCAGGCGGGCGGCGATGGCCAGCGCCCACGGGGCGTGCACCTGCGCCCCGTACGGGCTGTGCAGGACGAGCCGCCAGTCCCCGAGCTCGTCCCGGAACCGCTCCATCACCAGGGTTTTGTCGTCGGGCAGGTAGCCGGTGGCCTCCCGCTGCGACGTCAGGTAACGGATCAGGTTCGCCGCCGCCAGCTCGTCCAGGCCGGCGCCGCGCAGCGTCGCGGTGGCCGCCTCCTCGCCCGCCGCGCCGAGCTCGCGGCAGAACGCGCCGAGCGCGCGGCCCAGCTCGGCGGGCCGGCCGGGTGCGTCGCCGTGCCAGAACGGCAGCCTGCCGGGCTGGCCCGGGGCGGGGGAGACGAGCACCTGGTCGGCGGTGATGTCCTCGATCCGCCACGAGGTGGCGCCGAGCACGAACACGTCGCCGACCCGCGACTCGTACACCATCTCCTCGTCGAGCTCGCCCACCCGGTGGGAGTTGCGGCCCTGGCGCTGCGGCCCGGCCAGGAACACGCCGAACAGGCCGCGGTCGGGGATGGTGCCGCCGCTGGTGACGGCCAGCCGCTGGGCGCCGGGGCGGCCGTGCAGGGTGTCGGTGGTGCGGTCCCAGACCAGCCGGGGCCGCAGCTCGGCGAACTCCTCGCTGGGGTAGCGGCCGGCCAGCATGTCGAGCACGGCCTCCAGCACCGGCCGGGTCAGGCCGCCGAACGGCGCCGCCCGCCGGACCACCTGCTCGAGCGCGCCGACCTCCCAGTCGTCCATCGCGACCATGGCGACGATCTGCTGGGCGAGGACGTCGAGCGGGTTGTGCGGGATGCGCAGCTCCTCGATCGCCCCGTCCCGCATCCGCTGGGCGACCACCGCCGACTGCACCAGGTCGCCCTGGTACTTGGGGAAGAACACGCCGCGGGAGACGTCGCCGACGTTGTGGCCGGCCCGGCCGGTGCGCTGCAGGCCGCTCGCCACCGACGGCGGCGACTCGACTTGGATGACCAGGTCCACGGCGCCCATGTCGATGCCAAGCTCCAGGCTGGAGGTGGCGACCACGGCGGGCAGGCGGCCCGCCTTCAGCGCCTCCTCGATCTGCGCCCGCTCCTGCCGGGACACCGAGCCGTGGTGGGCCCGGGCGACCTCGGGCGGTGCGCCCGCCGAGGCGCCGGCCTGGGCCATGATCTGCGCCGGTATGGCGGGGGCGGCCGGCGCGGGCGGCGGCGTGCCCTCCTCGGCCGCGGCCGCTTCCTCCGCACGCTCGGCGGCGAGCTCGTTGAGCCGGCCGCACAGCCGTTCGGCCAGCCGGCGGGAGTTGGCGAAGACGATGGTGGACCGGTGCTGCCCGATGAGATCGAGCACCCGCTCCTCCACGTGCGGCCAGATCGAGCGCTGGGCGGGGGGCGGTTGAACGGCCGGTACGGCGCCGTCCGGCCCCACCGGGCCGACCAGGACGGCCGGCACGGTCTCCAGGCCGCCGTCGGGCGTGATCGCGGCGGGCGCGTCGAGGTCGGACATGTCCTCGACCGGCACCACGATCTTGATCTCCATCTGCTTGCTGCTCGGCGGGGCGGCGATCGTGACCGGCCGGGACCCGCCCAGGAACGAGGCCACCTCCTCCGGGGGGCGGACGGTCGCCGACAGCCCGATCCGCTGGGCGGCCGCGGGAGACGGCCCTCCGGCTTCGGCGCTCCAGGAACCCGCCGTGGCGCCGGCCCGCAGCGCGTCGAGGCGTTCCAGCGACAGTGCCAGGTGCGCGCCCCGCTTGTTGCCCGCCAGCGCGTGCACCTCGTCCACGATGACCGTGTCCACGCCGCGCAGGGCGTCGCGGGCCCGGGAGGTCAGGATGAGGAACAGCGACTCGGGGGTGGTGATGAGGATGTCCGGCGGCTTGCTGGCCAGGCGCCGGCGCTCGTCCGCCGCCGTGTCGCCGGTGCGGACGGCCACGCCGATGTCGGGCTCGGGCAGCCCGCGCCGCCGCGCCACCTGGCGGATCCCGGCCAGCGGCGCCCGCAGGTTCCGCTCGATGTCCACCGCCAGCGCCTTGAGCGGGGAGATGTAGAGCACCCGGCAGCGCAGTTTCGGATCGGCCGGGGCCGGGTCGCTGGCCAGCCGGTCCAGCGCCCACAGGAAGGCGGCCAGCGTCTTGCCGGATCCGGTCGGCGCGATGACCAGCGTGTTGTCGCCGGCCGCGATCGCCGCCCAGGCCTGGGCCTGGGCCTGGGTGGGCTCGCTGAACGCCCCGGTGAACCAGTCCCGGGTGAGCGCGCCGAAGCCGCTCAGCGGGTCGCGCGGACGGGGCGTGCGGTTGCTGGCTCGTGGTTCCCCGGCTGAGGGCACGCCGCCGCCCCCGGGCGCGGGAGGCGCGTCCAGGGAGGAGGCGGGGCGGCGGGCGGGCACGTATCCATCCTGCCTGCTGCCGCCGACAGTTCTGACACGTCAGCCCTGGAGCCGGACCGCGAGCAGGCACACGTCGTCGTCCCGGACGTCCGTGCCGAGCAGGGCGTCCCGGACGGCGTCGCAGATCTGCTCGGCGGTGAGGACGGCCGACCGCCGCATGACGCCGGCCAGCTCTTCCAGCCCATCGGTGAGATCGCGGTGGCCGTTCTCGATCAGCCCGTCGGTGTAGTTGAGCAGGACGGTCCCGGTGGGGAGCCGCCGGCACCCGGTGGTGAAGGCGGGTTCGGGGGAGGCGCCGAGCATGCGCCCGACCGCCTCATCGAGGTAATCGACCTGGCCGGCGCCGGTGGCGACGAGCGGGGGCAGGTGCCCGGCGTTGGCGTAGACGAGATCGCCGGTGGCCGGGTCGAGAACGGCGTACACGGCGGTGGCGAGCGCCTCGGGCAGCAGCCGGGTCAGGGCGGCGTTGGTCCGCGCCAGCACCTCGCCCGGGTCCGGGTGGTCGATCGCGTACGCGCGGAGCATGCTGCGCACCTGGCCCATGATCGACGCCGAGCCGATACTGTGCCCGGTCACGTCGCCGATCACCAGCCCGACCCGGTTGCCGTCGACCGGGAAGGCGTCGTACCAGTCGCCGCCTACGTCGGCGCCCTCAGTGGCGGGCAGGTAGCACACGGCCAGATCCAGCTGGCTGATGCTGGGCAGGGTCCCGGGCAGGACGGAGCGCTGCAGGGTCTCAGCGATGGCGTGTTCGCGGGCGAACGTGTCCGCGGTGGCGAGCCCGTGGGCCAGGCGGCGGGCGAACTCCTCGACCACCGCGATGTCGGTCTCGCCGAAGCCGGGCCGCTCGGCGTCGCGGGCGAGGGCGAGGACCCCGATAGGGCGCTCCTCCACCAGCAGCGGGGTGGACAGGACGCTATCGGCCCGCAGCCGGATCAGCAGTTCGGTCAGTTCCGGGGCGAGGTCGTGCCACCGCGGCAGCTGCGCCTTCGCGTCGGTCAGGAGCTGGCTGGTCCCGCTGGAGTAGGCGATCTGGATCGACATCGGGCCACGCGGGGGGATCTTGTGCTGCCGGAACTCGGCGAGCACGGGGGCGCGGGCGGGGTCACTGTGGGCAAGCGAGGTGGCGTGCAGCGTGCCGTCCGCGGCCGGCAGGTACACCACGCAGTGGTCGGCCAGGGTCGGCACGGTCAGATGGGCGGCGTGCTCGAGCATCTGCTGCCGGTCATCGGTGGCGGCCACCATGTCCCCCGCGTGGAGCAGGAACGTGAGCCGTTCCCTGGCCCGGTCGGCCTCGGCCTTGGTGGCGCGTTCCCGGACGAGCAGCTCGGCGCGTTCCCGCTCGGCGCGCTGCCGGGCGGTGAGGTCCACGATGAAGGTCACCCAGCGCAGCGGGTCGGGGTCGATCACCGCGCCCCCGATCAGGACCGGTACCCGGTGCCCGTCCCGGTGGACGTATTCCTTCTCCAGCGCCGGGACCACACCCGTCCGGCGCAGCTCCGCCACCGCGGCGGCGTCGCCGCTGGCGTATTCCGGGGGAGTGATCAACTGATAGGACAGGCGCCCGGCCTCCAGGTCGTCGCGGCTGTAGCCGATGAGGTCGAGGAAGG
>Ga0306925_10007320_pt1 | contig 10364 bp, 9 predicted proteins | sample flu12Cox44000176_FD_203755 | JGI IMG/M metagenome (GOLD analysis project Ga0306925, IMG submission 203755) | Lab enrichment of tropical soil microbial communities from Luquillo Experimental Forest, Puerto Rico - flux8day.12C.oxic.44.000.176 (v2)... | ecosystem: Environmental > Terrestrial > Soil... | reverse complement strand
GGTGCAGACGACAGAAGTAGATTTCAGCGAAGTACGATTGGAGGATATCGCAACTCCTCTGTGGCTGCCACGCAACGTGCGCGTGTACCTAAGACTCGGCAAATCCTTGGATAGGACATTCGAGGAGGGCTTTAAGAACGTTCACTACTACACGGACTATCGTCGCTATCGGGTTTCCACCAAGATGATGGCTCCCCAATAAGCCTGGTGCATTGGTGTCGATTCGAGGAAGGTTCTGTGTTCACCAGCCCGACGTCGCGGGAATAAAAAACATTTGGAGGATCGCCTGCCGCGCAGTACTTTGACCTACCGGTCCTAATGGCTAAGTGCCAAAAAATGTGACCATAGCTCCCTCGTCAAGCGTCTCAGGACTGGTTCCGGGCACCGTGTGCGTGCTCCACAGCTTGCTGTCGGAATTCCTTGCCGTATCGCTCACGCTTTTTATGGTCCACTGTGAGCCTCCTTTCCAGCTGAGCGTGCAATGCAGGAGTGTCTCACTCCAGGGGTTCAGACCGTCGTGATCTCCGAGACGCTCATGGGATTTTGTTTCAATCAGATGCAGGATCAGGCATTCGGCTGACTTCCTCCCAAGACTCAGGAAATAGCCGTGGAAAGTTGTACCAAATGGAAAGCGCACTTAATACTTACTCAGGTTGGTCCAACGACGCGAGGAATTGTTGCAGGGCAGCACGGTATTTGACAGGCTCGATGAGGGATGATTCCTCGTGGCATTCGCCTTCAATCCACAGAAAGCGTTTGGGTGAGGGCGCTGCACTATACACTTGCTGGCCGAATTCAAAAGGCAAGACGGGGTCGTGAGTACATTGGACTATCATGACGGGAGAGGTGACTTTTTTCAGTTTGGAAATCGTGTCGAACTGAGAGTAAACGAGAAGGCTAAGACCGGGGAGAAACCAAAACATTTTGCTGGCAGCTCTAGACGCAGACGGCAGTGGCGCCTCGAGAATGAGGCCACCAACTTTGTGGCGGGCGGCGAGGTCAGCGGCTATGGTCGTTCCTAGAGACTGACCGAAGGAAAGGATGCATTTCGGATCAAGATGTTTTATGTTGGTCAGAAACTGATACGCCGCGTCAGCGTCAAGATAAAGACCAGCCTCACTAGGTTTGCCTTCACTGTGGCCATAGCCGCGATATTCGAGTGCGAGGACATTAGCGGGTAAGTCGCGCAAGAATTCATAGGTTGCCTCGCGGTTGGCAATATTGGATGCGTTTCCGTGGAATGCTAGAAAACTGAATTTTGCATCGGGATTGAAAATCCACCAAGCATGGAGTTTCGTTCCGTCGGAAGCGGTGATCCACACGTCTTCTGGTGAAAGTGTGCGCGGGTGCCAGTCTCCTTCTAGCCGACTGGGGTAATTGGGAAAGAAAATAAAGCGGCTCTCAAAGAGGCGCACGGCGATCAAGAAAAGAACGTATGCCGCGAAGAGATAGACCACAAACATCGATAGTCGCTTGAGCAAATTCCTCGGTCGATTCTCCATCGTCGCCTTGACGTGGAAGCTAGTGTAGCTCAGAAAGGTACTGATTAACGGTCTGTCGATACAGTTAGGCCGTTCGTATGAGCAACTTCTCCTGAAGGCTTGTAAAATTGTTAAAGGCGTCAAACGCAACACTTGAAGAGCGCGATTGAAGCCCAAGGTGGACTCGAAGTTGATTCCGGACACGCGAAGGAGATTGCGTTGTTCACGAGCCGTTTTTGCCCATAAGCTTCGGATCAACGAACGAACCTTGGAAAAATGGGAACAGGGTCGGGCCAGGCCGAATCCTCAGGCCGCAGCCCTCGTCCTTTTGGTTCGCAAATACCCAGACACCCTCGAACGATTGCAACGAGTGGCCGTAGGTCAGAAATCCTTCCCTTGGAGACAGTCATCTCTAGGTTAATCACATAGAGTGAACGAAAGAAATTGCCATAACCTGCCTATAGATGCGCTCCTCCAGAGTTTCTGAACTCTCACTTCAGGCGAAGCTACCAGATTTTGCACGCTTGCTCTCGGACCATCGGATCACCCTTCTTACAGCCGAATGCCTTTGCGAAGGGTTCCATGTTCGACAATGGACCGCTGCCGCGGAAGCGCGGCAGTGGATGAGGGTCAGTGTTGGTTTGTAGGCGTGCCGCCTCTGGACGCTGGTTAGCACCCCATATTTGTGCCCAACCGAGGAAAAAGCGCTGTTCCGGGGTAAAGCCGTCGATCTCTTTCGGGCGATTACTGGAGATGGATTTTTGGTAAGCGGCGTAAGCGATGGTAAGACCACCAAGGTCGCCGATGCTCTCCCCGAGCACCAGCTTTCCGTTCAGGTGGAAGCCCTCCTCGACGTCGTAGCCATTGAATTGATTGACGACGCAATCGCCCCGCTCGGTGAAATTCTTGCGGTCTTCCGACGTCCACCATTCGTGTAGATTTCCTTTTCCATCAAACTTGGAACCTTGATCGTCAAATCCGTGGCTGATCTCGTGCCCAATGACCGCCCCGATACCACCGTAGTTTACGGCGTCGTCCGCGTTGGGATTGTAGAAAGGAGGCTGAAGGATGCCGGCTGGGAAAACGATCTCGTTCATGCTGGAGTTGTAGTAGGCGTTGACGGTGGGCGGAGTCATGGTCCATTCCGTACGGTCGAGCGGCTTGCCAATCTTGGCAAGCTGACGGGCATATTCGAATTCAATGCTGCGGCGAACGTTGGCGTAGTAGGAAGTGCGGTCGATAGTCAGCTTCGAATAGTCTCGCCATTTGTCGGGGTAGCCGATTTTGATGGTGAAGCCTCGAAGCTTGGCCAGGGCTTCTTTCTTTGTCTCCGGACCCATCCAGGAAAGTGTGGGAATGTCCTCGCGCAGCGCAGCAATTAAATTGTTGACCATTTCCTTGGCTCGGGCTTTGGCCGCCGGAGGAAAGTATTTGTCAACATAGACGGCGCCAAGTGCTTCGCCGAGGTTGCGATCGGTCGACTGCACGCAGCGCTTCCAGCGCGGCAGGATTTCCTTGGTGCCATTCAACTTCCGGTCGTAGAAGTCGAAATTTTCGAGCACAAATTGTTCAGCCAGACTGGGTGCACTGACGTGGAGCAAATGCCAGCGAAGATAGATTTTCCAGTCGGTGACAGGCACGGCGGAAAGCTCCCGATTCAGTTCTTTAAAGAACTCTGGCTGACGGACGTTAACCTCCTCGAGCAGCGGCGCGCCTACAGCTTTTAGATAGTTTGGCCAGGACCACTCCGGAGTGAGAGTCTTCATGTCGGCGAGCGGCATGAGGTGGTAGTTTTTCTCCGGATCGCGGAGCTCAACGCGATTCTTGGAAGGCTTGGCGAGGGCTGTTTCGATGGACATGACGGTTTTGGCTTCGGAGACGGACTTGTCGGGTGGGTCGCCGGCGAGTTCGACGATTTTGGTGACGTGCTCGACATAATCGACGCGCAGCTGTTTGGATTTTTCGTCATCGCGGAAGTAGTAGTCGCGGTCGGGCATGCCTAATCCCCCTTGGCTGGCCTGTCCGATCACCTTGGAACTGTCCTTGTAGTCCTGGGCGGAGTAGAAACGGAAGACCACAGTTGCACCTTCACGCTGCAGGCGCGCAATTTCGGCATCCAGCGATTGGCGGTCACGGATGGCATCGATCAACGCAAAGTCGCTTTCGATGGGCTTCAGCCCCGCGGCGTCGATCGCAGCAGTATCCATGCAACTGGCATAGAAATCGCCGATCTTCTGCTCGTTCGAATCGGAAGGCGCATCAGCCTTGGCAGCAGATTCGAGGATGGTTCGCAAGACACTCAGGTTATTGTCACGAAGTTGGGCAAATGTGCCCCATGATGGATACTCCGGAGGGATAGGATTGTTTTTGATCCAACCCCCCATGGCGAACTGGTAAAAGTTGTCACAGGGCTTGCAAGTCCTGTCGAGATTGTCAAGCGAGAAGCCCCAGAAAGGATCGGCTGCGATCGTGGGGGTCAGGTGAGAGCCGAGAGGAAGAACTGCACAGAGAACGAAAAGCGTGCAGAGGCCGAGCAAAAACCGGAGCTTGTTCATAACGATTCGCTCCCTGTGAGGAGTTTTGCGGAACAACAAGCGAGCATAAAGACAGCCCAGCGGAGTGTAACAAAAGAAGTGCGCTCGTGGGGGTTGGGCGAGACGGCGTTGCTTGTCCATATCTTGAGCTGCCAGTCGGGCGTGATGCGTGACGCATACCCCACGCGCGCTGCGCGTAAGATCCTACGTCTCGCAATTTCAATTGCCCCGGACGACACCCGTGAGTGGGGACAAGGCATGTTGAGTGAGCCCAATCAAGTACAAGGGAATTGGGCGGCTCTGCTTTGGGCTATCGGTGGCGCAAGTGTACTGGCGGAACAAGCCGCCCTACCCGCAATTTTCAGGGATGGTCCGCAGAAATGTCTCACTCCAGGGGTTCGCTCCGTCTCGGTCGTTTCCGAGTGGCAGACAACGCATTCGGGATGGGTTTCTAACCAGGCCTCGATGGATTTACTTCCAGGGCGTCAATGAACTTGACTTGCCTTGACTCGTGATACGCTTCGACCGTATGCCTCTGCCTACAAAAACGGTAAGACACTCCCGCAAGACACATAGGAAAGACGTGGGGTGATTGTGGTCGGGGAAACCATCTCCCACTATCGCGTACTTCGTAAGCTCGGCAGTGGCGGCATGGGCGTGGTGTATGAGGCGGAAGACCTCACCCTGAGACGCCACGTGGCTCTGAAGTTCCTGCACGGAGACGTCGTGCACGACCAGCCAACCTTGGACCGGTTTTATCGCGAAGCACGCGCGGCTTCGGCTCTGAATCATCCCAACATCTGCACCGTGTACGAGTTTGGCCAGCACAACGGGCACCCTTTTATTGCCATGGAGCTGATGGAAGGCAAACCGCTGAAGCAGTCATGTGGTAACACGCCAATGGATATGGCGGCAGTGCACGAGCTAGGCGTGCAGGTTGCTGACGCACTGGACGCAGCGCACGCGAAAGGCATTGTGCATCGCGACATCAAGGCGGCAAACATCTTCGTGACAGAGCGCGGCCATGCGAAGGTGATGGACTTTGGCTTGGCGAAATTCAAAGCGAACGCTGGGGCCAGCACTATCACGACGGAAGACGATCTGACCCTCACCGGCTCACTCATGGGAACAGTGAGCTACATGTCGCCGGAGCAGGTGCTGGGTCAGGAGCTGGACGCGCGCAGTGACCTGTTCAGCTTTGGCGTGGTGCTGTACGAGATGGCGACCGGCACGCTGCCTTTCACCGGCAAGACACACGGTGCGATCTTGGGCGCGATCCTGCACTCCACCCCAATGCCCGTGTTGCAAGCGAATCCGAATTGTCCGCCGAAGCTGGGTGAATTAATTTCAAAGGCACTGGAAAGAAACCTCGACCAGCGCTACCAGAGCGCGGCGGAAATGCGCAAGGATTTGCAGCAGTTGGTGCGCGAGAGGCAACCGGGGATCACTACGATCTCGAGCAAAACCGCACAGCCTATCTCCTTGTCAGACCCGCAGATCCGCAGAAAGTCTCTCATCGCAGGGTTGACGATCGCAGCTGTTTTGGCGATCGCGGCTGGCGTTTGGGTGACCAAAAGTCGAACCAGATCTCCGTCTAAGGTCTCGGCGGGTACTGCTTCCATCGCAGTAATGCCCTTCGTGAACATGAGTTCAGACAAGGAGCAGGAATATTTTTCAGACGGACTGTCGGAAGAGCTCTTGAACCACCTGGTGCGAATTCCGGGGCTGCGGGTCGCCGCGCGAACATCATCGTTCCAGTTCAAAGGCAGGAACGAAGACCTGCGAACCGTCGCGGAGAAGCTGAATGTCAACAATATCCTGGAAGGCAGCGTGCGGAAGGAAGGCAGGAAAGTGCGCATCACAGCGCAGCTCATTAACGCCAGCGACGGATTTCACATGTGGTCGGAGACGTACGATCGCGACCTCGACGATGTGTTTGCAGTGCAGGAGGACATTGCGCGCGCAGTGGCAAATACGCTCAGGGTGAAGCTGCTCGGCGCTACGCCGGTCGCGCTTTCCGTCGGAACCTACAATCCCGAAGCCTATAACGCATATCTGCTGGGCCGATACTTCTTTGAGCGGCGAGATAGGAAGAGCCTCGAAAAGGCCCTTGGCTATTACGAGCAGGCGATCACGCTCGACCCGAGGTATGCGCTTGCCTGGGCGCAGATCGCGCTACTAAGAGCCAATCAGGCCGATCGCGGATATCTGCCGATCAAGGAGGGTTACGAGAAGGCGAGAGCGGCGGCGGAAAGAGCGCTGGCGCTGGATCCCAACCTGGCAGACGCGAATTTGGCGTTCGCCTGGATCAAGGCAACGTACGACTGGGACTGGGCGGCGGCTGATGCCTCTTACCAGCGCGCACTGGCCCTGGAGCCCGGCAATGCCAGGGTGGTTCGGAGCGCGGGAGGTCTCGCAGCCAGCCTTGGCCGATTGGACGAGGCCCTGGCGCTGCATCGCCGAGCAGTAGAATTGGATCCCCTCAGTGCGGCTGCGCGCATGAACCTCGGAACTTATGCCTACTATGCGGGGCACTACGATGAAGCGGTGGCTGCTTTTAGAAACTTGCTCGAACTCGATCCTTCGATTCCGGTCATTCATCACGATCTCGCGCGGGTTTACCTAGCGCAAGGACGGCCACAGCAGGCGCTTGAAGAGATTCAGCAGGAACCCGAACCCGTATGGAGGCTGTTCGGGCAGGTGCTCGTATATCACGCACTGGACAAGAAAAACGACGCAGACGTGGCGTTAAGTGAATTCGTTGCGAAATATAGTGATGACAGCGCATACCAGGTCGCCAGCGCGTATGCATTTCGTGGTCAGACCGAAAAGGCATTCGAGTGGCTGCACAAGGCCTACGCCCGGCGCGACCCCGGCCTTTCCGATATCAAAGTCGATCCGTTGCTACTTAGCATCCGCGGCGACACGCGTTACTCAGCCTTCCTGAAAACAATGCGCCTGCCACCGTAGCATCACTCGCATCAGGAAAGCTCCCGGACACGGAGGATTAAACCAGATTCGTCCATCGCGCCCAATGAGGAAATTCACTGGCGCGATAGCCTCCGGACCGAGTTCGCCTTGCCTCTGTGCTGGATCGCCGGGACTGGTGGAGCGCCGCGGCCGGATTCGGACCTCACCTTCAACTTTTCGGTGGGGCTTGAGGCTCGCGGACCGTCTCGGTTAGCGGCAATCTTTCGATCCGCCGCGGCTCGCTATGCGTAGAGTTCTCCGGCTCCTGATCGAGCACAAAAAAATCCAGTTTCGCTACTTGTATTGCTGACAGTCTCCGTGTTGTTCCTTGGAGTTCCACGATGAGCGCGTCATTTCCCAGCCTGTGTGCCTGTCTGTGTACAACGCCTCCAATTCCAATGGCTTGGCCGTCCTGATTTAGCGTGGCGCGGGCAACCTTCCCATCGTAGCGAATTGAAACGGAGTATCTGCCCGGACGCAGACTCTTACCGTTGCACTGCACTGTGTTAGCCAGCCGAAACTCGCCGTCATAGCGAATTGTCTCCACATCGCTAGTAGTATCGGTCTTCACCTTATCGAACGGCTCCGTGTTGGGCGCCTCGAAGTGATCGGGATCAATCTCGGATTGGGCAGGCGCGGGAGGCGCCCCAAGCGCGGTCAACCACGATAGTGCTGCCAGAGTCATTAGAACTTGCCTTTTCATCGAAGCCTCTCCTTTTTCTTGGTCGGTTTCGGTAGCCTGGTGCCGTTTGCGGCCGTGAGCGCGTTTAGTGTCGTGCGGTTCCGTGCGAGGACAATGCACTGCAGGCGACCGGCGGCGTTTTTTTGGCGTTCTACCGACTGTCTTCTAGTTAAAGCGCAGAAGACCGAAAAACCGTATCACCACCCGCATCAGCTGCTCGGAATGCCCGTGGTCCGATCGCGTACGCTGTTCGCACCAAAAACTCAAGTACCTCCGACGCCTCCGTATCTTGTTGATTTTGAAGTCGGACGGCGTTTTCGGAATGACAGTAGGATTCCCTGAGGGCGCGGAGTTCGCGAGTCAAGTGTTTTGCGGGACCTCTAGCATAAAGACCTATCGCGCCGATCCACATAAGAGCGGCTCGGATCCAAATCCACCGACGAGCAGGAGCCGTCGGCGATTCTGGGTCTGCTGCCCTCTAACCGGGCCATCGATTTTCAAATCGAAGCGCCAGATGGGAAATATGGCGGGTTGCGGTGTCTGGCGGCGGCCCTTTGCAGGCGACCAATAAAGGGGCTACATGGGCCGCGAGTCGAGCGATGGCAAATGGCTCTATTTTTCCAAGTATATGAGAAACAGCATCTGGCGCACGCCGGGCTCCCAGTCCCAAAACCGAACGGCGTTCGGCAAGGTGAGGTCGTCGGTCCGCCCTATAAGGTGAAAACCGACGACTGGACAATAACTGCCGACGAGATAGTTTTTCTGGACCCCGCTACAAGGAATTGCTACGGACGGACGCGCTCGATCCCTGGAGTTGACAGAACTACTGCCAGACCAAGCGGAATATGGGGATCTCAGTTTCACCTGACTCACGATGGGTTTCATATTCGCAACTGGATAGATCCGGCAGCAACGTTATGGTGGCGGACGTCATTGTTAGACCATGCCGACCACCGACGGCCGGCTGCGTCGTGTCACCGAGCCCACGGTGGAGCGGAAATCTCTTCTAGATCAGCTCGGCATCAGGCTTCCCGACCGCCTCAATTCTAACCGCGAATGTAATGTAGACTCGGCAAGCGCCTGGCTGATTCCGCACGAGTTATCGCTTTTTCAGCCCCTCGTGACAAACTTCAGCCAAGGCCAACCCGCCCACAATACTCGCTTGCGATACTTATCGACATCGAACCCAGGACCACCCGGGGGCCAACGGAGCGCGGGTGTCTTGAAAAATGATCCCCTTTTTCGGGCTGCTGCGCTTTACCGTGCATGAGGAAGACAACCACATGGCCCAAAACGGTAATCGCTTCGCTTCTCTTCTGGTATGGCAGTGGGCAGTCTATAAAGATTCAGGAAGTAGACGCATCGTGGAACTAACCCTTCAAGACCTGTTACACAATCGCCGCCTTCAGGCTGAGGAACCCAGCCTCGGCTTTGGCTCGGCCATCACAAAGGAAAGAAAACAAAACGAACACGATCAAACTGCCAACCAGGCGCTCCAACACAGGAGCGCTGTGCTCCTTCCGTGGGAGGCGTTGTATGAATTCGGTCGGATGATTTGCTTGGGCCTCGCGGTTACATTTGGGGGGCACGCCCAGCGCGGGCAAAGCAAGGGGCCGCCAACCTAAGTTGAACGAACATGTGGGCAGGCATATCGTTCGGTGTGGCAACAACTGGAACTCACGCCACACTGCCCGTGTTTTCGCTGAGCCTACGCTGCAGGAAGGAAACTAAACATGAAAAGGAACATATTTGTTGTGCCGGGGGTAGTGATCTTTTTGCTCGGCTTTTCCGCGCTCAGTGAGGGGCAGGAAAAGGCGATGGCCCAGGAGGTAGTCGAGAAGGTACAGAAAGCGGCAAAGAGCTTGTCGCAGTCAGGCGAGGCCGGCCTGGCACAGTTCGACAAGAAAGAAAGCCGCTGGGTTTGGAAGGACACCTACGTTTTCGTTTTTGACTGCGCCAAAGGAACCATAGCGGCCCATCCCTTTCGGCCCGATCTCATCGGCCAGGATGACACCAACCTGAAAGGTACCAAGGGGACTGAATTTTTCCCCAAATTTTGTGAAGCAACAAAAACCCCCGACGGCGTATGGGTCGAGTATTGGTGGCCAAAACCAGGCGAAAAAGAGGGCTCGCGCAAAGTTAGCTATGCCCTGAGGGTAAGCAACACGCCCTACATTGTCGGCGCAGGTATTTACGACGACAGCGCTACCATCACTGAGTTGCAAAAACTGACCAGCCCCGGCAAATAGTGCCTGGCGCGGAGGTCATGGTCTCTTTTTCGCGTGATCAAGAGCCTGATGGCGGGGCTGGCGGGCAAAATTCACAAGCGCACCGACGACGCTGAAGCTTTCGCTGCGGATAACTTCCACCGCTCTGAAGTTAATTTTCGAGAATAGGAGAAACTATGGAGAATCAGCATGCCCTTTCGCAGCAGTGTAAATTGATTATCGAGCACGCTGTTTCCGACGGAGGTACGCCCACTCTTGTCTGCCGCGGACGCATTACATTGGAGACTGCCAGCCAGTTCAGGTCGGAAATCAACACCCTTGCGCCAAAACACAAGTTCTTGACCTCGGGGGTCAGTTCAAAAGCGGCCAACTGGGGTCATTTCAAAACCGGCCAACGGAAGTGGCTCGGAACTGTCAAAAGTTGTACCCGATCGTGAACTCTCCAAGCAAGGTAAATCGGGTCTTTTTC
>Ga0306925_10007318_pt1 | contig 10366 bp, 10 predicted proteins | sample flu12Cox44000176_FD_203755 | JGI IMG/M metagenome (GOLD analysis project Ga0306925, IMG submission 203755) | Lab enrichment of tropical soil microbial communities from Luquillo Experimental Forest, Puerto Rico - flux8day.12C.oxic.44.000.176 (v2)... | ecosystem: Environmental > Terrestrial >... | reverse complement strand
GTCGACCTCGGTGGTTTGGTCGTAGAAGTCGCGACAGAGGTTGAAGCGGGTCCACACCCGGGACTGGTCGGGAAGTACCCGGAAGCCGATGTGAAGGGGCACGGTCAACGTCTCGGTGATGATGTCGACCGTCTCGGCGAAGTCCCAGTCATAACCGTCTGCCGTCGGCACAACGGGCCTCAGCCCCCGTACCGCTCTCCAGAATGGGCTGCAGCGCGGCCAGTTCTGTGGCTCGACATACGGGCGGAAGGCGGCCGGTGTCAGGTCGCTCCAGAACTGGGCGATGATGAGCCGACTCAGGACGAGCTCCCCGTCGGGCGTCGCCTTCGGCACCAGCTGCTCATCGTTACATGCCTCGAAAGTCCGCTCATGCGTCGTGAAGCGGAAGATGTCGTCTGTGCTCTGCACCCACAGGTGCCAGTGCTGCGGTTGGAGCCGTGGTGCTCCCGGTGCGGCCACCACCTCATCCAGCCGACGCTTGGCCTGGTCGGCCAGGCTCTGGCGTCTGTCGTCGGGCAGGTCTTGGTCCAGCGTGGACTGGAGGACCAGCCGGGCTTGGTCATCGACGCTGGCGCGGACGTCCGCTGTGGTGCGCCGTAGCCCGTCGATGAGGCGGCGGTGCTTTGTCAGCCGCCGGATGTTGGCGGCGGCCGCCAGGCTGGCGAGGGCCTGCGGGGCCCCCGGCGGCGGCTCCCGCGGGTACTCGCGCGCCACTTCGGGACGGAATGCCAGCATCGCATCCTCAATGACACGCCGCTTCTCCTCGTCCGGCTGGGCATGTCCGCTGGTCGCATCGGTCATGCTGCTCCGCCTCCCCGTGTTGGCACCATAAAATGTTTGGCGTGAGCAATCCGCGCAGCCGTCCCATGACTCCTTACCAGGAGCGCCTGGGGCGGGTCACTGTCCAATGGATGACAGGTATCAACAACGTCGCCTACCGCTTGTCCGGAGGCCGGGTGGCAGGGCACGTCCCGAGCGGAGCGCCGATCTGCCTGCTGACCACAACGGGACGGCGTACCAAGCGCCGGCGTACCGTTCCGCTGCTCTGCCTGTGCGACGGTGCCGACCTCGTCGTCGTGGCATCGCGCGGCGGAATGTCGGCGCATCCAGCGTGGTATCTCAATCTCCGCGCCGACCCGCGCGCCGTTGTGCAACTTGGGCCCGCTGCAATGCAGGTGTGGGCCAGGGACGCCGACGAGGAAGAGCGGCATCGGCTGTGGCCGACGCTTACCGCCATCTACGAGCACTTCGATGCGTACCAGGCGCGTACTCCCCGCCGCATACCAGTGGTGATCCTTAGCCCAGCCTGACACGACGGCTCCCCGTGGCGATCAGTTCCCGTGCCTCCGCAAGCTCTGGGAAGTCGGTTGTGTCCCCGTACGCGTCCACCGCCTCGGCGAGCGCGCCGTCCGTCAGGTCGTCCGCCCCACCGCCCAGTAGCCGACGCCGGCTCAGCGCGGCCCGGAGCACGGAATAGGCCGTACCCTGCGCTCGTGCGATGGCGATGGCCTCGCGGAGGTCGGCCTCGGCGCTCGGCCCGGCCTCTGGGTCCGACCGTAGCCGCAGTTCAGCCCGCAGCCGCAACGCCTCGGGCAAGGCCAGGTGCTGGCCACCCGCCATGCCCTGGAACGCCTGGTCGAGGCAGCGTGTCGCCTTATCCGGGTCGTCGCGGGCCAGGTAGCCGGCCGCCTGCTCAACGCGCAACCAGGGGATCAGCGCCTCGCCACCCACGGCGCACCACGTGGTGATCGCATCGTCCATCTCGTCCAGTGCGCTCGACGAGCTGTCCGCCATCGCCCGGGCGGCGGCCAGGTGCATCCGCCCGACCATCTGCCAGTCGAAGAAGCCGTGCCGTGCGCCGATCCGGCCCACCTCCTCGGCCGCTGCGGTGGCAGCCTGCACGTCGCCCCTGGCCCGGTGAAGCTGTGCCTCGTAGGTCCGCACGAACGCCACGCTGAAGGGACCTCTGGGGAACTCGAGCGACTCGCTGCGGACCATCCCGGTGCGAATTGCCTCGAGCGCCGCCGCCAGGTCCCCGGTAAGAAAACGCAGCGGGCCAAGGAAGGCGCAGGCCGCCGCCAGCGGATCGTTGGGCAACGGCCATTCGGCCGGGTCGACATCGTCCTGCGGGATAGCCTCGACAGCCCGCGTCAGGAGGTCGCCCGCTGGCCGCAGCTTCCCGCGGTAGAACGCCTCCACGCCGCGGCACGCGTCGAGACTCGCTCGCCCGGCATGCATGGCAGTGTTGTCCAGCTGCCGGTCTATCGCTGCGGAGACGCTCCCGGCGACGTCGAAGTCGCCGCGCGCACAATAGTATGTCCACAGCCCGAACAGCGCCTTGAGCAGCTCTGTGCCGACCCCGGGAACATCGCGCAGCTGGTCGCAGAGGTCTCGTGCCCGGCCGAAGCCCTCAACCGCCGCCGGAGCCGCGTAGCCGGCCGTGGAGCTCACCGCCTGCGCCCTGTTCAATAGCACGGCCAGCTCGAACTGAGCGCGTACAGTCTCGTCGGCTACCGCGGGCAGCAGCGACTCGCACCGGCCGGTGTGCGCGAGGACCTCGGCGAACGAGCCGGCCACTTTAGCGCGGCCAATGGCTTGCAGATAGAAGGCGAGCGCTTCTTCCGGTCGGCCGGCGTGGTCGAAATGGAAGGCCTTGAGCGCGGGATCCGCGGCCTTTGCCTCCGCCAGCACACGGGCGGTGGCCAGATGCCGGGCCTTGCGGTCACTCATGAGCTGCGTCTGGTAGGCGGCGTCGCGTACCAGCACATGGCGGAAGCGCAGCAGGCCCTCGTGTTCTGTCGGCTCGATGAGCTGGGCGTCCAGCAGGCGATCCAGGTGGTCGCCGGCCGGCGCCACCTCCGCGTCCGCCGCGCGAAGGTCGCGAAGCTTGACCATGATCTCCTCGAGCACCGACAGGTCGAACTCACGGCCGATTGTCGCGGCAACCTGGGCGACGAGTTTCGAAGGTCCGACCGAATCCAGGCGCGCCTGCAGCAGCTGGGTGAGCGTCCGGGGGACGGTGTCGCTGGAAACGGCCGAGCTGCCGCCGCCAAACGCGTGCGCGAGCTCCTCAACGAACAACGGCACACCGTCACCCCGCGCCGCGATTTCCTGCGCATCGTCGACGGAGATCCGGTCGGCCGCGGCAGCCAACGCCAACACAGTGGCCGCGGCCATGCGCTCCAGCAGCTCCAGCGTGGTCGGGTCCGCCCAGTGGAGATCCTCGAATACCACCACGAAAGGCCGGTCCGACGCTGCGGCACGGACCAGGTCGACGAGCCGCTCAAGCAGCAACTCCCGCAACTGGATCGGCGCCAGCTCGACGACCGGAAAGCGGCCGGCCAGCTCCAGGTCCAGCAGCACGCCCAAGGCGGGGATGATCTCGGCCAGGTCGACTCCGAGGTCTGCCAGTGCCGCCTCCAGGCTGGCCAGCCGCTCGGCCCCGGTCCCATCTGAACTCATGTTCGCGTACCGCTCGATCGCCGTGCGGACCGGGTACAGCGTGCTGGTCACGCTGTACGACGAGCAGTACACCTCGAAGACCCCGGCACCGGCCTCGACGGCGCGCTGCACGACGGCCGAGGCCAGCCTGGACTTTCCGATGCCTGGCTCTCCCGTGATGAGGACGAGCAACGCCTGGCCAGGCTCGCCGACGCCCGCACCGTCCCGTTGCACGGGGGGCGCCCCTTCCCACAAGTCGAGCACCCGCTGGAGCTCGGCGTCGCGGCCAACGAACGGCAGCGATGTCGAGCGCAGGGCCCTCGCTGGCCGGACGGGATCGCGCCGCCCGATCACCCGGTGGACCTCGATGGGCGCGTCGACGCCCTTCAGCGCCGTCGGCCCGAGTGGCTGGGTGTCGAACCGCTCGGCCACCAATTCGTTGGTCGTGGCGCTGATGAGGACCGTGTCGGGGGCCGCCAGGGCCTGCAAGCGCGCCGCCCGGTTCAGGGCTGGGCCGAGCACGCCGGCGCCGTCGATAACCACGATGCCGGTGTCGATTCCAATCCTGGCGTGCAACGCGACGCCCTGCTCGGCCTGCAGCCGGGCAGCGACCGGGCGCAGAGCGGCCAGAATGTCCAGCCCCGCGGACACCGCCCGGCTCGCGTCGTCCTCATGTCCGGAGGGGTAGCCGAAACAGGCAACGATCGCGTCGCCTTGCACGTCGACGAAATGGCCCTCGTGGCTCTCGACAACCGGCCGGCATGCCAGCTCGAACGCGCGCAGCACGCTGCCATAGACCTCGACGTCATAGCGCTCGGCGAGCGGCGTGGACTCGACGAGATCGACGACCAACGCCGTCGCCTGGCGGCGGCCGGGAAGCCAACTCCGGCCACCATGGCGATCTGCCAAGGCGCGGAGCATGGCGGCCTCGGTGTTGTCGGGCTGGAGCGCGAGCACGTCGGAGGCCAGCGCGTGCACCTGACCCCAGTCGAGCCTCTCGAGGGCTCGCTCGGTCATCGCGAGCAACTCTTCGGGAGTGAAGTCGGTCACCGCCCGCTATCCCCCAGGTCTGTCGTCCCGCATCGCGCCTTGTCCCGGCGCATCTCGCATACCGGCGGTCCACAGGACCGCCGCCCCCGCGGTCATATCCCGGATGGCCTTGCCCCAGAGCTTGAACCAGTCGTCGATCAGGTCCTCGGAGCGGTACGAGGAGTCGCTGAACTTGGCGGCCGCGCCCTCCCAGAGTTGGGCGTACTCCTCCATGCGTCCGGTCGCCAGGCGAACCAGTTCAGGCCATCCGTCCTGGCTGCCGTCGAACCGGTCAGCCTTCACGCCGTCTCGCCCCCCAGATCGGCTGCTGGAGCGCTTCCAACCACAGGTCCAACCAACGTCCCATCAGCGGCGTCATTTCTTCCCAGTCGGCGATGATGTCCGCCGTCACTGTGTCGACTGTCCACTCGCCATCTGCCAGCGATCGGCGAGCCCAGCGGTCGGCCGCTGCGGCGCCGACTCGCGCGGTATCCTCCGCAGTCTTCGCGAACCGGGCGGAGTAGTCGGCAAACCACGTCCCTGAATCCGATGCCGTGGTGGCGCCAGTAAGGTCCTCGTCACGCGCCATCCCCCTGCCCCCCTGCACGAAGAACTGGACGAGATTCCATGGTTTCACTTTCCAGCACGGAAAGCGAGGGAAGCTGTGCCATGCAGGTGTCATCTCGGCCGGAATGAATGTGACATCGGCCGGCCCTGGCTGGCGCGGTGAACCAGTTGGGCGGGACACTATAGGGGTGCGCTTTCCGGTGCTGGACTCCCTCGATGGGGATACTCGAAGCAGGCTGATCCGCGCAGGCCAGCGGCGCAGGTTCCGCCGGAACGAGGTTGTCTTCCACGAAGGTGACCCGGCAAACGCACTGCACCTCCTCATGGCCGGCCACGTCAGTGTCCGCGTCACCACGCCCATGGGAGACACGGCTATCTTGGCCGTCCTCGGCCCGGGCGCCACGTTCGGCGAACTGGCCCTGCTGTCGGACAATCGCCTGCGCGCGGCCACTGTCGCCGCGCTGGATCCGGTCGAGACATTCGTGCTCACCAAGGATCAGTTCACGAGACTGCGGCAGGAGCTTCCCAGCGTCGAACGCTTTCTCATAGACCTGCTGGCCGCGTACATCGGTCAGCTCAATGAGCGCCTCATCGAAGCGCTCTACATGCCGGTGGAGAAGCGCGTGCTGCGGCACATCGTCACGCTGAGCCACCTGTACGGCGACGGCTCGCCGGGCACCATCATCCCGCTCACCCAGGAGACCCTCGCCGGCCTGGCCGGCACCACGCGGTCGACCACTAACCAGGTGCTTCGCCGGGCCGAAGCGGCCGGGATGATCAGCCTGGACCGCGGGCGGGTGAAGATCGAGGATCCGGAGCCGTTGGTGCGTCGGGCGCACTGATCGGGACAACCGCTAACGCCGCTCGGCTGGATCGTTGACCGGGGATTAGGCGCAGGTTGCGGAGCAGGTGAAGAGTGCCCAAGATCGGCATGTTCACATACGTCTGACCCTTTGGGAAATCATCGTGATCGCCGACTTGGACACTCTTCTGATCGCACTGTATGTGCAGGTGATCGACCGCATCACCCAGTTGCGGGACTTTAACCTGTCCGGGCCAGGCACGCGGCCGATGGTGACAGCACCGAACTGGTCTGCCTGGCGGTGGGGCTTTGACAATGGGCGGCACTGGCTGAGCGCTGCCCGATGGCGGTGGGATGCCTGTTCCGGAGGCTGCTGGCCCGAAGCGAGTACAACGCCCGGCTGAAGACCGCAGCGCCACTGCTGGAGGAGGCGCTGCGGTGGCTGGCTGGGCCCACGCCGGCCACCGCGGAGCTGGTGCGGCTGCTAGATACCCCGGTGCTGTGCGGACAGCCGGCTATCACCGCCCGCCGCTCGGGCTTGTCCGGATGGGCCGGGTATGGCTGCTGCCCGTCTGATTCCCGCCGGTATGGGGGGTCCAAGCCGATACTGGTTTGCACCTGCGAGGGACAGTGACCGGGGTTCGGCCTGGCCAACTCCAAGCTGCTGGGGGAACGTGAGCAGGCCCGGCAGATGCTCACCGGCCTAACAGGACACCTGCCGGTGCTGCTGGAGTTCGCCTCCGGGCAGGTCCGCAAGCAGCCCTGCCAGCTCGACATCGCCGACCTGGACGCTCCGCTGATCACCGCGTTCCTCCGGCACCTGCAGACCAGGCGGGCCAACACCCTCACCACCCGCAACGCCCGGCTGGCCGCGATCCGCTCCCCGTTCCGGTACCGGACCCCGCATGCGCCCGAGCACGCCATCATCACCCGGGTCCTGGACATCCCACCCAAACGCAGCGACCGCACCATCGTGAGCTTCCTGACCAGCCACGAGGCACCTGCCCAGATTCTCCGGTCAACGATCTAGCAGGCCGTCGCGGGCAGCGTTAGGAAGCCGACAGACGGCGTGTCATGAGCCGAACTGCGCCATCGTGCGAGCTGTCGCATCGTGGTGATCAGTGAGATCAGCGACCGGATACCCACGCGGTCGCCCTAGGCCAGGAGATGGGATGGCTGCGAATACGGCATGGTCGTGCCCGACCTGGGGCTGCGAGAGTCGTGGTTGGCTTCGAATGCCGAATGAGTTGTTCGAGGAACTCCCCGTCCCGCAGCGTCGTCTGGTCATAGCCCTGTCGAGGACATCGGGCCCCTCGCTATGCCGAGATCGCCACTCACCGCTGGCTCGAGTGGCTAGTGCAGCGGGCAGTGCAGCAGTCGCTGCAGTGCCGACGGTCCCGATGGATTCGGTGACCGTCGAGGCGGATCTCGGTCAGTCCAGTCGGCCGAATCAGCGGCCCGGCACAAAGAGAACGAGAGCGTGATCATGACTGCTGAGGCAGGCCCGATGCGCAACTACCCACCGGTCACCGACCTGGTGATACGCGCGAAGAACGGTGACAAGCAAGCATGGGATGCGCTCGTCGAGCGGTACGCCCCGCTGATCTGGTCGATCTGCCGCAGATACCGGCTGGGCAATGCCGATGCCGAGGACGTCAACCAGAGCGTCTGGCTCATACTCGTGGACCAGCTCGCCGCGCTCCGCGAGCCAGCCGCACTTCCTGGCTGGCTCGCCACCACAACCCAACGCGAATGCGGCCGGGTCTTGCGGGCAGCGCACAGAACGCAGCCGGGTGGGCAGATGCTAGAGGACAGCATCCCGGACGCGCTGGCCGCGACGGTCGAGGAGGAGTTGCTCAAAGCCGAGCGCCACGCGGCGCTGCGCGAGGCATTCACCTGCCTGACTCCCAGCTGCCAGGAGCTGCTCGCCATGCTTATCCACGACCCTCCGGTGCCGTATGCCCAGATCAGCGCCGAGCTGGGCATACCGGTTGGCAGCATCGGGCCCACCCGCAGCCGGTGCCTGAACAAGCTCCGCAGCCATCCGGCGATCGCAGCCCTGATCGATGCCCAAACTGGCAGCAGGCCAAATGGGCTGTATGGCTAGACGGCGGTGCGACAGTGATGATCAGACCGTGAGCGCGCCGCGGCGGCGCTGGGGCAGTCGGCCTTGAGCGGCAGATTTGGAGGCCGCCAGGGTAACCGCACCCTGCCATCAGTGTCACCACCGCCAGCGTTGCTGGTGCCATAGGGAATACGGCCACCTATCTGCCCAAGTGCGATCGAGTCCACCGTGTAAACAGCGGTGCTATGGGGCGTGTCGACGCGGAAGGTGCCCTCTGAGCTGGGACGATGGGAGTTGCTGAGCTTCCACGTTCCGGGCTGAGAGGACACCTCGCAAGTGCGATTGTTGCATGATCTGGCGAAGATCCACGCGACGTTTGATGACCCGAATCTGGTGTCGCGGGAGGGCTGGTGCCGGTGATGGCGCTGGCCCAGCGCGCGGGCCTGGCGGACCTTGCTGATGAGCATGTGCGGATCGGCCGCCGGTGCGGGGTGGACGCGCAGGTGAAGGTGGCCTGCGTGGTCGCGGGGATGATCGGCGGGGCGGACAGCATCGATGACTTGGGCCTGCTGCGGCATGGGGCGATGCCGGCGTTGTTTGGCGGGGTGCGGGCGCCGTCCACGCTGGGATCGTTCCTGCGGTCGTTCACCTGGGGCAATGTCGTGCAGCTGGAGAAGGTGAGCCGGCTGGTGCTAGCGGAGCTGGCCCGGCGTGCGCCGCTGCTGCCGGGTACGGACCCGGTGGCGTTCGTGGATATCGACTCGATGCAAAAACGTGTCTACGGGCACGCCAAGCAGGGCGCGGCGTTCGGGTTCACCAAGATCCAGGGCAAGGCCTTGCTGGTGCGGGGGCTGAACGCGCTGGCCGCCACCATCAGCACGCCGCTGGGGGCGCCGGTGATCGCCGCTACCCGGCTGCGTGGCGGCAACGCCGCCTCGGCCCGCGGTGCGGCCAGTTTCGCCGGTGCCGCCGTCCGCGCCGCCCGCGCCACGGGGTGCAGCGGGACGCTGGTAGCGCGGGCCGACTCGGCCTTTTACTCCGCGGCGTTCACCGCGGCGGTGCGCGCGGCCGGGGCGTTCTTCTCGGTCACCGTCCAGATGAACCCCCACGTCAAAGCGGCCATCGCGGCCATCGGCGAGGACGCCTGGACCGCCATCAAATACCCCCGCGCCATCTGGGATGACCAGCTGGCCTGCTGGGTCTCCGACGCCGCCATCAGCCACAACCTGCTGCGCCGCCGGCTCCCTGGCCAGCCTCGCCTGCGCCAAGGCGCGCGGCGCCACGCTGCGCCGCGACCTCATCGACGTCGCCGCACGCACGGCCCGCCACGGACACGGCCACATCACCTTGCACCTGCCCGACGGCTGGCACCGCGAACAGGACTGGATCAGCCTCTTCGAAGCCGCCTGCGGACCGCCCGCCCAGGCAGCCTGACCAGCCCAGACCCGGTCACCACGCCCCAGGCCCAAACGGCCACCAGCTACCCAGCTACCAAGCCCCGGCAACCACACACGGACGAGCCGCAGACAAGTAAGCGGCAGGAATACAACGCCCGAGATCACGACCCCCCAGGCAAGCCCAAGCGAAACGATCAACCGCAACCACGCGGTGGATTGAGGCTTAGTGTGGCCGACGGTGTGCCATATCCGGATTCCGAGTTCCCTGGCCACGAACGTGAGGCTCCGTCCGGGCCGCACGCGCGCGATGGCTGCCCGCCGCGGCCGGCCGGGACTCCGGGCAGGTTCAGCGCCGGCTGCTGAGGAAGGAGTTCAGGTGGTCAGCCAGGGCCTCGGAGTCCGTGCCTGCGCCGTGGATGTAGGTGGAGGCGCGGGTGCGGAGCACTGGCATCCCGAGGACGTAGAGTCCGGGGGCGTCGGCGACCACGCCGCCGTCGTGCCGGAGGTGGCCGGCGCGATCACGCACGGGGATGTCGAGCCAGGAGTGGTCGGGCCGGAAGCCCGTCGCCCACAGCACCGTGGTGATCCCCCCGCTCCGCAGATCGAGTTCCAGGGGCGAGCGGGGGTCGACGCAGGTGGGTGCGAAGCGGTGCGGGGGCGGGAGCTGATCGTCGAGCCCCGAGGCGGTAGCCCACTCGTCGGCCCGGTTCAGGAACCGGTTCATCTTCAGGTCGGCGAGAGCGCAGGCATTGGCGAGCGACCCGGAGAACTGGGCCACGCCATCGGTGACACGCCCGAGGCGGCCGACGATACGGATCCCCAGCGCCGTGAGTGCGTTGAGGTCAGTGATCGTGGCCCCGGAGGTGCCGGTGAGCTGGGGGGAGGGCAGGTGGCGGGCCCGGGTGAGGTCGTCGATCTCGTCGTAGCGTTCGGCCAGCAGGCCCGTCGACTCCAGCCACCAGAAGATGTCGCGGCCGCGGTAGGTACGGGGGAGCCGGACGTGTTCGCCGACCGAAAGGGTCACCGGGCGGCCCGACCGGTGGATTTGATCGGCGAGCTGGACGC
>Ga0306925_10007317_pt1 | contig 10366 bp, 11 predicted proteins | sample flu12Cox44000176_FD_203755 | JGI IMG/M metagenome (GOLD analysis project Ga0306925, IMG submission 203755) | Lab enrichment of tropical soil microbial communities from Luquillo Experimental Forest, Puerto Rico - flux8day.12C.oxic.44.000.176 (v2)... | ecosystem: Environmental > Terrestrial >... | reverse complement strand
CGAGACCGGGTTGCACCATATCCAGGCCGCCTCGTTCGTCAGCCCGCGCATCGTGCCTGGCTGGGCGGACGCCGAAGACGTCGTCGCCGGGTTCACCCCGAAAGAAGGGGTACGCTACACCGCGCTGTGGTTCAACGCGAACGGGCTCAACCGGGCGCTTGTCTTCCGCAACAAGTTGACGATCACCGGCGCGATCTCGCTGACCGCGTCGGAGGCGTTCACCCAGAAGAACCTGCACCGCAGCCACACCGAAAACGTCGAGGCGATGAAGAGGCAGACCGCGCTGCATCTCGAAAACGGTGTCGACGTGCCGCGGATCGGCGTGATGGCGGCGTTTGGTTGCAACTACCAAGGCGACATCGCGCCGGCGCAGGTAATCTCGACCCTGGAAGATGGTCTCGCGATCGCCGAGGAGGCGGGCGCCGACATCAAATATTTCTCGCTCGCCGACACGATGGGTTGGGCGACGCCAATGCGCATCGAGCGTGTGTTGGGCGAAGTGCGCAGCCGCTGGCCCGACATGCCGATCTCCCTCCACCTGCACGATACGCGCGGCCTCGCCGTCGCCAACGCGCATGCCGGGCTCAAGATGGGCGTGACCCAATTCGACTCGACCGTTGGCGGGCTGGGCGGTTGCCCGTTTGCCGGCCAACCAAAGGCGGCCGGCAACATCTGCACCGAGGAGCTGGTGCTGCTATGCGAGGAGATGGGCGTCGACACCGGCGTCGATCTCGATGCGCTGATCGAGGTTGGGCGCATGGCCGAGGAGATCGTCGGGCACCAGTTGCCGGGCGAATTAATCCACGCCGGCAGTCTCGACGCATTCCGCCGTCGTGCCGCTGCCTGATGTCTGCGACACCGCTCGCCGGAATAAAAGTCCTGGAATTCAGCCATACGGTCATGGGGCCGACCGCCGGGCTCGTTTTTGCCGAGCTTGGCGCTGACGTCATCAAGATCGAGCCCGCCCCGAAAGGAGACCATACCCGCGGTCTCGGCGGCTTTGGCGCCGGGTTTTTCGCCGCTTTCAACCGTAACAAGCGCAGCCTAGCGATGGATCTGAAGCGCGAGGAAGGTCAGGCGGTGATTCACCGGCTGGTCCCGACCGCCGATGTGATCCTCGAAAATTTCGGCCCCGGCACAATGGAGCGGCTCGGTTGTGGTTATGAGTAGCTGGCCGTGCTCAACCCGCGCCTGGTCTTCCTGGCGCTGAAAGGCTATCTCGCCGGACCTTACGAGCATCGCCCGGCGCTCGATGAGGTTGTGCAGTTCCAGACCGGCCTTGCTTTCATGACTGGACCGCCGGGCCAACCGCTGCGCGCTGGCGCCTCGGTGATCGACATTTTGGGCGCGGTATTCGGGGTGGTCGCGGCGCAAGCGGCGCTGCAGGAGCGCGCGATCACCGGAAAGGGCCAGCGCGTGTCGAGCGCTCTCTTCGAAAGCGCCGCGTTCCTGATGAGCACGCACATGGCCGGCATGACCGCCACCGGGCTCGAGGCGCGGCCGATGCCGGCGCGGCGGGGCGCTTGGGCGGTTTACGAGGTTTTCAACACCGCAGGCGGCGGACAGCTGTTCATCGGTGTCACCAGCGACCAGCAATGGACGCGGTTTGTCGAGGAATTCGGGCTGCAGGAATTGGCCGCCGACCCACGCCTCGCGACTAATGTTACGCGGCTGGCGGAGCGGGCCTGGCTGATCCCTGCCCTGCAGGAGGTGCTGGCCACATTGCCGCAGGACGAGGTGGCGCGACGCTGCGAGCGGTGCAACGTGTCGTGGGCGCCGGTCGGTCAGCCGGGTGATTTGTTCACTGACCCGCACCTCCTGGCCACCGGTGGGCTGGTCGATGTGTTTATTTCTCGCTTTGGTGGTGGCGACGGCAAGATCGCCGGCCTGCCCGCTGCCACTGGAGTTCGGTATCGACCGACACCGTCCCGGCTTGCGGCGGCAGCCGCCGCGCATGGGCGAGCACAACGAAGAGGTGCTGGGCGAGGCCGGTTTCACTACCGCTGAGATCGCCGGCCTCGCGGAAGCCGGGGTGATCGCCGCGCGCGTCGGAGAAGGCGGTTGATTGAACACCGCGGCCGTTGCCACTGCGGCAATCTTCAGCTTGGTCTGCACCTCTCGCAGGCGCCCGCAGACACGCGGCTGCGCGCCTGCGGTTGCTCGTTCTGTCGCGCCCACAATACGCGTACTACCAGCGATCCCAACGGCTCGGTCGACATCCGCGTCGCAGACTGGTCCCTGGTCGAGCTCTACCGCTTTGGCACGGGCACCGCCGAGTTCCTGATCTGCAAGCGCTGCGGGGTTTATATCGGCGCCATTGGCGAGACCGCTTCGGGCACCCGCGCCGTCATCAATACCAATTGCCTGGACGACCGGGCCGCTTTCACACAGCAAGCCGATCCTGTCGATCACGACGGCGAGGTGACCGGCGACCGGCTGACCCGACGCGCCGCCAATTGGACGCCAGCGACAGCTCACCGGGAATAACGCAGGGTTGCTGGCTCCCGCGCAGCCTTCATGGTGCCGGGGTTGTAGGCGGTCTGGGACACATTCCCCAGTCGTCGTGTCAGTTGCACGTTTTAGGCCCCTAGATCGGCCGGGGTGCCTGGCTCTAGCCATTTATTCGGGTCGCTCTTACCCCTGTTTAGTTTCCCGTCGATGTCATCCTCCCGCAGCCCCGAGGCTCAACTAGTGCCGGCCGCGATCTCGCAGATGCGCCGGCAGTGGCATGCGAGGCAGTAGCGGCTCCACGGCTGGCTTGACCGCGTTCGAAACCGGAAATTCCGGTGTAACCGGGCGCTTAGCAAGCTCCTCCGCCACGATCTTGCGGGTTTCAGAAAAAACGGCTGGCGCCTCAAAACCGAACTGGAAAATCCGCCGAAACGAGTCGGCGTGCTTCCAAATTGCCGCCAACACCGCATATCGCATATTCGGGGCAGGATGCTTGATTGCGCATTCGACCAGCTTGGCAATGTCGTTGCCGTCGAGCCTTACTGCTGTCGATGCTTCTGCCTCCATTGGACGACCCGTAGAATTGCCCGTCAGACTGATTTGCGGCAGCTGTGTGTAGTAGTCGGTCGTCACAGCGCTCTGGGTGGGCTCCGCCTTTGCCCGCGCATCCGGATAAATGCGGTCACCCGTTTTCACCTGCATCGTCCATCGTCTCCAACAGCGAAACCGATCATACCGATTAATCCGCGAAGCTCGACCGCGCCGCCACAGCCCAGCGTCCGCCGGACTCGGTGACGATCCACAATGAGCGGAACGAGCCAATCACCGAATTGTCGGCGCGATAGCGAGTGAATTGTACGTCCAAATGCACCTTGGTGGCTCCGGCGGCGATAACTCTGCGAAAATCCCATTCGCTGCGATGCCAGTCCGCGCCAGCGCGGATGAGGAAGTCACCGAGATAGGCGCCAGGCTGATCCCACACCCGCATCCTGCCACCGGCTAACCGGTAATGCGGAAAATGCAGTGTCGCGAGCAAGGCCGGTTCGTCGCCGGCATTCAACGCCGCCATGAAGCGGTCGAGTACGGCAAGAGCCGCACCCACCGCAGCCTTTTCAGGCTGGGTCTGAGTTTGGTCGATACCGATGGTTCTTTTTCGCCCGGTGGGCATTTTACGCGGTTCATTATGGTCGGAAGCATCAGCCGACCACAGCGCGAAAGATACGCATATAGTTGCCACCCGCGATCTTTCCGGCCTCCTCGGAAGTAAAGCCGCCGCGCAGCATCGCCGTGACGAGGTTCACCCACTGGGTGTAGTCCGGCAGGCTTCCCGGCGTGACATGCTGGTCGGTGCCGATGCTGACATGATCGACCCCAACGATTTCGGCCATCTCTTTGAGACCGTCGACATATTTGTCGAGGCTCGGGAAGAAGTGCCAGATGCCGATCGAGCCGCCGGTCTCGGCGATTGCGCGCGCATGGCCGGGACTGATCTGCCGGCCACTCAACGGGGTTGGGCCCATTGCCTGCGAACCGGAGAGCGCTGTATGCGACAGCAGCAGGGGTTTCGTTGCAACTTTGACGGCTTGGTCCACCATGTCCTCAGTCCCGTGCGCGACGTCGCAGACGAAACCGCGCCGGTGGCAAGCGCGGATCACTTCGGCCCCAAACGGGGTGAGCCCCTGGTGCATAGTAGCGCCGGTCTGGAAATCGCCGATGTCGTTAGGCGTGTAGTGCACGAGCTGCACGTGCCTGATGCCGCGTTCATGCGCTTCCTCCAGCCGCTCGAGCTTCGACTCGAGAAAGTCGAGACCTTCCACGTCAGCGATGATCGCGGGCTGTCCCGCTTTATGAGCAGCTTCGAGATCGGCCGCGCAAAGGGCGCGGCGCAGGCCATGGTGGGCGACCATCTCATCCATCCAAGCGAGGCGCTCGAGATGGTGCCTATAGAGCTGACCCGGCTGTGGTGTACGCAGTGCAGCCAGAACGCCCTTCGTATTCCTGCCAAGGATAGGGCCGTCCGGCACATCGGCCAGGCATGCGACCGCAAGCGATCCCGCCTCCATGGCGTTCGCAAGGTCGTCGTTCGGCAGCGCCTTCGACGTGATCCCGGTTTTGCCGCCATGCGTGTGGACATCGACGGAGATGGATTTGCGGAGGACGTCGAGTGCGGCGGAGGCGGTTTCGGCCGCCTGGGCAGCGGCTGTCGAACCGCGCGGTCCGCCATGGCCCGCGAGCATCGCGCCGACCGAAGTCATCGCCGTGCTCAATATCCAATCTCGAGGCATGAGGATGTACCCGTGCCCGCAGCAATCCATTCCCGCCCTCCCTAGAATGCGGCGGCGTTAATGTTGAGGCCCTGCCGCCGCTCCGGCGCGAAAATTCAGCAGCGCGATCAATGGGACTGAAAACGTCCGACTCCCTGGCGACGCCGCGACATGGTTTTCGCTTGCTGATTCAGCAGATCAGCGGAACCAGTGGTCGGACATGATCAGTTCGACTTGCTTGTTCTCGACCGAGTCACCCCGCATTTCGCTTCCGTCCGGGTTGATGCGGCCGTAACGGTCGACACCATCGAACGCCGCGGCGCCGATGCGCACCATCACCAGGGGTTCCTCGCTCGTTGCCTTGAACCAATAAAACGTGCCGTGCGGCAAGAGCACGCCTTCATTCTTGCCGATCGTGCGCGTCTCGTCGTTTGGACCATGGAACGTCGCTTCGCCCTGGAGGACGACAAAGGTGTGGTCTTCGTTCGGGTGAGCATGCAGACCGTTCTCGCCGTCTGCCGCATAGGTCTTCAGCACGACCCACATCTTCTCCGATGCGGCAACCGGGGTGTCGGTGCGGCCCTGCTGCGGAAGCTGAGCCTCCAGCTTGAAGAAGGTCGGCTTTCCCTCGACGATCTGCGCCTTGGCCTTGACGCGGAGGTCTTCAAGGCCTTGAGCGATGTTCGCGGTTCCGTCAGGCGGCATGGCGATCTCCTGCATCAGGGTTCGGTAAGGCTAGGGCGCGGTCTCTATGGTTTCAAATCAGCTTCAAGGCCGCTCGGCATTGTGGTCTCGCCGGCTCAGACGGATGACGTGACGTCCCAGCAAGATCTACGGCGTCGTCACTGCAGCGCCTGTACACCGGTTTCACGTCCACTTACTCAAACTGAGAGTCTAGATCACACGATTTTCCGCCAGAACCGAAAGCTCACCGCGAGAAAGCCCCAACTCTACGCAGAAGATTTCCGTATTGTGCTCGCCGATCAGCGGCGCCCGTCTGGAGATCCGCCATGGAGCGCCGTTGTAGATGGCCGCTTCGCCTGGATAGATGAAGTTGCGGCCGAGCTCCGGGTGCTCCACCTCTTTCCAGAAGCCGCGATCATGCAGGTGAGGGTCGTCGAGGAGAGCCTCCGGGGCGCGCACCGCGCCCCAGGTGAAGCCGCGTTCCTGCGCAGCGTGGTAAACCTCCTCTGCTGGCAGGCCGGCAATGAAGTTAGCGACCAGATCATCAATGATGTGAGAGGTGTTCGCCGCAATGACCGCCGGATCCTGGTACTTCGGATCCTTGAGATCGCCGGCCATGCCGTAGCTGTCCAGCAAATCTGCCAGGTCTTTGACGTATTTGGGATTAAGCCGACCCGCCACCAGTGCACAAACGTACGTGCCGTCCTTGGCGCGGAACTGGGTGCGAGGCGTCGGACCGGCTGCATGATGGCGACCTGTCTGGCGTCGCAGCACCTCTCCCCGGTAGATGTAATTGGCGATTGCCGCCTCGGTCGTCAGCGCACAAGCCTCGTGGATCGACACATCGATATACTGCCCCTGCCCTGCAACCGATCGGTAGACCAGCGCGGCCATGATGGCCATGTAAGCAAAATGACAGCCCATATGCCAGGCGTTGCCGCCACCAGGAGCAATAGGGGGCGCATTTGGCACATCTGCCTCGTCATAGACGGATGAGGCCATCTCGCCACCCGCTGCCATGTGGAGCAGATCGCTGGAGGCGTAATCCCGCCACGGGCCGGTCTGGCCGAAGGGGGTCAGGGCACACATGATCAGCCGCGCGTTTTGTTTGCGGAGAGACTCGTAATCGAGCCCCAGGGACGCCAGGAAGCCCGGTCGGAAGGTTTCCAGAATGACGTCCGCTGTCGCCGCCAAACGCCGGAAAAGCTGGCGGCCGTCTGCAGTTTCCAGATTGAGAGTAATGCCGCGTTTGGACGTATTGTAGTACCAAAAGGACAGACTGCGCTCCGGGTGCGGAATGTCATCGAGAAATGGCCCGACCTGGCGGTTACGCTCGCCACCGGGGGGTTCGATCTTGACCACATCGGCCCCGAGATCGCCGAGAAGCTTGCCGCAGAACTGGCCGGTTTCATCCGCGAGCTCCAGGACTCTGAGGCCCGCCAGCGGGCCCGGCAGAGGCTGGGCATCGCTCACTGGAGCATCTCCTCCAAGTACGCAAAGCGCGCCCGCTTTGTCGGCCAGAACGTGCCGTCGGCAAACCCGGCGCGGAGCTCTTCGTGGCTATACCCCAGCAATCCTTCGATAATCTCCCGAGTATGTTGACCGATTAGCGGGCTCGGCAGGTGGTTCGACGCTGGGGTTTCCGAAAGTCTGAACGGGGCGTTCTGCACTTTGTGCAGTCCGAGCGCCGGATGCTCCATCGGCAGATACATCTCCCGGTGGCACAGCTGAGGGTCACGCTCCACCCGGTCCTCCGCACTTTGCACCGGAAGCGCGCGGACTCCGGCAGCTTGGCAGCGCTCCGTCAGCTCGTATTTCCCAAATGTCATGCTCCACGCTTCGATCTGCTCGTCCAATTCCCCCTGGTGCTGCAAGCGTCCAGCGACTGAGGCAAACTTCGGCGAGGTGGCCCATGACGGAGCGCCCATCACCTGCACCAGTCGCTGCCATTCCTCGTCGGAGTAGCAGACAATCACACACCAGTCGTTGTACTCGCCAGGATGAGTGCGATAGGCGTTATGAGGCGCCACCGTTGGCCCGCGGTAGTTGTTGACCAGAGGCGTGCCGGGCCAATGTGCACGGTTGCCGGGAGGATAGCCGGCCCGCCGCAACCCGCGCCCGTTCACTGTGAAATCCAGCAGCGCGGGACCGTTGAGCGGAACGCTCGCCACCATCTGAGACAGGTCGATATGCTGGCCTTGTCCCGTCATGTTGCGATGGTAGAGGCCGGTGAGGGCGCACATTGCCCCGTACATGCCGCCGGTATCATCCATATATGACCAGCCCCAGCCAGCCGGCGGTTGGTCGGGCAGGCCCGAGACATAGGTCAGCCCTGAAACCGCCTGGGCGACAGGACCGAATGTTGTGTAGTGGTGATGCCGACCTGTATGGCCGTAGCCTGACATCGACACATAGACGATATCGTATTTGATCTTACACAGCTCCTCATAGCCCAGCCCCCAGTTCTGCAGCACCCGCGAGCTAAAATTCTCGATCACGATATCGGAAATGCCGATTAGCCGCTTCGCAATCTCGAGGCCTTTGGCGCTTCGTACGTTCAGGCTGAGGCTCTTCTTGTTGACGTTCGTGTCATTGAAGTTTCCCGAGGTATTCAGATTGACCTCGAGCTTCTGCGGCGTGGTGGTGCTCGGTAACCTCCCGCGCTCATTCTCCGGCCACTCAATTTTTATGATCTCAGCCCCAAAAGCTCCGAGCCAGCGCGTCGCCCATGGCCCGGCCCGTACCCAGCTGAAGTCCACCACGCGAATGTTTTCAAGGGCTCGCGGTCGAGACATGCCGTGGTTCTCCTGCTAGGCCAGACCCGGAAAGGGAGGCCGTCTGCGGGTTCATGTTTGTTTGCTCCCCCGCTATTCCATGCCGCTCGGGTCCAACTATAGCAGCCACTCTAGCTTTTTATTTGGCCACTCTGTGATCGGACCATGATCGCAATGCGTATGAGGTGTATTACCCGGCGTGACGGTCCGTTGATGCCCGACCACCTCGCACAGCCTATTGTGCACGACCCTCTAATCCACCACCCGCCGACGCTACTTCCCGCTTTCCGAGCCCGATGCGGACAAAGCGGAACATCATCAGCGCGGCGAGCCCAAACGGTATGCAGCAGAACATATACACCGCGGTGATGGCATTGCCGACCGCCCCCGGTTCGGTAGCATCGCCAAGCCCGGCAACGTTCGCAACCACCCCAGCAATCGCCGCGCCAAACGCGGTGCCAATCGAGCGTACCGAGGACAGGGCGGAGGCGGTGCTGCGATGTTCGACGGAGGCCACGCTGTCCATCGCTCGGGCGACGAGGTGCACATTGTATACGCCAATGCCGATCCCCATCGCAAAGGCGCTCAGCGTCATCAGCGTGAGCCCGGGCAGCAATGCCACCGCCGTTAGAGAGGCGAGTCCGATCGTCGCGATAACTGGCCCCGATAAGAGCGCGATGCGCTCACGCTTCCCCGACCACCCCGAAACGGCGAAGGTGCCGATGGTCCAGCCCATCGAAATGACGATGCTGAGGAAATTGATCACAACCGGCGACACCTGATGCACGACCTGCAGCAACAGCGGCAGGAACAAAGTCACTGATGTCTGCGTCATCCCGTGCAATGACAGAATCCACAGCGCCAGCCCGATCGGCGCTTTAACCGACAGCGCACGGCGCGGAAAGAGATTGTCGGCGGCCCGTCGGTCAAGCCAGAAGGTCAGGCCGACGAGCGCGACCGCTGCCGCAATCAAGAGAACGCGCGGCGCGAGCCCTGGCACCGATCCGCTGGCGGCGACGCACAGCACCCCAGTGGCCAAGGTTCCGAACCGGAAAAACGGCACTCCGGCGAAGCGGTCGCGTTCGGCCTCGCGGCTGAGCCCGTCCGGGATCTTCCAGTAAGCGAGCCCGGCAAACACCAGCATTAGCGGCGCCATCATCCAGAACGAGCCGCGCCACCACTGCATCGCGGCGAACATACCACCGACGATCGGTCCGCTCAGATGGCAGGCGGTGAAGGTGCCTTGCGAGATCGCGATAATGCGGGTACGCAAGCGTGGGTCGAACAGGCTGGTGATCAGCGCCATCCCGCTTCCCGAGACCAGCCCCCCGGCCCACCCCTGCACCCCGCGCGCGGCAATCAACGTGCCGATGTTTGGTGCCAGCGCGCAGCAAACCGTACCAAGCGCGAAAACTCCGGCGCCGAGCGTATAAGCGCGCCGTGCACCAAGGCGCGACCACACCATGGCGGTCGAAGCGCCGCCGACGATCGAGCCGATCGTGTAGAGCATCGCTGCCCAGGTGTAGAAACTCGCCCCGCCGATATCGCGAACGATGGTCGGCATGATGATGGCGATGACCAACATCTGCGTTGCGTTCATGGCGATGCCGCCGATCACTAACGCCGAATAAAGCCCGAGCCCGTCGCGAAAAATCTCGCTCCACGAGCCTTTGACGATGCCTGAATCGACTGTCGTTGCGCGCGCGCCGTGCATCGGATGGAGATACCCGAGGATGACTGCCGACCGGTGGCGCAATTTTAGGCATCAGCTGCGCGCCTTGGTCGTGCGACTTGGATCGCCGCCGCAAACAACATCGGAGAAACGCGACCCGACCCGCGCGCTACGCCGATCTCTGGCACTTGGCGGCAGAGCCTACATCGGGCAGGGTCTTCCGATGTTTGGGGACAAGCGGCCCCGTCTCGGGACGACCGGATCTTCGGTCCGTGACCCATAGCGGTCCGAGTTGCCGTGGTCCGTAGTATTACTGTGCAGACTAGCTCCCAGCCCGACGACCTCGATGAGAATGACACCATACCGACAGGGGGCGCCACCCGCGGCCTTCGCCAGGTGGTCGTTGGCTCAGGGATGCCGCAAGGTATTCAAATTCTATGCTGAGTCCGTTGGGGGGTCGGCGTAGCGCTCAGAGCCGATCGGGATCCTGGCAAGGGGCTCGTTTATTAATGTGCCGATTT
>Ga0306925_10007316_pt1 | contig 10366 bp, 6 predicted proteins | sample flu12Cox44000176_FD_203755 | JGI IMG/M metagenome (GOLD analysis project Ga0306925, IMG submission 203755) | Lab enrichment of tropical soil microbial communities from Luquillo Experimental Forest, Puerto Rico - flux8day.12C.oxic.44.000.176 (v2)... | ecosystem: Environmental > Terrestrial > Soil... | reverse complement strand
AGATTGGTCGACAGGACAGCGACCGCTGGCTCGCGGCCGCCGAGCTTATGATCGAGGCTGCAGACGAAGAGCGGTTTGAAGAGCCGATACTCCACATCCACTACCTGAACTTGGTCAGCGACCCGTTGGAGACTGTGGAGACGCTTTACCGGCATTTCGGTCGCCCGCTCGATCCGCACACCGCCACCCGCATCCGCCGGCTGGTGGAGGCTAAACCCAACGGCGGTTACGGGACGCGTCGCTCCCACCTCGAGGAGTATGGGCTCGATCCGGTCGTGGAGCATCAGCGCTACGCGCGATATTCCGAGCGCTTCGGGATTCGGCCGGAACGGAGAACGGGCTCGGCGAGATCGGTCAAGAGTGGGGCCGCCGCTCTCTTGTCGGGTCGACCGACTGAAGCCGCCGGAAAGGTTTGCTCTACTCGCTGCGCGACTTGAGCGCACCCGCCGGTGATGCCTGTTTTGCCGGGTGACGGGGGCGAGGCAGCGTGGCTAGTAGCGCCGGTATAAAGACCAGACTCGCAACCAAAGTGCAGCCCAAGCTGATCAACAGCAGCGTACCCATGCTTGCCGTCCCGGGATGCCGTGAAAGCGCGAGCGAACCGAAGGCAGTCCCTGTCGTCAGTGCCGAGAACAGGATCGCCCGAGCGGTAGCCGAGCCCAACACCGTGGTCTGGCCGGCTCGCCAGTTCATCACGAAATAGATGTTGAACGATACACCGACCCCCAGCAACAGCGGCAACGCGATGATGTTCGCATAATTCAGCAGCAACGACAGCAGCACGATCACGACGACCGTCATCAGCGAAGACAGCAGAAGCGGCGCCAGCACCAGTGACACATCGAGCGGGCGCCGCAAAGCAACGAACAGGATTACCGCTATGGCGATTAGGGCAGAGATCGCGGCGGAGCGGAACGAACCCACGATCGTGGCGCTGGTCGCCTCGATGGTCACTGCGGCGCCTCCGGCGTCGGGCGCCAGGGCGGTCACTTCGTCGACGAATTTCGCGAGCCCGCTCGTGCTGCGCGCTTCCGAGTTCGGGACGACCTGGAGCCGTGCCCGTCCATCAGGCAGCATCCAGTCGCGCGCCAGCGTGGGCGGAACGGTCTGCAATGAGACCGGCTGCGCCTCCAGCGCCGTGCGCAGCTGGTCGAGTTCGGATGGGAGGAAGCGGGTCAACGACTGGTCGACGGTGAGGAGGACCGGATCTGGCCCTGCCGCCAGCTTGCGCAGGTCATAGGCGATCGCAGCCAGCACGTGACCGGGCGGCAGCTTTTCTAGCGCCGGCACGATTTTTTCCAGCGCGGTCCGCGCGGCTACCCGGATCTCTTCTGGGGTCGCCGGCGGACCCGGATCCCGCGGCACGAGCGTCGGGCCTAGCAGGGTGGCGGCATCCTGGATGAAAGCCAACTTCGACTGCTGATCCTTCGGCACAAAGCTGTTGATCGACAGCACTTCGGAGACGAGTGGCAACCGCCGAAGCCGATCCGCCAACCGCGCCGCAGCGGCGGCATCGGGGGCAAGGACGTCGATCGTGAAAGGGTTGGTCACCTTCGAATCCCCGAGGTCGCGCAGGGTCTGCATGGCCTCGGTATTCGGGTCCTTAGTGTGCAGCGGATCGGCGTCGAAGCCCAGCCGCGGCAGCAGGACGACGCCTAACGTGGCCAGCAACCCGAACAGCGTTAATAGCGCCCAACGGCGCCGGCGCACGACGTCGTCCAGCGGCGCCGCCCAGCGAAACCCGATTTCGGCGCTCTCGCCGTGCGGTCGAAACAGGCCGATCGCGGCTGGCAAAAAGGTCATGGTGCAAAGAAAAGCGATCAGCATTCCGACCCCGGCGATAAGTCCCAACTCGGCGACGCCGCGGAAGTCGGTTGGCACGAAAGCGAGAAATCCTGCCGAGGTGGCCGCCGCGGCCACCAGGATCTGACCGCCGACGCGTCGGCCGGTCTCAGCCATCGCGGCGGCCGGATTGGGATGGCGGTAACGATTCTCGCGGTAACGCACACAAAACTGAATCGCGAAGTCGACCGCGATGCCGACAAAGAGGATACCGAACCCGACCGAGACCAGGTTCAGGGTCCCCACCGCGGCGGCCGCGAACAACAAGGTCAGCATTAGCCCCAATCCGAGAGTCAGCAGGATCGGGAGAATCAGACGCCAAGAATGAACAGCCAGGAACAACCACAGCGAGATCAGCAGGATGCTGCCGATCAGGCCTGCGATCGCTCCCTGCGCAACCGAGGCGAACTCCTCGTCCGCCAAGGCGACACTGCCGGTGATACGCATGCGGGCGTCGCCGGATTTGATGAATTCGAGACCGGCCGCCGCCTCGCGCATCGCTCGGGTGGCGGCCCCACCCGGCTCGATGCTAGCGAGATCGAGCTTCGGTTGGACGAGCACGAACTTGTACGGGCCGGCGAGATCGGCAACATCGCCGCCCAGGAGCCGTGTCCAGGACAACGAACGCGGATGACCAGCGATCACATCAGCCATCGCCTGATGGAACCCCGTCAAGGCCTTCTGGTAGGGGGCGAGATCGGCCTTGCCCTCAACCACTCCCGTGCCGAGTAGGGAAAGGGATTTGAACACCCCGCGGGCGCTCGGATCCTGTGCCAGTTCGCCGAGGAAAGGTTGGGCGTCGATCGTGCGGTCGAGCAGTGACTCCAGTTGAGCGGTGTCGAGGAACAACATCCCCTCTTGTTTCAGGAACGGCGAGGCGTCGGGCCGGCGGACGGACCAGAAATGCTCGCTATCTTGCTCCAGCTTCTCGGCCAACGCCGCGGCGGTGTCTTCAGCCTCCTCCGGCTCCTTAGCATCGATGACCGCGACCAGCAGATCTCGAAACTGCGGGAAATAGCTCTTGAACAACTCGGCGCGCTGACGCCAGGGCAGGCTCGCCGCAAACATCTGGTCGGTGTCGGTGTTGATGCGGAGATGGTCCGCTGAGTACCAGGCCGCGAAGATGGCGAGCGCGACTCCCGCCAGGACGACCCTCCAAGCATTGCTTTGGCAGCGATCCACCAAACCGACGAGCAGGCGCTGGAGTGTCATCGGGAACCGAGGCGGTGGCGCATAGCGGGGGCCGGCGGGTGCCCGTCGCGGGCCGCACAGTCGGTTTGGACCGCTGGTGCTGGGGTACCCCGGCACCTTGAGACCGGCCCGCAGGAAATAGTCGGTTTAAGCCGGCTATGCTACTGCAAAATACCCCCCGACAGCTCTGCGGTCTTCCGATGCAGGCTGACGAGCAGTCCCGAACCGCCACCGTCAGAGAGCACAGACCGAATTTCGGACCGTTGGGCGGCGACACGGCTGACCGTACCTTCCGCCAGCACGTCGACGACGCGCCATCCGGTACTCGTTTGTCTCATCACATAGGCCAGCACATGCGCCTGGCCGGAGGCTGTCACGATCTGCGTTTTTACCACCCGATCGTTGCCGGCGGCTGCAACACCGGGCAGGACCTCGAAGCGCTCGCCCGAGTAGTCGTTGAAGTTGGAGACGTAGGACGCGATAGTATACCGCCGAAAGGCGTCCTCCAGGGCCGCCTGCTGATCCGGGGGAAGCGCAGCCCAGCGTGTCCCAACAACCTGGCGGACAATCACCTCGAGGTCGAAAGCCCGGCCGATCACTGGCGCAATTTTGTCGTATCGCTGACGGAATGGGACGGTTTTGCCGGTTTTCATAATTTCGATCAGGCCGGCATGGAGCTGTTCTACCGGAGCCGTCATCTCGGAGGCCACGGCGGCCGGAGCCGTACCGAGAACAGTCCAACAGAGAACGAGCTGCAGAACGGTGCGGCGATCGGGGGCGAGTAGCATCGAGCATTCCCTGAGTTGCGAATTGAGCGGTCAGCGCGCAGTTTAAGCCGCGAAAAGAAAAAAATCGGTGAGCGCTCCGCATTCTCGGTTCGCCCACTGGTCCCGCCCCGCGCGGGTCGGCGGTAAGCGAAGCCATTTCGGGGGCTTCGACAAGGAGCCGGCTTTGCCGCCCGAACCGAGCCCTCGGCGGCGGCGCGATACGAGGGCGAATCGATTGGACGGCTCACCGTGGGCTAAAAAGCCTGGGCCGGGCGAGCCTACAGAAATAATTAAGGGAAACGGCGGAATAAAGCGGTCCGGCAAGAGTCGTACGCTGGGTCGATGTCTTCGAACGAACCCATCACCGCCGACCGGAACAAGAATCGCCTCTTGTCTGGCTTACCGCCAGCCGAGACGAGGAGATGGTCATCTCGGCGCAAGACCGCGATCGTCACCGCCATCCGTGCTGGGGTGCTGAATCGGCAGGAAGCTTGCGCGCGCTACAGGCTTTCTCTCGAGGAGCTCGCCGCTTGGGAGACCGCGCTCGATCAAAACGGCATTCCGGGCCTGCGCGTCACCCGCCTACAGATCTACCGCGGCGCAAAACCCCGAAAGCGCTGAACCTCCTCTCAACTCCCGGCTCCTGCGAAAGATCCATCGAACTTGATCGCTCCGCGAAGGCCGGCATGACCTCGCGCGCGAAGCGGCGCAGGCTCTCGCGGCCGCGGGCACCACCACCAGAGCCACCGCCATTGAGCAGGACATAGCCGACACCCGCCTCGCGCAGCTCGTCGAGCTTCTCGGCGATCTCCTCGGGCGTCCCGTACATCGCGCTGATCTCGTTGACCGCCCGCGGGTCGCCGGTGGCACGGTCCGGCCCGCCATGGACGGTACCGTCGGGTCGGGTCGCGAGCTTCAGCTGGCGCGTCCGATTTTGCAGGCGGCGCTCCATGGCCGCTTCTCGTTCCGCCGCACTGTCGGCGACAAAAAACGCCCGGGTCACCCCGATTTGCATCGGATCGAAACGCCGGCCATGGGCCTCGACCTCCGATTTGTAAACGGCGATGTTCCCGGCGACATCGTTCGGCGAGGCGTACTGCCCGAGCAGCAAATTGAACTCCTGTGCCGCAACCCGGCGGATCGAACTTTCGCTGCCCGCGCCCATCCAGATCGGCGGGTGCGGCTTCTGCGCGGTCGGCGGCTCGACGACGATATTCTCGAATTGCCAGTATCTGCCGCGATGGGAGAAAGGTTCGTCGGTGGTCCACGCCTTGACGATGACCGCGAGTGCCTCGTCGAAGCGCGCGTCGGCCTCTTCCATCGGCGCGCAGAAGCCGGCGAACTCGTTGTAACGGTAGCCTTTGCCAATACCGAAATCGAGGCGGCCCCCGGATAAGAGATCGAGGGTCGCTGCCTGCTCGGCCAACAGCACGGGGTTGTGCCACGGCAATACCATGACCGCCGTGCCGAGGCGCAGCCAACGCGTGCGCGCGCCGAGCCAGGTCAACAGATTGATCGTGGCCGAGACCTGGCCATAGCCGGTGAAGTGGTGCTCGACAACAAAGCTGCTGTGAAAGCCGAGCGCCTCGGCCTCGATGTTGTAATCGATAAAGTCGCGGAAGCCCTCGCTGCTGTCGAACTCGGGCCCGCCGCGTCGGGCGGCGGCGCTGCCGAAGAGGCCGAACTGCATCGCTCTTACCCTCCCGTTACCGCCGGCGCGAGTTAGCGACGTTAAGCCGGGCGTTTCCAACCGAGCCAATCGATGATCGCCTGGCCCATCACCAGATCCTTGTCGCGACCCTGGAGCCACGGCAATTCCTCGGTGAACATCGTCACGCATTGCCGGTAGGAGCACGGCATGCGGGTGATGTCGGTACCCCAGAAGCAGCGTTCCGCGCCGAACGCGTCACAGATCTGGCGGATGTATTTGTGGATGTTGCGGTAAGGGTAGGGCTCGCTCGAATAGCTCGGCGCCCCCGATAGCTTGACCGCGACGTTGGGGTGTTTGGCGAGTGCCAGCATGTCGCCGAGATTGGCAAAGGCGGCGTCATCGGTTCCGGACCCTCCCCCGCCGCCGCGGCCGTGGTGGTCGATGTGCAATTTCAGCCCGGGATGGCGCTCGGCGATCCTGTCGAGATCGGCCATGTGCCCACCGGCCAGCAGGCCGATCGGCAGCTTCTCCCGCTCGCAAGCGGCCCAGAACCAGTCGAGCGAGCCGTCATTCCACCAGCTCTGCTGGTGCGGCTGGTTAAAGGTGAAGCGAAAGCCGAGCATGCCCGGCCGCTGCCGCCAATTCTTGACGATCTCCTCCTTGTTCGGGGCCTGCAGATCGAAGTTGCCGAGGATGCAAAATTTGCTCGGATGCGCCTTCACCGCCTCGACCGCCTGCACATTCGGGCCCTCGCCGAGGGTGCTGGGTGGATGGATCACCGCAGCATCGACCCCGGCCTCGGCCATCTCCTTCAAGGCGTCGTCGACATTATAGGTCGGGATCTGCCGGTGTTGCGGCGACATCCGGGCGTTTTCCCAAAGGTGGATCTGTGAATCGACAATCGGCATCGTGTTCCTCCTCCAAAGTTAAGCTATCGCTCTTGCCGGGCGGATGGTGTTCGAGTCGTCCAGATCGAGGCGCAGCCTGCCCTCGGCCTCGATATCCGAGAGGACCCGCGAGACGATCTCGGCCACGGCCTCGCGCGCCGAGGATGCGCCGCGGTTGGCGGCGACGCCGAGTGCCAGGGTTCGGAAGACGCCGCTCCGGGTGATCCGGTGTGCTTCGGCGAGCCCGCGGGCGCATTCCCGGCACACCGAGGAGTGCGGCAGGATCGACGCACCCACCCCTTGCTGCACCATCAACCGGATCGTTTCGTGATCGTTGAGCTCGGTCTCGACCTGGAGTTCGACACCGCGGCCTGCGAGCAATGTCTCCATCGCCGCGCGCAACCCGTCGCCGAGAATGAGCGCCGTCCGGCTCAGCTCGTCGGGCGAGACGAACTCCCGCGGCCGTGCCCCGGGCTTGGTGACCAGCACCATCTCCTCCTCGGCCAGCCGGGTCGACAGGATCAGCCGGCTCTTCGAGATCTCCGACAGCAGCGCCAGATCGACCCGGCCGTCGACGAGGAATTCCTCCAGCCGAACCATCCCGGCATGAACCACCTTTAGCTCGATCATCGGATAGTGCCGCCGCATCCGGGCGAACAGCTCCGGTACCACGACCGGGCATAGGGTTGGGGTGACGGCCAACACGATCTTGCCGCTGGGATGCGCCTTGTGCGCCCGGATCTCGTCCCCTGCCCGCTCGACATCGCGCAGGATGCGTTGCGCGCTCTCGAGCAATTTCTGCCCGCCTTCGGTCAGCCGCACGCCGCGGTTGGCGCGCGTGAACAACGTGACGTCGAGCTCGTCCTCGAGCCGCTGGATATGCCGGGTCAGGGCTGGCTGAGCGACGTGCAGATGCGCCGAGGCGCGGGTGATGCTGCCGAGCTCAGCGATGCGGACGAAATAATGAAGGCTGCGCAATTCCATCGTGTCGCGATTTCGCCCCAAGCCCGCGTCGGACGTCAATCGGAATTCCCTAGGACCCCGACAAACAGGGTAAACTAAAAATCGCCGGTGTAGAGCCACCGATCGCCCGCCTAGCACCTTGGCGGGTCAACAGATTGCAAGCAAATTGGCTAACTTAGCGAACAGGGAATTAATTCAGCCGATCAGAGAAGGTTTTTCCGCCGATCAGGGATCGGCTGCCGCCCCTTTTTGGCCGAACAGGGTACCACCAGGGAATTCTGCCGAACGCGCTTTTCAGCGATCCCACGGAAGCTCGCCCGCCAAAGGCACTGGGCCGTTGCACCTCGATCGTTTTTTCCTATCGGGCTGCAGTGGACGAACGGACGACATCGGATGTTGACGTTCAGAATCGCGATAACGGCCGCCGTGTTAGCCTTCGTCACGGCTCTCACCGCGTGTCTGATACTTATCCAGATCGCGACGTTTCATGCGGCGGCAAGAGCGGCGTCGTCTGCTGCGATGGATGCGGCCAGCGCGAACACCCTCAGCCGCCTGGAGGCCGACGTATCGGAGCTCAGCTCCTTCGTTCGCGTGCTGTCATCAAATCCTTCGCTCGCCGGCTCCGACGACAGGAGCGAAGAGGACGGTGCAATCGTTCTCTTCAAAGCCGCATTGCGCGAACTGCCGCAGGCGGACAGCCTTTATGTCGGCTACGACAACGGGTGCTGGCTACAAGTTCGGCGCCTCGACGTCCTCGAGGCGGCGGAGCGCGCGAAACTGGAGGCACCGCCCGAAGCGGTCTGGGACGTCAATTTGATCCGCCCGACGTCCCGCGGAGCCCTACCGATGCGGCGGATTTTCGAAGACGAGCAAGGCAACAAGATCGACCAACTCGATCTACCGGACTACGGCTACGACGCGCGAAAGCGGTCTTGGTATCTAGACACGGTGAACGCCGGCCGGGCTCTTGTTTCGTCACCTTATGCCTCGTTCAGCATCGGCACGCCGATGATCACGGTGAGCGCACCTCTGCAGGGACATGTGCGCGGCGTCATCGCCGCCGACCTCAAGCTCGATAACTTTAGCGATCAGGTCTACGCACGGCGGCCCGGCGAGCATGGAACGGCGGTAATTTTCGACTCGTTCGGCGTGCTGATCGCGCATCCTCAGTTTGCCCGGCTCGTGGCCTCCGCCAGGAATGATCCCGCCCACCCGCAACTCCCCGAGATCGGGGAGATAAAAACTGGGCCGATAGCGAAAGTAATGCGGGGTTGGGACGGTAGTGACCGCTATGAAGGAAATATTCGTGACGAAGATGGTCGAAATTATCTCTTTCGCGTGATAAAATTTTCTTATAAGGATGAGTTTAGTGGTTACTCGCTGTTACTTTCAGCGGAAGACGATTTCGTCCCGAATGTGCGGAAGTTGCAGATAAGAGGTATATTTATTGCACTCATCGCGGGCGGCTGCTTTGTACCCGCGGTCTGGGTCTTTGGCAGCCGGATGTCGAACTCGCTGAAACAGATAACCGCTCAGGCGAGCAGGCTCTGGACGTTAGCAGCGCCCGACGATATGCCGGTCACTTCCCGCGTCGTTGAGATTCACGAGCTCGGCAACACGATGGCGGTCGCCCAGCGCAGCATCTGGTCCTTCGCTCGCTTTGTTCCGAAAGACATCGTCAAAGGAATTATTGACGGCTCCATCTCCACTGAGCTCGGGGGAGTGAGACGGGACGTCACCATCTTGTTTACCGACGTCACAAATTTTACGGGCATTGCCGAGCGCACGGACCCCGATACTCTGATGCGCCAGACCTCACGCCATTTCGCCGCGCTTACGCAAGCGTTTCTCGCCGAGGGCGGAACTATCGACAAATTCATCGGCGATTCGGTGATGGTGTTTTGGAACGCTCCCCATTTACAGCACGATCATGTAGAGCGGGGCTGTCGCGCCGCGCTCGCGGCCAAGACGGCGAGTGAAACGCTCAATGCTCAGTTTGAAGCCGAGGGACTGCGGCCGTTCGCCGTTCGCTTCGGCATTCATTTCGGGGATGCCGTGGTGGGCAATGTGGGTTCGGCGGAGCGCATGAATTACACGGTGCTCGGCAATAGCGTGAATCTGGCAGCCCGCCTCGAAGGGCTGAACAAGGAATACGGGACCACGATCCTCGTCAGCGAGGCTGTCCGCAAGCAGGTCGAGAATTGTTTTCGGTTCAACCCCATCGCCTCGGTGATCGCCAAGGGAATGACGACCGAAACGCGCGTTTATGAGTTGGTCGAAGCCGTTGCGTGAGAACGCGCTTCAGCTGCGGGTGGGCCTTCTGCTACTGCGCCGCCTGGCACGCGCCGGTACTGGGCGGATCGGGCTGCCAGCACGGTGCATCGGTTTCGCTCATTAGGCGGTTCAGCGTCTCGGCTTCACGGTCGAGCACCGCCCGCGGGCTCTGTCCGCGCGACACGACAAGCCGGAACGTGTCCATGAACACCTTGTCGAATTCGCCGGCGCGCTCGCCGAGGCCGATCGGCGCCAGCGCAGGCAGCGCATCCTTCGCCGACTGCATGTTTTCGATCGCAGCGGCCGCCAGCTTCAGGCCCGGTTCGAAATCCGGCGGTAAGTCCACTTTCACCACAGGAAAAAAGCCAACATTGCGCGCAGTCGCGATCTGCGTCTCAGGCCAGGTCAGATAGTCGATCAACCCCATCGCCCCATTCGCGTCGGGCGCACCCTTGAGCACCGCGAGACCGGCCAGCACCGGCATGTAGCCACGCCCCCTGGGCCCGGCAGGGGCGGGAAAGGCGACAAATTCCTTCGGCTTCTCGCGCAGCGCGTCGAGCATGCGAGCAACATGGTCCCAGCCGATCCACACCTCGCCGGAGAGCAGCGGCTGCTGCATGAAATTGTATCGGGTCGAGTTCGGACTGACGCTGTTCCATAACGACGCGAACTCCGCCCACATTGCTTCGGCGGCCTCCGAACGGAACGGGGTCACGACTCCACCGGTGTATGACGGGTAAAGGAAGCCCTCGAAAAAGCGGTGCATCAGCCCCTGCGGCCCCGCCGGAAAG
>Ga0306925_10007314_pt1 | contig 10368 bp, 7 predicted proteins | sample flu12Cox44000176_FD_203755 | JGI IMG/M metagenome (GOLD analysis project Ga0306925, IMG submission 203755) | Lab enrichment of tropical soil microbial communities from Luquillo Experimental Forest, Puerto Rico - flux8day.12C.oxic.44.000.176 (v2)... | ecosystem: Environmental > Terrestrial > Soil... | reverse complement strand
CATATGCGGGTCGGCCGATTTTGCCTCGACATAGCCGCACGACAGCGGTCGCATCTGCCACATGCCGCCGGTCATCCCGGGACGGTCGTCGAGCCGGCGGATCGGACCCGGCGCAAAGCTCGCATTGGCAAACAGGATCTGCACGTCCGGGGTCGCCGACTCCTCCAGGACCTTGACCGACGCGCAGACCAGTGAGGCGGCATAGGTCAGCAAGCCGCTGCCGACAAAAACATAGCGCATCAGCTCGCCGAGGTAGGGCATGCCCCGCGATTTTTCGTTGGCGGTGCCGATACCGGCGACCTCGGCGGTGACCCGTGCAAGGTAGTGGTCCTGCAAATTCTTGCCGACGCCGGGTAGCGCATGGTTGACGGTCACCCCGATCTTCCCGAGATGCTCGGGCTCGCCGATCCCCGACAATTGCAGCACATGCGGCGAGCCGATAGCACCGCCGCAGAGGATGATCTCGCGCATCGCATCGACCCGCTCGACCGGGCCGCCGCGCGAGAATTCGACCGCGACCGCGCGCTTGCCGTCGAGCATGATCCGATGGACCAGCGCGTTGGTCAGGACGGTAAGGTTGGGCCGCTTCAGTGCCGGGCGCAGATAGGTGCGCGCGGCACTCTGCCGGCGCCGGCCGCGGCGGGTCTGCTGCACCCAGCCGATGTTGTCCCCGCAGCTGGGCGGCAAATGGTTGACGTCCTCATGGTATTCGAGGCCGATCTCGACGCCGGCCTCGATGATCTTGTGGCATAAGGGCGGCTTGTCGGAGGTTCGTGAGGTTAACAGCGGCCCGCCTTCACCGTGAAATTCGTCGGCGCCGCCCTCCCAGTCTTCGGCCTTTTTGAAGTAGGGCAAAACCCCGTCCCACGACCAGCCACGATTACCGAGCTGGCCCCAATGGTCGAAATCCTCGGGCTGGCCGCGGACATAGATCATCCCGTTGATCGAGCTCGAGCCGCCGAGCACGCGACCGCGCGGGTAGAGGATCTCGCGGCCATTGACGCCGGGATCGGGCTCCGCCTTGAAGCCCCAGGTCAGGCTCGGATGGTCCAGCAGCTTGATGTAGCCGGCCGGGATGTGAATCAGCGGGTTGCGGTCGCGGCCTCCCGCCTCGATCAGCATGACCCGCGTGCCGGGGTCCTCGCTCAACCGATTGGCCAGAACGCATCCTGCCGAGCCCGCGCCGATGATTATGTAATCCGCCTGCATAGCCGTCTCCTTTGCTGCGAGTGTAATATGCCATCGAGCAAGGAAGCGAGAATGGCTGAAATCCGCGCCTTTTGGCCGAGCGACCTCGACGACCTATACCGGATCTGTCTGGCGACCGGCGCGGGCGGCGACGATGCCTCCGGACTGTATCGCGATCCGAAGCTGATCGGGCACGTCTACGCCGCACCCTATGCGAATTTGAGTCCGCCGACCGTGTTTGTCGTCGAGGACGCAGACGGCGTCGGCGGCTACATCGCCGGCGTTCCGGATACGCGGGATTTCGAAGCTCGGCTCGAGGCTGAATGGTGGCCCGCCTTGAGACGGATTTATCCCGACCCGTCCGGCACGCCGCGCGCCGGCTGGAGCGGAGACGAGCTGATGAGCTACAAGATCCACCACCCGGACCGCACTGCCGAGAAAATTGTCGAGCCTTACCCATCGCATTTGCACATCAACCTGCTGCCCCGGCTACGCGGCCACGGCATCGGGCGGCAACTGATGATGCGATGGCTAGCAACGGTTCGGGACACGGGCTCGCGCGGCGCCCACCTCGCGGTCGGCTCTGCCAATCGGCGTGCCATCCGGTTTTACCGCGCCTGTGGCTTTCACGAGCTGGAACACCCGTCGAGGCCGGCACCGGCCGCCCTATGGTTCGCCATTGACCTGCGGGGGGTGACTGGCGCGAGTTGCACTGGGTAGGCGCCGGGATAATGCTGGCTCAGCGGAGATCGGAAGGAGGGTCCAGCCATGCCAGACAGCGTCGGCGAGAATCAGGCCAAGCGTAAGCTCGCCGCCGGGGAGTGTTGTGCATGGGCGTCAACCGAATGCGCACGCCGAACATCGCGATGATCGCCGCGGCCTGCGGCTTTGACGCGATCTACATCGACCTCGAGCACAATCCGACCTCGCTCGAGACAGCTGCGGCGATCTGCGTCGTGGCACTCGGGATCGGCATCACCCCGATCGCTCGGGTAAGCTCGCGCGACCCCCACGACCCCACGCGGATCCTCGATTGCGGCGCGCAAGGGGTGATGGTTCCGCATGTCGGCACGGTGACCGAGGCCCGCGCGGTCGTCAACAGCTGCCGCTATCCGCCGCACGGCCACCGCTCGGCTTCAGGCTCCGGGCCGGCGCTCGGTTATTCTGCTCGCTCAGAACGAGATCAACACCTATCTCAACGAGCAGACCCTGCTATCGCGATGATCGAGACACCGGAAGCGATCGAGAACGCCGATGCGATCGCAGCGGTCGACGGCGTCGACATGCTGCATATCGGCTCGAGCGATCTGAGCACCGAGATGGGCATCCCCGGCCAATACAAGCACGCCCCCATGCGCGAAGCCTTCGAGATAACTGCGAGAGCGGCCAGGGCGCACGGCAAATCGATGGGGGTCGGCGGGGTACGCGAGGACCTCGAATTCCAGAACTGGCTGATGCAACTCGGAATGCGCTATCCGACTTGCGGCTCGGATGTCGGATATATCCTTAGCGCCGGCCGCGCCGACGTGAAGCGGTTGCGCAAGGTGCGGCTTTCTTAGAATGCCATGACCCGTCGTCTCATCATCCTGTCGTGTTTCATGCTGCTGATCACGGGCCGTAGCTTGGCGCAAGCGCCGCCGCCCGAGACCGAGGCCCAGCCCGGCCGGGTGTTCTGTGAGCAAAACGTCAGCTACCGGCTCGCCGACCCGTCAACAATTCCGGAGTCCTATCGGCGCTTTCTCGGCGCCTGGACCGACGCGGCCTGGGACGCCGATACCTGTGCCGCGCTGATCGTCGACGATGTGAAGCCGGACGGGAGCGCGTCGATCATTTACGTCTATGGGCCGCTGGGTTCGAACACGCGCATTCCCGGCGGGGTTCTGCATGGTACCGGGGTCATCCATGATGACGAGCTCAGGTTCCAGAATTCCGACGGAACCCAGTTCACATTCCACCCGGCAATCGCCGATCTCGTCGGCCAGATGACCACGCCAAAGGGCCAGACTTACCAAGCCGCCTTCAAGAAGACTTTCTAGTTGAGGCCGATGGGCGCCAGTGATTGCGGCGCACCAGCCGCGAGACTGAATCGGGACACCGAGTCGAGTTGACGCTGGCGACGCGCGTCCCTAAATCTCGCGACGCTGCGAGCGATTGCTCCGGCAAATGATGTGCCAACGCTTCGATCGGCACTGCTTGGCTCGAGAGGACCGGGTAACCACATCGGCGATTTGGATGAAGTCGTGGTCCGCGGACGGCCGCAGGAGCTGCTTGCCGGGATCGGATCGTCATACGTGACTTGCGCATGTCTGAGCCCACCGCACCGTCGCCGATCTACCAGCTTAACGAACGCAGCCGCGAAATCTTTCGCGTGATCGTCGATGGCTACGTTGCCACTGGGGATCCGGTCGGCTCGCGCACCTTGTCGCGCCGCATTGGACAGAACTTGTCGCCGGCGACGATCCGCAATGTCATGGCGGATCTTGAGGAGGCCGGGCTGCTCTACGCGCCGCACACTTCCGCCGGCAGATTGCCGACCGAGGCGGGGTTACGGCTGTTTGTCCATGGTCTTCTGGAGATCGGCCGGCTCGCCGAGGACGAGCGCCGCAGCATCGAAAGCCTTTGCGTCGCACGCGGTAAGAGCTTGGCCCAGGCGCTGGAAGAGGCGACGAGCGCGTTATCGGGTCTGTCGCATTGTGCCGGGGTCGTCGTCGTCCCCAAACAGGACCGCCCGCTGAAGCACCTGGAATTCGTCCACCTTGGTCCCGGTCGCGCGCTCGTCGTTCTGGTCACCGAGGACGGGCTCGTCGAGAACAGGGTGATCGAGGTACCCCTTGGGTTGCCGCCGGCAGCGCTGGTCTCGGCGGGAAACTATCTCAATGCCCGGCTGATCGGACGGACGATCGAGGAAGCAAAGGAGGAGATCGCCGAGGAGATCGCGTCGAACAAAGCGCAACTCGACGAGCTGACCTCGAAGCTGGTCGCGGCGGGCCTTGCGAGCTGGGCGGGGGGTGCGGAGGGTAGCGCCCTGATCGTGCGCGGTCAGGCGAACCTGCTCGAAGACGTGACTGCGCTCACCGACCTCGAAAGGCTGCGCACGCTGTTCGAGATGCTCGAAACGCGCGAGACTATGCTACGCCTTCTCGATGCCAGCAAGCAGGGGGAAGGAGTGCAGATCTTTATCGGCGCCGAGAGCCACCTGTTCGGAGTAACCGGGTGCTCGGTGGTGATCGCTCCCTACCATAACAGCCGAGAGCAGATCGTCGGCGCGATCGGGGTAATCGGCCCTACTCGACTCAACTACGCTCGGATCATTCCGATGGTGGACTATACCGCCAAGGTGATCGGGCGCCTGATTGGATAGGACGACTGATGAAGGATACGGGAAAGGAATGGGGGGCAATCCCCGCCCACGAAGCAGCGGCCGCGAACAACAATGTCGACGACGTCGGCGAAGACCCGGTCGCAACCGAGGCAGTAGAGCCATCGGCCGAAGAACGTGTTATCGCGCTCGAGGCAGAGCTCGCGGCGCATAAGGATCAACTCCTGCGGGCTCTTGCCGAGACCGAGAATGTGCGACGCCGCGCTCAGCGCGAGCGTGAGGATGCGTCGAAATACGCGGTTGCCGGCTTTGCGAAGGAGTTGCTTACCGTGGCCGACAACCTGCGCCGAGCGCTTGACAGCCTGCCAGAGTCCGAGGCCAGAGACGAGCGTACGCGCGGTCTTCTCGCCGGTGTCGCGGCAACCGAGCGCGAGCTCCTTTCGGTCTTCGAACAGCACGGCATCCGGCGCATCGATCCGGACGGCGAGCGTTTCGACCACAATCTGCATCAGGCGATCTTCGAGGCTGAGCGGGCGGGCAAGCCGGGGGGTATGATCATCGAGGTGCTGCAGCCCGGCTACATGCTGCATGACCGTCTGCTACGGCCTGCAATGGTCGGCGTTGCAAAAGAAACCTCGAAGCCGGCGGAGCCTGTCGAACCCGCCGGCACCGGGGCCTGAGCGTTGCGCAACCCGTGTGTCCCGGCCGGTTGTAAGCCGCTTGCCGACTCACATATATAACCCTAACCACAGTCAGGGGATGGCTGAACAATTACTTCCCGGGGGATCGGGACGGTGCTTCCCCGGGCCGTCCGGTCCTGCTTTTGAAAAGAGGTGTCCATGAGCAAAGTCATCGGTATTGATCTCGGCACGACGAACTCCTGCGTCGCCGTGATGGAGGGGAGAAACGCCAAGGTGATTGAGAACAGCGAGGGCATGCGTACCACGCCCTCGATGGTTGCCTTTACCGAGTCCGGCGAGCGTCTGGTCGGTCAGGCGGCAAAGCGTCAGGCCGTGACCAATCCCGAGAATACGTTCTTCGCGATCAAGCGCCTGATCGGGCGCCGCTTTACCGATCCGATGGTGAAAAAGGACACCGATCTCGTCCCCTACAAGATCATCACTGGTGACAATGGCGACGCCTGGGTCGAAGGTCGCGGCAAGAAATATGCGCCATCGCAGATCAGCGCCTTCATTCTGCAGAAGATGAAAGAGACCGCCGAGGCCTATCTCGGCGAGACGGTCACTGAAGCGGTGATCACGGTTCCGGCATATTTCAATGATAGCCAGCGCCAAGCAACCAAAGACGCCGGCAAAATTGCCGGTCTCGAAGTATTGCGCATAATCAATGAGCCGACCGCGGCCGCGCTAGCTTACGGCATGGAGAAGAAGGGCAGCGGCACGATCGCGGTTTACGATCTCGGCGGCGGCACCTTTGATATCTCGGTGCTTGAGATCGGCGACGGTGTCTTCGAGGTCAAGTCGACCAACGGCGACACCTTTCTCGGTGGCGAAGACTTCGACAAGAAGATCATCGACTATCTCGCTGACGAGTTCCGCAAGGAGCAAGGGATCGATCTGCGCAACGACCGCCTCGCCCTCCAACGACTGAAGGAGGCGGCGGAGAAGGCCAAAATCGAGCTGTCGTCATCGGTGCAGACGGACGTGAACCTGCCCTTCATCACGGCGGACCAGCATGGGCCCAAGCATCTCAACCTCAAGCTGACCAGGTCAAAGCTCGAAGCGCTGGTCGACGACCTGATCCAGCGGACTATCGGTCCGTGCGGCAGCGCTCTCAAGGATGCCGGGCTCCGCGCGTCCGAGATCAACGAAGTAATCCTGGTCGGCGGCATGACCCGCATGCCGAAGGTCATCGAGACGGTCAAACAGTTCTTTGGCAAGGAGCCGAACCGCAGCGTCAATCCGGACGAAGTGGTGGCGGTCGGCGCGGCGATTCAGGCAGGTGTCTTGAAAGGCGAGGTCAAGGATGTCCTGCTGCTCGACGTGACCCCGTTGTCGCTCGGCATCGAGACTTTGGGCGGCGTCTTCACCCGACTGATCGATCGCAACACGACGATCCCGACCAAGAAGAGCCAGACCTTTTCGACCGCGGAGGACAATCAGACGGCGGTCACGATCCGCGTGTTTCAGGGTGAGCGCGAAATGGCGGCGGACAACAAGCTGCTCGGCCAATTCGATTTGGTCGGCATCCCGTCGGCGCCGCGGGGCATGCCGCAGATCGAGGTGACCTTCGACATCGACGCTAACGGAATTGTGCAAGTCTCCGCCAAGGACAAGGCGACCGGCAAGGAGCAGCAGATCCGTATCCAGGCGTCAGGTGGGCTCTCCGAGGCCGATATCGACCGCATGGTCAAGGATGCCGAAGCACACGCCGAGGAAGACAAACGAAAACGCGAGCTGGTCGAGGCGAAGAACAGCGCCGATGCGCTGATCCACACGACCGAGCGGACGTTGAACGAGGCTGGCGACAAGGTGCCGGAGAGCGACAAGCAGGCTGTACAGCAGGCAATCCAGGCCTTGAAAGATACCGTCGGCAGCGACGATGCCAGCCAGATCAAAGCCAAGACCGAGGCCCTGGCGCAGGCTTCGATGAAGGTCGGCGAGGCGCTCTACAAGGCGCAACAGGCACAGCAGACCGGTGCCGGCGAGGGTGGTCCTTCGCCGGGCGGCACAACCGCGGGCGGTGGCGACGACAAAGTCGTGGACGCCGACTTCGAGGAGGTCGACGACCAGAAAAAACGCGGCTCCGGCTGATCGACGTCATTCCCGTGATGGGATCGGATGCGGCTACCCCGGCGGGCTTCCCGCCGGGGTGAGGCTTAATGGCAGCCCTCTAATCGGACCCCCCGACGGTCATGGCGAAACAGGACTTTTACGAAACCCTCGGCGTCGCCAAATCGGCGAGCCCGGACGAGCTCAAGCGGGCCTATCGCAAGCTCGCAATGCAGTACCACCCCGATCGCAATGCCGGCGACAAGGGCGCCGAGCAGAGATTCAAGGATATCAGCGAAGCCTACGATATCCTCAAGGACGATCAGAAGCGCGCCGCCTATGACCGCTTTGGTCATGCCGCCTTCGAACAAGGCGGAGGGCATGGCCCGGGCGGTTTCGGTTTCGCAGCCGGCGGCTTCGCCGACATTTTCGACGAGATGTTCGGCGAGTTCATGGGCGGCCGGCGCGGCCAAGGCGGGCCGAGCCGCGGCAGCGACCTGCGCTACAATCTCGAGGTCTCGCTGGAGGAGGCCTACCGCGGCAAGCAGACCACGATACGCGTCCCGACGCTGGTCGCTTGCGAGCAGTGCAAGGGTAGCGGCGCGGAGGCCGGTTCCAAGCCGATAACCTGCCCGAGATGTCACGGTCGGGGACGCCTGCGCGTGCAGCAGGGTTTCTTTACGCTCGAGCAGACCTGCACCGGCTGTCAGGGTGCCGGGCGGGTCATCGACAACCCGTGCAAGGCGTGCGGCGGGCAGGGCCGCACAAGGCGCGAGAAGACATTGTCGGTCAACATCCCGGCCGGGGTCGAGGACGGCATCCGGATGCGGCTTGCCGGAGAAGGCGAAGTCGGGATCCGCGGCTCCGCGGCCGGCGATCTCTTTGTCTTCATCAGCGTGACCCCGCATCGCATCTTCCAGCGTGACGGCGCTCACATTCATTGCCGGGTGCCGCTGCCGATCACGACGGCGGCCCTCGGCGGCACGATCGAGGTGCCGACGGTGGACGGCGGCCGGACGCGCGTTACGGTGCCCGCCGGCACCCAGTCGGGACACCAGTTCCGCCTCAGGGGCAAGGGCATGACCGTGCTGCGCTCGACCGCGCGCGGCGACATGTTCATCGAGGCGGTGGTAGAGATCCCAGTCAATCTGAGCAAACGGCAGCAGGAGCTGCTGCGCGAATTCGAAAAGGAAGGCGAGAACCGCCGCACCCACCCCGAAAGCGAAGGCTTCTTCGCCCGCGTCAAGGAATTCTTCGACGATTTACGAGAATAGGCCCGGGCTCGTGCTGGGCGCCAAACGATCGGCAGAGTTTCCCTACCAGGATGTTATAGCGGCGTCCCGACCGCTCCTTGAGGCTCTGATATAAGTCTTCCTTTGGACGCTGGGGCCGGCCGTGATGCGAGTTTTCCCGCGAATACCCTGTCCGGCAGGGAAAATTTTGGCGGCGCGAGCTACTCCGCCGCGACTGGTTCGCGGTGGATCGCCAGCGATGCCGCATCGTTAGCCTTGGCGAGCACTGCGCCTAGAGACTTCTGCATCTCCGAGAGCTTGGCGGACTGCTCTACCTTATGGCCGAACAGGTTCTTGACGTAGAAGACGTCGACGACCTTTTCGCCATAGGTCGAGATCTTCGCGCTAGAGATCTGCAGATTGAGCCGGGTCAGCTCGCGGGTCAGCTCGTAGAGTAAGCCCGGGCGGTCGCGGCCATTGACTTCGATCACAGTGTGCGAGGCGCTTGCTTTGTTGTCGACGAGCACGCGGGGCATCACAGTGAAAACCTGCATTCGGCTCGGAAAGGCAGGTGGGCGGGCGAGCTCGCGATGAGGCTTCAGATCGCCGGTCAGCACGTTCTCGAAAATCACCGCGAGCTTGGCCAGCTTGTCCGGACGATCAAAAGAACGGCCCGCCAGATCCTGGACCCAGAAGATGTCGAGCGCCATTCCGTTCGACATCGTCATGATCTTGGCGTCGACGATATTAGCTCCGCTAACCGCGAGCGCACCGGCGATCCGCGAGAACAGGCCCGGGTGATCGGCGGTATAGAGGGTGATCTCCGTTACCGAGCGATGCGTATCGACACGTTTTTCGACGGTGAGCGGCGCGCCGCTCTTTTCCGCCTCGCGCATCAGTCGGGCGTGCCGGGCATGAGTCTCCGGGTCGAAGGATAGCCAGTAAAACGGGTAGCCGCGGCTGGTGAAGGTCGCGAACTCTTCCTCACTAAAATCGGCGAGCAGCTGCCGCGCTGCTGCTTGAGCCGCGGCGATGCGCGAATCCTGTGCGGCGACAGTGAGCCCCCCGGACATCACCTCGGTCGCCCGATGATAGAGCTCACGCAGCAGTGCCGCCTTCCACCCATTCCATACCCTGGGACCGACGGCACGGATGTCGGCGACGGTCAGGATCAGCAGCAGCTTCAGCCGTTCCGGCGATTGCACCCGTTCCACAAAGTCGTGGATCGTCTTCGGGTCCCCAATGTCGAGCTTGAAGGCTGTACTGCTCATTAGAAGATGCCAACGCACCAGCCAGGCGACGGTTTCGGTCTCCTCGTCCGACAGCCCAAGCCGCGGGCTGAGCTTCAGAGCGATCTGTTCGCCGATTTCCGAGTGGTCACCGCCCCGCCCCTTGGCGATGTCGTGCAGCAATACAGCGAGATAGAGCGCACGGCGCGAGACGATCTCAGCAACGACCTCGGTTGCCAGCGGGTGCTCCTCCTCGAGCAGCCCACTCTCGATCTTGTGTAGGATGCCGATGGCGAAGAGCGTGTGCTCGTCGACCGTGTAATGGTGGTACATGTCGTATTGCATCTGCGCGACGACACGACCGAAGTCGGGGATGAAACAGCCAAAGACCCCGGCCTCGTTCATCCGGCGTAGCGCCGTCTCGGGTTCCTTGCGCGAGGTCAGGATCTCGATGAACAAGCGGTTCGCCTCGGGATCCTCGCGCAGCCGATCGTCGATCAGCTTCAGCGACTGGCTTGCCGCCCGCAAAGCGCGCGGGTGGATGTCGAGCCCGTGTTCCTGCGCGACATGAAAGAGGCGCAGCAACGCTACCGGGTCCTTCTTGAAAAAATCCTCGCCCGGTATCGTCAACCGCTCGCCGTCGAGCGCGAAGCCGTCGAACGATCGCC
>Ga0306925_10007313_pt1 | contig 10368 bp, 17 predicted proteins | sample flu12Cox44000176_FD_203755 | JGI IMG/M metagenome (GOLD analysis project Ga0306925, IMG submission 203755) | Lab enrichment of tropical soil microbial communities from Luquillo Experimental Forest, Puerto Rico - flux8day.12C.oxic.44.000.176 (v2)... | ecosystem: Environmental > Terrestrial >... | reverse complement strand
GCGTGCAGCGGCGAGCGCTCGAGCAAAATCTTGCACAGCGACTGCGTCAGCGAGGGCGCGATCATCGGATCGCTGAAATAGTGGTCAGCGCTGATGTCCGTATACAGTCCAGCCTTGCTTATACGACGTGCTTCCATCGTATCCCGGCCTTAATGTGCCAAATGGTACCTTGCCAAACACCGTAACGCCGCGCGAGCGTCCATTGCGTTTCTGTGCTGGCTCGGATTGCCCTCACATCGTCATCGGTCAGTTTTGAAATGCCGTTACGCGTCCCCCGTGAGTGGCGGTCCTTGCGCATCGCGTCATGAGCATTGTCGCGTGCTGTTCCTAAAAACAGATGATCGGGGTTGCAGCACGCACGGTTGTCGCAACGGTGCAGCACATACAAGCCGGACGGGATGGTGCCGTGCACTAGAGCATACACAGCACGATGCGCGCGGTGCATCTTCTGATTTATTTTGATGTGACAGTAGCCATCCTTGTCACGGTAGCGAAGATGCCACGGCCAGCAGCCCGCAATGCCAGCGTGCATTTCCAGAAACTGTTCAACGGTCAATGCCATGATGACACGATCGCCGCCATCGCGAGCACGAACGTCGCCAGAGCGAGCGCTGCGCCCACCATCAATTCGACCGGAAATGGTGCTCGGCGTCCGCGCTGCATATCCGCTTCTCGATTTCCATCATCGCCAGCACGCAGTTCCACGCGGCCTCGTCATCCTCGCCGGGCCGGTCGCGCGCCACAAAGCGCGCATAGCGCTCGCGCATCACGCCGCGTGCGGTCTCGAGCTCGCGCTTCGTCATGCGGTCGAGCATCCTGCAGAAATTTTCCATCCGGTTTTGCATCAGTGTACCTTCACCGCATTGCTGCCTTTTCTGCGCGGCTTGGTGACGCGGCTGGCTTCCCATTCCGCCCATGTTTTTGGTAGATCGCCAAATTCAGTCGGACTATCTTTCTCGTCCAGCAGGAACTTTTCCAAACTCATGAAAGTATCGAATGCCTCAGCCAGCTTTTTATCGCTAATGGATTGGCGGCTGTCTGGATGCAGCGCACGCCGGATGGTGTTAAAGGTTTCCTTGCTCATCGCGCCCCGGCGGTGCTCATAAAGCTTCTGCGCCTGCTCGATCTTTTCTTTCCAGTGTGGCAGCACAATCTCATCAATACGCTTGCGGACCTCCTGCTCGACCCGCATGTAAAAACTAGCCCCTAGCTTTTGCTTGTGCTGGCGAATGGCCGCGTCCAGTTTTTGCTGCGCGGTGAGCGACAGCTCGCTACGGTCGATCTGCGTCGGCCCTTCGCGCCGCGCGCCTTCGACTTCCAGCACGCGATCAACCATCCGCTCGCCGACACCAACTTCGTTCGATATGTCGCGCGACGACATCCCCTGATCAGACATCGCAACGATTTTCTCGTTGCGCTCCTGTTGTTGCGGCGGCTTGGGCTTCGGCCGCTGGCCCTTGGGGCGGCCTTCACCCTTGCGGCCGCGCTTGGATTGACGGGCAAGAGTTTGTACCTCGGGTACAAACTCTTTCAGGTCCAAGCTGATGGTTTTGTGCGTTACGCCGAGCAACGCGGCGATGGCTTCCATGCTGAAACCCTGCTCGTAAAGGCGCTTGGCCCTCTCCTTGCGATGCGCTTTTTCATCGATGATCGGGCAATTCTGCGGACCACACTCCATTTGCAACCTCCGGCAAAAGGCCGGGGAGCAATCCCCGGCCCCTGTTTGCGCCTCTCACTGTTCGCCGTTGTCGGTTTCGATCACGCGACCACCAAGCGACTGCCGGCGCCGTTTGCGATCCTTGTGATAACGGCGCAACACAGTACTCAGCGCGATGTTGACCGAATGCAGCTTCGCCTTGGCCACATCCGAAACATCCATCTGCCTCGCCTTTTCGCGCAGCTTGGCGGCGGCGGCGAAGTTGTCCGCGGATAAACTCCCCTCGACGGCGTCGCCGTCGTTGACCGCCTCGATCAACGCGCGGAACCCGTTATCACTCACCATCGAACGCATCACGTCCTCGACATAGTCGTTGAGCGTGCGCTCGTTCTTGATGAAGCGTTCCCAGTCGTCGATTTTGGCGGGGAGTGGGGATGGACGAAGGTTAGGAGTGCTAGCCATGGATTTACCTTTCCATAATGCAACCGCGCTATGCGGTAGCCCCGCATCTTTGCTATTCGCAAAGTCGCGGGTCAAGCAAAATCTTTGCTGGAGGCAAATAAGGCTGGGGATGATTTCAGTGCTTGGTGGACGGACGCGAGCGCAACCGGCCGAGTAGCCCTCGTTCAGGCCAGTTTCGCGAGCACAACGCGCCGGCCGCTCGCCAAGCGCGGCAAGCCATTCGCCAATAAAAAGCAGCTGCGAACGCGAAACCATACCGCAGCATCAGGCAAAAAACTGTGCCTGTCTTTTTCCGACAGCAAAGTTTAGCTTGACAATCAATCTTTGCCAACCGCAAAGAAGCGGCATGCCCGCACGCGGCCCAAAGGCGCTGGCCGAGTTTATCGATAAGCATTCCTCGCAGGTAAAATTTGCCCGCGAAATCAATTGCTCAGCGTCGCACCTTTCACTGCTGCTTGCAGGCGAGCGCAGCCTCTCGTTGACCCTCGCCAAACGCATCGCCATCGCAACCGACGGCCTCGTCCCCATGGAAGCATGGGTCGACGAATGATGCGCAACGACGGAAAGGATCGAATTGCGTGGCGCGGCAACGATTTGTGCCTGATCGGTCAGCGCACACCGATTGTGAGCATCGTGCAGGACAGCCGGTACCCGAGCATGTGGCGCGTGCGCCATCCAGACGGGCGATCGACCGACATGGTCAACCTCACGCGCGCCCGCGATGCAGCACACGCAATCGCCGGCGCAATTCTCAATGCCCGGGAAACGCCTGCGCGGGCGCCCCCCATTCGTTAAAAGCGCGATGACCGTCATCAACCAGGTCGACCTGCCCATGCCGCCCAGCGTCAATGCGCTCTGGCGCACGGCCAAGGGCCGCATCTACCGCTCGCTGCCCTATCGGCGCTGGATGACCGCCGCCGACGCACACTGCATCATGCATAAAACGCTCAGCCGCATCAAAGTCATAGCCGGCCCTTTTGATGCACTCATCATGTTCGATCGCACCCGCGCACGCGCCCACAGCGACCTCGACAACCGCGCCAAGGCCGTTCTCGACTGGGCCGCAACCCGCGAGCTCATCGCCAACGACAAACACTGCCAAGCGCTCACCATGGTCTGGACGCCACGCGAGGATGCACCGGATGGCTGCAGATTGATCCTCACCGAGCGCGCGCCATAACTGCAAGTGCCATGAACGCAAACGCAAAATTCGACATCCAACTCGCTACAGCCAAGGTGCATGAGCGCCGGCTGCACAAAATTTTCACCGCCGCCAAACTCGAGAAAATCGAACTCAAATCCGAGAGCACTCTGTGGGAACGCACCGGCAATATCTGCATCGAATACCGCCAGAACGGCCAACCCTCCGGCATCGCCGTCACGCAAGCCGACTACTGGGTGCATGAGCTCCTGCGCGAGGGCGAAACGCTCTGCTACCTCATGTTCCCGATCGAGCGCCTCAAAACACTCGCCCGCACCCACATCTTCATGGGCCATATCCACAAAAACGGCGGCGACCGCGGCAACATCGACATGGTCCTCATCCCGCTCGCCGATATCCTCAAATGAAAACCATCAACGCTCCCAATCAAGCGCTCGCCAACGCGCGAACCGTGAACCTGCCCGATCAATGTTGCGGACACTGCCGCTTCTGGATCAGCGACACAGGCCAAAACAATCAGATCGGCCTCTGCCGTCACAACCCGCCCGTCCCCATGGTCGTCGGAATGGGAACACCCGCCATCGTCGCCGACCCCGCAAAAGCCCCCATGGTCCCCATCGTCCACAGCTTCTTCCCGCAAATGACCGCCGCCGGATGGTGCGGAAAATGGGCCCCCAAATTCGACGCATAATCGGACCGCAAGGCCGCGTTTACCCCGAAGGTAAGGGCGCCTGGCTATGCCAGTGCGGCGGTCGCATGGCCGTCATCGATACCAGACCAACCCCAAACGGCATCCGACGACGACGATGGTGCAACCTCTGTGGATTGCGCATAACTACCTACGAAACCATGCAAATCCCCATCCCGGACCCATGGTAGAGGGAAAATCCCGTGACCAAATCCGCTTGGGACAAACACAACTCCCGTCGCCGCATGCGCAATCGCGGCACCGAAAATGTCGACGGCTCGACACCACTGTGGAAACTGCTGCAAGGTCCAAATCCGCCAGCACGTAAGCCACAGCAATCAAAGGCACAATTGCGCGCCATCGCCGACGAAATCGCGCGCAAGCACAACTTAAAGTAAGTAAGCATTGCTGACCAATGACACCTAATAGGCACGAAAAATCAACGCGCTAGGTCACTTGTGTCTGGTTGTGGTCCGACACCATACCGGTAGTAGGTCAGCGTTATACCCGCGCCAATCTTGCGTTAAAACACACTGTCCACAGCGGAACAAACGAGCAATGCTACGCAAACTTGACAAACAGACCACAACCGGTGCACACGCGGCTAAAGGGTCCGCTGAACCCACCCCTTCCTCCCCTGCAACACTCCATCTCGCCGCTCAGGCACCCCGCAGCCGGTAACGGCCGGGCTCGGACCAACTGGGACCAGTCGTAGACCAAGCCGCATATAACCGAGAACATCTGGGTCATCGTAACCCGTAGGGATTTATATCCCTGAAATCTTGCTTCCTTCCCTTCCTTAAGCCTCAAGCAAGCAAGAACAGTGTTTGTTGCTCTAAGCGCCTGCTGCCGCAATGACATACCTCCGAACCCCGCAAGAACAAGAAGCCCTCCACAGAATGCTCAACCTATGCCGTGACCTCCGACGCAGCGCACGAAACCTCAACGACATCATGCCTCATGCATGGAAAGAACTCGGTCCATGGTACCCACTCGAGCAAGACATCCGAGAAGTTGAAAAAAGGCTCACCACACTCCTCAGACCTAATGTCAACCCAAGACAAGCGGAAACTCCCCCGCCGATGGCCTCTGCTTGACGCACTGTGTTTGCCGCGCGAAAGCAAGCAGCTGTCCGACGTTCGCGCTCGCTGTTGATGGCTGTGTCTCCGCCTAAAAGACATGCTCTGCTGCGAGCAAATATTTGTAGCATGCAAGAAACCCTTATGGAATGGGCACAACTTGCATGTCTGTGAACACGACTGTTAGTTCGCTGCTGCGCTTGTGCTTGCGTTTGCGCGCGTGGGTTGTGGCCCCCCAGGGGCGGACCCCCCATCGGTCCCCTTTGCTGCCAAACCGGGGTCTCCCCCTTTGCTTCGTTTTTTTTGGAAAATTTTATGATAGTGGTTTGTGGCATGCGTGGGGGTGATGACGCGCGGGTACGGGCTTTGGTAGCGCGGGTTGTTGCGGCGCTGGCTGGGGCGTCGTTGGAGGAGGGTGTGAGTGCGTTGTGGTTTACGCTGCGGATATACGTGAGGGAGCAGGTGATATGGTCCGGACGGCGAAGGCGCTAGCGGCGCGATTGAGGGAAGGTTATGAGGCGAACAACTGGGGTCCGGCGTTGGAGGTGTTATCGGAACTTGAGGCTGCGGGCGCAGCGTCGGTTGTTGGTGGAGCTGGTAGTTCAGATTTATCGGGCGGTTCCGCGCCGGCGGTTGAGGCGGAGAGTTGTGGGGACCCGGTGTTAGGGAAGGCGGCGGTTGCGGAGGCGGGGGAGCACGAGGAGCCGGAGGATGAGCCGGCGCCGGAGGATGAGGATGACCCTTTTGGTGGCGACGCATCTGGCTATCCGGATCGGGCGCATGAGGATGGTGAGGAGAGCCCGGGGTTGCATCATCGCAGTCGGACGCCGCGGCGACCGGCACGGAGGCGGAAGTGACGCGTGGCGAGTGGTTGGTTGGGGTTGATTTCAACTTTCCGGAGCAGTCGCGGCTGAAGGCTTTGGCGTGCGAGCATATTGAGACGGCGGCGATGTATGCAGTGAAGGCGGTTACGAAGCGGATGCGGCCGGAACCTGCGGGATATGGTGGGATGTGACGATCGGATGTGTAGGCTGGGTTCGCCTGGCCGAGGGAGTGGATGGTGGGATTATCTGAGCTATTACGGATGGAGGTGAGCGAGCTCGAGATTAGCGTGCGGCTATTCAATGGACTGAACCACGGGGACGAGTTTTATTCGCCGATCAGGACGGTTGCTCAGCTTGTGCGGCTGACGCGGGCGGATGTATTGCGGCGTCCAAACCTTGGGCGGATTTCGGCGGACGAGGTGGAGCGGGTGCTTGGCGCGCTCGGGCTGCGGCTTGGGCTGGGGGATGAGGTCGACACGCAAGATTTTGAGTTCATCACCGAGGACTACACGTGATGGGCGCCAAGCGGACGCTGGTGAAAGAAGAAGATCGTAGCAAGATTTTCTGCGTGCTGAACCCCGAGGATGGCTGTCTGGCTAAGATCGCGCGGGCGTGCCTTTGCGACGCCCTGCCGCCATTTGTTTACGAGGCGTTTGTGCGCGAGCACCTGGAGCACCTCGCGCGGGAGCGGCGGCATGGTGCTTAGCCGGCGGGGTTTTCTGGCGGGCTTGACGGCGACGGTGGTGATTGCGCCGCTGGTGGCGCGGCCGTCGTTTGCGGTGGCGAGCGTTCCGGCCGGCGAGCGGATGGTATGGCGTGCTGTGCGCCGCGAGTTTCGGTCGCGCATGGCGTACAACGGTCCGACCTGGCTGACGCAAGCGCTCGGTGGCGAACCGGGGGCGTTTGACTATGAGGCGATCGAGGCGGTGCCGGGGTGAACGTCAAGACGGGACGGCGCTACTCGTACAAGCCAGGCTATCGGTGGCGGCAGCTGTTTCTCGAGTTCATTTCGTATTTGACGATTGATAGCAAGGAAACCGGCATTTCGCCGTTGGTGCTGTACGGGTCGCAGACGCGGTTTTTGGACGAGGTGTGCGAGGGGCTGGACCGCGGGGTTCGGCATTTCGTGTGTCTGAAGGCGCGGCAATTAGGCATATCGACGGTCAGCCTGGCGATCGACCTGTTCTGGATACTGGTGCACGACGGGCTGCAGGGTGCGCTGATCACGGACACGGACGAGAACCGGATCAAGTTTCGCATCCTGCTTGAGCGTTATCTGGAGAGCCTGCCGCTGGGGATGCGCTCGGGGATTGTGCGGCACAACAAGACCAACCTGGTGCTCAAGAACGGGAGCGTGCTGGACTACGTCGTGGCCGGCGGGCGCAAGACGGGCGGCGGGCTGGGGCGCTCGCGGGCGTGGAATTTTCTGCACGCGACGGAGTGCTCGGGCTGGGGGTCGGAGGCCGGCTATGCGTCGATGATTGCGGCGCTGGCGCAGCAGCATCCTGACCGGCTGTACATTTTCGAGAGCACGGCGCGCGGGTACAATTTGTTTTGGGACATCTGGCAGGAGGCGCAGAAGGATACGCTGACGCAGAAGGCGTTTTTCATTGGCTGGTGGAGCAATGAGAACTACGCGTTCAAGGAAACGTCGCGCGAGTACAAGCATTACTGGGACGGCAAGCCGGACGACGGCGAGGCGATGCTGATGAAGGAGGTGCGCGAGCAGTATGCGGTGACGATCAAGCCCGAGCAGCTGGCGTGGCACCGGTGGATGCGCACGGCGAAGATCAGTGCGGATGATTTGATGGCGCAGGAATATCCTTGGACCGAGGAGCAGGCGTTCGTGATGACCGGCAAGAATTTTTTCCCGAACTCGCGATTGAACGAGGACATCCGCTGGGTGCATGAAAACAAATTGTTGTTCAAGGGGTACGCGTATCACATGGGGGAGAATTTTCTGGCGACGACGGTGGAGCCGGTTTTGCGTTCGGGGCTGGCGGATTTGCGGGTGTGGGAGGAACCGGTTGCGAATGCGTTTTACGTGATGGGTGTGGACCCGGCGTATGGGCGCGCGGATTATCAGGACAATCATTGTGTGCAGATTTATCGCTGCTACGCGGATTGTTTGGTGCAGGTTGCGGAATATGCCAGCGTCAATCCGGAGACTTATCAGCTGGCGTGGGTGATGGCGCACCTGGCGGGGTGTTTCCGGAACATCTGGATCAACATCGAAGTGAACGGGCCCGGGCCGGCGGCGATGCGCGAGCTCAAGCACCTGCGTGAGCTGATGGATCAGGGGCAGCTGCAGCAGGCGGCGGCGGACAGGAAGCTGGAGAACGTGCTGGGCAATCTGCGCTGGTATCTGTATCATCGGCCGGACAGCTTGGGCGCGGGTTACGCGTATGGCTGGAAGCCCTTAAGTATTGAGTGTTTGTTGCCGACGCCGGATGGTTGGAAGAAGCTGAAAGATGTGGAGGTCGGCGATGAATTGTTTGACGATGAAGGAAAGATTTGTCGCGTTGTTGGGTGCTCGCCTGTTTATTTGAACAAGGAATGTTACGAAATAACTTTTGGTGACGGCAGCACGATTGTTGCGAGCGGCGACCATCGCTGGTCGGTGACGCGGCATCTAAAAAAGAATTGGGATTGCGGACGTGTCCACAAGCTGCGGATGACCAGCGAATTGATCACGGACGGGCATCATCCGCACGTTATCAGGCAGGCGGCGCCGCTTTGCTTGCCGGACGCGACGTTGCCGGTGCATCCGTATGTGCTCGGTATTTGGCTGGGCGATGGCGACAGCAACGGGGAAACCTATACGGACGATTTGCGCGACATTGACGATGTTGGGCGCGAGCTGACCGCTTGCGGAGCGCAGGTGGGTGATATCAAGCGCGAACCGGAGCATGGTTACGGGCGTCAGCGCATCATCGGTTTGCGCGCCGCGCTGCGTGCGTGCGGCGTCTTTGGCAACAAGCACATCCCTGCGGACTATCTGCGCGCGTCTTTCCGGCAGCGATTGGGTCTGCTGCAGGGATTGCTGGACAGCGACGGAACGGCGCGGCGGGATTGCCGGCAGTGCTCGTTCTCAACATCGAATGAGCGGTTGCGCGACGGCTTTGCGGAATTGTTGCGAACGCTCGGCATGAAAGCTAAATATTGCGTCCGCAACCGCGTACTGCAGTACAAGGGCGGTGTATCGGTGTGCGAGCCTGCGTATCAGTTTTGGTTTGCGGTGCCGGATGATATTGCGCCGTTCCGCGTGCCGCGCAAGCTGGCGATGCTCAATGGCAAGGCGGTTGCGGCGCGCCGGCGGTTTCATCAGATAGCACAGGTGCGCAAGGTTGCTTCCGTTCCGACCAAATGCATTGCGGTGGATAGCGCGTCGCACCTGTTCCTGGTGGGGGACGCGATGGTACCGACCCACAACACCACGCAAGACAACAAGCTCCTCATCCTCAATCAGATGCGCGACGCTTACGCGTTGCGTGCGCTCCGCATTCGGTCGATACCGCTGCTCGAGGAGATGCAGCGCGTCATCCAGGATGGGGCGCTGATCGAGGCCGAGGGGCACGGGCATGACGACCGGGTGTTTGCGACCGCGCTGGCGAACAAGGCGTATCTGGAATGGCTGCGCTCTGGGTTGATTGCCAACGGTGCGACTTACGAGAACGTGACGCGGCAGGAGCGGGCGCAGCAGCAGAACCCGAACACGACGCTGGTGGACCAGCTGGTGGGTGAATTTTTTCGCGAAAAAGAAAGTGCTCGCATCCAAGAAAGACTAGACGAGGCCTGGCGCTGATGGCTCGCGTTGCAATGGATAAGGTTGAGAAGTTCTGGCGCTCGGTGTCGCCGGAACCAAATAGCGGATGCTGGCTATGGAGTGGTCCGTTGTGGCCGAATGGATATGCTTCGCATCAGTTTGGTGGTCGCGGCAACAAGGCGGTTCTTGCGCATCGGTTCTCTTACGAATTGCACAAAGGGCCGGTGCCGGAAGGATTGGATTTAGACCATCTGTGCCGGATGCGCTGCTGCGTCAATCCCGATCATCTGGAGCCGGTTACGCGCAAAGTGAACATAAATCGCAGCGGACTGGTGGGCAAATGGTATCGCGGCGATGTTTGCAAGTACGGGCATCCGTTTGATTTGCTCAATACGTACCGTGGCCGCGATGGTTTTCGGCAGTGTCGCATTTGCCGGGCGAAGCGCGACTTGGAGCGCAAAATCCGCAAGCGCGGCAAACAGTGACGGCGAACGAGTGCACGGCGTTGCTGCTGATGGCGGCGGTTGTTCTGGTGCTGTGGTACATCTGGAGGCATCGATGACGAAGGAAATCGTGCTGAGCGAGCACTTGAACCTCGAGGAGTTGTGGGACGAGGAGCAAGCGATTGCGCACATTATGAGCGTGACCGGCTGGAACCGGCGGCGTGCGAAGCGTGACCTCGAGCGTAAAATTCGGCAGGGTAAACTGCCGGTAATGATGGTGCCGAGTG
>Ga0306925_10007312_pt1 | contig 10368 bp, 11 predicted proteins | sample flu12Cox44000176_FD_203755 | JGI IMG/M metagenome (GOLD analysis project Ga0306925, IMG submission 203755) | Lab enrichment of tropical soil microbial communities from Luquillo Experimental Forest, Puerto Rico - flux8day.12C.oxic.44.000.176 (v2)... | ecosystem: Environmental > Terrestrial >... | reverse complement strand
TTGCAGGCTCGCGCATTCAATTCGGCGCGTCTTGATACCTCGATACCTTGCGCGCCGCCAGAGATTGCTTCATTCAACGCAAGATCTCTCCGGTGGTGGCCGAGCCCCGAGGCTTTCGAACAGCGCTCGAGCGCTCTTCACCCGCAAATCCGGAAAAATGCTGCGCAATAATAAAATGCCGCCAAATTAACCGTGGTGCACAAAACGGTAGCCGAACCCCTTTGAAAATGCTTATTTTGTTGCGTTCTGCCCTGCGGCGAACGCCGCTCGGTTCCCTTCCTCGGTTTGTGTGTGAGCCCATGGCGAAATCTGACCAACCCACAACTATCAAGAAATACGCAAACCGGCGGCTTTATAATACCGGTACCAGCACGTATGTGACGCTCGAGGATCTTGCCGCGATGGTGAAGGAGGGCGAGGACTTCCTCGTCTACGACGCCAAGACCGGCGACGACATCACCCGCTCGGTGCTGGCGCAGATCATCTTCGAGCAGGAAAACAAGGCCGGCCAGAACCTCCTGCCCACCACGTTCCTCAGGCAGTTGATCCGCTTCTACGGCGACAGCATGCAAATGGTCGTGCCGAAGTACCTCGAGCAGTCGATCGACACGCTGACGCGCGAGCAGGAGAAGTTCCGCAAGCAGCTTGCGAGCACTTTGAGCGGGACGCCTTTCGCGCCACTCGAGGAGCAGGTCCGCCGCAACATGGAACTGTTCCAGCAGACATTCTCGATGTTCAAGCCCTTCGGCGCCCGCAGCGGAACGGCGGAGGCCGAGAAATCGCCGGACGCCGCATCTTCCGATGACGACAACATCGACGACCTGCGCAGGCAGATGAGAGAAATGCAGGAGCGGCTCGATCGTCTGTCGAAAGAGCCGAAAAAGGAAGAGTAACTCTCTTACCCTCTCCCTTTGGGGGAGAGCTTGCTCGAAATCGAGCATAGCGAGATTGACTACCCCGTGGCCGGCAGCATCTTTTCTTGCGGCGCCACCCAGGGACGCGTCGCAGAAGCAAGGCCAATCAGCCGGCCCTGGACGTAATCGCAGCCCCAATCGCACAGCAGCCGCGCGGACTCCTCGTCCTGCACCCATTCGGCGACCGTTTCGATGTTGAGCCGCCGCGCCAGGTCGATCAGCGTCTGCACGAACGCGCGGTCATCCGCCGAGCGGGCGATGTTCTGCACAAAGGCGCCATCGATCTTCACAATGTCGACGCCGAGCTTGCGCAGGTTGCGAAACGAGGTGTAGCCCGCGCCGAAGTCGTCGATCGCAATCCGGCTGCCGAGATTTTTCAGGCGCGTCACGAAGCCGCGCAGATCGTCGATGTCCCGGATCGCGACCGTCTCGGTGATCTCGACGATCAGCCGCGCGGCCGCGGTCGGATGCGCGTGCATCAACGACTCGATCGAAGACCACCAGTCCGGATCCATCGTGGTATCAGGCGAGAGGTTGAGGCTCAGCGAGACACCTGGCGAATTGGCGAGCTCGGCAACTGCGAGTTCGAGCACGCGGTGATCGACCAGTCGGATCAGGCCGAGCCGCTCGGCCACCGGCACGATGTCGGGGGCAAGCAGCACGCGCCCGCCATCCCGCTGCATGCGCACCAGGCATTCGTAGAAGGCCGCATCGCGCGAACCGGCGGTCACCACGGGCTCGTAGGCAAGCGCGATGCGCCGCTCGTTGAGCGCGGTGACGATCTCGTCGGTGACGCGGATATTGACGCGGCGCTGGGCGTCGCGCTCGACATTCGGTCGCCAGGCCAGAAACGAACCGGCGCGCCGGCGCTTGGCGGCATCGAGCGTTTCATGGGCGCGGTTGATGGCTTCGTCGGCCGAGCGCGCGTAACGCGGCACGCTGACGGCGCCGATCGAAACGGTGACCGAGACCGGGCCTGAGCGCGTCGGCACCACCTCGTCGCGGACGCCGGCGAGGAAACGCTCGGCGGCTATATTCATGTCATCGACGGTGCAATTCTTCAGGATCAGGCCGAACTTGTTGCCGGAAAAGCGGCCGAGTACGTCGCCGCCGCGCAAACGGACGCGGATCCGTTTGGCGACTTCGGAAATCACCGCATCGGCAACATCGAAGCCGAAGGCATCATTGATGCGCGCCAGATGATCGATGCCGATCAGCATGAAGGCCGAGGTGCCGCGGTAGCGCTGGGCCTCCTCGATCGCTTCGGCGAGCGCCGCGACCAGATGCGTGCGGTTGAGTTCGCCTGTCAGCGGGTCATGCTGCGACAGCTTGATGAGCTGCTCGTCGCGGGCGCGCCGCTCATTGTTGATGCGGACAATGCCTTGGGCGCGTGCCGGCCGACCGTCGGGTCCGGCAAACCAGCAGCCGGTCTCCTCGATCCAGAGCATCGGCGCCGACGTCGAGGCCCGCACGCCATATTCGACCCTGTAGGGCACACCATCGGCGTCATGAACGGGCGGCGAAAGCAGGAGCGCATCGCTGCGGATCGAGCACTGCGGCTCGATCAGTTTTGCAAATTCCGCTCCGCTCGCAAGCGCAGCCGGCGGGATGTCTGCAAACACCGCGCTGACATGATCGCTCCAGCTTATGGCGTCGGTTGCGATATCCCAGGCAAAGGCCGCTTGGCCAAGGGATGCCAGGATGGTCGAGGTCTGCGGAAGCGTGACTGTCAAGATCGCCTCGTTTCGGGACACAGCCAGGTGATTCCCGGGCTTGGGGAGTGCCAGTTTCGGCATCCAGCCTAGGCGAAGTTCATAAACAATTTGGAAACCACGTTTGAATCACGCTTTGAACGGACAGGCCGGGAGCGGCATACTCCTTGCGAGGTCAAACCGTATCAGGACCAGGTGTCCCAGAATGTGACGGTTTGCAATGTCCGGTTTTGACGAACAGGTCGTGGAAGACGGCGTCTTCGAGGAGGTCGAACCCGCATGCGTTGCGATGGTTCCGCTCGCGCCGGCGCCGCCGTATTGGGCACGCAAATTTTTGAACCCACGTCCCGATCCAACTTTCGTTGCGCATCTGATCGCGACCGCCGAACAGCTTCCGCAAACCCGCAGCCTGCGGCGCGCAACGCCCGCGGACGCGCTGTCCGCCTACCACGCGCGGGCGCGCAATGCGCAAGGTGCCGGTCCGCAGACCCGGCAAACAATCTGATGGAGAAGGATCGGCGTCAGCGCTGCGGCGGCTCGGGCGAGGCTTGAGAATTGCCGGTGGGCTGGAAGTCGGACGACGGCACCGCCGACGACGGTTGGCTTGACGATTCGTTTGGCGTCCTTACGGGCTGTGCGGGCTTGGGCTCGGGATTGTCCTTCAGGACTGATTCGGCGACCGATGCTGCCGACGGCGCGGCGGCAGGTCGAGGCGCAGGCTGAGGCTCCGCCTGTGATTGAGCCACAGGTCTGGCGGGTTCAGGTCGCGGCTCAACGACGCGCGTCTCGGCCTTGTCAGCGGCACGCCGTGAGACCGAAGCGGCCGCCGGTGTCGGGCGCCGCCTCCGCAACGCAATGCCCGAGATGAAATCGACCATTGCCAGCAGGGCCAGCAGGCAAAAGGTCGAGTTGGCGAATTTGGGCAGCAGCAGAAATTCGGCCGCGGCTGCGCCGAACACGATCAGCGAAAGCAGATGATCGGTAAGATATTTCCCGCCCCGCGCGCCCTTGATCACCTCGAGCAGCAGGAGCAGCACGCCGAGTGCAAGCAGCATGTCGGCTAGCGTGATCGGCCATTGCGCGCCCGACATCAGCGTCAAACGCACCAGCGGATCGTCGAACGATACGCCGGGCATGAGAAAGGCGACGATGTTGTAGATCGCAAGCGGAATGAGAAGCAGCGGAAAACCGACCATGGACATCGGTGAGGGCCTTCCTTGCAAAGCGAGGAATCGAAGCGCCTTCGGCGAATAGCCGGCAACGCGAGGGCGCGTCGCACCCGTAAGCCGTGTTAGCCCACTGATTGGCCAAATTCAGGCACGGCAATCGCCGTCCGCCTGGCTTCGATCACGATTCTTTTTTCTTCAGGACCTGCCGGCCCTTGTACATTCCGGTCTTGAGGTCGAGATGGTGCGGACGGCGCAGTTCGCCCGAGTCCTTGTCCTCGACATAGGTGGGTTTCTTCAATGCGTCCGCCGAGCGGCGCATGCCGCGCCGGGAGGGCGAAGTTTTTCGTCTGGGAACGGCCATGTCGGTGTCCTCTAGGGGTGTCTCTCTAGGAGTGTCTTTGGAGGCATCGTCCCGATGCAAGGACGGCTGCAGCAAAGCTAGCGAGCCCGGATGCCGATCAAGGCCGCGCTTATAGAGGATGGATTGTCGCAAAGCTAGGGCTGATAGTTGCAAATCAGGCCCAAAATCAGCTCATAAATCGCGATTTTCGCCCCAGCAGGTCCGCAAACCGGGCGACTGCGCCCGCGCCATGTGGATGCCGGCCAGCCGCCTCACCCCTGTTCCGGGATTGCGGGCACTGCGTTTCACGGGATTGGGCAGAATCGCCGCCAACAGCGCCGCTTCCCGCGGCGACAGCGTCGACGCCGAATGGCCGAAGGCATAAAGGCTGCCCATCTCGGCCCCGAACTGGCCGGAGGGGCCGAGTTCAGCGATGTTGAGATAGATCTCGAGAATTCGTTGTTTCGGCAGCACCCAATCGACCCACATTGCGAGCGGAAATTCCAGCACCTTGCGGATTGGTCCGGGGAGCGGCGCCAGAAACAGGTTCTTTGCCACCTGCTGGGTGATCGTGGAGGCACCGCGCATCGCCTCCCCCTCCTCGGCGTCGCTAATGGCCTCGCGCAGCGCGCCCCAATCGACGCCGTGATGCTTGCAGAAATGGGCGTCTTCCGCCGCGACCACCGCGCGCGGCAGCGCGGGCGAGATCGCGGCAAAATCGATCCAGTGCCGCGACACCGGCGCGCCATGCAATTTACGCCACGCCATCAGCGCCGAGACGGGATGGCCGATGCGATAGAGCGGCGCCACGACGTAGGGTGCCGCCAGCGCAACCAGCACAATCACAGCCAAAATCCGGATGACGCGCAAATCGGTGTTTTCTGTTCAAGACAATCGGGCGTGAGGGTAAATCGTCGTTATTAAGGGATTTTTCCCCGACGGGTCGGGTCTTATTCAAGCGCTTTTAAGGCGCCCCCTACAATTGACGAAGCGCGCGTCATCAACGATTGTCCGGCCGAATTTGACCCCGGAGCCGCCTTCTGGAGCTTTTTTTATGACCGGCACTGCCCCTTCCGAGTTCGCGAAACTGTTGGACAATACCGCGGAGGACACCGAAATCCTGCTGTCGGAGCTGTTGTCCGACAAGCTCATGCCGGACGAAATTGTGCGCCCGAAGCGGCTGGTCGACGCCATACGCTATTCGAGTCTCGGCGGCGGAAAACGGTTGAGGCCGTTCCTGGTCGTCGCAAGCTCGGCAGTGTTCGGCGTACAGCGGCAGGCAGCGCTTCTCGCCGGCGCCGCGCTGGAATGCATCCATTGTTATTCGCTGATCCATGACGATCTGCCGGCGATGGACAACAGCGATCTGAGGCGCGGCCGGCCCACCTTGCACAAGGTCTACGACGACGCGACCGCGATCCTCGCCGGTGACGGGCTGCTCACGATCGCCTTCGACATCATCACGCGCGACGAAATCCATCACGAACCCTCCGTGCGCCTCGCCCTCACGCGGGCGCTGGCCCGCGCTTCCGGCGTCGGTGGCATGGTCGGCGGCCAGATGCTCGACCTCGCAGGCGAAGGACGCTTCGGCGACCGCGAGGCGGTCGATGTTGCCAGGCTACAGCAGATGAAGACCGGCGCGCTGCTTCGCTTCGGCTGTATCGCGGGCGCGATCCTGGGCCAGGCCTCGCAAAAGGAATATCAGGCGCTCGACGACTTCGGCCGCGCGCTCGGCGAGGCTTTCCAGATCGCCGACGACCTGCTCGATGTCGAGGGCGACGCCGCAGCGCTCGGCAAGCAGACTGGTCAGGATGCAGCGCTCGGCAAGACCACCTTCGTCACCCAGCTCGGCATTGACGGCGCCAAACAGCGCCTGCGCGACCTGCTCGCGCGCGCCGACAGCGCGCTCTCGATCTTCGGCGTCAAGGCCGACGTGCTGCGGGCGGCGGCGCGGTTCGTCGCCGAGCGGAAAAACTAGGCGCAACGGCGCAGGCGCTTATGGCTGGCACACCCTCCGAGGAACGCCTTCTTCGATTCCGCAGAAAGCCGAAGCTGTTGCGCGTGGTCTATGCGCGGCCCCGCGCCTTCATTGCGATGGCCTTCGGCATCGTGGCGTTCCTGTTGCTCCCCGCATCCTACCGGGCGGTGACGCGCATGCTGATCGGCTGGGACGTCTTCGTCGCGCTTTACCTGGTGTTGGTCTACGCCATGATGCTGCGGAGCAGCCATCGCAACATCCGCCGCGATGCCGTGCTGCAGGACGACGGACGTTTTCTGATCCCCCTCTTCACGGTGCTCGGCGCGTTTGCCAGCATCGCCGCGATCGTGTTCGAACTCGGCGCCACGCATCATGGCTTGCCGCAGCTTTGGCTTGCGACCCTCACCATCGCGTTGTCCTGGGGCACGGTGCATACCTCCTTTGCGCTGTATTACGCTCATGAATACTACCGCGGCGCCAAGCCCGGCGGCCTGCAATTTCCGAGCGGCAACCAGCAGGACCACGCCGATTACTGGGATTTCGTCTACTTTTCCTTTGTCATCGGGATGACCGCACAGGTGTCCGACGTCGGCATCACCGACAAGACCATACGCCGCACCGCGACCGTGCACGGCATCATCTCTTTCATCTACAACACCGCTCTCGTCGCGCTGATCGTCAACATCGCCGCGAGCGCGATTTCCTCCTGACCAGCCGCCATCGTCACCTGCAGGCCTCGCTCGGCCGCAGCAACGGCCTTATGGAACCCAACCCGGTTCGCCCCCTTTTCCGGTTGCACGCCGCATGCGAGATTATGTAGCCGATCCGCAAACGTGCCATAAAGAGCCAGATCCAGCAGGAGCAAATCCGTGAACCCGAATCGATCCACAGTCGAAGCCGTTGTCCAAACCTATTTCGACGGCCTCTACGAGGGCGACGCCGACAAGCTCGGCGCCGCGTTTCATCCCTCCGCTGACCTGCGCTGGGTCGAGAAGGGTGAGCTGAAAATCCTCACCGTGCCGGATTGGCTCGCTTGGGTGCGCAAGCGACCCTCCGCAAAGGCCGAAGGCAAGTCGCGCGAGGATTTCATCGTCACCATCGACCGCTCCGACGAGAAGACCGCCTTCATCAAGGTGCGCTGTCAATTGCCGCCGCGCTATTTCACCGACTACCTGGTGGCGATGAAGCTCGCCGACGGCTGGCAGATCGTCTCGAAATCCTATCGCTACGATCTGCACGAGTGAGGCGTCTGCTCCCGACCCGGCACCGCTAACAAGGTCATGGAATCCAAGTTCCAGATCTTCCTGATCCTGCTCGCGGTGCTCGCCGGCACCGCGCTTCTGGCGCGCCGGGTCAATATCGCGCCCGCGATCCTGCTGCTGCTCGCCGGCATTGCGATTGCCTTCGTGCCGGGCATGCCGGAACTTGCGCTGCCGCCGGAAGTCGTGCTGCTCCTGGTGCTGCCGCCCCTGATCTATTCGGCGAGCGTCGCGATGAGCTGGCGCGAATTCAAGCACAATCTGCGCCCGATCATCCTGCTTGCGGGCGGCTGCGTGATCTTCACCGCGGCCGCGGTTGCCGCTGCCACGCATTATCTGATCGGGCTGCCCTGGAACGTCGGCTTCCTGCTGGGGGCGATCGTGGCGCCGCCGGATGCCGTGGCGCCGCTCGCAATCGCCCGCAGGCTCGGCATCCCCCGCCGTGTGCTGGTCGTGCTCGAGGGCGAAGGGCTCGCCAATGACGCGACCGCCCTGATCCTCTACCGCTTCGCGGTGGTGGCGATCACGAGCCGCATGTTTTCGTTCCCCACGGCGATCGGCGAATTCGCCGCAATTGTCACGGGGGAAATCGCCTTTGGCATCGCGGTCGGCTGGCTCTCCTTGCGGGCGCGTCACTACACCCGCGATACGCAAATCGAGATCACGCTGTCCCTGATCACGCCCTATCTCGCCTATTGGGTGCCGCAACATCTTGGTGGCTCCGGCGTGATCGCGACCGTGGCCTGCGGGCTCTATATGAGCTGGAACGGCCCCTTGTGGATCTCGTCCGCGACCAGGCTGCAAGGCATATTCTTCTGGGACCTCGTGATCTATCTGATCGAGGGCTTGCTGTTCCTGCTCACCGGCTCGCAAATGCGGATGCTTTACGAGAAATCGAAAGCGTTTTCGCTGGACGACATCCTGATCGCGACCGCACTCGTCACAGCCGTCATCATCGTCGCGCGCTTCGCCTGGGTTTATCCGGCGACCTATCTGCCGCGGATGCTGAGCCGGTCGTTGCGCGAACGCGATCCGTCGCCGCCCTGGCAAAATGTGTTCATCCTGTCGTTTGCAGGCGTGCGCGGCGCGGTTTCGCTCGCGGCAGCGCTCGCGCTGCCGTTCGCGTTGAACAACGGCGAGACCTTCCCCTATCGCGATTTGATCCTTTTCGTCACCTTCGGCGTCATCCTCGTCACGTTGGTCGGGCTGGGGCTCAGCCTGCCATCCGTCGTCCGATGGCTCGACGTCTCGCAAACCGCGCGCAGCGAATGGCTGGCCGACCATGAGGCGGAGATCGCGGGACGCAGAGAGGCGCTCGATGCGGCGCTGAAATCGCTCGACGCCATCGTCGAGAACCGCGAACTCTCCGGCGATGTGGTGAAACTGTTGCGGGCGCGCCATGAGATCCGGAGCATTCAACTGCCGCAGTCGCTCGATCCCGACACATGCGACGTGCCCGTGGCGGGGGCGGCATTGACGCGGGAGCTGATCGCGGCGGAGCGCAAGCTCATCCACGCGCTGTTGCGCGACGGACGCATCACCGACGAGGCGCGGCGCCGGATCGAGCGCGATCTCGACCTCGAGGAAGCAAGCCTCGCCAATCGCGAATATCGGGCGACGCCGCTGTGATTTCCCTTTTCACGCGTGCAAGGGGAGTGAGGCAGAATTCCTATAGACCGCGCTCGCAAAGCAGCGCACGTAACCAGTAAGGTCAAAGGTATGAGCGTGTACATCGTCGCCCAGCTCAAATTCACCCGTCGCGAACTTTATGACCGATACCAGGCGCGCTTCTTCGAGGTGTTTCGCAAGTTCAAGGGCAGGCTACTCATTGCCGACGAGCAGCCGATGGTGCTGGAAGGATCGTTCGAGCGCGACAAGGTCGTCGTGCTGGAGTTTCCGGATCGAGAAGCCGCGATGGAATTCCACAACTCGCCCGAATACGCGGCCATCGCCGTCGACCGCAAGGCCGGCGCCGACGCCATCGTATTGATGCTTCGAGGCTGGCAACCGCCCGTCAAAACCGGCTCTTGAAGGGCAATCAGAGCGGACCGAGGATGCCCCATCGCGGGTCACAGAACTCCTTCACAGCCGCGGTGACGCTGTTGCTGATGGCTTCCTGGCGCTCCGGCGAACTCATCTTGAGCTCTTCATCGCGGTTGATGATCGAGCCTGCCTCCAGCAAAACGGCCGGCATCCGGGTCGTCCGCAGCACGATCAACTCATCGTACCTATAGACGCCGGTTTCCTTGTTCAGCAGCGGATGTCGATAGTGGCCCATGATCGGCAACGTATATTGCTGCGCATATTGCAGGCCCTGGGCCTTCATTTCCTTGCCGACCAGTTCTGCGAACACGAGGCTCGTCTTGAAGTCCGGATTCTCGTGCGAGACGAAGACGGAGTAACCGCTGAAGCGGTCGCTGAAATGACTTTTCTTGCCGTCGAATTCCCATTTCTCGAGAAGAGAGTCGGGCACGGAATCATGATGGATCGAGAGGAAAAGATTAGCCCGCAGATTGTTGGCTGCGTCGACACGCTTGACCAGGCTGGGCCTGGCCTTGCCCTGCGTCACCAGAAGCCTGGTCTCGGCAAAGCCTTCGGCCTTCAGTTTCTCCTCGATTCGCTGCGCGAGGCGCAGGTTGAAGGTGAACTCGGCAACGTTGCGGGCGCTCATCGCACCCTCCGACTGGGCGGTATGGCCCACATCCAGCACGATGCGGAATTTCGACGGTTCGCACATGGGCGCGGGGGGCTTCAAAGCGGGGAGGGCTATGGAGGCCGGCCCGAGCGCGGCAAGCTTTACATTGTGGGGCTTTGACGAGGGGGCGGGCTTCGCCGAGGCGGAGGACTTCGGCTTGACGTGCTTTGCCGATTTGTCGTGCTTTGGCGAACCCTTGAAAACGTCCTGCAACCAGCCGGCATCGCTGGCTTCCATCGGCAGAAGCAGCAATGCGGCCAATGCCGCAAGAATGGTACGGCGGCCCAACGCCGCGAGTCTT
>Ga0306925_10007310_pt1 | contig 10369 bp, 8 predicted proteins | sample flu12Cox44000176_FD_203755 | JGI IMG/M metagenome (GOLD analysis project Ga0306925, IMG submission 203755) | Lab enrichment of tropical soil microbial communities from Luquillo Experimental Forest, Puerto Rico - flux8day.12C.oxic.44.000.176 (v2)... | ecosystem: Environmental > Terrestrial > Soil... | reverse complement strand
GTCTCGCTTTTCATGATCTCGCCTGAAGCTCTCGACTTGCGGCGATGCGTGCAGGGTGCGCACGCATGCATCGCGACATTCTGCTGATGCCGGGACATCGCAAGCGTATTCGTGGGGCCGGCGCCGGACGTTCGCGCAATGTGGGCACCAGACGTAACTAAATGGTACCGGCGGCAGCGACAACGCGACGGCCAGTGATCGCGGGGAATAACCTTAACGGTTAAGGCAACAGCCATCACGTGCGGTGGCAGCGCTTGCGGTAGCTCATTGCGCGAGCGATACGATCGGCACCGGGTGAGGTCGTCGGCCAATCCGGCTCGCATGCGACCTCATTTTTAACAAACATGCACAATACGTGCTGATGACGATCAATTCTCGATAACCATGACAGAAATCATTTCGCAAGATGCCGATACCATCGCGAGACAAGGGACCGGCGCCCGTTCGGCGACGAGGGCATGGCTGCGCGCGCTGGAACTGACGACGCCGATCGCCCACAACCCGACGCGCATCTTTCCCGTTGTGGTCGAAGAATTGGCGGGACGGTTCGGCGACGCGCCGGCGCTGTTGTCGCAGACCGAGACCCTGAGTTTCCGCGCGCTGCTGGACCGCTCCAACCGCTATGCCCGCTGGGCCTGGGTGCACGGCGTGGGCAAGGGCGACGCCGTGTGCCTGCTGATGCCCAACCGGCCCGAATACGTGGCGATCTGGACCGGCATCGGCCGTGCCGGCGGTGTCGTCGCGCTGCTCAACACTCATCTCGTGGGCGCTTCGCTTGCCCATTGCATCGACGCGGTTTCACCGCGGCACATCATCGTCGCGCGAGAATTGCTGGAGGCTTTTCGCAGCGCAGCGCCGCACCTTTTGACCGAGGCCATCGTGTGGTCGCATGGCGGCGGCGAGGCGGCATTGCCCGACATCGCCGAGGAGATTGCGGAACTCTCGGGCCGTGCTCTCGCCGCCACGGAGCGGACGGAGGTGACCCTCGATGATCGTGCGCTCTACGTCTACACGTCCGGCACCACCGGCCTGCCGAAGGCAGCGATCGTCAGCCATTTCCGGCTGATGAATTGGACCCATTGGTTCGCCGGCATGATGGAGACGAAGCCGAGCGACCGCATGTACAACTGCCTGCCGATGTATCACAGCGTCGGCGGCGCGGTAGCGACCGGGGCGGTCCTGGTCAATGGCGGCTCGGTGGTCATTCGTGACAAATTCTCTGCCGGCACGTTCTGGGAAGACATCAGGCGCCACGATTGCACGATGTTCCAGTACATCGGCGAAATGTGCCGGTATCTTCTCAATGCCCCTCCGCCGCTGACGCGCGAGACCCCTCCCCGGCTCAGGCTTTGTTGCGGCAACGGACTGCGCGCGGACATCTGGGAGCCTTTCAAGGAACGCTTTCGCATCCCCCAGATCCTGGAATTCTACGCCGCCACCGAGGGCAATGTTTCGCTCTTCAATGTCGAGGAACGGCCGGGCGCCATCGGGCGCACGCCGCCCTTCATCGCCCACCGCTCGGCGCTGGCACTGGTGAAGTTCGATGTCGAGCGCGCGCTGCCGTTGCGCAATGATCAAGGACGCTGTATTCGCTGCGGGCCCAACGAAACCGGCGAGGCGATCGGCCGTATGTCCAGAGCGCCGAGCGATCCCGGCGCACGGTTCGACGGCTACACTGCGGCCGGCGAGACGGAAAAGAAGATCCTGCGCGACGTGTTCGAGCCCGGCGATGCCTGGTTCCGCACCGGTGACCTGATGCGCCAGGACGACGGCGGCTTCTACTATTTCATCGATCGCATCGGCGACACGTTCCGCTGGAAGGGCGAGAACGTCGCGACATCGGAGGTCGCAGCGGCGATCACCTCGTTTCCCGGAATCCTCGATGCCAATGTCTACGGCGTGAGCATCCCTGGCGCCGACGGGCGGGCCGGCATGGCGGAAATCGTCTGCGTCGACGGCCTGGACCTGGCGGCGCTGCGCGAGCATCTCTCCACCCGCCTGCCGCGCTATGCGCTTCCGGTGCTGCTGCGGATCCGCACCGAGATCGACCTCACGCCGACCTTCAAGCAAAGGAAGAATGCGCCGGAGCAAGGCGGCTACGATCCCGCAACCTGCCCCGATGCGCTTTACGTCCACGACGGCAAGCGCCGCGCCTACGTCGCGCTCGACCAGGCGCTCTACGCGCTCATCCAGGCCGGACAGTTCAGGCTTTAGCGCATTCTCCGCTTGCCCTGACCCACTGGGTCATTGCCCGGCTTGGCCGGGGCAATCCCAGTACTCACAGTCGTATACTGGATCGCCCGGTCGAGCCGGGCGATGACAGCGAATTAAGCGCTAGACATCAGGTCTCGCCGAATTGCCGCGGCTGCGCCCAGTCCCTTTCTCTAGATTCACGATCCACACCGCAGCTTCATTGAAGTGCCCCTTGACACAAAGTCTACATAGGTTGAGTATGGCGTATGTCGCGCAAACCGAACAGCTCCCGCCAGACTCGCGCCATCCTGGCGACCCTCCTCGACCGGGCGCAAACTTGGCGCCACGGCTACGACCTTTCCAAGGAGACCGGTCTCAAATCGGGCACGCTCTATCCAGTGCTCATGCGCTTGAGCGAGCAGGGCCTGCTGGAATCCCGGTGGCAAGACCCCGAGCGCCCGGGCCTTCCGCCTCGCCACGTATACCGCTTGACTTCAACCGGATTGGCGCTCGCGCGTGAGCAGGCTCTGTCCGAAGCGGCGGCCGTGGTGGGGGACCCCTCAGGAGCGGTGGCATGAACGCAATGTCGGGCCGATGGCGGCGAGTTGCCCAGAAGATCGTCGGGCATGCGTCATGGGTGCTGCCCGGCGGACAATCGAGCTGGGGCGACGCGATGTGGCGCGAGCTCGACTACATCGAGGACGATCGGGCGGCCCTGCGCTGGGCCATCGGCTGCGTCACGGCGAGCTACGTGATGAGGCTCGCGGCGCTGCCGCGGCTCGGCCTGCGGCTCTCACCGAGGTCTGTCCTGGCCGGCATCCTGCTGCTCTCCATTGGGCTGGCCGTACAAGGATATGCAAGCGGTGAGTCGTCGCTTCCTGCCTTCGAGGAGTCGATCTGCGACCTGCCCGATGTGACGCCCGAGATTCGGCCCAGACTGCGATGCGGTACGGTCCGCGTGCCCCGAGATCATGCGCGTCCCGACACCGGCAGCTTTTCGCTGGCCGTCGTCGTGATCAAGAGCGCGCAGCAGCCCTCGCTGCCCGACCCGGTGGTCTATATCAACGGCGGTCCGGGCAATCCGCTCACCATCTATGCCACCTATCAGGCGCGGAATCCCTACGCCCCCCGCCGCGATTTAATCCTCGTGGATCAAAGAGGAAGCGGCCGGTCGGAACCGAGTCTCTGCCCGGGCCTCGACCGCACGCTGCTGGAAGCCAACCTTGCGGTCGCGGCGAATGGCACAGCCGATGCGATGGTCAAGCGTCGTGCCGCCTACATCACCTGCCGCGACCAGGCGACCCGGCGCGGCATCGATCTCAAAGCTTTCGGCACCCGCGTCACGGTCGAGGATTTCGAGTGGGTGAGGCAGGCACTCGGGATCGAGCGCTGGAATGTCTACGGCGAGTCGTATGGAACAGCCGTCGCCATGACTCTGGTGGCGCTGCACCCCGAAGCGGTTCGCTCGGCCGTGCTCGATTCCATCTATCCACCTGATCCCGTGCCGCTTTGGTCGGCCGTCGTGAGTGCCGCCCGCGACGCTTTCTTTGTGCACTGCGCGCAGGACGAAGCTTGTTCCGCCTCATTTCCGGACCTCGCCGGAACGTATCGGGAGACCCTCGACCGGCTTGATCGGACCCCCTTGATCGTGAACGTTCCTCCGCAGTTGCAGCAACCCAATGATCAGGCGCGGATGACGGCGCCTTTATTCGAAGTTCTCGTCAATCGGCTGCTCTATTTTCCGACCGCTTATCCGACATTGCCCCGCATCATCCAGTCCGTGCACGACGGCGATGCGCGAGGCCTCGGCAACCTTGTTGCGTCCGAAATGGAAGCCGCAAGGATGGAGAATCGCGCGACGAACGCCGCCGTCGAATGCCGGGATCGCCCGCATTTTCGCAATCCGCTGCCGCCGGGCGCAAACGTGATGGACCGCACGCAATTGTACGGCGTCTGCGAAGGTTGGTCGGAGCTCGGACCTGCGCCGCTCATTCCGATCGGCGCCAGTGTGCCAACCCTGGTGCTAGCCGGCCAATTCGACCCCGTCGCGCGGCCATCCTTGAGCCGCCATGTCGCGGAGCTGATCGGCCGCAGCGCCCGCTGGATCGAATTTCCACTCGTCGGCCACAACGTCAGAGGTTTCAGCCCTTGCGGTGCCAAAATCGCGGCGGATTTCATCGACGATCCGCGGCAGGCGCCGGATACATCGTGTGCCGATCGAAGGCCACCGATCCGCTTCGTCTCAAAAGCGCAGATACCTTGAGCTTTGCCGGGCCGGCGTCCTCTTTGTTCATGCGACAGATCGGCGGATGCGGAGCAGTCGATGAGTGAGAAAAGTAATGAGCGTGTCGACTGAGGAAAAACGCCAGGAAGGCGGACTCGCGGAAACCCTCCGCGTGATCGGGCAGGCGCTCATCATCGCGCTGGTCATACGCACCTTCCTGTTCCAACCCTTCAACATTCCGTCAGGATCAATGGAAGGGACGCTGCTGGTTGGCGACTACCTGTTTGTCTCGAAATACAGCTACGGATATTCTCATTATGCGTTGCCATTCTCACCGAAGCTGTTCTCGGGACGCGTTTTCGGATCGGAACCCAAGCGCGGCGACGTCGTGGTGTTCCGGCTCCCCAGGGACGACTCGATCGACTACATCAAGCGCGTGATCGGTCTACCCGGCGACCGCATTCAAATGATCGACGGGCTGCTGCACATCAACGGCGTGGCAGTCAAACGCGAGCGGGCGGAAGACTTCGTCGATAACGACGAGGGTCCGGAGCCGATCCGCGTCAAGCGCTGGCGCGAAACCTTGCCGAACGGAGTCAGCTACGAGACGCTCGATCGCATCGAGCACGCCGAATACGACGACACGCAGGCCTACGTCGTGCCGCCCGGACATTTATTCATGATGGGCGACAACCGCGACAACTCCCTCGACAGCCGGGCGCCGCCCGAGACCGGCGGGGTCGGCTATGTGCCGTTCGAGAACATTATCGGTCGAGCCCGAATCATCTTTTTCTCGGTCGGCGGACGCGCGCAAGCTTGGCAAGTGTGGCGCTGGCCGGTGTCGCTGCGTTGGAGTCGCCTGTTCACGATCGTGCGGTGAGCGGCTGAGCGCCGCCCAGTGTCGGACTGCAACGAAACGGGCAGCCGGACGACAGCTTGCCCTTCCAATAAGTTCGACTACGCATCAGACGAGTCCACCGCTTTGTGCGTACACGAGCCACAGCACGCCTGTGGGCCACCGGTCGTCCGGTTCTCAAACTGGGATAATGTGCTGTCACAGTCAAAGTGAGACGCGACCCGCCGACCGGGTACGTTGCGAATGTCCGCTGCGGCTTGCAGAACCATCCGAAACCCGGGCAGTGCCCGAACCTATCGAAACCCGCGTCATCTTGCGCCAAACGCCTGAATACGGCATGCTTCCAGCGCATGGTCACGATCACGAGACCGCGGGAAAGTCGAACGATGGGAGGGTAGAACATGATCAACAATCACTTTCCGACTGTTTTCGCCGCTCTGGTCGTTCTGGCCGCGACCGCTTCGGCAAATGCACAGACCACACCGACCGGAGAGCGAGAATTCGGCGCCAAGATGCTCGTCTGCAACACATGCCACGGCGCGAGGGGCGTACCCCACAATCCAACCATTCCGGTGATTTGGGGCCAGCAGGAAAATTATCTCGCAAAGCAGATGCATGACTTCCAGAGCGGAGATCGCAATTTCGAGGCCATGGCGTGGATGACGTCAACGCTCTCGCCGTCAGAAGTGGCGTCTGCAGCGGCTTACTTCACGAAGAAGAGCTGGCCGGCCAAGTCCGCCGGCGCCGCTTCCGCCTCGCCACCGGCCATGGCGGCGGTATGCCAGGTTTGTCATCAACAGAACTTCGTCGGCGGCTTGGCGGGACCGCGGCTGGCCGGCCAAAGCTACGATTATTTGGTCGAGGCGATGCGCCGCTTTGCCGAAGGTGAGCGGACCAACAATGCCGACATGATGAACCTCATGAAGGCGATTTTGCCCGCCGACCGGGAGGCGATGGCGCGCTACATATCCAGCCTCTGACCGGCAACAGCGGCCGATGCTCCACCAGCCCGGCCGCGATCATTCAAATTCCGGACGATCTCGCGCGTCGCCTCGGCGCAGCAGGCGATTTGCCGCACCGGGGGACTGGAAGCGCTGGCGATGACGCGGCGGCCCTAGCCACCGGCGGACATGCTATTGGCGCACCAAGCTGACCGCCTCGCGCCCTTCGGGAACGCGGCTCCAATTGGTCGGGTCGCTTTCCTCGAAGCGCCAAAACTGCCCCTTCGCGGATTTGAGCACCAGCTCGCCGCGATCCATGTACCAGGTCGATGGGCCGAATCGGGTCACGAAGGCATCGCAGCCGGGTTTGAGCTTGAGCGTGAAGTTCTCGGGACCCGCCGCAGTATTGGTCAGCGTGATCGTGCAGATCGACTTGCCGGAGCCGCGCACCACGGACCAATCGCCGGCCATCTGGTCTGCGGCGAGCCCGACCGGGCTCGCGGCGGCTGCCGCCGTCTGCATGAAGAATATGCCTTCGCCGGGACGCTGCGCCTCGTAGGTTCCGCTCTCGACCTCGGTGAACTCCATCACCGGCTTGCCCTTGGCGTCGAGCAGCCGCACCAGATCGAGGCCGCCGATGGTCCAGGCGACGACGTCCTTCACCTCGGGCATCTGGCCCGGGCACGCCTTGTCCATTTCGAGCTTGAATGCGCTCCCCGCCGGGTCGGCGCGGAACGTGATCGTGCAGATGCGGTCGCGATCGGCATTGGACATTTCCCATTTGCCGATCATGGCCTTGAACGCCTCGGTGGTGGCCGGCGACGGCTGGGCCTGGGCGTCGGTTGCAATCAAGACGGCGAAGAAGACGAGCGCAAGGTGATATCGCATCGCAGGATAATACCAATGCATGCGCTGCCGCCAACCCCCCTCGTGACGCAAGCGGGGGAAAGCCCCGCAGCTATTTTTTCACCGGAGTCTCCGGCACAGGCGTCAGCGGTCCCTTTCCGGCCGCCCAGGACAGGAGATTGTCGATCACCAAACGGTCCATCTGGGCGCGGGTGTAGACGGAGGACGAGCCGAGATGGGGAAACAGCACCACATTGTCCATTTCCATCAGCTCTTTCGGCACCTTGGGCTCGTTGACAAACACGTCGAGGCCAGCCGAACGGATCTTCTTGTCCCGCAGCGCCGCGATCAGGGCCGGCTCGTCGACCACCGAGCCCCGGGCGATATTGATGAGGATGCCGTTCGGCCCCAGCGCCTCGAGCACCTGTGCGTTGATCATGTTACGGGTCTCAGCGCCACCGGGCACGATCACCAGCAGCACGTCGACATCGCGGGCCATGGCGACGAGGTCGGGATAATGCCGATAGGCGACGCCCGCCTGCGGCCGCCGCGAATGATAGACCACCGGCACGCCGAAGGCGTCGAGCCGCCGCGCGATCGCCCGGCCGATCCGCCCCATGCCGACCATTCCGACGGTGCGGTCGCGCAGCGTCGTGGGGCTGAGCGGATAGGCCTTCTGTTCCCACTTGCCGGCGCGCAGGTAGCGCTCGGCCTGGGGGAATTCTCGCACCGTGCAGAGCAGCAGCCCGAGCGCGGTGTCGGCGACTTCCTCGTTGAGCACGTCGGGCGTGTTGGTCACGATGATGCCGTGGGCGCCCGCCCATTTGGCGTCGACATGGTCGTAGCCGACGCCGAAACTCGACACGATCTCGAGCTTGGGGAGCCGCGACATGAATTCGGCGCTGACCTTTTCCGAGGAGTAGGTGACCGCGATGGCGCGTACGCGATCGGCTACATGCGCAAAAAAGGCGTCGCGGTCGTTGGCCGCGTTCAGCGGGTGTATGTCGAACACCGGCGCGAGACGCTCGAGGAAGACCGGCTTTTGCGGCCCGACCAACACGAGATCGGGCTTGCTGCTCGTCATGTCGTTCTCCTGGACCAGATGAATCCCACAGCGTGAGTTTCGAAAAGTTGCAGACTTTTCGGACGAGGTCATGCTCAAAATGAAAGCGAGGGTCGGTTCAGATCATCATTGTAACCGGATGCTCGATGAAATGCCGGAAGGCGGTGAGAAGCTCCGCGCCGACTGCACCGTCGAGGACGCGGTGATCGCATGAGAGCGTCACCGTCATCTCGCTCCTGAAGGCAACCCCACCATCCGCGGTTTCGACGGGCCGCCGGGTGCCGGCGCCGGCGGCGAGGATGGTCGCGTGCGGCGGGTTGATGATGGCCGCGAATTCCCGCACACCGAACATGCCGAGATTGGACACCGTACTGGCGCCGCCTCGGATCTCGGCGGCCGTGAGCTTGCGGGCGCGAGCGCGGGTGACGAGGTCCTTCATCTCGCTCGAAATGGCGAGCAGCGACTTGTTCTCGGCCCCGCGGATCACGGGCGTGACCAATCCGCCATCGATCGCCACCGCAACGCCGATGTCGGAGGATTTGAACCGCAGGATGCGATCCTCCGCCCACACCGCATTGGCGGTGGGCACGCGTTGCAGGGCCAACGCAAGCGCTTTGATGATGAAATCATTGAGTGACAGCTTGAACGCGGGCTCACCGGTCGCGTCCGGCAGCGCCGCGGCATTGGCTTCTCGGCGCACCGAATCAAGCCGCTCGATGACCACGTCCGCGACGAGGTAGAAATGCGGGATGGTCTGCGTCGCTTCGACCAGGCGTGCCGCAATGGTGCGCCGCATGGAGTCGAGCGGCACCTCATCATAGGTGCCTTCCGCATAAAGCGCCTTGATGCGCTCGGGCGACGGCACAAGGAGAGCGACGCCGCTTGGAGTGGCGGCGATAGCGGATTGGACATCGCGGCCGACGATGCGACCATGGGGGCCGGACGCTACGACACGGCTGAGGTCAATACCGGCCTCCCCCGCCAGCCGCCGTGCCAATGGTGTGACGACGGCGCCGCTGGCGAGCTTCGCCGGACCGTAATTGCGCTCGGGCGTGCGCACCTCGCGGAACGGATCGAGCATCACCCGCGCTGGTGGCGTGGCCGAAGTGACAGGAGCTGGGAACACCGGCATCGCGGCTGCATTCGGCGGTGGCACAGACGCGATCGGTGCCTGCGCAGCCGCGGGCGCGGCCGCAACAGCCGGTGGCTTCGCAGCGCGCTCGCCTGCCACGCCGGCAACGATGGCGACGATGGCGACGATGGCGCCGACCGGCGCCACTTCGCCGGCGCCGACCCGGATCTCGGTAAGGACGCCCGCTGCGGTCGCAGGTACCTCCATCGATACCTTGTCGGTCTCGATTTCGAACAGATTGTCGCCTGGCTTGACCGCGTCGCCGATCGATTTGAACCAGGTGGTGATCTTGCCCTCGGCGACGGTCTCGCCGAGCTGCGGCATCAGGATGTCCATGTCGGCGCTCTCACCAGTGCTCTCTCACCACGTCACCGACACGTATTGTGTCTCCATGAACTCCATCATGCCCTCGTGCGCGCCTTCGCGGCCGATGCCGCTCTGCTTGGTGCCGCCGAACGGCGCCGCGGGATCGGATACGAGGCCGCGGTTGAGCCCGATCATGCCGAAGTCGAGCTTCTCCGACACCCGCATGCCGCGGCCGAGATCCCGGGTGTAGAGATAGGCGACGAGCCCGTATTCGGTGTCGTTGGCGCGGGCGATCACCTCGTCCTCGGACTTGAAGGTCTGGATCGCGGCCACCGGCCCGAAGATTTCCTCGCGCAGCATCTCGGCAGTGTCGGGCACCGCGGTCAGCACCGTGGCCGGATAGAAATAGCCCTTGCCGTCGGGCGCGGCTCCGCCGGTGAGCACCTTGGCGCCCCTCTTCACCGCGTCGGCGACCAGTTGCTTGACCTTTTCAAGCCCTTCCGCGTTGACGAGCGGCCCGAGCGCGACGCCGTCCTGCAGGCCGTTGCCCATCTTGAGCGCGGCCATCTTTTCCGTGAGCTTCTTGGCGAAGGCGTCGTGCACGGTCTCGTGGACGTAGAAGCGGTTCGCGGCGGTGCAGGCCTCGCCCATGTTGCGCATCTTGGCGATCATGGCGCCTTCGATGGCCGCATCGATATCGGCGTCCTCGAACACGATGAAGGGCGCGTTGCCGCCCAGTTCCATTGCCGGTTTCACCACGTTGTCCGCCGCCTCGTGCAGGAGTTTGCGGCCGACAGCGGTCGAGCCG
>Ga0306925_10007309_pt1 | contig 10370 bp, 10 predicted proteins | sample flu12Cox44000176_FD_203755 | JGI IMG/M metagenome (GOLD analysis project Ga0306925, IMG submission 203755) | Lab enrichment of tropical soil microbial communities from Luquillo Experimental Forest, Puerto Rico - flux8day.12C.oxic.44.000.176 (v2)... | ecosystem: Environmental > Terrestrial >... | reverse complement strand
GCCAGCGGCTTGCCCTTGTCAACGACGTGCACTGTGAGCAGCTTGAGCGGCTTGTCGCCGACGACCTTGTAGCCGGCATGGGGCACCTCGCGGACATTGATGCCGCCGGTGCCTTGAATGCGTGGCCCCGCGGGCTGACCCGGCACTTCCGTCATCGCGCCTTCCAGCACGTAGAACGCCTCTTCGCCGTGGTGGAAGTGCTTGGGCAAGACAGCGCCAGGCGGCGCTTCCAGCACGGTCATGATCACTTCCATGTTGGTGCCGGTGAGGTCGGAGCGCTTGATCTCTGTGCGCTTGATCTCCTGGGCCTGGGCAAGGCTCGCCCAGGCGGCAACGGCAAATGCGGCGGCGCCGGCGATCAAGAATTTGACGTATGGGTGCATGGGGGTTTCTCCTCTGGACGGGCCATCTTTGCCCGGCGCAGCCGCCGAGTCGAGCCGTCCTCCCTCAGCAACTTGATTTCACGCTCTCGATCCCATACATCGGCCGCACCATGCACAAACCCGTGGAATCACTGGCGGCCGAACGTTCGCCGCTCGCCGCGGAGGTCGAGCGTCGGCGGACTTTCGCCATCATCTCCCATCCCGACGCCGGGAAGACCACGCTGACCGAAAAGCTCCTGCTGTTCGGCGGCGCAATCAATCTTGCCGGCCAGGTCAAGGCCAAGGGCGAGCGGCGCAACACCCGCTCCGACTGGATGAAGATCGAGCGCGAGCGCGGCATCTCGGTGGTCACCTCGGTGATGACGTTCGAGTATGACGGCGTCGTGTTCAACCTGTTGGACACGCCGGGCCACGAGGACTTCTCCGAGGACACGTACCGCACCCTGACGGCAGTCGATTCCGCCGTGATGGTGATCGACGCGGCCAAGGGCATCGAGGCGCGCACCCGCAAGCTGTTCGAGGTGTGCCGGCTGCGCGACATCCCCATCATCACCTTCATCAACAAGATGGACCGCGAGAGCCGCGATCCCTTCGACCTCCTGGATGAGATCGAGAAGACGCTGGCGCTCGACACCACGCCGATGACCTGGCCGATCGGCCGCGGCCGCGACTTCGTCGGCACGCTCGATGTCGCGACCGGGGCGGTGCGGCTGATGGACGGGACGAACCGCGGCACGCCGCGGCAGATGGACTTGACCGCCATCGCCGCGCTCAACGCCAACTTCGACGCCGCCGCGCTCGCGGAGGAATTCGCGCTGGTGCGCCAGGCGTGCCGGCCGTTCGATCTCGCCACATTTCGCGAAGGCCATCTGACCCCGGTGTTCTTCGGCAGCGCACTCAAGAATTTCGGCGTCGGCGACCTGCTCGACGGCTTTGCCGCCTATGCGCCGCCGCCGCGCGACCAGGCCGCCGATGTCCGCCGCGTCACCGCGCAGGAGCCGCGGATGACCGCCTTCGTGTTCAAGATCCAGGCCAACATGGATCCCAACCACCGCGACCGCATCGCCTTCGCGCGGCTGTGCTCCGGCAAGCTCGTGCGCGGCATGAAGGCGAGGCACGTGCGCACCGGCAAGGCGATCGGCCTGCATACGCCGCATTTCTTCTTCGCCCAGGACCGCGCCATCGCCGACGAGGCCTATGCCGGCGATGTCGTCGGCATTCCCAACCACGGCAATCTACGCATCGGCGACACGCTGACCGAGGGCGAAACCCTCAACTTCGTCGGCGTGCCGAGCTTCGCACCGGAAATCATCCGCCGGGTCCGGCTCACCGACGCCATGAAGGCGAAGAAGCTCAAGCAGGCGCTGCAGGAAATGGCCGAGGAAGGCGTCGTCCAGGTGTTCCGTCCGAGCGACGGGTCACCCGCCCTGATCGGCGTGGTCGGGCCCCTCCAGCTCGACGTGCTGCGCGACCGCCTCGCCACCGAATACGGCCTGCCGGTGGAATTCGACCCGAGCGAATTCCAGCTCGCGCGCTGGATTTCCGCCGACGACCGCAGGAAATACGACGATTTCGTCGCCGCCAACCGCTCCGGCATCGCCGAGGACCTCGACGGCGACGCCGTCTATCTCGCGCGCAGCCAGTTCTACCTCGACTACACGAGCGAGCGGGCGCCCGGCATCGTCTTCACCGACGTGAAGGACGTAAAGGCAGCAAAGGCGGCGTAGCCTCCTGCTTCTTCCCAGGCTTCGGCTGTCCTATACAGCCGACTTCGCGAGAGGAAGAGCAGCCTACTGGCACTCGCCCTGATGCTCGCCTTCGATCGCGACACTGGTGTTGACGACCTCTCGGCCAGCCATGGAGCCCTTGGATTGGATCGTCGCGCTGTAGTGCTTGGGGGTGTCGAAGGTGAAGTCGCCGGAGACGTCCATGTCCATCTGGCCCTTGCACAGCATGCGCCATTTCAACTTGGTTGCCGTCGACTGGAATTCGGCGCGGTCGCAGTTGCCGGTGCGATCGTCGGGCGTGAAGGTCGCGGCGGTGTCGTTTGCTTGTTCTGCCGATAGGCAGCGCGTCCTCACCTGCGGGGCGGTAGCGCGACCGTTCATGGTCACGGTCTCGGTGATCTGCCACAGGCCCGGAGACATGCCGTCCGCCATGGCCGGCGACGCCGCCGCGCAGAGGAGAGCCATGGCCGGAATTTTGCGGGAAGCGTCCGACAGATATTTTGTCTTGATCATCGGGCAAACTTACCGTGCTCGCACGCACAAAGCCAGCCGGCCAGTTGGCGCGGAGCCGACCGGGGCGAGCCGCCCGGTTTCCGGCCGGAAGCCTCCGCTGTATATGGATGGCCTGCCTCGGAGAACAGCCATGCGCGGTTTGATGTCTCGTGCGACCCTCGCCCTCGCGTCCTTGCTCGCCGTCGCCGCCGCCTCGGTCCCGGCCGATGCCGGCCGCGCGACGCTCAACATGGTCCTCGTGCTCGACGGCCTGCGCCCTGACGCCATCACCGCGGAGGAAACGCCGAACTTGTGGAAGCTGCGCCGGGAGGGCGTCAATTTCATCAACAGCCATTCGGTGTTTCCGACCGTCACCCGCGTCAATGCGACCGCGATCGCGACCGGCACCTGGCCCGGCCGCAATGGCATGGTCGGCAACAGCATCTATGTGCGCGCCGTCGATCCCCGCCATGCCTTCAGCAATGACGACCACAAGATCCTGCTGCGCCTCGATGAGGTCACTGGCGGCGGCATGGTGCTGGCTAAGAGCCTCGGCGAAATCCTCCAGGAGAGCGGCAGGCGGCTCGTCACGGTGTCGTCGGGCTCGACCGGATCGGCGCTGCTCACCAATCCCCGGGCGCCCCGGGGCGTCGGCGCGCTGATCGACGGCTATTGGCAACCAGGCGTCGCGTTGCCCCAATCCGTGAGCGACGAGGTGCTGGCGCGCTTTGGACCGCCGCCCGTCCGTGGCGGAGCCAGCGAACCCCAGGACTCCTCGGTCGCCTGGACCCAGCGCGTGCTACGCGACTACGTCCTGACCGACCTAAAGCCCGACGTGGTCATCAACTGGATGACCGAGCCCGACCATATCCAGCACGCGACCGGTCCGGGATCGCCGTCCTCTCGCGCGAGCATCCGCGCCGACGACGCCGAGGTCGGGCTGCTGTTGCGCAAGCTCGAAAGCCTGGGGCTCGCGAACCAGACCAACATCATCGTGGTATCCGACCATGGCTTCAGCCACTCGGGCTTCGGGGTCAACGGAATTGGTCAAGGCCGGCCTCAAGGCGGGCCTGACTCCGACGATGTCGTGATCGCGTCGAGCGGCCAGACGCTGCTCCTCCACATCCGCAATCGCGACGCCGCGCTGATCCACCGCCTGACGGAATTCCTGCGCTCCCAGGACTGGACCGGCGTGCTGTTCACCGCCGGACGCCCCGGCGGGAACGGCGTCTCGACCGAAGGCATCGAGCCCGGCACGTTCTCCCTCGAATTGATCCACCTCGACCATGCCGAGCGCGGCCCGGACATCGTCCTGACCTTCCCCTGGAGTTCGGCGGCGAATTCGTTCGGCGTGCCGGGCACCGACATGACCAACGCGGGGGCCACCGGACCGCTCAAGGGCAGCAGCGGCAACCACGGCAGCATGAGCCCGTGGACCGTGCGCAACACCTTCCTCGCCTGGGGCGCCGACTTCAAGCGCGGCGCCACCGTGCGCACTCCTGTCAGCAATGTGGACGTGACGCCGACGCTCGTCGCGCTGCTCGGGCTCGACGGCGACCCCGCGCTGCCGCGGTTCGATGGACGCGCGCTACGCGAGGCCCTTGCCGACGGACCCGATCAGGAACAGATTGCGGTGCGAACCACGACCTATTTCACCGCGGCACCCGACGGCGCCTACCGCGCCGCGATCGAGGTGAGCGAGGTGGGAGCGCAACGTTATCTCGACAAGAGCTGGCGAGTGCGGTGAACCAAAGCGGCCGTGCCATCACGAAACGGGAAGCGGAGGTGCCCCGGCTGCCTCATGCTGGGAATGACGAAAACTCTGTGAGGGCAACATGCGACATCTTTGCTCAATGCTCGTGTTCGGGCTTCTCTGCGCGCCGCCGTCGATGGCCCAGGAGGGAGCAGCGGAAACCATCACGATGCCAAAGCCGCTCAGCATCAGCCGCTTCATCCCGACCGGTGAAGAGCGAACGGTCGGCTTCGTCGCGTCGCTGTTTCCGGACTGCACCTCGCGCGGACCGATCGTCGCCCGCATCATCAAAGAGCCGGCCCACGGTGTCATGACCTTCGGCAACGCAACCTCCTTCCCCAACTACAACGCCACCAGTCCATTGTCGTCGTGCAACAACAAGAAAGCGTCGGGCCTCAACATCGACTACAAATCCGAGGACGGATATGTCGGCCCGGATGGGGTGGACATCTTCATGATGTTTCCCGACGGCTCCGCGGCCGAATGGCACTATCTCATTCTCGTGCGGTAGTGGTTTCGACGAGTTCGATGCTGCGTGCGTAGGGCGGGCAAAGCGAAGCGTGCCCACGTCTTTCTTAAGAGCGACCGCATGGGCATGGTGCGAAGAGCGCGCCTTTGCCCACCCTGCGCCGCACATCCCTTGAGCTGATCACTTGCCGTCCGGCTTCGGCCTCTGCGCCTGATCCATACGCGCCTTGAGTTCGGCGAGCGCATCCCGAAGCCCTGCGATCTCCTTTGCGGCTGCCGCCGCCGGCGTCAGCTCGGGCCTCGCCAGGCGCGCCTGCAGACCGGCCAGGGCGTCCTTGAGCGCCGCGATCTCCTTGGCAGCGGCGGCGGCAGCGTCCTTCTGCGCGGCAATTTCCCGGTTCGCGGCGGCGAGTTTCTGCTGGGTGTCGAGCGCGTTCTTGGCGATCAACTGCTGCAGGTATTCGATGTTGCTCTGCAGGCAGCCGGTGCGCCGGTCGAGCCGGGTTTCGCGGGTGCAGAGTTCGATACCTTGGACATCCTGCGCAACAACCGCAGGCACGCCGGTCCATATGGTTGCGGCAAGTGTGAGCGCGACGAAAGCACAGGATTTGCGAATATGTGCCCGCCGGGAAGCTCTCATCGGTGGCGACCAGCGTGTCCGCAGTGTCTTGTTTATCAGCATGTCTCGATGTCCAAACAGAAATCGCCTCGACGCGGGACTATAGCCTGCCTCCCGCAAAAAAGCGCGAGCCCCATCGAGGAGTCTCCGCGATAGAGTCCCCTCGCCTGCACTCCCCTCACCTGCCTGCCACCTCGCACGCACGCACGAGATCGCCGACGATCGCAGCGGGATCGTCGGCGCGCATGATTTCGCCCATGACCGCAACGCCGCGGGCGCCGGCGGCAAGGCAGGCGGCGGCCGTGTCCGCCGTCACGCCGCCGAGCGCGAGCACCGGAACGTCACACTCCGCAGCGGCACGCAGCGCGGCGGTACCGAGGGCGGGGCCATAGCCAGGCTTGCTGTCGGTCGGAAAAATCGGGCTCAGCGTCACGTAGTCGGCCTGGGCCACCGCCGCGGCGACGACATCGTCGAGACCATGGGCGGACACGCCGATGATGGCAGCGCTGCCGAGGCGAGCCCGTGCCGGCGCGACTGCCGCCGCGGCCTGAAGATGAATTCCGGCAGCCCCGACCTCGGCGGCGAGATCGACGTCGGTGCTGACCGACAGTACAAAGCCGCACTCGGCGGCGATCTTCATCAGCCGAATAGCCAGGTCCCGTCTCTCCTCCCGCGCAAGGTCCTTGTCGCGCAGCAGCAGCCAGCGTCCCCCGCTACGCCCGACGGCAGCGGCGATGGTCGCGACGGAATGGCGGGCTTGATGGCGGTCGGTAATGACGAGAAGCGGCCCCGGCAGCGGCCTCATGAACCGACCAGTCCGAGCTGCGGGCTCGACGGCTCGGCGCGGCCGCGGCGCGGAATCCGCCCGGCGAGATGAGCGTGGCGGCCGGCCTCGACCGCATGCCGCATCGCCGTCGCCATCCGCACGGGGTCGTCGGCCTTGGCGACCGCGGTATTGAGCAGGATGGCGGCTGCGCCCAGTTCCATGGCGATCACCGCGTCGGACGCGGTGCCGATACCGGCATCGACGATCACCGGCACCGGCGAGCGCCGGCAGATCAGCTCGAGATTGGCGGGATTGGCGACACCCATGCCCGAGCCGATCAGCGACCCCATCGGCATCACCGCGGCCGCGCCGACATCGGCCAGGCGCTGGCACACGACGGGATCGTCGGTGCAATAGGGCAGCACCACGAAGCCCATATCGACAAGGCGGCGCGTCGCCTCCGTGAGCTCCGCGACATCGGGATAAAGCGTCTCGCGATCGCCGATCACCTCGAGCTTGACCCAGTGGGTGTCGAGCGCCTCGCGCGCCAGCTCCGCCGTCTTGACGGCGTCGCGCGCGGTCTCGCAGCCCGCGGTGTTCGGCAGAAAGCGATATTTCGACAACAGGTTGACGGTGTCGAAGCCGTGACCCTTCAGGGAAATGCGCCGGATCGAGACGGTAACGATCTCGCAGCCGCTGGCGGCGGCGGCATCGACGAGACTCCGCTGGGTCGGATAACCGGCGGTGCCGAGCAGGAGCCGCGAGGTGAATGTCTCGCCGGCAAGCTCGAAGGGATCGGCGGTCATTTCATCCTCCCGACATCGCACGAATGATCTCGACGGCGTCGCCGTCCCGCACCGGGGTCGCCGTCCAGGCGGCGCGGCGCACCACTTCGCCGTTGAGCGAGATCGCAAAGCCGCGCGGCTCGGCGAGTTCGAGCGCGGCGGTCTCGGCACGCCAGAGGTCGGCGAGGTTCGCCGCCTCGCAGTCGCGTGGCGTTCCGTTGATGGTGAGCTTGATCGTCATGTTCCAATTCCGGCATGTTCCGGTTCGGGCATCTTTCGGTTCTCCGCGGATGGCCGGCCGTTGAAACGATCGAGCCCGAAGGCCTGCGCCACCGCCGGCATCGGGCCGTCGGCGACCAGCGCCTCGATCGCAGAGGCCGTCACCGGCGCCAGCAGATAGCCGTTGCGGTGGTGGCCGGTGGCGATCGCGAGCCCGGCGATCCCGGTCACGCCGAGAATCGGTGCATCGTCGATCGAACTCGGCCGGAACCCGGTCCAGATGGCCTCGACCGCCATCTCCTCGATGGCGGGGAAGGCGCGCCGGGCGCCCTCCAGGAGCGCATAGAGGCCCCCGGCGGTGACAGCGGCGTCGAAGTCGCGCTCTTCGACGGTCGCCCCGACGATCAGCCGGCCGTCCCCTTTGGCCGCGAGATGAACCTGCTCCGTCCAAACGATATGGGCGAGCGTGCCGGTTTGCGCCGTCGCCGTCAGCGCGAGCGCCTGGCCCTTGAGCGGACGCACCGGCACCACCAATCCGACCGGGAGCAAATTCCCCGCGGTCCAGGCGCCGGCTGCAAGTACGACAGTCGCGGCGCGGCAGCGGCCGGCAGCGGTCTCGACGCCGCAGACGCGCCCGCCGGCGAGGTCGAGCGCCTCGACCGCGCAGTGTTCGATCAGACGGCCGCCGCTCGACAGGAAGGCGCCGCGCAATGCCATCATCACCAGCCGCGGATCGACCTGGTGGTCGTCGGGACAGAACAGCCCAGCGGCGACCGAGGGGCGCAAACCCGGCTCCATCGCCCGGATTTCCGGGCCGCCGAGCCAACGGGTCGCAAGACCGCAGCGCCCATGAAGGTCATGACGAAACCGCAGCCGCTCGACCTCGTCGCGACCCAGCGCCACCACGAGGGTACCGCTGTCGCGGAAATCGATGCCGAGACCGGATTGCGCCTCGAGTGCGCGCCCGAAGTCAGGCCACATGCGCTGGCTTTCCAGCGCCAATGCGAGCAACGCGGGATCGCCCGGCTCGTGCTCGGCGGCCGCGGCGAGCATGCCGGTCGCGGCGAGGCTCGCCCCTGCGCCGATGCCGGCGCGTTCGAACACCGCGACGGAAAGTCCACGCTGCGCCAACCGCCAGGCGATCGACAGCCCGATCACGCCGGCGCCGACCACCGCGACATCGACGGCGGTCGGCACGGCGGCCGGTTTGCTCGCTCCGGCCGACACGGGCGTTGCGAGCGTGCGCATGGCGGAAGGCGGCAAGGCCGATGCCATCGACGCTTTCCCGCGCTGCGCCGTTGCGGACGCATCTCGTTGTGAGGCCGAGAAGTCCTTCATCGAAATCTCCGCTCCCGCAGGGCTGGAGATGTTCGGCTCCAATCCCTACGCCGGTGCGAACCGGTTCAGGTTCAAAGGATTTCCGCGCTGCCATGCGGCCAGCGGTTTCTCAGCCCCTTGTCGGGGATCTCCCTTGGAACGTGGGGAAATTAGCGCCAAGCGCTGCGCAGGGTCAAGCGGCGCGGAGACGCAGTTCGGGCGCTGTTCTGCGTTGCCACCACCCTCGATCCAGGTTCGTGCTGCACTGCGGCGCGCAGCCAAAAGGCACTTAAATTGCGACGCCAAGCCGTATTCAAATCCTCGCCGATTCTGTGTAGAACCCCCTCGCCTGCCGCAGCAGCGCGGCCGGCCCCAGGGGGGAACGAAGCAGAGCCATGACCTATATCGCCAAACCCAAGTTTCATCATCCCGGCTTGCCGAAGAACGCGCTCGGCTACACCCACCGCGACTACGAGGGAAAGATTTCGACCCTGTGCGCGGGCTGCGGGCACGATTCGATCACGGCGTCGATCATCGAGGCCTGTTTCGAGCTGTCCATCGAGCCGCATCGGGTCGCCAAGATTTCCGGCATCGGCTGCTCGTCGAAGACGCCCGATTATTTCCTCGGCAATTCCCACGGCTTCAATTCGGTCCATGGCCGCATGCCGTCGGTGCTGACCGGCGCCAACCTCGCCAATCGCGATCTCATCTATCTCGGCGTGTCCGGCGACGGCGATTCCGCGTCGATCGGCGTCGGCCAGTTCGTCCATTCGATCCGGCGCGGCGTCAACATGGTCTACATCGTCGAGAACAACGGCGTGTATGGCCTCACCAAAGGCCAGTTCTCCGCCACTGCCGACCGCGGCTCCAGGTCGAAGAAGGGCGTCGTCAATTCCGATGCTGCGATCGACATGGTGGCGATGGCGCTCCAGCTCGGCGCCACCTTCGTGGCGCGGTCGTTCTCCGGCGACAAGACTCAGCTCGTCCCGATCATCAAGGCGGCGATCGAGCACCAGGGGGCGGCCTTCATCGACGTGATCAGCCCTTGCGTCGCATTCAACAACCACGCCGGCTCGACCAAGAGCTTCGACTATGTGCGCGAGCACAACGAAGCCGTGAACCGGCTCGACTTCATGACCGAGCGCGACCCCATCACCGTCGACTACGCGCCCGGCTCGGTGCAGACGGTGGAGCAGCATGACGGCAGCAAGATCGTGCTGCGCAAGCTCAACGCCGACTACGACGTGCACGACCGCCTGGCCGCGATGAACTTCCTCCAGCAACACACCGCCAAGGGCCAGGTCGTCACCGGGGTCCTGTTCATCGCCGATGAGCCGGAGGACCTCCATGCTCATCTCGGCACCTGCGACGCCCCCCTCAATACGCTGGCGGAGAAGGACCTCTGCCCGGGTTCGGCCGTCCTCGACAAGATCAATGCCGGGCTGAGGTAGTACGGATCGCAAGCGCTGAGGCGGCGTTGCCCGCCCCACTGGCCGCGTCGATCTCATGCGAACATCGTCTACGTCTAAAGCAGAGGAACGGCGTGACCAACGGACGCGCCTCTCGCAAACCATGCCCGCACGCGGCGGAAGGAGACATACAAGTGCTGAACACGGGGGCCTGTTGTGGCCCCCAAGCAGACCTAAACCGCGCGGTCAACACTGCTGAAATTCCGCAGCGCAATCAAAGAGCGAGGGGGACTGAGCCGTGGACGTCCTGCCCCACCATTCGAGCATCTTCAATGCGCGACGGACGAAGGCTCGGAGCGGGGGCGGGCGCATCGAGCACACTCAAAAGCGCTAGGCCACCTTAGCCCTTCCTTGTCTACCCCCGCTTTTGCC
>Ga0306925_10007307_pt1 | contig 10371 bp, 8 predicted proteins | sample flu12Cox44000176_FD_203755 | JGI IMG/M metagenome (GOLD analysis project Ga0306925, IMG submission 203755) | Lab enrichment of tropical soil microbial communities from Luquillo Experimental Forest, Puerto Rico - flux8day.12C.oxic.44.000.176 (v2)... | ecosystem: Environmental > Terrestrial > Soil... | reverse complement strand
ACGCGCTCGGGCCGCGCTACCAGGTGATTCCCGTGCTGCCTTGGCTTCCCTCGATTCCATGGATGGCCTACCTCTTCGGTGCAGCCTGGGTATTCTGCGGTGTGGGTCTTCTCTCCCGGCCAGCATTGGGGAGAGCCGCGATGATCCTGGGAACGCTGCTGTTCGCCTGCACCTTTCTGCTGGACGTGCCGAAATATGCCGCAGACGTCGGCAGCATCCCGATGCGCACCATTGTCTTCGAACCGCTTTCTCTGGCCTGCCTGGCCTGGCTGCTGCCCCCACCCGGAGCCATACCGGCCTGGCTTGAGCGCGTAAGTCGCGGGCTGCTGGCCTTGTCGCTCATCGTTTTCGGAGTGGACCACTTTCTCGCCCTTGGTTTCATCGCCCATCTGATTCCCAGCTGGATCCCGTTCCACGTTTTCTGGGTGGCATTCTTCGGCGTTGCCTTCATCGCCGCCGGCATAAGCATCGCTCTCAAAGTCCTCCAGGGCTGGGCCGCAGCCGCTCTCGGTCTCATGTTCGGAATCTGGGTAATCACGCTGCATCTGCCCAGGATCCTCGGGTGGTACCGCATTCCCGGCGCGCCGCACAATCCCAACGAGTGGTCCAGCCTGTTTATCGCCACGGCTCTATGGGGAGGTTTATGGGCGCTCAGCGGCCGCCACTGACCGCGGGAAGAATTGAAATTTCCGCTCCATCAGAAACCCGGCTCGCCAATCTGCCGGTGTACCTGACATTTTCCTCCCCGATGAAAACATTGATGTGCTGGCGAATTTCGCCTTGTTCGGTGGTTATCCGGTCGCGAATACCCGGATACTGCGCGCAAAGCGCCGCCAATGCACCTGCCAGGGTGGCAGGTGAGGCTTCGATTTCGACGGTGCTGTGCCCATCGGTAAATTCGCGCAACGCGCCCGGGATGTGAAATGTAATCGGCATCCTCACCTCTTCTTTTTCTTTCCGCCCGACCGGCCGCTGGTGGCAGACTTCTGGCGGAGAGTTGAGGGCGGACGGGAGGTCGCCGGCCGAGTCCGGCTCGAAGGGTCGGAGGCATCGGCAACCACCGTACTCCGTACGCAAAGCACCGGGGGCAGCCCTTCCAATATCCTTTCCCAGCTCTTCCCTTCATCCCGTGAGCCGAACACCTGCCCGCTGCGGGTACCGAGATAAATTCCCAGCGGATCCAGGGAATCGGCTGTCAAGGCATCTCGCAGGACGGTCTCGTAGGCTCCCTTTTGCGGCAAGCCACGCATCAGCGGCTCCCACGATGCGCCGGCATTGCGGGTTCGATAAACCCGCAGGCGCCCGTCGCAGGCGCAGCGGAACTCATCCGACTCCACGGGAACGATGTAGGCGCAGTCGGGATTTCTAGGGTGCATGATCATGGCAAAGCCAAAATCCGACGGCACCCCGTTGGCAATATCCTTCCAGTTTTCCGCGTGATCGTCAGAACGGTACAACCCCCAGTGACTTTGCAGGAAGAGCCGCTCGGGCCGGGCGGGGTGCATCACAACCTTGTGTATGCACTGTCCGAATTCGGGGTACTTATTGGGCATATGGACTGCACGGATACCCCGGTTTTGTGCCGTCCACGTGTTTCCGCCATCTTCCGTACGATAAACGCCTCCCGCGGAGATGGCCACATACATGCGCTGCCGGTCCTGCGGGTCGAGCACAATCGTGTGCAGGGCCAGTCCCCCGTTGCCCGGCATCCACCGTGGACGGTGGGGATGATCAAACAGGCCGCGTACGAATGACCAGGTTTCGCCATCGTCGCTGGTTTCGAACAGGGCAGCCGGCTCGACGCCGCAGAAGATCGAGTCGGGCTCATCCGGACGACCGAGCGCTATCTGCCATATGTTCTTCAGCGAAAGGCCGGTATCGGCGGGAAATCGAATCGTGGCCTCCTGGGGAGTTGTCCAGCTCTTGCCAAAATCGTCGCTGGAACGAAGCAGTGTTCCCCAATAATTCTGCGTCGACGCCCATATTCGGTGGCGGCCGGCGCGATCGTCATAAGCCGCGGCATAAATGGCGTAGCCGTGGAAATAAGGACCGCCAACCTCCCAGCGTCTGCGCTGGATGTTCGACTTTAAAATGAACGCCCCTTTGCTGGTCCCCACCAGCAGAAGAAAGTCACCCTTTCTCACCCGGACATGCCGCACATTATGGAGAATCGTGGTCGTGGGACGGGCGACCCGGTCCGCATTCGAACCCGTTCCGGTCATCGCACCCGACTGAACAGCCTCCAGGGCAGCCTGCACTTCGCCTGCGTGTTGATATCGTTGTGCCGGCTCCTTGGCCAGGCAGCGCTGGATCACCGACCACAGCCCCGGCGGCGCGGGAGGGCCGAGTGGCTTAGGCTGCTCACGCAGGATGGCAGAGCTGAGTTCAAAACCGGTTCGACCTTCAAACGGGGGTGCACCGGAAGCGGTCTCGTATAACACCACGCCCAGCGCCCACAGATCGCTGCGATAGTCGGCCGCTTCGCCGCGAAAAATTTCCGGCGCCATGTAAGCCAAGGTGCCGCTGACGCTGGATACTTCTTCCAGTGTTGCCAGCGATTGACTGGAACCTTGGAAGGCCTCGGCCCCGGAGCGCTTGGCCAAGCCGAAATCGAGTACCTTGACCAGGCCCTCCGGGGTAACCACGATGTTTGCGCTCTTCAAGTCGCGATGCGCAATGCCCCGGTCGTGGGCGCGACCCAGCGCGCTAGCGATCTGCACGCCGTAGCGAAGCACCGCGTCCGGAGACAGCCCGGTTTCCGCACTCATGCTTTGCAGGGTCTTGCCCTCGACGAGCTCCATCACGATGTAGAGTTCGCCATCGGTCTCGCCGACTTCATAGATCGTACAAATGTTGGGGTGAGACAGGGCGGAAGAAGCACGGGCCTCGCGCAGCAGGTTCTGGCCTCCTGATGAACCGAGTGCAACCCCCTTCTTCACCACCTTCAAGGCGACATCACGGTGCAACACCTCGTCATAGGCGCGATAGACAACCCCCATTCCTCCTTCCCCAATTTTTGCCACGACACGGTAATGACCCAGCACCTGACCGATCAAGCAATCCTCCTGTCCCGCCCCATGCTAGGATGCGATTTCCGCCGTCGTCAATGCACACCAGGCTGGCTTCGAGACAAGATGCTGCCTCCCAAGCTGCGAAATGCCAGCGCAAGAGCACAGGCGGCGAACATGAGGAGACAAGCGGCAGTCCGTGCAGCCCCAAAATGCGATCCTTCCCTATGGTTGCACAGCTGGGTAAGGACGTCTGTTGCCTAGTGCTGGTCCCTCGCTGACAGAGCCGGCCGCGGCGTGGCTCGGCGGGACATGAGAAGGCCGCATGCTAGTCCAAGAGCTATGAAGGTCCCTACCATTCCCAGCGGGCCCGCCAGTCCGGGTCTTGCCACTATGAGGAAGACGACCCCGAGAACAACGGCCATCTGGTTGCTCACCGGAGATCTTCAGGAAAGGATCCTGCAGTCGTGCGAGCAGTTCGGCCTCGCTGGTTTTGTCGCCGAGGCAGATACGCCGATGGCACGCGTGCGCCTACCCGTAATGGCGCCCAGGGGAGCCACAAGAGCCGTGGCGACGACGGCAACCTTTATCCATGTAAAATTCCATCCCGAAAGCTGGACGGTTAGGCAGACGCCCGAGAACAGCCAGACCAGCAGCGAAGCCAGAACGATCACGGACAATGCGGGACCGAGGTCAATCCCAGACCGGGCCTGGTCCCGCGACTTTCGCAGCTTACCCAGGCCAAGCCATTCAAGGCTCAGGGCGGCGGCGGAGATTGCCAGTACCGCGACGATATGCACAAATAGAAGCAATGAATACCACGTCATCCTTCGCCTGATGTTGCTGGCGCCAACCAACCCTCAATTGCACACTCCGATGATTTTTCCGATCGTGGCCTGGTCCGGGATAGCTTTGAGCATGTAATCGGCCACGTCTGCCCGTGAAATGGAAAGACCGAAGCGGGGCAGGTGTCCCGGTCGCACGCGATATTTTCCCGTTGCGAGCCTGTCCGTCAGGCCCGGCGGCCTCACGATCGTCCAGTCGAGCCCGCTGGTTTCGAAGACCTCTTCCATGGCGGCGGCATCGGCAACGATGCCCGGAAACAGCAAGCGGCCAAGAAGGTAGGCGGGGGGGATGATGGAGTCCTTGAAGAGGAAGGCGACCGATACGACTACCACCCGCCGGACATGGGCCGCGAGCATTGCGCTGGTCAGCGCGGCCGCAAATCGCCGTAGCAGGTGGGCGTCGGCCCTGGAGGCGGGCATGCGAGGTCCGAACCCTGACAGGACGGCGTCCTGGGCGCGAACGACCCGCTCGAGCTCGACACTGTTCAACAGATCTCCCTCGACGACAGCAATCCGGCCGTTGAACTGCTCGAGGCGCCGTGGAGCACGCACGAATGCCGTAACCGAATGGCCCTGCTCGACCGCCTGGCGTACGATCTCCACACCCGTTCCCCCGGTTGCACCGAGTACAACAAGCTTCATGGTGGCCTCCCCTTGGTTCCGACATTAGATATAGATGACTTTACTCAATATACGATGCTAAACTGTATCGCCGTGAGCCGAGCCAAAACCAAGAAGCGCCCCTACCGCTCCCTGGTCCGCGAGCGCCAGGCGGGCGACACCCGCCGCCGCATTGTGGAAGCCGCCCTCGATCTGTTGGCGGGCGAAGGTTATGCCGGGATGACCATCGAGGCGATTGCCTTGCGAGCGGAGGTATCCGCCCAAAGCGTGTACGCCATCTTCAAGTCGAAGACCGGGATTCTCGCGGAAATTCTCGACCGGTCAACGTTCACGGCGGACTATGAGGATGCGGTGCAAAAGGCGCTGAACGCGGGTGACCCCGAGACCCGTTTGCGCCTCGCAGCCCGCATCGCAAGGCAGATCCACGATGCTCAGAGTGCAACTTTCGATCTGTTGCGGGGCATGGGTGTGGTTGCACCGGAGCTGGCGAAGTTGGAACTACAGCGGGAACACCTGCGCTATGAGAGAGAGGAGGTGATGATCCGGTTGCTACGCGATTCGGGAAGCCTTCGGCTTGATTTCGGCAGCGCACGAGACGTTTTTTGGATGTTCACGGGGCGGGACGTTTATCGCATGCTGGTGCGTGAGCGTGGATGGTCGCCTCAGAAATACGAGGCTTGGCTGGCCGATTCCCTGGTGGGTGCCTTGTTGGCGCCTGCGGGGAGGCATTACGGCCGGGGGGCCGGCCTCGGCAACGTGGTTGGCGCGTAGTCGGTCGTAGGCCCAGCGGTAACACCATGTAAACATCGCCCTTTTTCCCCTTCACTGTGATAAGAACAAGGTTGCCGAGATCTCATTCATCGCCACCAACCGCGCTCATCGAGGTGTCACCATGCAGGTTGCGCAAGACCGAGTCCGCACAGGCAGAACACCTGCCGAGTTAAAACAGGCCATCCTCGATAACCTCTACTTCATTCAGGGACGTATCCCCCGGTTGGCTACCATCAACGACTGGTACATGGCGCTGGCTTTCACCATCCGCGACCACATGATGAATGACTGGATTGAAGCCGTCTCGCGGACGCGCAGCGTACCGGTCAAAGTCGTCAGCTATCTTTCGGCCGAGTTCCTCATCGGCCCGCAGCTAGGCAATAATCTGCTCAACGTGAATCAGGTTCGCAACGCCGTGGAAACTGCGGTCGCGGAACTCGGATTAAGCCTCGACCAGCTGCTCGACCACGAACCCGAGCCCGGGCTGGGCAACGGAGGCCTGGGCAGGCTGGCGGCGTGTTACATGGAGTCGCTAGCCACGCTCAACTTTCCCGCGATCGGTTACGGCATACGCTACGAGTTCGGCCTCTTCGATCAGGAGATCCGCGACGGCTGGCAGGTGGAGGTGACGGACCAGTGGCTCCGCCTGGGAAATCCGTGGGAAATATGCCGGCCGGAAATCAGCCACTACGTCGGCACGGGGGGGCACACTGAGCAATATCGCGATGAGCAGGGCGCCTTGCGCGTGCGCTGGATTCCCGAACACGTGGTCGTGGGCACTGCCAACGACATTCCGGTCGCCGGCTATGGCACTGAGATGACCAACTTCCTGCGCCTGTGGTCCTCAAGGGCGGTGGACTCCTTCGATTTTCAGGCCTTCAACAAAGGCGATTATTACGATGCGGTCCGTGAAAAGGTGGCCTCGGAGACCATCAGCAAGGTCCTGTACCCCAACGATGAGCCGGAAGGGGGCAAGATTCTGCGCTTGCAGCAGCAATACTTTTTCACTTCCTGCTCGCTGCAGGACATGATCCGCATGCTGAAGTTGCGCGGGAAGACCATCGATAGCTTCCACGAATCGTTCGCCATTCAGCTCAACGACACCCACCCGTCGATCGCGGTGGCTGAACTTATGCGGCTGCTCGTGGACATTCACGGACTTGCTTGGGACGCTGCGTGGAACATCACCCAGAAATCGCTGGCCTACACTAACCACACCCTGCTTCCCGAGGCTCTGGAGAAATGGCCTTTGCCACTCTTCGGCAAGCTGCTCCCCCGTCATCTGGAAATCATCTACGAGATCAACCGCCGTTTTCTCGACGAAGTGCGGGCCAAGTATCCCGGCGACAAGGAAAGAGTGGCGAGCCTCTCTCTCATCGACGAGCACGATCAAAAATACGTGCGCATGGCAAATCTCGCCACTGTCGGCTCACACGCCGTCAACGGAGTTGCCGCCCTGCACACCGAACTGCTGAAGAAGACCGTGCTGCACGACTTCTATGAGCTCACCCCCGGCAAGTTCTTCAACGTGACCAATGGCGTGACACCGCGGCGCTGGCTCGCGCTCAGCAACCCCGAGCTGTCGGCTTTGATCTCCGGCAAAATCGGCGAAGGCTGGTTGTGCAGGGAAGGTGACCTGCGCAAGCTGGAGCCTTTTGCCGAGGACACCTGGTTCCGGAGCCAGTGGCGGCGAGTCAAGCGGCTGCGCAAACAAAGGCTGGCGGCGCTGATCAAAGAGCGCACCGGCGCGGTGGTCAGCGCGGAAACCATGTTCGACATACAGGTCAAGCGCATCCACGAATACAAGCGCCAACTGCTGAACGTGCTGCACGTCATCACGCTCTACAACCAAATCCGGCGCGACAAAGGGGCCACGATTACCCCACGCACCGTGATCTTCGGCGGCAAAGCGGCACCGGGCTATTTCATGGCAAAGCTGATCATCAAGCTCATCAATTCCGTGGCCGCGACAATCGATTCCGACGCAGCCGTACGCGATCGCCTCAAGGTTGTCTTCATCCCCGATTTCAACGTCAAGAGCGGGCAAGTCATCTACCCTGCAGCCGATTTGTCGGAGCAAATCTCCACCGCCGGCAAGGAGGCATCGGGGACCGGTAACATGAAGTTTTCCATGAACGGCGCGTTGACCATTGGCACGCTCGATGGCGCCAACGTGGAAATTCGCCAGCAGGTCGGCGTCGAGAACTTCTTCCTCTTCGGTCTCACTGCGGAACAGGTGGTTCACCTCAAGGGCAGCGGACACAACCCGCGGTCGTATTATGAGAACAATCCGAACCTGAAGGAAGTCATCGACCAGATCGCCTCCGGCGCATTTTCCGGCGGGGACCAGGGATTATTCTGGCCCATCGTCGATTCCCTACTGCACAAGGATGACTACATGCTGTTGGCCGACTATCAAGCCTACGTGGATTGCCAGCAACGGGCGAGCCAGGCATACCGCGAAGCGGAGAACTGGACCCGCATGTCAATCCTCAACACCGCCCGCACGGGGAAATTCTCCTCCGACCGCTCCGTACGCGAGTATGCCCGCGAAATCTGGAACGTCCAGCCGATCGAACTGCCGGGGCGCTGCACTTGAACCTGTTCCTAGGTTCCGGCCCGGGCCTGATCCGTCTAGCTAAAGCCAGCCCTGGGATGGCCGCGTTGAGCTCGGGAATCGGGGAATGGCTGCGTCCACCATCTCGTACATAATTCTCATGATTTGTCACGGCTCCAGCATGCCGGCATCGTAATGGGCGCAAGGGCCACCACCGTGAGCGGCAACTCTGTGCTGGGCGACGCGTTCGGTCTCTTGGCTGCCGGGGTGCCTTAGGAACGCGTCCGGCAATATTCCGGCAATACGCTGAGGGCAGCGGTACGGGTGCGGCAGTCAATGGCGACGGTGTCTCCGTCATCGGCAATCGGATCCTAGACAGTTGTCCCAACCGATTCTTTGACCTTCCTGACGGGAGAGGCTAGTGTGACCCGGATCACTGACAAATTTGCCGGGGGTAAATAAACTGCGCCGACAGTAAGACACGGGGGAGCTGGTTCAACGTGTGTGTCACGTTGGCGGGTACCACTTCCCCGTCCTTTGTTCACTGGTAGGGTGGGTCTTATTTCCTCGTCAGCACGCCTTCTCCTCCCTGGAGCAGCAGCTCGCCACAACCTTGGGCGGCGCGAGAGATCGGCGGGGCATTGGGCCAGGGCGTGGCCGCGCGGCCTTGTTGATCCCCCGAATCCGCCTTGGTGAATCGCACGGTAAGCATAATGTGGCCTTTTGTGATCTCCGACACCGACAATAACATTAGCGTTCCTCGATACTTTCACCAGCACTTCCTTCCCTTTGGAAGCGAAGCGTGCGGGTTGTCCCCGCTGGTTCGTCGATTATCAGGGTCGATCGCGCGTTATGCCCGTAATGGAGGCGGGTTACATATGGACTCTCCGAGAACTAATGACGTACAAGCGCGTATCCGTACATGCCCCGGCTGCCAATACCGAATGGCCGATGTGGCCAACGCAATGCGCCGTCACGAAAACCAGATGAGCGCAGCTATTCAGTTGGCCCAATCAGACCTGAGCGAGGAAAGGCGGCAGGAGATCGCAGTAGAGGTGACAGTATCGTTCAATAAAGCGCATGGTGCATGGAGTGCTTACCGTGAGCACCTTATCCAGCACGGAATAACACCTGCTGGATCGCCAGAATGCCTTGTGACGCAATCGGTGACACGAGAGCGGCTCGTGGCCTCCCCTTAATTGGAAAAAAGAGGTTGAGCGGCGGGGAGAACACGAACGGTTGGGAGTGATTCGCACAGTTCGTGGAGCGACCGCAAGGAACCGCTCCCCAAGTGGGGATTGACTTTTCCACAGCAACGAGGTGTCTTTTGCAGGGACAAAGCAAACTGCCAGCTCCACTGACACACTTGCTCCCGTCACGGCTGCCGTCGCTTTTCTCTGAAAAACGGCGTTTCGCGCCCGAATGTAGCTAGTCGTAATACTCCAGCCCGAGGTGGGTGATCATCTCCTCGCCCATCAGGTGGCGGAGAGTGTTCTTCAGCTTCATCGACTGAATGAACAGGTCATGCTCCGGGTACAATCCCGGCGCCGTCATCGGCGACTTGAAGTAGAAGCTCAGCCACTCCTGGATACCGATCGCGCGCAATGCCCTCGAACGCTTCGCCAAGTCAAGGAAGAGCACCAGGTCGAGCACGATCGGCGCCGCCAATATCGAATCGCGGCACAGGAAATCGACCTTGATCTGCATTGGGTAGCCGAGCCATCCGAAGATATCGATATTGTCCCAACCCTCTTTGTTATCACCGCGTGGCGGATAATAGTTAATGCGAACCTTATGACAAATGTTGCCGTACAGCTCGGGGTAAAGTTCAGGCTGCAGGATGTGTTCCAGGACCGACAGCTTCGACTCTTCCTTGGTCTTGAACGAACCCGGGTCGTCGAGCACTTCGCCATCGCGATTGCCAAGGATATTGGTGGAAAACCATCCGCTCAATCCGAGCATGCGCGCCTTGAAGCCGGGAGCAAGAATGGTCTTTATCAACGTCTGCCCGGTTTTGAAATCCTTGCCGCAAATCGGGGCTTGGTTCTTGCGTGACAGCTCCTGCATTACCGGCAGGTCCACCGTCAAATTGGGGGCGCCGTTGGCAAAGGGCACGCCTTCCTCGAGGGCGGCGTAGGCATAAATCATGGAAGGTGCAATGTCCTGGTGGTTGTCCCGCAGGCCTTTCTCGAAGGTCTGGACCGTCTGATGCACCGGCCCGGGCTCGATGAAGGTCTCGGTCGATCCGCACCAGATCACGGCCAGCCGCTCGGCGCCGCTCGACCGTTTGAATTGGCGGATGTCTTCGCGCACCTGCTCGACCAGTTCCTTCTTGTTCTTGCCTTTCTTCACGTTGGGGCCAGACAGCTTCTTCACGTAGTTCTTGTCGAACACCGCCTTGCGCGGCTTGATTGACGACAGGAAGGGTTTCACTTGCTGCAACAAGGAGCGATCGAGCACGCCGGCTTTGCCCGCGGCGGTGTACATGTCGTCTTCGAAGATGTCCCACCCGGTAAACACCAGGTCATTCAGTCCCGCCAGCTGCACGAAGTCCTTTACCTTGGGGGAA
>Ga0306925_10007302_pt1 | contig 10373 bp, 7 predicted proteins | sample flu12Cox44000176_FD_203755 | JGI IMG/M metagenome (GOLD analysis project Ga0306925, IMG submission 203755) | Lab enrichment of tropical soil microbial communities from Luquillo Experimental Forest, Puerto Rico - flux8day.12C.oxic.44.000.176 (v2)... | ecosystem: Environmental > Terrestrial > Soil... | reverse complement strand
TGCGGTTATGGCTCAAAAACACTTGGCCGGGGCGCATCCTTTGCAACATGCGGGCATGGTCGACGCGGCGTTGAAATTCCGATTCGGCCGCGGCGATGTCCGCCTCGCACTTAACCGGCAACCAGCACACCTTGCCGGTGACGCGCTGCACGTCTTTCGGGAAACGGCGTTGAAAACGTCGCGTGTTGCAGCCCGCCCGCGCGACGACATGGGAACGCTTTTTCATGGTGCTTACTCTCACAGGGTGTCGATACCCCATGTATGCCGTAATGTATGCCGATTAACAAGCGCAAATGATTGTTAACGCTCAAAAGCCCCGGAAACGGTTGAATATCGGACGACAACCGACTCAACAGGGTAATAAATCCGGCGAACAGGGAGACAAATTGGGCGATCAGAGAATTAAATCGCCCGAACAGGGAAAGCTGTCAGCGGGTTGCGGTCGATGATGATCGGCGTCCCGATCTCGGGGGGACGATGGCGCTCGCCTGTCCCGCAATCCGAGGAAACTTTTTACCAAGTGTGAACTACCTCACACCTCTTAACCGATTCCTGAGCGATGCTGCTTTTGACGGTGGGCGGATCGGGGCGTTCATCCGGCGAATGCCGGTTAAGGAGAGGAGGCGATCCGTTCTGCCGTACCCAGCGACGTATTCGTAATCCACGATCTTCATTCGGAGAGGAGCTCTAAACGAACGCGGTCAAATGGGTTCTCATTGATTCCACTAACGGCGCTACCACGCAGGACGGCTCCAAGCTTTCTCCTGCCGTCCTGGCCCGCATTGCGGAGGCAGTGCAAGACCAGGTCAACAAGGAGTTCGCCGCCGAGTGGGCGCGCAAGCGACGCTACGCGTTGGCGCGAACGCGAACGACATTCAGCCTGGCGAATGGGCTTATGGTTTTGTAGCGTCTCTGCCGGATGCCCCCGGTGCCAGTGCTTACCACGACATTAATGGTAAGGGTGTCCCTTTTGCCCTCTGCGCTGTCACGACCTGCGGCAGTCTGCTTGGTCCCACCGGCGTCGGCGTCGATGCTTCTCACGAGATTCTTGAGACAGCAGGCGACGAAGGTGCAAACCAGTTCGCTAACGACAACCATGGTCTGTTGCACGCTGTGGAAATGTGCGATGCAGTGGAAGTTCAGACCTATGGTAAGACTTGTAGGGACGGCACGGTCGTCCAGGTCTCGAACTGGCTCCTGCGGTCCTGGTTCAATCCCGGAGCTGCCGGCCCCTATGATTACATGACTTCTGCAAAGATTGCGGGTGACGTGTCGCCTCATGGCCCGCTGCAAACGGCGCCCGGACATGGAGGTAACTACCAGATCGTCAGCAAATTTGGCGGTGACAAGCAAGTCTTCGCGGCCGCACATCACCTGATCGGTACTCGCCGCAAGGGAATGCACCCCAATTGGAGTTCGCGGGCCGGCCGGCGGTTGAAGGAATTGGAGCACTTAGCCCAAATGCGATAAGCCCTATGGACGAGCGGCTCAACCATTTGCCGGAGCGTTGGTTAAACGAGCCCGAGCCGCTCGTGGTTGCCCTCAAGCTCGACATGACGCACTACTGGCAGCCGACTGCCGGGGGGTATTTCGGGCGGGTCTCGAAAGGGCTGATCGTCGAAGCCGTGCGCGAAGGCATCGGCCGCGGCGCAGCGGCCAAGATCGACGACCTCAGGAAGACGCGATGGCGAAACGCACCGAGATCCTTCTCGCCCGGGAAAGCGTGGCTCCCTACCCTCCTCGGCTGACGGTTGCTGCTGGCTGGCTCCGGCTCGAAAGGCCGGAGCCAGTGTCGCGCGGGGAAGCGGAAACCACGCCGGACTTCAAAGGCCGGCGCGGGTGCTCTGCCGTTCGACTGCGCTCTGCCGGGATTTCTGCGCGATCCCGACTCAGGCGTGACGGTTCAGCGGATGAGCTACGGGGGAGATGAGGGGCTTGTCGGGGTAACGCTCACTTTCAACTTGCTTTCTTGCGACCGGCTCCGCGCGTGTCAGTGCGGACAGGTGCTCGGCTGCCCGTCGAGACCTTCGTGCTGGTGCGTGAAAGAAGCTCTTGCGGCATCTCCAGCCCCAGTGATCGTGACGACATAAATGCTGTCAAAGTCATCGCCTTGCCATTTCGGCACAACGGACGCATCGCCGCCGTGAGCAAAGAGAAGTTTTTGGGCTATAGTTTCGATAAGCCTGTGCTCCCAGGCGATCAGGACAAGCGCATTGCGGTAGATCGGCTGTTCCACAGCGGCTTGCAGCCCATCGGTGTTGGAGAAGCCGAAGCTCGCATTGACCGGCAGACCGAAGAATATCGCAGTTGGCTCGATCGTCGCGAGGGGCCGGACGTAATCATATGAGACTCCATGATCTTGCATCTGTTGGGACGGGTCGGGCGCAAATAGGGCGCTCGGCCTGCCGAAGGTTTTGGCGATGACGTAAGGCAGTGCCAAAGCGCGATTGAGACCCTGGCAGTCGAGCTGACCGAGCCCCGTATCCGGCTTCTCCCCGTGCCGAACGAGCACGATCGTCTCAATAATATCGTCGCTCGTGGCTTGAGTCCCGTTCAGCAAGAGCAATGAGAACGCTATGGTAGTCGCAACCAATCTTCTTGCTGGCCGTCGCGACATTCCGGCCTCCTTTCTGAAATCAGAGGGCTTGAAGTGATCGGCACGGAGCGGCCGCTCTGAGCACCCGGTCCCACCCTCGGGGCGCCGGCGGCGCGATCACCATGGGCCGAAGCTCTCGTCGCGTGCACTATATGCCGCGATGTAAAAGAAACCTGTACATCATGCCATATCTCCAAGAAATGGGTCTCCTGATTGCAGTCGCCGAGGATAGGCGCTGGTGACGTGCGCCTGGAACACGCCTGCGGGGTGGATGCCATCAAGGTCTAGTCTAGCGACCAAATCTCAAACGTGACAACATTCTTGTTGGCGATGTAGTCACCAGTACTGTTTCAGTAGATGATCGGGCTCTATGCGCTTGTGGATGCCTTAACCCCTGAAAGGGCCTTCATGCTGCCTTCGCAGCTTCTACGGGCTTGTATACCTGTCCGCAAGCTCACCTGTATCTAGTTCCTTTCGCTTGACGAGCGAGGTAAAACCTTCCATGTCATTTAACAATTGAAAACATTCTCTTTCATTAGACAAAAATAAGGGCGAAAGGCCGCGGATGGGGTCGGGAATATGACTCTGATCGGCTCCATGAGCCAAAAACGGACAGGGTCCACACACGCTGTCCCCAGGCAGACCCAGCTCAAAAGCGACGTAACTTGATTCGAGCGTATCGGTAGTCAAAATGCCAAGGACCACTTCAGCCTCTGTAATCTCATCACGAAGACGGTCAGCTGTGTTCTCCCCGACTGGGAGCCGATATGGTCGGACTGAGGTGCAGCGGATGTCTTTTCTATCAACAGCGAAATAGGTCCGTATACATTCCACTAAAGCGCTAACAATCTTCTCATCTTTATGTGTGACTAATAAATATCTTTGGCCGTCCTTTCTTGCGGAGATTACGGTATTCGAGATGTTTCTTGATGGAGACGTCGAGTTTTTCAGAGAGATCCCTCAGCGTGGCTGGCTCTGCATTAGGAATCCGTTCAACCCATAAATCTTGGATAAACGGCGGTATCCCTACCTCGCCAATGACGACGGGAAGAAGGCCGATCTGCGATGAAGCTCTGACAACGCCAATCTCAGCGGGGACGAATTGCGATTGGTAGGTGTTTTCCGTCCACAGCACGAGGAGGACATCGGAGGCCAAGATAGCTCCCATGAGACGATCCCGCCAGGCTGCTCCGATGAAGAGTTCTTGATCGAATCTGATTGTACGTCCTTTTGCTTCAAGCAGAGGAACCAATGTATTGACTATGGCCTGATCTTCGCCCTTGTAGGAGACATACACTGTAGCCATCGTTTCCTCCTTACTGATACCAATGCTTGCGCTTTCAGAGTATCTCGCCGCCCTTATCGTACAGCTCTTTGAGGCGACTTTTGTGTCAGATCGCGATCTCCGTTGTGCCGGAGGACAGACCGCGCTTCCAGCGACGGTTGAGAACCGCGCCGCCCTCGGCTCCGTTTCGTAAACCACAACAATTGTCAGGTTAAGTTCGAGCTAACACAGATCATCATCGCCGAGCCGATGTTGAGACCCCAGAAGCCGCAGCGTGCATACTCTTCAAGCTGCAAATCTTCAGTGTTTCAGCAAGCTTTGGCACCATGGAAGGTCAAGATTTCGCCGGAGCTCGCGCAGTCCGCTTCATCGGCACTGGGCTAATTTTTCGCATGATCTTGTAGCTGCTTCAATAACTTTCGCGCAGCCTCACGCTCACGCGGTGGATACCCACGTGCCTCGATATAGCGCGACAGCGTGAACTCTGCCTGGTCGCGCACCGAAGCCCACATGCGCGGGGCGTTCGCCCTCAACTTCACGTCGGCCAAATCTCTGATGATGCCGTCGAGCGACTTGGCAAGCGTTCGGACTGCCAGAGCTTCGTAGATACCCAACTCGGTGAGGCCGACCACGGACCAGAAATCCGGGTCGCTTGTCACCTTTTTCTGAAGCGACTAGCGTACGGTGGCAATGTCCCCTGCATCGAACCCCGGCCAGTCGGACCGGCCGATGTTCAACACCAACTCGGCGCTCATTCGGTTGAGTGCTGGGTAGAATAGGTTGTCAGTGTTTTTCTCAAGAGCGCATTTTTCAGCGACGCCATAGTACTTCGCCATGTTTTCGATCGCCTTACGGAAGGCTGCTGTCGGTTTGCTTTTCGGCTCGAGCAGCGCCAGCCGCTTGTACGCCGAGCCAACCAGGCTTGCTCGTTCACTGGTCGTATCGATCTCCAGGAGGCGCTTCAGCTCACAAATTGCGGCGAGAATCTCGCGTCTTGCCTCCGCATTGTTTTCAATGCTTGCGCCGTGCCGCGCACGCAGGTTACCGAGTTGTTCGCTCGCACGCAGCGACGCACCTCCATTCTCCGCAGACACAGCACGGGAGTACCAGCGAATCGCGTTATCGAGTTTGCCGATCTCGCTGTAAGCATCGCCGAATGCCTCGGCGACAGCACCGCGGTTCCCCCAATTCGCCGCATAGGCTGCCTCGAGCTGTTCCAGCTGTGTGCATACCTCTTCCTGTGCCTGTGAACTATATTTAGATCGCACCGCTAGCGTCTGCAGCTCCAATTCAAGATCGGCAGACGAGACGACAACAGGGACGTCCGGCGACTTCCTGTCGCGGATGTCTTCGCCCGTGACATAGCGCCAATCCGGGTCGCCGTAGCACTGGTAGGCCGCCCAGGTATTACTCCCAGGATGGCTTGCAAGCGTTTCTTCCCGAGCATGGCCAACCGCTTCGGCGAACGTTCTTCCACGCATCAAGGCTCGGTAAAAGGATGTGGCGAACAGCTGTGCCGGGGCATCATCCACCGCCCATCCGGCCGCCACCACACAGCGCACGCCGATGCGGATCAGCTGCTCGGCCACGTTGGCAGCGAACACGGGCCTTCTGTCGCCTAGCGGACTCGCCTTCATCGTCGAGCCGAGATCGACCTTTCCCAGATAGCAGCAATTGATGAACGCGAGCTCGGGTACGGTGCGCATGGCGTCAACCTCGCGCGGACCAAACACCGTGTCGCTGGAAAGCACGACGCCTCCAGTTCCGTCCTCAAGGATATCGCCGTGTCCTGCGATATGGATAACTCTGTACGGCTGATCGAGCACAGCGTTGACGACCGCAAGTGCGTCCAGGTTCAATTGCGGCTGGACGCCGAGAACGTCCGCGACGGCACGCGCCTCCTCCCGCGCGGCCGGCAGTGATGGATATTTCCGCCAATCGCACTGGGGTTCTCCAATTACCAGTGCAGTGGCATCCCGCCGCGCATCCATCGGGCGGTTGCGAAATTCGGGGGTGCGCAGCTTGCGCAACATGTACGTACGTACGGCCCACGGCCGACGATCTCCCCGCCGATCGGCTTCCTCTGGTTGCGTGTCGAGCAGTTCCCATGGGTAGGCCGCTGCAGAGCGGTTAAGCTGCAGCAGAACGGAAGACGATCCTGACAGGAACGGCTCGAGCTCGAGCGGCACCAAAAGCCGGAACAAGCTCCGGCCGATCTGCTGATTGCGATTATGATCATCGGCGCCAACGCGGACAAGTTCATCGATCAGGTGTAACTGCGTGGCTTGAGCACGCACCTCGCCGCGTGCGCGCCGCGTGTCGAGTGTGTACTCGATCATCGCGTCCGCCCCGGCACCGCGGCGTTCCACGCTGATGAAATCATAGCCGGTCCCGCGATAACCGGAGTCCAGTGGCCTGGGCAGGCCGCCGGGCCCGCGGTACATTTCCTGTGCGAGTTCATAGCGGTGTGGATAGTCCGTTGCGAGCGCTCTGACGCCGTGGTACGCCTCGGTTGCACGATCGAGATACAGCTCGATCAATTGCAGGTTTGCTAACACCGGCCAGCCGATCTCCGCCAGCCGGTCATTCGCAAGGCTCACGCCTTGTGCGATCGCTTGCGCTGCCGCACTAATTGGCACGCCAATGCCACCGGTGCCGATCAAGGTGGCAGCGAGGTCGAAGGTGGTCGGTGCGCCGGCCTCACTCAAGCGCTGCGCATATGCGAGCGCGGCCTGTCGCACGGTTACGGTGAGATCTGTCGGCCTCAACGTGCCTTCCTCACCAAGGCCAACCACGATCACGGCCTCGGGACGAGGCAGGATGTAGGGATCGTCCGGGTTACGGCTCATATTGAGAAAGACCTGGTGCGCTCCGGTCTCGAAAGGATAGAGGCCGGCTCTAAGCGACGCCGTCATCGCATTATCAAGCAAGCGGTCCATTTCGGCTTCGCTGCCAGTCAGTTTGAGCGACCGGTAGTGACCGAGCATAACCGGCTCGCGAACGAACTTCAGATTTCCGTTCACGATCGAGACGCGCAATCGGCCGGCGGGCAGCCCTGCGAGTGCCGGTTGATCCGCGCCGACAACGAAAACGTCGCGATGCACAGCAGGTGGTTCGGAGGGACGAATAGCCCGCGACGGGCGGCAGGGTATGAGCGCCGGACGCGCGGCTAGATCCTCGCCCACGCCCCGCGCGCCGGTTTCGACGTCATGGAGCTGTTCGAGCTTCGAGGTGTCCCCGCGAGTCAGCAGCTCCAAATAGCCGTCGAACGCCTCTTTTGTGTTGGCGAGATCTCCGTGGGACGCATCGGTTTTCCACGTCCGAACGCCAGGCAGGCAGGCACTGTTTCGCGTCACCCGACCGTCGCCATCGCCGACGGCGAGATAAACGATGCCATCGTCGGTCAGTTGGATGCCGGCGGGCGTAGAGGGAGAACTGCCGACCACCAGTAGGATTTTCGACGCGTGACCAACCCAGCATCGTGCGCTGGGCATCGAGGCGCCTTCGCAGATCGACCGCCTTTTTCAGCGCATCTTTCGGCGGCAAACCCCATTTCTGCGAATCGATCTGCAGCAGGTCTTTATGCCACCAACTCTGTTTATCCAAACGCTCTCTTACCCTCTGAAGATCGGCATCACCGAGCCGCTGCCAGCCGGCGGTCTCGTGCAGGCCGAGCGAAGAGTCGAGAAGGTCTGCCTGCAGCTGCAACAAGCCAGGCATCCCGGCGATGGTCTGGCGCGCGCCATGACCGTCTAATAGGGAACCAAAGACGGTCAGCATGTTCCCGAAGGTGTCATCGCCGCTGAGCACTTGCATCGGTGTCCAGGAACCGCCATTCGGTGTACCGAGCATCAGCACACACGCTCCCTCTCGCGCTAACACGCGGTTCCACGTCTCTGGCCGCTCGAGCTGCATGGTTCGGGCTAGCAGCCCTCCCATGGAATGGGCGATGATGCGAACCGGCTGTTGCGTTGCATTGCGCGCCGTGAGTGCATGGTCGACCGCATCGGCGAGACGGCGCGCTTCGTCCTCGATGGGGCGCCGCCAGTCAAAGCCGAATGGGATGACCTCGTGTGTGTCGGCAAGATGATCGATCAGGTCGTCATAGGACATGCCGATCGGTCCGTCGGGCTGCACGTGGCTCGCCGTCATCTCATCCCACTTTAGCTGGTCCAAATTGTTGAAAAGTCGTAGGCTCAGCCACACACGTTTGCCGTCGACCTTTAGGTGCGACCCGAGGATGCCGGGCAGCACGAACGCGGCTGCACGCTCGTTCGGGTTGGCGGCACGCGAACGCATTGCGGCGCGTGCGGCGCGCGTGCCACTTGCATCTTCGCCCGCCCACGATAGCGGTCCGATCAGACGGAACTCATCTGGCTGATCCTGCAACAGGCCCTTGGTGATTGCGTCAGCGGTGCGTTCATTGGCAAAGTAATTGAAGTGCGTGACCTTGCCGCCACGATCGAGAAGGAAGCGTGCACCGCCGCTACGGGGTGTACCGCCATACATCGAACGGGTCTGCACGACGAGGTCGTTGTCGGTCCAGTAGAAAGCTTCGGCCAGCAGCGTCTTGAGCCAGGACAGAAGCGAGTCACCTTCGATGTCGCCCGCGACAACGCGCAGGTCGCCCGGAATGGCGTCGCTCGAGGCGTTGAGCCACTCGGCGACCGGTCGTCCGGGCATCATGGCCTCCAGGCCGGGCAGTTCGGCTGGATCGGTGCGGCGGCGCGCGACTTCGGCAAGAAAACCGACGAGTTCCGGCATCACCGGAACGCCGGCGAGGTCCAGGCCCCACTTCAGCACCGACAAATAGGTGTCGAGCCGGCGCGACGCGAGAAGCGTTCCGCGGGCCGGACAGGCGACGCGCACCACGCGTTCGACGCGGAACGACTGCTGCTTGACGAGCTTACCGAGCTTAAGAAGATCCGCGCGGTGCTGGCTGTAGGCATTGTCCAGGAAGAGCGCCAGGTCCTCAGGCCGTAGTCCTTGCCCGCCTGCGACCCGGGCTAGCACCTCGGCCACGAGGCCGCCGCGCGAATGCGTGACAAGGTGAAGGCGGGCGCCGTTGGGCAGCGTCTCGGCCAGGGTAATCGCGTTCGCCAACGGGCTCGCGCCTACCGTCGGATGATCGAGGGCGTAGACGCGGCCGCCATAGTGCTGGAACAGAGCCCGCACCCGCGCGGGATGCAGCGACCATAGCTTGCCGAAGCTGCTCGACGTCTCAACGAACGTGCCGTGGGCGAGGATCAGTATCGGGCCGCCGTCCGGGACTGGCGGCAGCTTGGAAAGCTTGTTTCCGCTGTCCTTCAGCAAAGGCAACTGGCCCGGCGACAGTCTGTAGACGCCCGCATCGACCTGTCCATCGAGTGCCCTGGTCGCGGTGGTGGTGACCATGTCGGCCACTTTGTCCTGGAATAGGCCGGTGACGATCTCCATGGCATCGATGAACGCCTCGCCGATACCGGCGAGCACGCCGCCGCGCGTCGCCGCCGTCGAATCAAGACCACGCCAGCTCAGTTGCGCCGGCACCATGATTTCGGCGTCGATGGGCGGTTCGCCGATGCCGCGCGTTGAGGGCTGCACTGCACCGATCTGCGCACGCATGAGTTCGCGGGCGTGCTCTGGATGCAGGTACAGCGCGGGGCCGTTCGCAAGGCGAATGACCACGATATCTTCGCCCGGCTGCGCCGTAATGCGCACGACCTCTCCGGCGCCCCGCCGTGCGGTCACGCGCACCGCCGCCTTGACTTTGCCCGTCAGCTCGGTGGAGGGCTGTATCGGACCCTGCCCGCGCGTCGGGGACTGACCAGCTTGAACACGTTGCCCCGAAACCAGAAATGTGATTTCTTCCGCCTGAACGACCATCGACGCCCCTCCAAAGCCGCCCAATAGCATGGGCTCGTTTAGTTGCCTGTTGATAACCGGACAGGGGATTGGTCCGCGGCCTCGCTCGTGTCAAGGTTGGCGCGGTGGGCTACCGCGCTATGCCTTGGCCCGACCGTACCCGCGGACAGAAGATAGGTGCCATTTTTCGTTCGGCTGCGCGCGAGCGCCTCCGACCGCAGGAATTCGTCATGCAACGGGTAATCGTTCACACCGCTGGCCGGCCGGTGGTGTGCGAGCCGTGACAGGCCTCCGGTCGTACAGCCCGGTTACCGCCCAGTACACATAATATTTCTGCCAACAGGACGCGCGAACGACGTAACTCGTCACCATAGCAAGCAGCTCCTGCACATAGGGCAGCCCGACGGAGACGCGCCGGCAATGCCGGTGACCTCGAGCCTGTTTCGGTTGAGGTAGAACGATAGGCCATGAAGTTCTCCCTCTGCTGTTTGTTTAGCTAACAGCCTGATTTTTTGGAGTTCCCAGACTGTTGCCGTGATAGTCGCGGCTGGACAATACGTGCGACCACGTATGTTTTTTGTATTTGGACGGCGGACTAAGGGCTTATTCGCCTCAAAGCTACCGTGTTTCCTAGGTCTGGATGTTCGA
>Ga0306925_10007301_pt1 | contig 10374 bp, 11 predicted proteins | sample flu12Cox44000176_FD_203755 | JGI IMG/M metagenome (GOLD analysis project Ga0306925, IMG submission 203755) | Lab enrichment of tropical soil microbial communities from Luquillo Experimental Forest, Puerto Rico - flux8day.12C.oxic.44.000.176 (v2)... | ecosystem: Environmental > Terrestrial >... | reverse complement strand
GTTGCCTTCGGCCCCGCGGGCTTGCGGCGGCCGCTCGCCACGGTGAGCACCAGCACGCGCCCGTCGGCGCCGTAGTTGATGTAGCCGACCGGATTTGGCCCTAGAAACTCGGTCTTGGTGCCGGAGGAAATTTCCTCGCGCACCGCCGCGATGAGCTTCCAGGTGCCGAGGAGATGTTGGCGCGCGGAATCATTGGCCATGTCGCAAGCATTAACGCGTTGCCGCGACGGAGCAAAGTGTGTCTTGGCGGGGAAAAGCAGACACGGCGGGAGATGGCTTCGCCGCCAAGGCCTGGCCGCGCCAGAGCGGCACCCGGCTAGGGCAGAGACTCCTGGTTCGTATAATTCGGGCGAAACACCCAAATCGCCGCTGGCTCCGACGGTGTTGCGCGCGCCGCGATGAACAGCACGTCAAATTCTGGCACGAAGAGCGACGTTCGTGCGCCCGCAATCGTTGCGATGTGATTTATGCGAGGATAGGCATTCTCCCGGGTATCGAAAACATCCAAATGGCCATCCCCGCAACTGACGTAGACGCGCTCGCGTTTCGCGTCCATGAACATGTCGTCCGCATCGGCGCACAGTTCGACATTTGCAACTAGAGCGCCGTCTTGCATGGAAAACGCGCCGAGTTTCGCAGGATTTCGGAATGCCACGACGACATGGCCGGCTCTGTCGTTCAAGGCCATGGGGAAATTGGTGCGGCTCGCCGTCGGCCAGTTCGCCACTTCCTTTCCCGCGGCGAGATCGATGACGACGATGGCCTGGTTGGCCGGATCGTTGACGAAAATCCGATTCGCACGCCGATCGAGCTGGAAGCTCTCGGGATGCGCCTTCAGCTCGATATCGGCGACTTTGTTTCGGCTGGCCGGATCGATGACCGCCAATGCGCCATGGCCGTATGCCACATATACGCGATTGCCCACTGCATCCACGCGAACGTTGTCGGCATCGGCGCCCAACGGGATCCGCGCGATCTCCCGATAATCATCCCCTCGGAGAATCGCAGCCGTTCCATCGCCGCCGTTGGCGACGTACAAAGTATTCGTCGAGGCGTGATAGCCAAGCCCTTGCGGCTTATTCAGGCCCGAAATGACCTGCATGACCTTGTTGGCATTGAGATCGATGACCGCCACCGTGTCGTTTTCAAGCTCGGCGACAAACAGGCGATTGCGCACGAGGTCGACCGCCAAGTGGTCGATGCGGCCGCGAACTTCGCCCAGTGGGATTTTCCTTTCGAGCAGGAATGACGTTTGGTCCGCCGAACCGGCGGAAACGAGTAGAGCGCTCGCAATCGCAAGTGCCGCCGCAAACGATTTCATGGCAACGGTCTCCTCGTTTGCTTTGATCTCAACCAGCATCTTTTGGGGTTATCGCCAGGCTGTCGAAGGCCGTGATCGAATCGGCCTTGGTCCAAAGCCCGATGCGGCCGGCCGAGAACCGGCCGTCGCGGTGGTTGATGAGGGGCCGGCTATTGAGCCAGCCACGGAGGTTGTCGCCGCTGGCTGACGCGCGCAGGGTGTGCCACTCGCCCAGCATCGGCGCCATGATCGACGCGCTCGCAAGCATGTAACGGCGCCCGTCGTAGTAGTAGAGCCTGAAATTATCCTCGGTCGCATTCGCGCGCACGAGATAGTAGCGGCCGTCCGAGAAACGAAAAACGATGCCGCCGGATGCGTCCTCCGAGCCGGAGATCGGCTTGAATCGCACGGACACCTCGACGTCGCCGTAGGGATTACCAGGAGCGAGGATTACGTTGAATTTGTTGTTTGTGGCGCGCTGGACCAGCGCGCGCCCGTCGAGAGACGCGCCGGGCACGTCCTCGATGCCCCACGCGCCGGAGATGATCTCCCACCCGTCCAAGCGCTTGGTGAAATCGAACCGCTCATCCGGTCCGGCAGGCCACGCGAAGCGACCTGCCGTCGACGCGCATGACCCCAAAAGCGTGGTTGCCGCTATGAGTTTGCGCCTGGACAACTCGCTCATTGAGCTCCTCCGTTCAGCGCGCCGATTTTCCCTCCAGCGGCGGCCGTGATCGCGCCGATGCTGCAGGGGTTCGTTTAAGGCAGTTTTATGCGAACCGGACGGCGCGACAGGCGGCGTTCAGGCGTGTATTGCTTCGAAAAAATCTGGGTCCGTGCTTCCGCTTCAGCTATGCGCGATCGTATTGACCAGCCAAAAGCCCGCAAGGCTCAGCAGACTGACAAAGACCAGGGCAACGGCGTTTACGACCATGCGATGCCGATACTCATCCTCGTTTTCCGGGCTTTCGTATTTCGAGAGGTCGGGGACCGCTGAGTAATCTGGCCCGGAATAATCGATTCGAGCCTTCGACCGCTGACTTCTGTGCTGAGCACCGGTTCGTGATCGGAAATTGTATGACGCGGCCGTCAGCATCGGATGAGATCACGGGCGCCGGCACGTCGCGCCGAGCCCCGTCACATCGCCTACAGATTTTTTGAGGCAACTGCTGATCTTGTGGCGTCACGATGGTGTATCGGAGCAGCGGGCCTGCCTCGGGATCGTCCCCCTGAAATGCAACGATCGCATCTACGGGAGCTCGGCGGCCTTCGCCGTATTCCTCAACGTGCGAGGCGCGAACGATCTTTAACGACGGATCCCGCGCGAACGCCGCCAATGCCGCGAGTTCGGCGCTGCTCGCGCCACCGACGCGCCAGGAAGGCTCGAGCACGCCTGATTGTGGCCAACCGTCAGCGCCGGTTCCCTGAGCGACATCGTAGTTCCGCCGTGATGCCGTGAAGCCGTGGAACTCCTCCGTCGCCTCATCGTATCGTCTTGCTGCGACCACGGCAGCGCGTACCTCGGACGATTTCGGGAGCGCATCGAGAACCTCCCAACCGCCGCGCACGCATACGAGCTCGGATCCGCCGTAAACCGGCCGCCCCTCGTTGTCCGCCACGGTCCTTTGCGTTCCGTGGTAACTGATCCGGAGGCCACCGACCGCGACCTCCCCGACGCTCAATGTCCTGACCTCGCGCAAGTTCTCTTCGAGCACCAATCCATATGTGGCCATCTCGTCCGCGGTGACCGTTTCCAGCACGGCATCGAGCTCATCTAAGCTTTTAATCACTGTCTGATCTTTTCCCGACGCACCAAGCGGTTTCTTCAGGCGGATCGGCCCGCGTGTGAGCATGCGTCTGGCCGCTATCTGGGCATCGCGGTTGCTGAAGACGGTGTAGCCCGGCAACACGATCTCGCGCACTCGCTCGGCGAAAGCCGTGGACCAGCCCGGTGGCCGCTCCGCGTCACGATCGACGAGGCCATGGGTGATGGCTTTCGTTTTCACGAAAAGATAAGGGACAACGCCGCCGTAGAGATCATTCGGAGAACGAATGCCGAGACATGCTGCTTCGTCCAGCAGCAAGGTGTCATCCGGCACGAAGAAGAGCGGGCCGGAATAGTTATGTTCCGGATCGTAGGGGCCCCCAAACTTACAATCCTTGATCGTTGCGATCGCCTTGGCGTCCAAGTCGAGCAAGACTTTGTGATGCGTTTGCAGCGGCTTGCCGAACCGCGAGAAGTAGAGCACGACGGTGCCATTTGCCATGGGAACCGACCTCCATCCAGGTGCCCGATCCGCGTCGCTACGCGGTGCTCCCGAGATTGCGTTCTTCGTTCAACGCGCCCATCTGTGGGGACAGAGGCGCGCGATCGCACTGACGCTGCAGAGATCCGTTTAAGGCAGGTTTATGCCGAGTCGGGCGGGATGATCGGTGGCAGTCACAAGTCCGAGAGGCGTATGTTACTTCGAAAGATTATGGACAAAGTGCGCGTAGGTGCGCGATCGCAGGCGGCTTAAAACTGTCTTAAACTTCGCATGGGTTGAAAGCAGTTGCGCGCTCGCGAGGTCAGCCTAAAGTCGCGCGCCGGTTTTCCGAAAGAGCAAGCAGATGCGTCTTCTGGTCGTCGAAGATGAGCCGCGGATTTCGGAAATCATCAAAGCCGCGCTGGAGCGCGCCGAGTTTGCCGTGGACACCGTGCGGCGGCGGGCCGATGCGCGGGAAGCGTTGGCAAACACCGCCTACGATGCCGCAATCCTGGACCTCGGGCTTCCCGACGGTGACGGGCTAAACCTGCTGACCGAATTGCGGCCGGCTGGAAACCGCATACCTATTTTGATCCTGACGGCACGCGATGCGGTGGAGGACCGTGTTCTCGGTCTCGATGCGGGCGCAGACGACTATCTCGTGAAGCCGTTCGCGATGAGCGAGCTCGTTGCCCGCACGAAGGCGCTGCTGCGCCGTCCGGGCGCGGCGCTCGGAACCACCCTTAAGGCCGGCAATGTCGTCTTCGATACCATCGGTCGAGACGTCAGCGTTGCTGGCATTCCGTTGCAGCTTCCTCGTCGTGAAGCGGCGATCTTGGAGCACCTGCTCCGCCGCCAGGGCCGCGTCGTACCGAAGAGCGTTCTCGAAGAAAAGCTCTATGGCATCGACGACGAGCTCGAATCAAATGCTGTCCCAGTGCACATGCATCACCTGCGGCGCAAGCTGCAAGACGCCGCAGCGAGTGCGGAAATTCACACTGTGCGCGGAGTAGGCTATTTGCTCGCCGAGACGAAAGGATGAGTTTCGGCCAATTTCGCTCGTTGCAAGTGCGCCTCGCGGTGCGCCTTGCAGTGTTGTATGTCGCCGCCGCTGCGATCGCGGTCGGCGTCTTGGTTTATCAAGTCTATGACACGGCGGGATCGTTGAACGATCGCGAACTCGGCCTGCGCGCTGAGGATCTCGCGCGGGCCATGGTCGTCGACGGTGCCGGCCAGCCTCGCCTCGATCTGCCTGCGAAGCTTGCTGCCGCCTACGCGGCGGCACCCGAAGACGACCTGTTCGCGATCCGCGATACCAATGGCCGCCTCATTGCCGCGTCCCCCGCCGAGTTTGGCGAGCGGGTGGCCAAATGGCCTCCGGCCACCGATGAGCCGAGCTATTTCCGCCTCAGTGGCGCTGGGTCCGAGGATTTTGGCTCCGAGACTTACTCCGGCTTGAGCGTCGAGCTGCAGACGGCCGCGGGTCCGATGTGGATATCGGTCGCGCGGACCGAAGGATCGGACGCCCTTATCAGGTCGATTTTGCGAGAATTCGTAGTCAATGCCATTTGGGTGAGCCCGCTCCTCATGCTGGCCACATTGGCAATCGGCATCTTTGCAATCCGCAACGGACTCAAACCCGTGCGCGAGGTTTCTCGGATGGCCGCGTCGATCGGTCCCGATGCGACGTCGGTGCGGTTGCCGGAACAAAACCTGCCGACGGAAATCATGCCGCTGGTCCATTCCATAAACCATGCGCTCGATCGGCTCGAGAAGGGCTTCGCCGTGCAGCGCGAGTTCACCGCCAACGCCGCCCATGAACTTCGCACGCCGCTCGCGATTATCACTTCGGCGCTCGAAACGATGGATGGAAACACCGAGCTCGAGAAATTGCGGACCGACGTCGGGCGTATGAACAGGCTCGTCGAGCAACTCCTTCGCGTCGCCCGGTTGGATTCCGTCGCACTCGAATTTGGCACCGTCGATCTCAACAAAGTCGCATCATCGGTTGTCGCCGCGATGGCGCCCTGGGGCATTGCCCAGGGTAAGACCATTGCGTTCGCCGGAACCGAGTGGCCGGTGAACGTGAAAGCAAACGCCCACGCGCTCGAAGATGCGCTGCGGAACCTGACCGAGAACGCGGTTGCTCACGCCCCGGCTGGAACGGAAGTGACCGTGACGGTCGATCGTGGGGGCCGGATCGAAGTGACCGATCGCGGCAGCGGCGTGCCGCGGAAGGACCGTGAGAACATTTTCAAGCGGTTCTGGCGCGGCGGGGGCGAAAAGAAGGAAGGTGCCGGCCTCGGCCTTGCCATCGTCAGCGAAATCATGCGAGCGCATCGCGGCAGCGTCGGCGTCGCAGACAATCCCGGCGGCGGCGCCGTCTTCACTCTCTCATTTCCGCCTCAGCAAACCGGAGATTCGAAGATCGCCGGCAAATGCATCGCGGGATACGAGGGACGAGCGGAAACCTCAACGCGCAACTGAGCCTCGCCGCCTTCGAAATCGATGCGGTCGAACGCGACCGCGGCGCTTGAGGTACTGCCCTCGTCGGAAAGTAGCGGCGAAGGCTTACGCCTTCGCCGCTCTCCGGCACGCGCCGATTCAGGGAGGAGAAGCGGCGCCATCCGGCTCAATCGTCATCATCGTCGTCGTTGTTGTCGGCGCGAATGCGACCCGTTTGCGAGTCGACCGCCATTTTGCTCGTCTCCCCATTCATGGAGCCAGTCGCTTCGATATATCTGCCGTTGCGGGAGATGACGACGTTTGACCATCCGTCCGTTTGCAACTTCTGCAAGACCTGCTCTGCGGTCACTGGGCGGTCTCCCGCAATAAAAGCGGGTGCCTGGACCTGTTGCGCGTTGGCGATCGTCAGGCCGACGTTTGCGGCGAGTAACGCAACGCCGATCACGCATGCGATGAGTCGTTTCATGTCTCTCTCCTTCGTGGTACATGAGCCATCGACGGGCAGAGCAAAGCGGCCTGCATTTAAGGCAAAATTAAACGCCGGCCTGCGCCGATCACACATCGGTGAGATTGACATACATCGGTGAGATGGCGCCTTCGTATCGAGCGTGCCGCTGTTCTACGGCGGCGCCGGAGGGACTGGCGGACGGCTTCAAGTTTGAAGCTCCGCAAAAAGGCGTGCCACCTTTGTGCTTTTAAAACTGCCTTAAACAAGTACTCGGAGCGTAAGTCGCATCGATGGCTTTTTACCGATGCGACCGTCGCGTTGCTGACGCGTAGCAAGTGCACGTCGAAAGCAGGATGCGACGCCGTCGATGCCGGGCGCCGCCACGCGCGCCGAGGAGGACGAGCAATCGATGGACGCAACGATCCTCACCGTTGCCCTTTATCTGACGGCGACGTTTGTCGCCGCGCTTGTCACCGGGGTAGCGGGGTTTGCATTCGGACTGGTTGCCGCCGGCGTCTGGCTGCACATCCTTACGCCGATACAGACCGCAACCTTGATCATCGCTTTCGGGCTGGTGGTGCAAGGCATCTCGGTCTGGAAATTGCGGCACGCGCTGCGCTGGAGCCGGCTGTGGCCATTCCTGTTGGGAGCGGCCTTCGGCGTCCCTTTGGGGGTGGCGATTCTCGGATGGGCCCGTCCTGACTACGTCCGCGTCACGGTCGGCGGAGTGCTCGTGCTCTACAGCGCGTATAGCCTCGCCCGACCGGCGACGAAGCCCGTCAAAGCTGGTGGTGCCAGCGCCGATGCGAGCGTGGGTTTTCTGAACGGCATTCTTGGCGGCCTCACCGGTCTTGCCGGCATTCTCACGACCATCTGGTGCGGTCTTCGCGGTTGGCCCAAGGACGAGCAGCGCGCGATCTTCCAGCCGATCGGGGTGGCGATCTTCGCCATGAGCGGGCTGTGGCTGGGGATCAGCGGCGCGATATCGACCGACACCGTCTGGTTCTTTGGTATCGGCCTTCCAGCATTGCTGGCCGGGACGTGGCTGGGACTAAAGCTTTACGGACATCTCGATGAAGCCGGCTTTCGCAAGCTGGTGCTTGTTCTGCTGCTGGTCTCGGGACTGGCGCTGGTCGCACCCGCTCTCGCACCGCTTCTTGGCTGATCGCCGATGGGCAGCTCGAAACGTGCCATTGCCTTGGTTTTGGCTGCTGCAGCAGCATTCGTGATCACCAACGGAGGGTTGGCAGAGCAGGGTCCAGATGAAGTGAATGTGCAAGGTGGCTGGGCATATACCGCAAAGGACAAAGACGGCGCGGTGGAGCACGTGGCTGCGACCCGTGCGGCCGAGGATGCTGTTTGGCTTACGCTCGGATGCAAGGCTGATGGACGGCTAGCGGTCTCGTTCATCCATAGTGAACACTTCCCGTTCCCGCTGAAGCCCGTCTCCTTGGTGAAGCTACAATCAAACAATGTACCAACTGCACGCGTTGAAGCGAAAAGCGTCGAAAATAATCAGATCTTTGTCGCACCGCTATTCATGCGGCACATCATGCCGCTAGTCATGCAAGATGACGAGCTTGTCGCCTCGATCCCTGACCGGGATGGAGCAATGCACGATTATACGTTTTCGATGCAGCCAAATGACCTTGCTCTTAGACCTATTCGATCGCGCTGCTTTGATTTTTGACGAACGAGAACTCCGACCTGACCTGATGTTTCCTTCGCTCTGCGTCGCCATCGCCTCTCCAACGGTCCGTGCCGCGCACTTGATAAAAGTGCCTTAAACAGACTGCTTCAACATCCGAGCCAACAAATGCCCAAGCCGCGGGACTCGATGAATCCTGCGATTGAAGGAAGTCGCGCAGATTGTTTGCAACGGAGGAATAGGAGCTGGTCAATGACGACAGGGCAACAGGGTCGATTGGCATTGCTCGTTGTACTCATGTTGATGAGTGCAGTAGCCGCCTCGACGAAGGCGCAATCGCAACTCGCCCCAGACGGACGCGATCCGCCGAACGTCTTCGATGGGGTCCTGAACAATGTCGCAGGTAGTTCCGAGATCGGCACTGCACAGCTGCGAGCGGCGTTGAACGACGGCAGTGCGATCATCCTCGACGCCAGACCTTACGAAGAATATGCGGTCAGTCATATCCCCGGCGCGCGAGCGGTTCCGGCAAAGGCAGGCACGACGCCTGCGTTGTACGTCGGCGACGCAGCCGAGGTCGCGAAAACCATCCCCGACCAAACTCAGCCTCTGATCTTGTATTGCAACGGTCTCTTTTGCGGTCGTAGCGAGCGGCTTGCGGATGACTTGATTCAACTCGGATATCAAAACGTCCGCAGATACCAATTGGGCGCCCCCGGTTGGCGGGCCCTCGGCGGCGTCATGCAGGTGGAAAAGCCGGCACTGCTGCGGCTGCTCGCGCAGGATGCGACGTCAGTATTGATCGACGGGAGAGCCAAGGCAGGTCTGAAACCGCGCCTTCACAACGCCGTGTCGATACCCTTACCTGAAGCCTCCGAAGCCAAGGATGACGGGCGCCTGCCCATGACCGACCACAACACCCGCATCTTTGTCGTGGGTGCCAATGGCGCTGAGGCGCGCGCCGTGGCGGAGGCGATTGTGCACGACGCGTTTCACAATGTTATTTTTTTTGGCGATGCGATCACCGATCTGCCGGAGCTGCTAGACGATGAGGAAGGCTAGCGAGAGAACAAACTCTCGATCCGGCCGCTACTCAGGCTATCGACCGAGCTGACGGAATGAGTCTCGCGAAGGAGATGGTTTTCGTTGCATCGTTGTCATATCCATCCAGGGGGATGTGTGATAGTTTTCTGCTCGTTTGCCTTTGAAAAGAGGCGAGAGGCGTATTTATGAGACGGTTTGTCATTGTCATGGCGCTCTGCGGCCTTGCTCATTCAGCCCACGCGCATGGCATTGCGGGCAACAGGTTTTTTCCGGGGACGCTTTCGTTTGATGATCCTGCCGTTGCGGACGAGTCCATATTGCCGCTCTTCTCAAGCTCCAAGCATCCAGATGAAGGGGGTGATGTCGTCGATAAGAGGTTTAGTTGGTCTATCTTTCGTCTGCTCACTCCGACTCTAGGAGTTGGCGTCGATAGCGGATGGGTTTTCACCGCGATTGGGGCAGCGCGCGGAGTTCGGGCTTCGATACAACCAATCTTACGGTCAAGGGCGAGATTTACCGGAACGACCTGCACGAGACGCTGGTGTCGGCGGGATTGGGCTGGGGGATCGGCCACTCGGGCGCGCAAGGAGCCGGCACCAATGCACCCGACTTGATCGCGCCGGGCATTTTCTTCGGCAAGGGCTTCGGCGATCTTCCCACTAGCTCGCGTGGCTGCGGCCGTTTGGCATCACCGGCGCGCTTACGCTTGAACACCCGATGACTGGAACCTCGATAAACTCCGGCATCAATACCGTCGCTGTTCGGAAAACCGCTCCTAAGCCGTTGATTGCACTGGAAGATTGTCTGCCTTTGCCTAGGTGTAAGTTTTTGCAATTTCTCTTCGGTAGCGGCGCTTGATCTCAAGATTGCTGCGGCAAGGAGTACAAGCCCTGCGACATGCTCCAATAGACCTCATCTTTGAATCGCTGCTCGCTTAGATAGACGCGCGAGCGTTCGAAGAGATAAGTCTCGACTTCGCGCAGGGTTCTCGCACGCATTTCCTCGGCAAGATCGCGCCAGTTCATGCGTGTTAAAAGCTCCATCGCTGAAGCAGCATCGTCGATCGCCCAAATGATCCCTTGACCGGAGAGCGGATCGGGAGCGATACGCGCATCGCCGATCGCAAGCCAGCTGTCGCCGGCACCTGATAGAGCAAAAGAAGCGCGTGCGTTTACCACCGACAGAGTTTGCGGAAGAGGACACCCGTTCAATGCATTGCGTA
>Ga0306925_10007300_pt1 | contig 10374 bp, 16 predicted proteins | sample flu12Cox44000176_FD_203755 | JGI IMG/M metagenome (GOLD analysis project Ga0306925, IMG submission 203755) | Lab enrichment of tropical soil microbial communities from Luquillo Experimental Forest, Puerto Rico - flux8day.12C.oxic.44.000.176 (v2)... | ecosystem: Environmental > Terrestrial >... | reverse complement strand
CGGGGTCATTGCCCTTGGCCGGTCACGCGTAGAACGGTTTACCGAAAAGCAGATCGCGCTAGTCACGACCTTTGCCGATCAGGCGGTGATCGCGATGGAGAATGCGCGGCTATTGGGCGAGTTGCGTCAACGTAGCGACGAGATCGCCGGGTGGAACCGGGAGTTGGAGGCGCGGGTCGCGGAACAGGTCGAGGAACTGGGGCGCATCGGTCGGCTGAAGCGGTTCCTGGCGCCGCAGCTTGCCGAGCTGATCGTCGCACAGCGGGACGAAAAGATCCTAGAAAGCCATCGCCGTGAGATCGCTATCAAGACGAGCGGGAAGGCACCACCAATGATGTAAATGATCGGCCAGCCAAAGCCCAGGAATGAGACGACAAGACCGCCAACGAAGCCGCCGAGTGGCGCCCCGGTGAAGGTCAGCATGATTATCATCGCGCGCAGGCGATGCGGCGTGTAATCGCGGGTTAGCGCCACCGACCCGGCAAATCCGCCCGCGATTCCAGCTCCGGTGAAGAAGCGCGTCCCCGCCAGGAAGCCAAGCGAAGGGAAAAAGCGCTCGCCAGCGAGGCGAGAGGAGGGCGAGACTGATCAGCAGCAATGGCTTACGCCCAATGCGGTCGCCGATGGGGCCGGCGGCGAGGACGCCTGCCATCAAGCCGAGATTCGAGCACAGAAAGGCCAGCGCGAACGCCGACGGTGCTATCTGCCAAGCGTGGGTCAACGACGGCACCGATCAGCCGATCGTACCGACGTCGTAGCCGTCGCACACTGAATGAGACCGCAGATACGCGGATCTGCAAACCGCCGAGCCGCTGGTTTTCCAGCGCGTGCTCGGTCGCCGATACCACCGCCTCCGCCATGTCCTTATCCCGTAATCCCAATCCGGATCGACTGCTCGTCGCCAATCGTCTCTTGCTGCTAGTGCTACATTCCCCGCTGCTTGCGCAAGCCTCGGATGATCCCCCGGCTCGTCGTCTCCGACGATCGGTATGTCGCGCTCGACGAGGTCGGCCGGGCGAGGCGGCGGGATTTTCACCTCGGCCCGAAAGAAGGGCGGTTAGGCGACGGTCAACTCGGCTACGAGCACCTTTCCTTTGGTCTCCGGGCTCAACAGCACAGCGACAACGAAGACGGCCAGGCCCACGACCGTGGTGACAAGGATCGGGCCCGAAAGGGGAATATTGCGGCTGCTTGCGTAATACGCGAGCAGCGGTGCGATCAGCCCGCCCCAGATCGCTCCCTGGTGGAAGCAAAAGCCGACCGCCGTCGCGCGCACTTCGGTCGGGAAGCGCTCGGAAAGATAGGCCGGGTATTGGACGTGCATGCCGCCACAGGCAAACATTCCTTGCAGAGCGAATCCGATGACGATCACGGTGTAGTCCTGGGCCATCAGATAGAGGAACGCGATGGGAACCCCGAGCGCCGCCGGGATCAGGATCGCCGAGCGCCGTCCCAAGCGTTCTCCCACCCAGCCCCAGAAGATTGCGGAGAGAAAAAAGAGCGTGTTGGCCAGCGCGATCGGCAATGCGACCAGCGCCGGGCTGAGTTTCAGATCGAGCTGCAGATGGGTCGCGAACAGTGCATAGTTCGCATAGTAGATGACGAACGCACTTCCCATCATCAAGCAGGTTGTCAGCGTATTTCCCAGCAATTTCGGCCTAAAGATCGAGAACAGCGGCGCGCGCACTTCGCGGCCCTGTGTCTTCTGCTGGCGCTGGTTTTCTACCCAAATCGCCGGCTCTTTGACGTATATTCTAATCCAGATGATAAGAAGGGCAGGCAGAATGCCGGCCATCAGCAACCCACGCCAGCCGATATAGTTGTAGAAGAGCCCGTAGAGAGCGCTCGGCAGCAAAAACCCGATCCCCCAGGAGCCCTGCATCACGGCGCCCATGAAGCCGCGCGAGCGTGCCGGCCAGGTCTCCATCGAGAGGGCGGCACCGGCGGGCCATTCGGCGCCCATGCCGATGCCGAGAAGCGCTCGGAATAGAAACAGGATGAAGAAGCTGGGCGCCAGCCCGGCGATGAAGTTGCAGATCGAATACCACGCTATCGAGATCATCAGGGGCGTCTTGCGACCGATCCGATCGGCGAGCCAGCCGCTGGCGGTGGCACCGACCAGGCGCATCCACAAGGTAACCGTTAGCACGAAGACCACCTCGGGCACCGGTACGTCGAATTCCTTCGCGATTGGCGCGATGATCAGAAGGAACGCGGTGAAGTCGAAGGCGTCGAGGGTCCACCCGGCCCAGGCTGCTACATAGGCATACCATTGGTCCTTGGTCGGCTCCTTCCACCAAGGAATGCTCCTTACGGTCTCGACCGCCGTCGCCATAACGCACCTCTGCTGTTCAGAGCGGCCCGTTTGAGGGGCCTTGCTCGCACTCTACCGCTGCCACAAAAGCAAGTCATGTGATTTATGATCCAAGCTAATGATCTGGATTAATCGGCGCCGGAGGTTAGCGCTGTGCCGCCAGAGACCGGACCCCGCTGCGGGTCGCGTCACCGCCTTCCGCAGCGTCGAAGAACACGTCCTGCCCACCGTATCCCCCGTCATTCTGGCCGCGTCCTTCGTTTGCCCTCGAGGCAAGTATAATAAGCACTTCCCAAGTTAAGCCTTTCGGCGCGTTGCCACCACCGATCGTTGCAAGTACTCTTCCAGCACGAGCCGCGAGAATGCCGGCGGGGTGTAATGGGTTCCGCTTCCATCGCTCGGTGCGACCGGAGGATGTAATGATAGAACTTTTGGAGCAACAGAAGAAGCTGACAGCAAATCAATGGAAGCTGATTTGTACTGCTAACGTTGCTGACTTGCTCGATTTCTTCGATTTCTTTCTCATCGGCTACGTCACCGCGGCGCTGACCAAGGAATGGTCGCTGCCCTACTGGCAGGGTGGATCCCGGACCGCTCAGCGGCCCGCGGGAGCCACCCGATCTCGCAAGACCGAGCGAGAAGTGTTTCAACCACAGCGTCCCTGCGATGAGGGATTAGTTGTCGCTATCTTTTCCAGGCGGAAAACACGTGCCGCCTTTCTTGACACTCGGCCCCTGCAACCCGGCTTTGAGCGGCCCCGGGTCTCGCGGTCAGGCCACGCTTGACGAGTTCATCGAGCACCGCTCGGGCGATCGGAGTGTAAATTTCGTCCGGCAGGGTAATCGCTGTCCGCCACAGACCGTCGCCATCGCGATACTTGGGCAGCTCGATCGCTGCCGCCTCGGGCCCGGCGTGCATCGCGCGAATTCCGTGAACTCCGATCTGCACGCCATCGATGTCGATTTCAATAGAGGCGAACGCGAAAAGCTTTTCCGCTCGCGCCGGCGTTACCGAAAGCACGGTGATCGAGACCGTACTCGAGCTCGGCTGATCCGGACTGAACTGGGCACGGTTCTGCACATCGAACGCGTTCATCCTTCAGCCATCGTCAAAATGCTTGAGAGCGATGGCCAGCACTGCCCTTTTCGTCGGATCGGAAAAGCGTAACACGTCGTGCTCGATCTGGCTGGCGAGCTCGTAACGTAATAACCGATCGTCGGCCGCAGAAAGCTCGCGGCAATCGTCGTCGAAGTCGGCAAGGATCTCCCGCAACTTCGCTTTCCAGGCGCCATCTTCTGTGGACCGCGCCGCCAGCACGAGAACCCTCCCGTGATACCGACCATAGAGCTCGTCCTTTTGCTGTCCTTCGCGGGATGGGGGATGTCGGTTCATTGCCCACAACGATCTCCTCCATCTATCTAATATGCCTCCTGATCATCTATAATCGATAGGTCACCTATCATATGTCAAGAATGATGCAGCAAACTTTTTGATGGGTAACATCCGATAAAGGGCGATATCGAATTCGTTGGTCTCGCCCCCGCCACGCCAGTATTTAGATCACCGGTCCGCTGCGTAAGCGCTGCCAAGATCTTTTAAGCAGTCGACGAAACTAAGATTGTCATTTCCAGTGTGGTGCTTGCACAATCTCTGGACTGCATATTCAATGATCACCTGGAGTTATCCAACGGGGCCGAGGTTTTATTTCGGTTGACCTGTACGTCTTTAGGATGCTCCGCACCTTTATACGCGATTTTCGACGGGCGCCGCCATCGCTTGACAGACACCAGACTAAGTGCATCAGCATTGGGCTGACGACATCGAGCGGGCGGAGCTCAGAATCTTGACGCTTGAGACATGATCAGCAAATCAGGCATGATGCGTGAGCCATCATGAACACCGCGACCTCCCTGACAATGTCATCAACCTATGTTCGAGAGGGGCATTGCTCACTGCAGCCCAAATGAAGGCGGCTCGGGCACTTGTGGGCATGGAGCAAAAAGCCTTAGCAGAGGCATCGGGGGTATCTCTCCCGACGATTCAGCGAATGGAAGCGAGCAACGGCACGGTCCGCGGGGTGATCGAGTCTCTGACGAGGGTCATCGCGGCGCTGGAGGCTGCCGGGGTCGAGTTCATCTACGAAGGCACGACCAGTTCGGGTGGCGGCAGAGGAGTGCGGTTGCGCCGGCGCCCAGAGTAAGAGGTCGGCTGACCCGTTGCGGCAAACCCTGCCGCCCGCCGATGAAAGATCAGGTTGTCGCACAATTCGACTTGTGAGAAGAACAGCCGGTGCTGGCAGCCTGCCTGATAACGCTCGGTCTCCGTGAAGAAGGGTGTGAAACGGGCCAGCCATTTATGGCCACAACTTGATAGATCGTGAGGGGTCAGGGCATCGGCCAACTCCTGCAGACGCTTGGGTGCCGCACATCGCAGAAAAGCATTCGAACATTGCTGGAGATCGATGCCTTCTTCGCGCAGGCGGTTGGCCAGCCAGTGGTGTTGGTTGAGACATACCCGCGCCGAGAACGGAAGGTAGGGGCACATGCGCACGAACATCCGACCCCAGCGCTGGTCGTTGACATAGAAGTTATACTGGACAACCCAGCGGTCTGCGATCTGCAGATGCCACCGGTTTGTTTCTTGTCACCGATGGCGGTCATGATCCGCGCCGGCTCTCAGGCTTTGAGGACGACCACGGCCCGGTCAGAGGCGCTCCCCTGAAGTAGGGCTCGACAAATTCATCGCGGCGGCCCTTTGGCGCCTCGACGATCGGAGCGTTCCACTTATCGGCCTGTTCCTTAACCCAGACCTGAAACCGGTCGGCGGCACCTCGCAGCACGTCTCGGCTGACCGGGTAGAGGTGCCGGTAGGTATCGAAAAACCCGATGACTCTCTCCGGCTGCTGAAACGGTTGGATCAGCCCGTTGAGAAGAATTCGGTCGAAGCAGCGATAGCCGAAACGGATGCTGTCCTTGTGATGCTCGTAGAACGCGTTCATGGCCGGCTCCCCTGATCCGAAGCCGGTACGATACTCGGTCGCCATCTCACCTTGTCGAGCCGCAGGGTGAGGGATATCAAGGGCAAAGCCCTTGGCTGGTTAGTGGCGGCACTCGCTCAGGAACGCCGTTAGGCCGATCCGTCTCCTCAACTATCCGGTAATCTCGGCAGAAAGTTCGGGCTATCGCTGGTTTCGGCGTCTCAGATTAACCTTATCTCGCTATAGGGGGGCACGCTCATGGCAAAGCTTTTTATCAGCCATTCGAGCGCCAACAACGACAAGGCCATCGAGGTCCGCGATTGGCTCGCGGCGAACGGCTGGACCGACGTTTTCCTCGACCTCGACCCGGAACGCGGCATCAAAGCCGGCCAGCGCTGGAAGGATGCCTTGCAGAAGGCCGCCCATCGTTGCGAGGTCGTGCTGGCACTCGTCTCGCCAGATTGGCTGGCGTCGGGCTGGTGCAAGTCAGAGATCGACGCCGCCGTGCTGATGCGCAAAAAGATCATCGTTGCGCTCACCCGGGTCGACAAGAGCCAAGTGCCGCTCGATCTGACCGATACGCAGTTCATCGATCTCACCGGCGACCCGCAGGCTTGGGTGCGTCTCAAAGAGGGGCTGAAACACGCCGGCCTTGACCCGGTAAACTTCCCCTTCGAGGCGGATCGCCGGCCCTATCCTGGATTTACGTATTTCGAGGAGCAGGACGCCGCCGTCTTCTTCGGAAGAGCGGCAGATCGTAGACGGGCTCATCAAGCTGCGCGGGATAGTGCGGGCCGGTGTCAGCCGCATGCTGGTCATCCGGGGTGCGTCGGGCTCCGGCAAATCGTCCTTTCTGCGCGCCGGGCTGTGGCCGCGCCTCAAGGCGCGACGACCAGGCATGGCTGCCACTCCCGATCATCCGGCCCGAGCGGGCGGTGATTTCCGGAACCTACGGTTCCGCTCGGGCATTGGAGCAAGTTGTTCGCGAGCCGCGATTTGGGCGAGATTGACCAACGGCGCTGCCGCGCAGTCGCGCCGACATCGAGGACTTCATCAAGAGGGGGGGCGGACTTGGCAAACTCTTCAAAGCCCTGCGCGAGATCGGGCAAGTGCCTGGACTATCGGGTGAAAATCCGTCGCCGCCGACAATCGTTCTTGCACTCGATCAGGGCGAGGAATTGTTCAACCAGGAAGACCGCGATGAAGCCGAACGCTTTATCGGGATCCTGACCAGCACGCTAAAGGACGATGCGCGCACGCTGGCGATATTGGCCATGCGCTCGGATTCCTTTGAGTTCGTGCAGAACAACCCGAGCCTGGCCGCATTGAAGAAGGAAACGTTTCCCCTCGACATGATGCTTCAGGGCTCCTACCGCACTGTGATAGAGGGGCCGGCGAAGCTGGTCGAGCCGCCGCTCCGGATTGACCCGAAGCTCACCGATGCGCTGATCAAGGACATATCCGGTCAGATGCGCTGCCGCTGCTGGCGTTCACGCTTGCCCATCTCTACGACAACTACGGTGCGGACAACGAGCTGACCCTGGCCGGGTACGACAAGCTCGGGCGCGTCAGGGGCGTGATCGACACCGCGGTCGAAAAGGCCTTTGCCGCGGGAGATGCCACCCAAAAGGCCCGAAGGCTCTGGCGCGCGCCACTTTCATATACCTCATTTGGCGCAGGGCCAATGCGGCTGGCCAGTTCGTGCGCCGGGTGGCGACGCTTGATCAGATCCCGGTCGAAGCAAGACCGCTGATCGACAGCTTTGTCGAACAGCGTCTGCTGATCACGGACCGCCGCGAGGCCGCCGACGGGAAGGATGTCGACGTCGTGGAGGTCGCGCACGAGGCGTTGCTGCGCCAGCCGCCGTTTAGCGAGTGGCTGGAGGAAGATCGCGAATTCCTTGTCGGCAAACAACAACTGCAGAACGACCTGAGCGACTGGCAGAAGGCGGAGGACAAGAATGGCGCGCTGCTGACCGGTTTGAAGCTGAACCGTATGCGCGCCTGGCTGGAGGAGCGGCCGCAGGATCTGACCGAGGAGCGCGAATTTGGGGAGGCCAGCATCGCGCACGCCGACGCTGATGTACGGCGCAAGGCGCGCCAGCGCCGCATCATCACGTTTGCTTCGGTCGCGGCAGCAGTAGTTCTGTCCTGTGCCACGGTGGTGGCAGGATGGCAATGGAGGCAGGTAGCGGCGGCTGAGGAAGCTCGAGCCAATGAGCTCATTAATATTGCTTATCAATCTAGGTACTAGACAGAAACAGATCGACAAGATCGCCTCTTCCGAAGACTTGGTACAGAAACTAATGATCGCCACGCAACCTGACAATTGGTTTGAGTGCAACACCATTCCAACGGAGCCGCGTGCCTTATATTGCGTCTACGAACCATCATCGGCTATAAGACGCTGCAAACCATCTCTGGGCTAAAAATCTTTCGCGACGGAGGGTTGATCAACGGTGAACCAAATCTGCAGAACACTGGACAATTTGGCCACTACAATCCAGAGTTTCTGAACTGATAGAAAAACACCTTATACATTTCTGAAATCCTTGAATTCAGATCCTAAAGGCAAAAAATGGTTCGCGTCATTGACCAACGACGCCTATCGGACTCTTGGGCCAATGACACGTGCATTGTATCATACCCACGAAATCTTTTTGCAAAACGCGATAATTTTGAAACATTTATCAATGATTATGATAGCGTTCGAAGCCAATATAAAGATAAACTTGATCATGGCGAAGCATAGGAGGGTATTTTGAGGGAGATTTTGAACCCAGCTCTACATGAAAAAACTGTATACTTGTAAGCATTAGAGATAAGTATTGCAATAATATCTATGGAGCCGATGGAAATACCACTCTCTTGCAAAAGGCAGCGTCAACATAAAGCAAGATTTTCGCTGGCTCGCTGACTATCTGGCGGCTAAAGACTATCTGACCGGGAAGAACGATGATTAGGGCGGGTATCTTGCAAATGCCGCTGCAGGCTTCTGGGTCAGACGTTCCATAGACGGTACTGAGGCGCAGATATTCAGATTGGTGACAAAAGTGCTACTGCACTTTGAGCCAAGCGTAGTCGCGCCGGACCTCCAGTGGATTACGCCATCCGCCTTGTCGCCGACCAACCAGAAGTCGCCGTCCGCACCGGCGTCGGTACAATTGCCTGCGGGCGAGGAGCCGGCACAAAACAGACGCCCAGACAGTCACCCTGGCACCTCCGACCAATACGCTTATTCCCACGGCGCTGGACACTGTTTCGTCAGCGCACGGCTTGCCGCCCGCCGGTGAGAAGGCGTCGCCCGCGCCATCAGCTTCCGGGGATCTGGCACATATCGGTGAGCCCAAGGCCCGACCGTCGGAAGCGCCGAAAGATCCCGGGCCCCGCCCGGCGCTCCATCCGCAACCCATTACCCACACCGCCTCGCGGGGCAACATCCGGACCTCAAGCGGAAACACGCCCGCTCAGCTAAACCATCAGGAGCTGGCCCGCCAAAGGTCGGTCGCCGAGACGCCGCATAACGGTATTCTCGGGTTCTTCGGGTCCCTTTTCCATTGATTACCGGCGTAACGGATCTCCGTGGTCGGATCGAGGAGGGCGCGGCTTAGACGCGCTCTCCGGCGCAACGGCTACGGAGTGTCGCTGTGCCGGTGACCGACTTCAGCGCCAGGTTGAGAACTATCGCAGAAAGGAGTGGTTACGGATGGATACCGCCACGACCCCGAAAAGCTTTCCTATGATCGTCCGGCAGGCTGGCCGCGACATCATCTCTGTGCGCGACGCGCTCGGCAGATCCGCGCCGGCTCCGGTCGTTGTGATCAGTGGCGGCGCGGACACACTTGACCCGGCCATCGTGCCAAAGCTGACCCAGCTGATCGGCCGCGGCCTGATCCGAGCGGATCAGACGGCCGGCGCCGTCTTTATGGATGGCGGCACCGACGCCGGGGTGACGGCCCTGATCGGGCGCGCCGCCGGCGCAATGGCCGAACCCGTGACCGTGATCGGGGTGGCGCCCGAGGCGCTGGTGGAGTGCCCGGATATTTCGCCCGCCGAAGCGGTCGGCGGTCGTGTCGCGCTCGCACCCAACCACACGCACTTTGTCACCTGACACAGGGCGAGGCGTGGGGTGCCGAGACGCCGGTGATGTTCGATCTGGCGCAGGCGATCGCCGAAAAACGGCCGGTGATCGTAATCATGATCGGCGGCGGGCAGATGACGTTGACCGAGATCCTGCACGCGGTGCGCCGGCATTGGCGCGTTTTGATCATCGAGGGGAGCAAGGGCGCCGCCGACGAGCTACTGGCGCAATGGAAGAGCAAGGTCGCCAAGGACGACGATCCGGTAATCGCTGAAATCCTCGCCGATGGCGACCTTCACGCCTTTCTGATCGGTGACCCGCCCGCAGTCCTCTCACGCCGGATAGGTCGGGAGCTCGGCGGAGAGAGCACGTTGCGACAGGCCTGGCTCCGGTTCGGGGCGCTCGACCTCGCGGCCGTCGGTCAGCAAAAATTCTTCCGCCAAATGCAGGGCTTGATCCTCGCGATGTCCATTGGCGTGACCGCCGCAGTCGTGCTGCACCAAGCGGTTGCAGATCGATGTCCAATACCACTCTTAGGCCAGAAATTCGACTGCGGGGCTCCGTTGCACTATCTCGTCATCATTGCGCCGATCGTACTGTCGGTCCTTATCGGCTGGACCAACCGATTCCGTCATGGCAATCGCTGGGTTCTGACACGTCAGGCGGCAGAGGCCATCAAGCGCGAGATCTTTCAATTCCGCACCGGCGCCGGGCCGTATCGCGACGAAGCCACACGCGAAAAGGACTTGGCGAAGGCGATCGAGGATGTGACCAGACGCCTGGCCCGCAGTGAGGCGAACACGATGGCGCTGCCGATCTATAGCGGCCCGATCCCACCGCAATACGCTACCGGGGAAGGCGACGACGGCATGAGCCCGCTACCTCCCGACTGTTACATCAATGTGCGGCTGTGTGTCCAGTGAAGGCTGGCATGTTCAGCAGGGAACAAACCTGCCGGGGTAGAAGTCAGAGCCCCGTAGTTTGGATAGCGGAGGAGATGGAA
>Ga0306925_10007298_pt1 | contig 10375 bp, 21 predicted proteins | sample flu12Cox44000176_FD_203755 | JGI IMG/M metagenome (GOLD analysis project Ga0306925, IMG submission 203755) | Lab enrichment of tropical soil microbial communities from Luquillo Experimental Forest, Puerto Rico - flux8day.12C.oxic.44.000.176 (v2)... | ecosystem: Environmental > Terrestrial >... | reverse complement strand
CAGTCCTAACATGACAAGGGGGAAACAGAGGAGGCAAAAAAGCCCCTGTCATGCTGAGCTAAGAGTAGTCGTGAACAGCTGCCCAGTTGGTTGATCCAAATCAAAAACCGGGTGGGCTGGCAGGGCTGAGCAAGACTTTGGCACATCCAATCAAATGAACGGAGGTAATTGTCTCCTATATGAGCGGGCCAATCGCCAATCAATAGGAGGCGAGGATGACCGCAGAATGGATCCTGATAGCGTTGGGCGTGGGGCTGATACATTGGGCAGATCGGGTGCGAGCATGAGCGCCGTTGGAGCTGTCGTTCTAATCTTCACGGTTATCGCAGGCGTACTGATTGCGGCCGCCGAACCGCACAGGAAAGCGTAGTCGGGCGCTATCACTCCGCAAGGGGGCCTTGCCCTTCTTGCTTTTTCAAAAGCCGAATAGCTTCGTCCACAGACCAATCATAACCGGCCCAGAGCTCGTGAAACCACAACGGGTTCTCTTGCTCTATGCGTTGTTTGCTTTCAATTATTTCTTCAAGAAGTAAGGCCATCGCCATCATTTAATGCACTGTACGCCAGGGCGCTAGAGTTCACCTTCATCCAAACCTTCGATCAAGCCTCGCCATTGGGCCTTTAAGCTCGTCAGCATCATGCTCAATGGTCGGCCCTGGCCCTGGTAGAGGCAAAGGTTGTTCACTTCGTTTGATCGCTCTCTCCAACGCTTCAGCAAAACTCTGCCCACTCATCGAAGTGACCGCTACCGCCGAGACCCTCGGGTATTCATGCGCAAGTGCTTCAACTGCACAGCGCACTCTCACGTTGAGTGGCTGGCGTCGGTCTCTGTAGACTGTTTGGAGGAGCTGAAGCGAACTCTCACCTTCAGGCCCCAGCGGTTCTTCTTCAAGCTCAGCTAACGCTGCGTCCACCGTGGTGAGCATCACATTTCCTCTTCCTTACAAATTGACACCTTTGACGGGTTTGACAGGTTTGACAGGGGATAAAACTTCTTGGTGATTTTTTGAAAAAAAGTTTTTCTCAACGCTGTATTTCCTCGTCAAACCCGTCAAAACACATGGTTCGAGCCTAGCCATGCCACTCACGTCTGCGAACTTGCCATTCGGAAACCTCACGATGCCAAGGCCACTCTGCGCCGAAGCGCGCTTCCCAAAGTTTGCGGCAGTCGGGAAGAGGTAGGAATTTCCAGCCACGTTTTACACCACCAAAAGGTTCGACTTTGAGGAGTTCTTTGAGCTTGGCAGTTACGAGAACGTCGTTGGTATAGCGGTCGAACTCTTTGGCTTGCGCGGTGAGGTCCTCGGTGTAGCAGCGATTGGGATAGGCTTCGAGCCCGCTTGGCAGCAAACCTTCTTGGAGCATTGTTTCGATCCACGCATCAAGGCCGCGCAATGAGCGTTGCTTTTGTTCTGTCAGCGCAGCGGTCTTGTAGATTTGCATCGGGTGCCAATCGCCGAGATCGACCTTGAGCAAATCATAGAGCATCGCTTCAACACCGCCGTTAGCGAGTTCGGCGCGCAGGGCGGAAAAGTAAGCGAAGTCATTCATGCGTTCATCACTTACTTTAAACACTGCATAGCGACGCGCGTGTGGGCCAGCGGGAACAACCCAATCATTGTTGGATGACATCATGATGTGGAGGAGGTTCGGGACTTGGAAGGGAGTGAAGTATTTCGGCTCGATAGTGATTGTGTCCTCGGTGATCAGACTTTTGAGCCTGCCCTCAGCTTGCACATCGCCTGCCCAAAACGCTTCATCGAGGAAGAGGAAGCAGCAGTGTTGGAGATGGCCGCTAAATCCGCCGGTCAAATGCTTCGGTTGGGATACGGGCATGAGGGCCGAAGATTTTGAGCATTGCTCTGGCGAGAGTGCCTTTGCCTGTGCCTTCATGACCTTGGAGAACGAGAACGGTCTCGCCAACCTCGCCTGGATGTTGGAGAGTGTAAGCAAGCCAGCGAATGATGTAGCGACCGGCCTTTGGATCGCCTGCGCCAAGCACACGGTAGATGTGATTGCGCATTAGCTTCCAAGTGCCCTTGCTCGGAAATACACCGAACCCGCGCCACAAATTGAGACGGTTGCCGGAGAGAACTTGCGGTTCGTTCGGTCGAAAGGTGACGCTGTCGTAGGTCAGTCGATTAGGATCGCTCAACCAGAACTCGCCTGCCGCAATCCTCTTCATGCCATTGCCTATTGGCTTCCAAACGTAACGGTTCATGTAGCGATGTTTGAAGTCCTCGAAACGTTGGAAGGTGGGGATTATCACGTTGCGGTTGATCTCCCATTGCTCCCAAGACAGGATTACGCACTTGTTGCCATAGTTGCCGATGACGTGGTGCTTTTGGTTGAGTAAGGCAGTTGCCTTGGCAGCGGATGCAATGGTTGGCAGTGCGATCTGAGTGTTGGTGACGATCTCGCCTTGCTGCGCAGCTTCTTCCGGTTCATCCTCGTCGGCTTCAGCAGGCTCTTCAGGTTCTTCCGGTTCTTGTTCTGGTTCTGGCTTCCGCTTTGGCTCAACCGCGTCCAAATAACTACGGACAACACCGGCAACGCTAGCTTTCCGCTTCGGTGACGTGTTCTCAAGCTCTGGCGCTGCTTTAGGTTGTGCCCACGAGCCAAAAAAAGAAGCCCGCTCTGCTTGCCAGTGCTTTATTTGTTCATCAGAGAACTCACGACGTTCGAATACTTGCGGAGTAGCTTTGGCCTTAGCTTGCCGCTCCACCTCAGCATAACGTGCTGCCCACGCGCCATCGATCACTTCCCGAGATAGCAGCGCACCGAACAGACGAAGATGCTCTTCTCGTTTATCTCCTCCTTGCGGATAGGCTTTAATGTCCGCAGCGATGATGCGACTTGCTTGTTCGGCAGTTAGTTGTGGTGAGAGTTCGGTCATCATCGGCCCCTCATCTCGCCTTCGAACCTCGTCATCGGATCGTAGATGCCACGCTCAGGGACCTCGCCGCTTTCGCGCATGGCACGGACCTCGGCCTCAATGTCCAACTTCGCTTGCCACCATCGGTCGAGTTCGCGTTGATAACGGTCTCGGGCACTCCATTCAGCCATCTCTTTCGCGTATTGTCGGTTGCGCCGGTCCTCGGCGGTCTCGCGCCGGTCCCGCTTTATTTGTTCTGCTAGCGCTTCAGTGCTCACCGCTGCGTGCGCAGCTACAGCCTCGCGGGGCTTTGGTTGTGCCCAATGTTCCTGTGCCTTCGTCTCAGGTTTTGGTGGTGGCTTCGGCGCTGGAGGTTTGTCTAACCTCCCAGCGAGTAGTCTTGCAACTATTTGTTCTTCAGTCATCATGTTGCTACCTCTTCTTCGCTTTTCATTTTCCAAACACGGTCAGCACGTTGCCGCGCGGTCTCCACACTGAAGTCAACGCTGTAGTCAACCGGCTCGTTGATCCAGCTTATCTGCACCTCACTGAGAAACTGTTCGTGAGTGCGTCCCGGTTTGTCTGTCATCTCTTGCCTCGCTTGGCCTTTGGCGGAACATAGGGTCGTGGGCGATCCCGAGCGATCTCCTTCACACGACTGCTCGGCGGTTCGCTGACCCAACTGCGCCTGGGAACGAATAGGTCACGCATTGCGCGCAACTCCTTCGCACTTGGTCGCTGCGGTCGTTTAGCCATCTTCGGTCTCCAACTCTGGTCCGAAATAGATGTATCTCACATGCACGCCATCAATCACTCCGTCAGCGCCGACGAGTTCGACGAGCCTCTCTTCCAACCACGCCCGTGGCAACGCGTCAGCAGCGTCGAGCAATCTCTCGGACAGCTTGCCGTAGCAGCGCGTTAGCCTTGCAGCGTCGAGCAACTCCTGGCGGGCGCGTTTCAACGTGCGACCAACTTCAAGATGCTCGGTTGGTGAAAGCCCTTTCGACTTGCTCATCCCTTTGGCTTCTTCCCCCACTCCGGACCATGCGGGAGGGCTGCATTCACAGCACGGTCGATCAACTCAATTCCTGGGGGTGGGCCGATTGGCGTTGCATCGCGCCAGCCACTCTTGTTGCTGTCGGGCATGTCACGGTTGCTGCTAGTGGGTTGGTTCGGGATCATGCCAGGCATGCCAGTTGGCCGGTGTGCTTGCTGGCGAAGATCGGCGCAGTCTGCAGGGGTGACGCCATCAGCGAAGTACTGATGGACAGAGGGTGGCATTGCCATCGACATTCGCTTCTCAGCCGCCTGGTGCATGCGGTCACGCCACTCCGCATCACTCATCTCCACAAACTTGCTCTTTGGCGGATCAACCTTGGCTTTGAGCGCCTCGATCTCTGCACGAAGCTCGGCGATCTCATCTTTCTTTGGTTCGTCGGTCATCGTCGCCCCCTACTCGATCTGGCCCTTTGGATTTGCAGGACCGCGAGCTTCACCAAAAATATTCCCTTCCCCTTTGTGGTCGGGTCCATGTTGGCGGGTGTTGGCGCTTTGGTGAATTGTTGTGATTGTTCTGTTTGGACCGTCACCGACTTTGACTTGAGCGCCAGGGCCACGCTGTGGTTCTGCGCTTGGCCGCAAGCGATTGCGAATGCGTTCCTCTGGGGTTGCGCCGAGATGATGTGATGTGTCGTATTTCTCGTGTGCCATTTGTTCTCTCCTGTTCACTCTTGCTCTAGAGCTTCACGACGTGGGTTGGGACGCGGGTTGCCAGGATTGGTGCCGGTCTGGCATTGCGTGCCGTGTTCGTAGATGGTCCTGCCACCTCCTGGCCCGACATTGCTGAACGAGGTCGGACCGACTGGAGGTGAGTAGCCTGAGCGTGTGAAGTCGGGTTCACCACGATAAGGCGTCGATTTGCCTTGGTGAGTAGCGTGATTACCAACCAAAGCCCCGTACTGTGCCACTCGCGCCGGATTGCGAGCGTGGGGTTTGGGTTCGCTCTTTGGTGCGCTTACGTGGCGGACGTTTCTCGAACCGTAACCGCCGCCACTTCCTTGTCCTGATCTACGCATGGTTGCTCCTTTCGTTGGTCAGGGTTGTCGATTTCGTCTTTGGTTGATGCGGGCGTCGTACATAGGCCCCATGCAAAGCTGCGTCGTTGCTCTGTGCATTCCTCTGTGCATCTGCCACGCCCGCATCAATCCCACTGCGAATAGTTGCCTTGCATTGCGCTGGCCCATCCTCGCGCCAAAGCCCGCACCCCTGTGCAGCGCCAGCCAACACACGCTCAGCTTGCTCCCGGCTGCGCACCCCTTCCGCAATCATCCAGCCAAACTGATACGCTGCCCAATTCAGAATGCGATTGCGCATGCCCACACGCGCACGCTCAACTTCGTCCAACAGCGACTTCTCGCGCGCATGGGGATTGAGTGTGCGCTGCCCGTGATAATCTCCATGGTAAGCCCCATGATGCGCCCTCACACTTTCCCATGGGGCCTGTGTACGACGCTGGCCCTCAGCCAAGCTCACCAACCACTCAGGCCACTCCGCAAGCTCCGCAGAGGTGAAGGGCAAGCCCGCGCAAGGCCACCACACCACAAACCCGCCATCGGCCCTGACATCGACGCCGGGGGCCACGCGCGAAGCTGAGTTGCGCAGGCCATCGTGATGTTTGAAAAGGAAGTGCCATCCGCCTGACCGCGTCGTATGGACTTGCGTCAGCGGAAAGCGGTCGCGGTTAGCGTCGCGCCAGCCGAGAGCGGCAAGATCAATGTCGAGAGCGTCGAAGCCATTCACCTCGCCGGTAGGCACACCAACCAACGGCCAACGAGAATGATCGGTGCGTCGCGCATTGCGCTGCCAAGCTGTGATGAGCGGACGTTTGTCGTGGTCGCAGGGGAAGCGGAGGAGCTGCGCCAAGTCGATCATGGCTTCCGCCTCAGACGATTGCGCAGCCGACGAGATCGCGGCCAATCAGGGCTTGTATTGAGTGGGCATTTGATAAAGTCGCGACGAGTGAGAGTGCGACCAATTCTGTTCTCTAAGCATCCGATGCAGAGGAATACGTGATCGGGCTGCGGCGAGATTTTGTGACCTAGTGCCTTCTCCCAGACATCATTGCGAACCATGTAGTATTCGTTACCGGCGGTATCGTAGCCACAGTCAGCACAAGGCATGAGATCGAGGTCGTTCATCTGCTCACCCTTTCACAGGGGTCCAAACTCTAGGACCTCCTTCCACGGGGGTGCTGAAAACGTACCCACCATAATTCACTGTTATTTGGATGGATGGGTTGCCCATTATGCTGTCACCAGCGGCAGCTTGGATTGTGATTGGCCACGCTTGAGCGAAGCCACCAACGTCAGCGATTGTGATCGGCCAGTTGAGGTGGTTGCCGGGATTGGCAGTCGCAGACACAGTGCTAGCCGGTGCTGCTGGTGGAAGAGTGATGGTTACAGGTGCAGCAACATTCACAGAGACGCGAGTTGTACCTTTCGCCAGCGTGTAGAGACCACCTGCGTTGATCGTCAGGTTGCTGAAGATCGGTACGGTTATTGGACCAACCGAAGGGCCGAGATAGATGTTGCCGAACTCGCGAAAGGTTCCTGATTGGTCAAAGTCCACTGCCATCAGTAGCGCCCCAACTTTCTGATCTGCCCAACTACCTGTTTGCTGACGCCATACCGTCGAGCTACCTCCTCGTTGGACCCACTGGCGCGTTGGATAAGAGCAACGTCCTCACGGTGCCAACCGGGCGGCGGCTTTGGTGTGAGCGAGGGCCAAAGAGCGTTGCCCAACGAGGGCCGATTGGGTTGCGCCACCTCGTTCGGTGTCCCTTGGCGAAGGTGACCATACAGGGCTTGCGCCGCGCTTGGTTTGGGCTGCGCCATTAGTTCATCCTTTTCCCCGCTCGCTCTTCCTCGCTCTCAAACACGTCGCACCACACCTCGAACAACCGCGCGGCCATCTGCGCGCAGTAAGGGGCGGGGAACTCTCTTTGGAGCATCCGATAGCACTCACGAATTGAGAGCAGCATGCAGTGCTTCGTTATAGGATCGGTCTCATCCTCGTACTTGAGTGCGCCTGCATACGCGGTACGCCACATCACTTCCAACGCAGTGCGCAGATCAAGGCGCACGGGCTGCGCGGCAAGCCACAAGTCGCAGGCAGTGATACGCTCATCGACTATTGGGACGTAGTGCATTAGTAGGCCGCGCCAACGCAGCATGTCATCGAGGTTCCTCACTTGGGTCTCTTTGAAGTTGATGTAATGGTGCATTGCGCTGCCCTCCTAAAATCGCCTGTCCAACTTGTTGTTAAAGGGGGGCGAGCCAACAACGTGCTCGGACATCACACCGGGAGAATGGGGAGTTGATGGAGCGCCAGATGTTGGCTCGCCAGTTGCCTGAACCGGAGAATGCGTCAGTTCAGGGTCTGCTTGGGCCAAGGGAGACATCGGCTCAAGTTCATCGATCCGATAGCCAAGCGGTGGTTCGTCGGGCACAGGGTCGCGTTGATGCGCAGCTGCGGCTGGATAGTTTGTGATCGGCTCAGCCCCGACAACCGTTTGCGCACCGACAGCGCTAAATCTTCCGCCAACATCGCTGTGAGTGTGGGACATGAATGTCCCGGCTTGCTCGCGCACCAATTCGTCATTGTGCAACACACGCTCGCGTTCACGTTGCTCGTCTGCCTTTGAGGTCATGCAGTGTCTCCACTTCCATTCACTCTGTTTCGTAACGCCTCCTTACGCTGAGCCACTGCGAGCCTTTCCTCTTGGGCTCGCTCTTCCTTCGTCTGCTCGCCAAGTGTTGCGATCCTGTTTTGCAGATTGAGCAGCGCTTCCGAGTTCATCCCGGCGCGGCGCTCTTCAACTTGCTGTTGACGTTCCTCAAACGCTGCTCTCCGCTCTTGGCGCTGCTCTTCCTTGCGCTTGATCCGCGCCATGTCCTCTCCGTGCTCTTGGAAGTACCAGCGCTCAAAGGCGTCCTCGCCCTGCGCCTTGAGCAGTTCTTTTAGATCGGCGCGTTTGCGTTTCAGCTTTTCGATGTGAGCCTTGGCCTCAGCGTCCTCGCGCAACAGCATCTCGATCCGCTCTGCGCGAGTTAGTGTTCTCGGCTCATCGGACAAGCACGTCAGTTTGGGCAGGGTGGGTTTGGCTGGCATTTAGTTGTAACCTCGTTTTGCTTCAACCATAGCTGGTGGGCCGGGACAAATTCCTAATTATCCGACAGTATGACACAGAAATGTGGCCGAAGTGTGGCAATCAGGAATATTCACAAGCAAAATCAATACCTTAGGCGGCACAATAAGGCTTGCCACATCGTGTGCGCCACGGATTTTTTTTATTTATTTCCGTAGCGCACACGGCGGGGTTTGCTTGGGGCAGCATCGAGCCCGTGCCAGCGGTCAGAGAAAAAGGGGCGCTCCCCACTACGGCATCCGCCTAGCTTGCGCCTGCTCAATCACACTCTTGATGTCAGACACTGTGTCGTTGAGTGCTTCAACTGTGCCAGCGGCATAGCTCTCGGCTTTCTCACGAAGGTCTTTGAGGCAGTCGATCAAATCATTCTCCAGCGCCTTGTATTTCTCGGTCTTCGGTTTGCCCGATCCCTGCCCTTGCCCCGATCCCTCTTGCTTCTTTGGTGGCGCAAGCAATCGTTGCGCGGTTGTGACGTTCAAATTGGCCACATTGGCCATTTTGGCCTGCGCCTCGATCTCGGTGCGATCTCGCGCCAGCGTCATGTATCGGCGCGCGCTGCGATAGGAGAGTTGGCAATGGTCGGTGACCCATGCTTCGAAGTTGCCGTGACCGACACGCTCTTTGGCGATCACTAAGAGTTCGCCAATCTCAATGGCGCGCTGGAGAGTAGTGCGCGCGCTGGCGATCATCTGTGAGAGTTTGTCGTTGATTGCGCGGGCGAGATCAGCGGGGCGCATTTGCGCAACCGAAGTGACCGAAGCAACCGGAGTGGGGGGTTTGGTCTGTGCGTCCATGACGGTTTCCTCACAGCGGGTGGGTTTTCACGATGTCAAAGAACTCGGCGCTTACTCCGCCGCCTCACTTGTTGATCCGACAACCCTCGATGCTAGCCACGCCTCAACATCAGCGGGCCGATACCTCACGCTGTGGCGTATGCGCAGAAACTTCGGACCTGTGCCGGTCACACGAAGCCGCTCAACTGTCCTCACGGACAGCTTCAACAACTCAGCGGCTTCATCCTGGGTCAGTAGTGGTTGCATCTCGGATCGCCTTCCAGCGACCAGAGATCACAACTCACGTCAGCACACACGCGCCATAATTGATGGAGTTATTTCGCGTTCTTACGCCAATGAGTTACGGCCTTGCGCACAGCGGCCTCGCTCATGCGAAGTTTGTTGGCGACTTCCTCGAATGTGTTTCCGCGTTCGTGGAGAAGTGTGGCCATGTAATCGCGGGTATCCTTGCTTGGCTGAAACCGTTTGCCGCGACCTTTTGGTTTGGCGATTAATCGCCCCTCCTTGATCATGCTCGCCAAGAAGTCGAGAACTTCTGTATGGAGTGGTCGGCGTTCTCGGATTGCAGCGGCTAACGGTCGAAGATCGCCATTGTGCATGTATCTGATGATTATCTGCGCACGAGCATCGTGGTCAGCGGGCGCGAGGTCAGCCTCAACATCCCAAGGGTTCTGGCCGAAGATTTGGTCGGACCGCTTACGCTTACTCCCCTTGCTAGTCTGTGCCTTGCTCATGCAGTGATCCGATCAAGCCAATCTGCGTACTTCTGCAATCCCTCGCGTACTGCGTCGATCATTTTGCTGCGATTGTAGACGCCAGCGACCCCGGCCTTAGCGCCGCTGACGTGATTGACGCATTGTTCGATAACATGCGGAAGTACCCCAAGCTCCCCCATGCCAGTGACGCAAGTGCGGCGGAGATCGTGCAAGCGCCAATCTGGCATAGCCTTGGCCTTGCGATTAGCCTTGCGACGTGCAGCGAGCAGAGCTTCGTCAAGGCGCGCCTTGCAATCGGACCAACCGCTAAAGCCAAGCTCGCCAATCCCAAAGATGAAGTCCCTGCCCTTACGCTTGGGCTGGCGTTCAATGATTGCCTTGGCCTGACGTGATAGCGGCACTTCGTGCTGGCGAGAGTTCTTAGTGCGCTGAGGTGGTAGGACGATCAAGCCTTGGTCAATCTCAGACCAGCGTAGGCCGCCGATCTCCTCACGACGCTGGCCGGTCAGGATCAGCAAGCGGACTATATCAGCGAATTGAGCGTTGGGCTCAGCGTTAAGCGCACGCCATAGCTCTGCTAGTTCTTGCTGCGTAAGGGTGCGTTCCCGTGATCCGCCTTCATCGAGCTTAGCTGTGCCCTGCACTGGGTTGGCCTCAAGCAGTCCTTCGGTCACAGCCCAGCCAAAGAACGCGGAGAGTGAGCTACGGACACGGTTGCGCGCCACAGGACCGCTAGCAGTCTCGATCTCGCCAAGGCGCTGGGCAATGATCCTGCGGTCGATCT
>Ga0306925_10007290_pt1 | contig 10381 bp, 12 predicted proteins | sample flu12Cox44000176_FD_203755 | JGI IMG/M metagenome (GOLD analysis project Ga0306925, IMG submission 203755) | Lab enrichment of tropical soil microbial communities from Luquillo Experimental Forest, Puerto Rico - flux8day.12C.oxic.44.000.176 (v2)... | ecosystem: Environmental > Terrestrial >... | reverse complement strand
CACCTCCCTCCTAGCGCTCCGCCGCGATGGTGAAGCTCTCGTAGAGCTTCCAGCGGCGCTTCTCGAATTCCTTGTTGGCCAGGGGAGACAGGCGGCCTGAGATGAAGCCCACGTGCTCGGGGGCCTGGATGTCCGGCCGCTGCGGGAAGCGGGCCACGCGCTCGGTCCACGAGATGTAGTCCACGGGCATGGGCACCACCAGCGCCCCGGCCTCGGTGCGCCCGAGAATGGGACCCGGCGCCGAGATCTGCACAATGGGAGTCACCGCCTCGTGGTAGCGGGCGAGCATACCGACGGCGCCCGCCATGAAGCGGGTCTCCACCTGGGTGCGGGCCGCGGCGGCGAAGATCACCACGGCGTCACGTCCCGGTACACCCTGCAGCCGACGGAGGGCGAGGGCGAGATCCGTGAGTACCGTGAGCGAATATTGCTGGTTCCGCACGAGCGCCTGCACCTGCTGCGCCGTGGCGCCCGTCTCGTTGAAGATGGCGGTGTCGGCGTTGACGAGGTCGGCCGCCGGCGTGTCGTAGATGCTGCTGTTGGTGATGGTCATGGCCGACATGGCCATCGAGTACGGCACGAGGATCGACGTGGCCGTCTGGATGACCATGCGTCCGGAGAACGCGACCCACGCCGCATTGGTGAGCTTCTCGGACAGCACGGGATTCGTCGTGTAGGGGTCGACGCCGAGGCTCTTGGCGAGGTCACGCCGCTCCTTCTCGAAGCCGAAGGCGGTGATGGTGGCCATGCCCACGCGCTTCGATGCTTCCGAGGCCCGCTCGCCGCCGCTCTGGCCTGGCGCGGTGGCGGCCTGGTACACGCGCTCGCTGCCGAGGTCGATCCGATCGAAGAGCCTCGCCACGCCGTCCGGGAATCCCGTGATGGTCTCCACGGGGTGGACGATCATGTTGACGGTGGAGGTGACGGGGCGCGCAATCGCCCGGCCCGCGGCGTCCGCGAACTCTTTCGTCTTGCTCAGGTCGTCCAGCTTGGCGATGGCCTCGACCTCGTTCACGCGGATGGGCAGCATGCGGAGGCCGTTGGCCTCGAAGGTGCCGTACGTCGAGCGGATGGTGAAGCGCTCGAGGAAGCCCTTCACGGGGACTTTGGGATCCACGGTGAAGTGCGGGCCCTTGAGGAGGTCGGGGGTAGCGAGGTCCTTGGCGTTGAGCACGGGCTCCGTCTCGTAGCTCGCCTGCGCCTGCGCGTGCGCCACCCAACCGCCCACGAGGATCAGGATCATGGTCATCAGTGCCGCAATCGCTGTTCTCAACGGAAGGGCCCTCTTTGTCTGCCGGTCAGGGGTGAGGTCGTTCGCTCAAGAGAGTGCAGGGCCGGCGGCGGGTGCGCCGCGCACGGCCGCCATCGCCGCGTAGAGCCACATCGCCAGCCACAGTAGAGTGGTGCCGACTGAGATGCCGGGCTGGGCGGGGAAGTAGTTCAATCCGATCACGACCATCAGCGCACCCACGAAGCATGCGGCTCCTGTCAAGCGACCGAGGAGGCCTCCGCGCGCGAGCATGGCGGCCCCGGCGCACACTCCCACGATGCCGAGCCCAAGCAACTTCCCGGTGTTGCCGATGGTGAGGAACACGAGGGACGTGACGCTGCCGGGCAGCGACGAGGTGATGTAGAGCTGCATCGATGTCTCGAGCACATCGCACACGAGCGTGAAGACGACGGCGACGAAGCCGATCCGGGCGATGCCCTCGCTGCCGGATCGCTTCAAGGCGAGGAAGAAACACGCGGCGAACCCGCTGTAGATGGCGATGAAGGCGACGAGATCCATCGTGTTGGCGAGGTTGAGGGAGGCGACCATGGCCGCCCGGCATGGATCGCCCTCCGGCCCGAAGATGGCCTCGACGTCAGCGGTGGTGCGCGCGAGCTGATAGGCAAGGAAGGCCGAGGTGCCCCTCGGCTGCCGCCCCGTGCACGTCTGGGTGGGGATGACGGCGGCGAACCAGGCGAAGACGGCCGCCACGGCCACTCCGAAGACCACGCACAAGAGCCAGGCCCGTCGCATCCGGCTGGTAGGCATCGTCTCCTCGCTACTTTCCCTGGCGCTCGAGTGCGCCGACGGCATCGGCGATGTCACGGCTGAGCCGCGCCACGGCCCGGCTGTGGGCGGCGGCGAGCGCCTCGTAGCTCTTCTCCGTGGTCTGCTCGCGCACGGTGGTGCGGCCGGTCTTGGTCGTGCCGTCCGTGTTCCGGCTCACCGTCCAGACCGCGTCCAGCTTCGCCATCTCGCCGGGGACGGACTCGAAGCTCTCCACGGCGATGACCGCCCGGTAGTTGAAGCCTGCACTCACCGTCTGGGAGGCCCTCGCCACGCTTGGCGTGCCCAGCATGGCCACGAGGTTTTCGGCCACGACGCGCGCGATGTCGTCCTGGAGCGGCGCCGCCCACCGGTTGAACTCGTCCAGCCACACGCTGTTCGGACCCAGGCTGACCACGATCTGGGGCCGGTCCACCGCCGCGGGCACCGCCACGGGGCCTACCGCCACCGACAGCTCGGAAGACGTTGCCGCGGGCGTCGAGGTGGGGCTCAAGGTATAGAAGTGCGCCGGCGGAGTAGACGAGCAGCCGGCGCCGAGGATCGCGAGAGCAGCGAACCCCACGATGACGCCCACGTGGCGCATCACGGCTTCTCCTGGCTCTTGCCGAAGACGAGCGAGTTGGGATTCCGTTCGAGGTAGTCGGCCAGCACGCGCAGCGATTGGGCGGCCCTTGCAATCTCCTGCAGGGCGTAGCGCAGATCCTGCTGGGCCGGAGCGTCCTTGCCCACGAGAGTCGCGTCGGTGTTCTGGAGCACGCCGTTGGCACTGGCGATAGCGGCGCGCAGGTCGGTGAACGTCGAGCCGAGCTCGGGCATGAGCTTGCCGTCGACCCCGCTTACCAACTTCTCCGTGCTTTGGAGCGTCTCGTCCAGGGTAGCCAGCGTCTTGCTCAGATCGGATCCGATCGCCTCAAGGGGCAGGTTGTCCAGCTTGGCCAGGATGTTGGTGATCTTTGCCTCGAGGTCCGGCAAGGTGCTCGGGACCACGGGCAGCGGCGGCTCGGCCAGGCTCCAGTCGATCTTCGCCTTGGACACGTCGGGGAAGAGATCGAGCGCCACGTAAAGCTGCCCGGTGAGCAGGCTGCCGCTCCGGAGCTGCGCGCGGAGCCCGCGCTGCTCGACCATGTACTGGATGAGAGCGTGGCGCTCCGCGGTGTTCTTGAGGAGGGTCTGCCCGAGGTTGGCCTGGCTCTGCCCCAGGCGGCCGATAAGACGCTCGGGATAGGTCACGATCTCCACTCGCCCCCGAAGGGTCTTCGCGGTCGGATTGAGATCGAGCCCGATCGCGGTCACCTCACCAGCGGGCAGGCCGAGGAGGGTCACCGGCGCCCCTACGCTCAGCCCGCGCAGCGACTCCGTGAAGTAGAGGACGTAGCGCGCGGAGACGGCATCGGGCTGCTTCAAGGCGGTGGCGCGGTCGCCGTTGAGGATGAAGACTGTTCGGGCCGCCGCGGGCGCGGCCTTCGGTGCGAACGACGGCGTGTCGAAGGCGATGCCCCCGGCGAGCAGTGCCACAAGTCCCTCCGTGCGCACGCTCAAGCCCCCGGCGCCGGCCGACACATCGACTCCGCTCGCGTTCCAGAAGCGCGTATTGGGATTGACGTAGCGGTCGTAGGGCGCGTTGACGAAAATAGTGACGTCGACCACGTCACCGTCGCCGGCCAGGTCATAGGCGATGACCTGCCCCGCCTGGAGGCGTCGATAGTAGATGGGCGAGCCGATGCCCAGCGACCCGAGGTCCTGGGCCTTGAGGGTGAACTCCCGCCCCGGCTGGCCACCGGTGATGATCGGCGGCACTTCGAGGGCGGTGAACGTGCGTTGGGGCTTGGTCGACTTGCCCACCGCGAAGCCGATGTAGTTGCCGGAGAGCAGCGTACCCAGCCCTGAGACGCCACTCAGGGTGACGCGAGGCTCCACCACCCAGAACTTCGCGTCCTCGACCATGAGGTTGGTGGCGCGCTTCGACATCTTCGCCGTCACCTCCACCCAGTCGGAATCTTTTGCCAGCTCTACCTTGGTCACTTGGCCGATCTTGACGTCCTTGTACTTGACGTCGGTCTTCCCCGCTTCGATCCCGTCCGCCACCTTGAACATGATGGTGATGGTCGGTCCCTCGGTCAGGATCCGCTCCACGGCGATCCCCACCGCGACCACCGCGGCGAGGATGGGGATGATCCACACCATGGAAATCCGCGAGCGTCTCCGCGACACCACGGTGGCCTGCGCCAGCTCCTCACGATCGCCCTCAGCCATGCTTTCCCTCCCTGGTCGAGCCGGCATCCCAGATGAGACGGGGGTCGAAAGACATCGCCGCCAGCATGGTCAGGACGACGACCGCGGCGAAGAAGACCACGCCCGGGCCGGGTTTCACGGACATGAGCGGCTGCAGCTGCACGAGCGCCACGGTGAACGTGTCGACGAAGACGTCGAGCATCGACCAGCGCCCGATGACCTCCACCAAACGATACAGGCGGGTGCGGTCGCGGTCGCTCCCCGGCACGCCGCGCTGGACCGTGATGAGCAGATAGGTGAGGGCCATCAGCTTGCCGAGCGGGATCATCACGCTCGCCACCAGCACGGCGAGGGCCAGCGGCCACGACCCGGAGGTGTAGAGGAACACCACGCCGCCCATGATGGTGTCGGAATCGGTCGAGCCCAGGGCAGTGGTGGTGAGCACGGGCAAGACGTTGGCCGGGATGTAGCAGATGGCCGCCGCGATCACGAGTGCCCACGTGCGCTGGATGGACTGATGACGCCGCCACGCCAGCTCGGTGCCGCAGCGTGGGCAATGGCCCAGCTCGGTCGCCGTGGCGGGTCGGGAGAGAAGCCCGCAGGCCTCGCACGAGACGAGCCCGGCCTGGGCAGCGGTGGCCACCGTCACGCGCGCGCCTCCGGGCCGGCCGTCGCCGGCGCGCCGCCCGCCGCCGAAGGCCGGGGATCCACCCACTCGATCCGTCGCCAGATCTCATCTGGGTTGAAAGTGATCCCGATCGCCGCGAAGAGCACGACGAGCGCGCCCACCGCGTACATCCCGATACCGGGCTCCACGAGGGCCAGCTCGGCGATCTTGATCAACGCGATGAGGATGCCGAAGATCATCACCTCCACCATGGACCACGGCTGCATGAAGGCGGCCCAACGCAGGAGCTCGCCGATCCACTTACGGGCGGGCGGCCGCCGCACGGCGAGCAGCACCGTCAGCAGGAAGACGATGTAGCCGCCGGGGGCGATCACGGCGCAGAAGGCGATGATGAGAGCGGTGATCTGCTGCCCCTGCATCCACATTTCGTAGGCGCCATTGACGATGGTGGTGCTCGCGTGACGGCCGGCCGCCGACAGCCCCATCAGCGGTTCGGTATTGGCGACGATGAAGGCAAAGAGCGCGGCAAAGGTGAACGCCAGCGGGCGGTCGATGGGATCGGTGGAGCGCGTGGAGATCGTACTGGCGCATCGCGGGCAGCGCGCCGTGCCGCCGGGCGGAAGAGGCGGGATGCCCTGGAGGAGATCACAGTGCGGGCATGCCACGGTCTCCCCGGGATCGGACCCGGCCTGGACGCTCATTTCGAGACCAGGATCCTCCCGGTCGTGGTGTCGATGTGGAAGATCCAGAAGGCCGACACGTCTTCGAGATTGACGGTGGCCACGAGGCCGGTGCCCGGCGCGAAGAGGTAGTAGGCGGTGTAGGTGACGTCGGCCGGTCCCACCTTTCCGGTGTACGCAAAGCGGATGAGGATCGACTTGAACACGCCCGCGGGAACCGTCACCTGGTACGTGCCGACATAGGTGTAGGTCGCGTTCAGGCTCCCGCCCCAGTCCTTCTTGGTCGGATCATCGAGGTAGTTCACGGCCACCGTCTGGCTGAAGCTTTTCGACTCGCCGGGCTTCATGCCTTTCAGCACGAAGGGGTTGGCGGGGGTGGTGACCACGACGAGACCCTTGTCGCTGTCGCTCACTGCGGGCATCAGGAGATCACCGCCCGTGCTGGAATTGATGAAAGCGGCCAGCGAGGGCGTGAGCTGATAGCGCCACGCGGGCGCTCCCGTGGGCCGCTGGGATTGCTTGAGGCCAAGGTTCTGGATGGCGCCAGAATTGGAGCCCGACGTCACCTGAAAGACGAAGACCTGGTCCGCCAGCGGGAAGTACGTCGTCGCGTCGGCGATCGGGTCGCTCGGCAGGGCGGCGCCCACCACGCCGGGGCCAAGATACTTAGCAAGCGCCTGCTGATCGGAGGCAGGCAGCGGGACGACCACACCTTGCCCTCTCGCCGTCGGAGCCCACAGTGCGACAAAGAGAGAGGCGGCGAGGCCGACAAGCAAAAGCGCGTGCAGGTTCACCTTGGATCGACCGAACGCGTAGGACGTGGCACTCATGGTGGGGCCTCCCTACGGCAGCGCGCACTGGCCGAAGATGACGAATCCTTCGCCATCGCCGGCAACCGCGGCCGACATCTGTCCGGTGCTCTCGTGGATGAGCACGCTCCAGCCTCGGTCGCCTTCGGCCCCGCTCAGGATCATCTTGCCGTTCGCGTGATCGACGTTCCTGATCGGCGACTCCATGCCTTGCTCACCCGGGTTCGTGTGCAGATTTCGGAGTTTCTTGCCCGCCGCGTCGACCTGGAAGATGGCAGGGAAGTTGACATCGGTCGCCGTGCCGCGCTGGCACCGGCCGTCCGCGCCACACTCCGTCACCGCGGTGGTTCCGCAGATCACTGGCGCCGATCCATCGAACTTGCCGGCAGCGCCTTTAGATGACCCAGGGAAGCTCATGACGAGTACAGCAAGGACGACACCGCCAAAGACAAAAGCCCTCATGGTCGTGCTGCCTTTCAGCGGATGGCACCCGCGCTCCGTCTCCATCAGTTCACCGTGTAGCCGCGGGCCGTCATGCAGGCGGAAAAGGCGCGGTCGTAGTTGCCACGCCCCTGGGCCAGGGCATTCTGCTGCTGGGCCATGTAGCCCTGCTGCTGTTGCCATTGCTGCTGCTGCATCTGCTGCTCCTCTTCCATGTATCGACGGCGCCGCATCATGCCGAAGAGACCTCCCACGCCGGCGCCGATGGCCGCACCCTTTCCCGCATCACCCCCGATCGCGCCGCCCACCGCCCCCAGCGCCGCTCCGCCCATGGCTCCTCGGAACATCCCGCCCTGGGGAGCCTGTGGCTGCGGTGAGTACGCGGGCGACGGTGGCGGCCCGCCCACCTGGGGATCTGCCGGGTTGAAGCCGCTCTGCTGGACGGCCCAGCCGTAGCACTGTCCCTTGTCGGACTCTTCCTGCTGCGGAGACTGGCCGCGGGCAGGATAGACATAGAGCCCCTGGGCATCTGCCACCGCCGGCATGGTCAACAGCATCGCGGCGCTCAGCACGCGCAAGAGCCGCATCCGCGAACTCGTCATGATTCCGCCTCCCTGTACGGGCGCAGTGGGTTTCAGCTTGGCTTCACTGCGCCGGACGTCCAGGACGAGAGCCTGGTGGCGGCCGTGGTCGCCCACTCCTTCATGGCGTTCTCTGCGTCGCCCCACTGCCACTGCGCGGCCGTCTTGATGTTCCCGCCTCCTACCCGCTTATCGACCCACTCGCCCATGAGCTGGCCCGTGACGGAGTCCGTCATCTTGGCTTCCGCCTCGGCCTCGCCGATGAAGGGATAGGTCCCGGTGGCGAGGTACTTGAGCGTACTCAGCAGTCGCGCCTGCGGGACGGCCATCGAGATCGTGCGGAGCACCGGCGTGGCCGACTCCGCGTCGACAAGGGCGACCTGGAGCTTCATCACGCCCTCTCCCGGCTCGGTCACCATCTGGTACTTCTTGCTGAGCTGGTCATAGAGCTGCTCGTGGAGGAAGTTGCAGAGCATTTGCTGGTCCTTCACGGAGATCTTGGTCTTGTCGTCACCCCAGAACGTGACGGGCTCCAGGAGCAACTTCTTGTACTGCGTCCACTGCACAGAGGGATTGATGTAGCGCAGCGACATCTGATCCTTGTCGCCCGGGGTCAGCAGCGAGGGGTCACCCAGGAACCCTCCCGCGGCCGCTCGCTGCACCGGCATCTGCTGGGTAGTCGTGCAGCCGGCCGTCGCGCTCACCACGACGAGCACCGCCATCACCCCATTGATCCACGAAATCCGCACGCGTCGACTCGTCTGACTCTTCATCTCGATCTCCTCTATGGTTCGAATGTGAAAATGCGCTTCCAGTCGCTCTTCATGCTGATCACGACCCAGCCTTCCCTCTTCGCCTGGTCGTACAGGGCCTGGCTGAACGTCCCGACCCGCGTGGCAGGAAGCCCTAGCGCGGGGCCGTAGGCGTACTCGCGCTGGGCGTCGTCGTGGAGGACGAGCATGGCGAGGCGCTCGCCCGCTCCCGCCTTCGTGTACTCCAGCATCTGCCGGTCGCCCGTCGAGTTGCCGAAGGCGGCGTAGGGCCGGCGTCCGATCATCAGATAGATGCCCTCGGGCTTCCCGGCGTTGTTGTCGTTCAGGAGCAGCTTCGGCTCCTTGGTGAGAAATGGCTTGCCGTTCTTGGTGTAGCCGTACTTCGTCCCGCTCGCCGTGCCCACCACCTGCTCCGGCGGAATGCCGTACACCTCGTCGGCGTACATCCGCACGAAGTCCTGGCCGCCGCCGGTGACGATGTACGTGCGGTACCCGTTGGCGCGCAGGTACTTCAGCACCTCCTGCATCGGCACGTAGGTCAGCTCAGTGTAAGGCCGCTTCCAGCGCGGGTCCTTCGCCGTGTCGAGCCACTTCTTGGCCTCGGCCTTGAAGTCCTCCACGCTCATGCCGGTGAGGGTGGCGGCGAGGATCTTGAAGAGGTCGTCCATGGAGAGCTTCGCGATGGCCTCGCGGTTGCCCGACATCACCGTCTTGAACGGCTCGACGTTGGCCAGCTCGGGCTTGGCCTTCACGACGGCGGGCACGCGGTCGAAGCAGTACACGATCTGCGAGTACATGGGATGCTCCACCCACAGGGTGCCGTCTTGGTCGAAGTGGCGATGCGCTCGGCCGGGGGCACGAACTTCGGGCTGCCCTGCGTCGTCGTCGCCTCCACGAACTTGACGATGGCTTGCTTGGCCGCGCCCTCGTTCCAGGAGGGGAGCGGATCGGACTGGGCGAGGACCGGAGTGCCGGAGGCAACCCCACCTACGACGGCCAGTGCCAACACCAGAAGGTGTCGGGCCCTCCACTTCATGACGTTCTCCCTTGGATGATCAAGGCTCGGGTGGAGCGGGCGCCCTCTCGATGAGGACGCCCGCCCCTTTCGGACTATGGCCCGCCTAGTCGCTCGCGTGGCCGCTCTGGCTCTTGAGCTGCTCCATCACCTGGTTCAGGTTGTAGCTGGCTGGGGCCTGCAGCGGCGGGAACGTCCGCAGCGTCTCGAGCCACGTGAGCCACAGCTGCTGGCCGATGGGCAGGAGGTTCCAGTCGTAGATGAAGGCCGTCGAAGGCGAACCAAGGACGCCTCCGATGCTCATGGCCGTCTTCTGGTCGATGCCCACCGCCTGTTCGAAGGGATCGCGCTTGATGTTCTGCACCAGCGTGAAGTGAAACGGGACGAGCGGCATGATCCAGCCGGCCGGCCCGGGCTGCGACATGGTGTAGTACATCTTCCAGTTCTTGTAGCGGACGGCCGATGGCGTGGCGCCCGAGAAGTAGTAGAAGACGTTGCGCGCCGAGTTCGGGGACTTGCCCTCGAGATAGTCCCGCTGGTCGAAGCCGTCCAGCGTGGTCTTGACGATGCCGGGGTACTGGCCGGCCTCGATCCGCTTCTTCAGGCCGTCGCCCGAGGGCCCGCCTGCGATGTTGACGAGGGTGGGCACCCAGTCGAGGGCGGCGAAGAGCTTGTTGTACACCGTGCCCGGCTTGATGTGGCCTGGCCACCGGATGACGCAGGGGGCGCGATAGCCGCCCTCCCAGGATTCACCCTTCTGGCCCTTGAAGGGCGTGACGCCGCCGTCGGGGAAGGAGATGGCCTCGGCGCCGTTGTCGGTGGTGAAGACCACCATGGTGTTGTCGAGCTGACCCATGTCCTCCAGCTTCTTGAGGACGACGCCAATGTTGTCGTCCAACTGCTTCATGCCCGCCTCGTTGAGACCCCAGTCCTTGCCGCCCTTCTCGCCGATCATGGCCTCGTACTTGGGCGGGAGCACGGTGGTGACGTGCATGCGTGCGGGGTTGTACCAGACGAAGAACGGTTTGTTCGTCTTCTTGGGATCATTCCGGTCGAGGAAGTCGACCACCTTGGCCGAGATCTCCTCGTCCACCGTCTTCGACCGCTCGAGGGTGAGGGGGCCCTGGTCCTTACAGGTCTGGCTCTTCTCCGTCCCGTCGGACGAC
>Ga0306925_10007289_pt1 | contig 10381 bp, 8 predicted proteins | sample flu12Cox44000176_FD_203755 | JGI IMG/M metagenome (GOLD analysis project Ga0306925, IMG submission 203755) | Lab enrichment of tropical soil microbial communities from Luquillo Experimental Forest, Puerto Rico - flux8day.12C.oxic.44.000.176 (v2)... | ecosystem: Environmental > Terrestrial > Soil... | reverse complement strand
ATCTCTTTTTGGCTGTAGAGCGAGTGCGCAACAATGTCGAGTAGGCGGCTGACTTCCGCCTGGAAGCTTCTGGTTTCCTGGGTCATAGCCTGCCATCGCGGGTTGGCGGAAATGCCGAGGATATGTGGCGGAAAACCTGGACGTGCAAGACCAACAGACGCAGTTCGACCGCCGACCTCGGTTAGGCGATAGGCTGAACGGACTATCCCGGTCCATGTCGCGTATCTCGTCGCCACCGCTCGACAGTTTGGTCGATTTGCGAGGCATCGCTCTCTTTCGACCAGGCGCTCGTAAAGGATGCCGTTGTGCTTTTGAAACGGCGCTTCTCCGGCAACCGGCTAAAGCATATCCCGATCGGCATCGCCATACCTTTAGCCTCACCGCTTGACCGTCTTGGGCAACGGCAAATCGCGTGTCAGCGCGGATAAATGGCAATTGAAGACGCCGGTTGACAGCACCAAAACGGCGAAGCGTGTTGCTTGCTTGCACGAAGGCACACTCGTCCCCTCGGTCAGCTACCGCGTTTGTTCGCCTGCGTCGCTCATGCGGGCGCGGGTGGTGGCCGCAACCCGGGCGATCAGCGACAGGTGTCGGCGAACATCTGGCGCGACCCAGCCACGTCGGCCCTGGCATCTCCCTTTCGACGCTTGGCCTGGATGCGCTCAATCTGATGACAGGCACTGGGGCTCTGCGAGCGCGCGGCCTGATCCTTGCAATCTCGGAGGCTGCTACCCAACATGCCGTTTACTTCGATGCAGGAGCGCCCGGGGTGAGGTTCACCGAGATCAACCTGTTCGGCGTCTATGTCGCACCGATATCCCTGATGATGGTCGCGGCCTGGGTGGTGACGATTAGCCTGCGCTGGTTCGCGGCGCGTTTTGGTCTGTTGCGCTATGTCTGGCATCCCGCCCTGTTTGTGTTTTCCGTTTACATAATCGCGCTCTCATCGATCGTTCTGGTTGCCGGACGCTGAGCTCGCCATGTCCGATGTCGAAACCAAATCGAAGCGCGAAACACCGGCGGAAAGTCCCGCCGAGGTCTGGTCGCCCGAGTCGGTTCCGCGCTCGACACCGCGGCGACGGCATTTGCGGATCTTTCCGCTGCTGATTACCTTGGCCGCGGTCGGGGTGGCCGGCGTGCTCGGTCGGGTGACATGGAACGCGTATATGGGGGCACCCTGGACACGCGATGGCACGGTCCGCGTCTATGTCGTCACGATTGCCCCACAGGTCGCCGGGCAGATCGTCCAATTGCCGGTCGCCGACAATCAATTCGTCCACAAAAACGATCTGTTGATGGTGATCGACCCGACCAACTACAAGATCGCCGTCAGCCTCGCCGAGGCGGCCGTGCAGCAGGCCCAGGTCGACGCGCAGAACGCCGAGAGGGAGGCCAAGCGCCGGCAGGAGCTGACCAGCTTGGCGGTCACGACCGAAGAAAAGCAGACCTATGAGAGCACCGCGCTGGCGGCGCAGGCCCGATTGCAGCAGGCCCAGGCCAATCTCAACCAGGCGAAGGTGAATCTCGAGCGCACCGATATCCGCTCTCCGGTCAATGGTTGGGTGACCAATTTGCTGGCCCAGCTCGGCGACTACGCCACCGTCGGTCAGAACAAGATCTCGGTGGTCGACGCCGATTCGTTTTGGGTCGACGGTTATTTCGAGGAGACCAACCTCGACCGAATCCAAGTGGGCGACCCGGCCAGCGTCAAGCTGATGGGCTACAACCAGATCGTTAGCGGCCATGTCGGCAGCATCGCCCGCGGCATCAACGTCGCGAACGCTCAGCCCGACCAGCAAGGGCTTGCCGCGGTCAACCCGATCTTCACCTGGGTGCGCCTAGCCCAGCGCATCCCGGTGCGCATCCACATCGATCATGTGCCCAACGGCGTGCGCCTGGTGGCGGGCATGACCGCCACCGTGCAGATCGACCCGCGCCCCCCGCAGCCGGCTAAATAAGCCGGCGGGCGCCGTCTGCGAAGGCGCGGTCACTCGTCGGCTTGATCGAAGCTACGCAACAAATCGGCGGCGTCGTGGCCGACCGGCTGACCGGGCGCGAGGGAGGTCGCACGGCGGAGCCACTTCCGCGCATCGGCCTTGTCGCCTTGCGCCGCAGCGCTCCGTCCGGCACGAAGAAAGAGGTCGGCAGCGGCATCGTCGCCGGCACGCTCCGCCGCGACGCCTTCGATGGCAAGAGCGCGTGCCAATCCCTGATAGTCGAGCGTCTGCTGGCGCAGCTCCGCGGCGCGCGCTGCCTGCTGCCGAGCACGCACGGGATCACTGCGGCGCAGCGCCAACCGTGCGGCGAGCTCTGCAAAATCGGCCTCGAGGGCCTGCGTCTTTGCACCACTGAGCCTGTCTACGGCCGCGCTGAGCCCGGCCTCATCTCCACGCTCGTCGGCAATCAGGCCGCGCAGAAAAGTCGCTCTTGCGGCAGCATCGGCGTCAGCGGCTCGCTGGATCGGTTGTGCCGCCCGGTCTGCTTCGGCAACTGCGCCGATGCGGTAGAGCGCAGTCGCCTCGGCTAGCAGCAAAGCGGGGAATGGCTCTGCGCCCCGGCGCTCGAATTCGGCGCGGGTCGCCCGGACGTCGGCCAAAGCCCGGTCCGGCGTATTGGCACGTAGTTCTGCGACCGTCAGGTTATAGCCAATATCGCCGATCGCCTCGAGATCGTCACGCTCCTGCGCACGGGTCAGCGCTACCCGATATTGCGTCGCCGCCTCCTCGTCCCGTTCCAGCTCGTAGGCAAGGCGGCCGGCATTTGTTTCGCGCTGCAAGGTCGCGTCGGCAAGCGGGGCAGTCGGGTCAGGTGCCGATCCGGAGCACCCGCTGAGCAGCGCCAAGAGCATTATCCATCTCACGGCCTAACTTCATAGGTCGGCAGCCGAGCCGACTGCGGCGTCGGCTTGCCACCGCCACCCAAGAGCCAGAGGCCGCGAAGTTGGGCAGCAAGCTGCTCGAGCTCGTGAGCGGTTTGCTGCGTTTGCGTCAATAAACCGGGTAAATCCTGCGTTCCCAGTTCTACATTATGCGCAATCTGAGGAGCGCGATGCGCCGCAAGTGCCAGCGCGCGCATCGTCTGTTGCAGTGTCGCGAGCGTCGCGTCCGCCCGGTGCAGCAGATCCGGCACACCGCTGTCGCGCGCGTTCACGTTTTGGCTCAAGGTCTTGATGTTGCGCGCAACCTGCTGGAATTCCGACTCGATCTCAGTAAACTCGGATACCGCCCCGTTGGTCTTGGTGACTACCGCTTCGATGTCGTGCACCATTGTTTGGTCGGTAAGCAAGCGGCCAATGTCACCTTCTCCTTTCTGGGTACGCTCCATCAGGTCCGCCAGCGTTTTGACAGAACGGTCCGCATCATCGAGGATCGGAAAGACTTTCTCTCGCACTTGGTCGATCAACGCACCAATGCTCTCGGTCGGATCCCGCTCGGTAGTCGCCTCGATTACCGCGTAGTTCCAGTCCAGCTCGGCACCGGTTCCACGGCTGATATCGACGTAGGCGGCACCGGCGATACCGTAACGACGTCGGATCAGGGCGTGGCTGTCACGGCGTACGAACGCACGCGCCTGATCGTCGATCTCGGCATCCGCGTACATCTGCTGGCTCGGGCTAATGACGATCCGGCGAACCGTGCCCGCTTGCGTCCCCAGGATCTCCACATCAGCGCCAACCGAGAGGCCGGCAACACCGGCTTCCGGCAACACGATGCGCAGATGCGACACTGGGCGGAACCAGTCGCGCAGCAGACCCGCATGTAAGATGCCGCCAAGAAATAGCGCCACAGCGACCACCACCAGGAGGCCGACCCATTCGTCGGCATAGCGCAGCCTGATCATGCCGGCACGAGACCGCGCTCGCCGAGTCGCAGACGATGTGTGGCCGGCATCGATGGGTCATGCCAGACCAGATCACTGCGAGTAAACCAAATCGCCGCGGCTCCGCGGTCGCGCGCGCTGGCCAATGCATCGAGCAGCGGCGCGATGAGACTTGCGAACCGCCCCTGAACGGGGCTTTCGAGCAGTAGCAACTCGGGCTCACCCAAAAAGGCGCGCACGCACGCCGCACGTGCGAGATCGCTCGCTGCGAGATCGCCCGGTCGGACCAGGGGCAGACCGGGAAGACCGAAAAAGCATGAAAGAGCGGTCGCTCGCTCGCGAAGAGCGATTGGGTCGTCGCGGGTGTGATGGAGGCTCGGCAGCATGATATTGGCCGCAACGTCGATGAAGCCAATCCAACTGCCTGACAGAAAGACACGCCCGATGTGGCCTCTCAACGCGGCGGCATAATTCTGCGGCATCGCCGACCAGTCCCGGCCGAGGAAGTGCACGCTGCCCGCGGTGAGTGGGAACAGGCCGCAACAGAGATCGGCAAGCCATGTCGGCCGAGCGGAGTGCCGCGCATCCACGAGCGCGAACTCTCCAGCCGCCAAACGGAGATCTATCTTGGGCGCCGGTACCTCATCGGTATCGCTCCGCGCCTGGGCTGCGGCGAGTTCGAGGATCGGTGAGCCCGGATCCATCCGTCAAACTGCCAGGCTCAGCACGACGCTGGCCAACAGGATCGCTACGACGCCGCGCACGAAACCGCGCGGCAACAAGTCCGCTACCTCGTCCTGCGCAGTGGCAGTCAGGCCGGTCAGGCAGCAGGTCAAGGCGATCAGCAAGCCGATCACGAACATTTTCGCCGGAAACACCGCGAAATCAGCAGGATGCATGGCGAGCAAGACACGATCGAGAAACGACCAGACTGAAATGCCTACGGCGCCCAAGAGGCTGCCGACAACGAAACCACTGAGCAGCGCAGCGAAGACAAACAGGATCCCAAGAGTGAAAGACCCAATGGCGAGGGCGCAGGCGCGCGGCAACACCAGAAGCAGGAACGGGTCGAGGCCTTGCGCAGCAAGAGTGCGAACCTGACCGCCGATTTGCAGTTCGCCGATCTCGGACAGAACGACGATCCCGCTCCGTCCGAGCACGATTACCCCGACGAGGAGCGGTGTGACCTCGCGTACCAGCACGATCACCAGCACTGGTCCAATAAGCTCTCGCTGCCCGGCCTCTCCCAGCCAATAGAGCGCTTGGGAGACCATGATAAGCCCAATCAGCGCAGCAGTAACCAGGGCTGTGGACAGCCCCCCGCCCACCGCTTGCCCGAGCGCGCGGCGGAACTCGCTGCGGACCGTGCGCCGCCAAGCTGCGGGACGCATTGCATCGCGCATGACACCAACAGCAAGCGAGGCCAGAAATAAAACAAACCTCGCGTGCGCGTGCGCAGTCCGTCCGATCAGCGCGAGCGTTTGCCGACCCCACCCGAGTCGCGAACGGGCGGCCGCGGGACCAGGCACGATCCACAGCCGATCGGTCACAGTCGCGCCGCCAACACAAAGGTTCGCGCCGCACCCACATGCGGTAGGTAGAAGCTGCCGCGCGGCCGAAATAGGAAATCCTGGCGCAGCCGCTGGTATGCCGCCTCAGTGGCCTGCACTGTTCCCGGCAGCGCCGAAGCCGCCATGGCCCCGGCTATACGTACGGCATCGCCCCATAAATTGAATATTCGCGGTTCGCTCCCGACCGCTCCGCCGAGGGCGAGACTGCAGTCGATCCCGATCTGAAATTCGTGTGTGCGCTCGCTCTCCTCGAACAGTGCGATGCAGTGATCTCGAACAGCGAGTGCCATATCGGCGATCAGGGTAGCGGCGGCAGAGTCGGTCGCCCCAAACCCCGCCGCCGCCACGATCTCGTGGCCGGTCAGCTTGAGATAGGGGATGCCGTTATCGGTCGCGATCTTCTGCAGCCCACAAGCGATTTCATCGGAAATGCAACGCGGCGTTCGAGAAAGCCGCACAGCCATCGCGGCTGCATCGGTGAAGCGCAGCACCATGACCGCCATGCCGCGATAGATCTCGGCGTGAAGCGCGGACGGGTCGATGCCGCCCAGACGCAGGTCGGCCACAAAGCTGCGCGGAACACTCTCGTGAGCGGCGGGTTGCTGGACGATCGCCCTATGCTCATGCGCCGGAGGGGCACTAGATGGATCGGCCATACGAAGTGCCACCATATTGGCGACTGCCCGAACGAAGTCGTGGCTACCCGCTGTGTCAGGCGCGTCCTCCAGCCAGACGGCGCCGATCATCTGATCGCTCCGGCGCATCGGCACGGAAAGCAACGACTTGGTGCCGAATGCATTCAGGATTTGGTGAAGTTCTGCCGTACGGCGATCCCGCGCAGCATCCGCGACCTCGATCTCCTCACCCGCCAGCAGATGGGTGAACAGTGCCGGCAACTCGTCATGGTGCAGCTCCAGGCCCTCGACGTGCCCGCCGGTCTCGCGGTCGAAGCTGTCCTTACAGCTCAGGATCCGCCCGCCGTCCGCAAGCCCCCAAATGCTGGACCTTCTGGCATGGGTCACCTCGGCCAACGTCTCCGTCAGCGTTCGTGACGGCAGGGTTTCCGCCGGGTCGAACAGACCCGCGTCCGATGCGAGCGCCGCGAAGGCGTTGCTCTGCCGGGTGACCGCAGATTGGCGTTCAAGCAACAGTCGCGCCGCCCGGTCGGCGCGCAGCCCCTGTCGGACCAGCAGCGATGCGAGTAGCGCGGCTAATCCTACGATCGCCAGCGACATCCAGAGCGCCCGACGATTGTTGCTCGCAACAAAGCCGACAAAGTCGTCCTCCGGCACTACTATCATCGTCGACCAGTCGCCGGCGACCCCGGTGATCGGGGTGACGGCCGTGATGTAGCGCTGGCCACCGACATCGACCACGCGGTGTCCTGCGCCTTCGATGCGGAAGCGGTCATAGGCGTGGGTCAGCACTTCGTCACCAAGCTGGTCGACCCGCAGAGTAGCGAGCTCTCCGTTCTCCTGATGCAGTATCTGGTCGCCGTTCGGAGCCGCAATCAGCTGGCCGCTGCCGTCGATGATAACGGCCCTTCCGCTTCGTCCGATCTCGACCGAGCCAAGAAAGCGCGAGAGCGCATCGAGGGTTATGTCGACGCCGAATAGATAAAGACGGCCATCTGCCGTGCGATGCCTTGCCGAGACAGTTATCCCGGGAACTCGCTGGGTGAAGAAAATGTATAGGCCGGTCCAGAACAGCTCGTCGGCTCCGAGCGCCCCGACATACCAGGGGCGCGTACGGGGATCGTAAGTGTTCGTCGGATCATCCTCGCGCCCGATCTCATTGCCGGAGGCGTCCCGATGGATCCAGGTTACGCGCCGCGGTCCGGGCGAATTCTCAATAACCTCGACATCGATCCCACCGAGTTCGCCGCGGCGGACAAGGACGTAATTCCCGTTTTCATCGGCAAAGCTCAGATTGGCGATTTGTGGGACCTCTCGGAGCAAGCTGGCGCTCAACGTCTCGACCAGCGGAAGCTGATCGCCGAGCCCGCCGTCATGTAGCGTGTGGCGCAGGATGCGGACTGTGCGAGCGGCCGAATCAAGGTAACCCGAGACCTCCATCTCGATCCGCTGTTCGAGCGTTACCAGAAGATCGTTCGACAGGGCCAAAACGCAGTCGCGGTTCGCGCGGTAGGAATAGAACGCGATGAAGAGGATGGTCGCGATCATCAGCGCGACCCCGCCTAACGGTATACCGATCCGCAGCAAGGCGCGCCAACGGCGCCGGACCTCGTCGAGCGGGTCCACGTTGATATCCACCACAGGTTTGCTGGAGATCATCGCGGGCCTCAATCCACGGCCGGGCAGCCCACGCAGGGAGAAGAGCGGTGTGCGGACCTTCGGAGCCGCGCTGGCTTTAACACCCACCGAATAGTTTAGGCCTCGCTCGGCGTCCTGGCGAGCGAGAAGGAGAAATGGGCGCGGGAAAGGCGCACCCGAACAATCAATCTCGGCTCGTGTGTCGCGGATTTACCGGGACGGTTTCGGCGAAAAAAGGGCCTGCCTCGAGTACCACCGGGAGTCGCGATGAGTGGCGTCGAACTCTCGTCAATCTGAGGGTCGCGGTTGTCTCGGCGGCTACTCTAGTTATCCGAGCCGTACGTTTTCCGCGACCGATGCGAGGCGTCGTACCAGATAGAGGTGATTGCGGTGGTCTTGCCGGCAATAGCGCGCTCGGTCGACCAGGGCGCGCACAATGGCGATACCAAGCCCACCGATCGGGCGTTGTTCTGCCGGAGCATCCAAATCCGGCGCGGAATGAGCGAGCGGATCGAACGGCGGCCCGTCGTCGACAAAATTGATTGTCAGGCGTCCACGCCTCCAATCGAGCGCCACGGCGACGCTGGCTGCCGCAAATCCCCTCCCGTAGCCGTGGGCAACAACGTTGGTGAAAAGCTCTTCGAGGATGACGAGGAGCCGCGCTCCTTCCTCATCGGCAAGACCACGATCGCGAGCGAACGCCTCGGCAAAGGCTTCAAGCCGGATCAGCTCGGAAGCTTCGCCGCGCAGGTTGATCGAAGATCTCATCGCGATCCTTCAATCTGCGTATAAAACTCGGGCTATCAAATCATCGTCGAGATAACCGTCAGGTAGCCGTACTAGCCACCCGACGGACGGCTAATAGGGTTATGTCGTCCGCTTGCTCGGCGCCTCCGCTAAATCGGCTTACGTCATCGATTACCTCCGTCACAACGCGCTTGGCATCAAACACCTGCGCATTTGCCAAGATCTTGGCCAACCGCTCGGAGGAATAGAGCGTGTGTTCGACGTTCTCCGCTTCGGTGACCCCGTCGGTAAACAGCAGCAAAACCTCGCCGGGTTCGACCCGGTCGTGATCTACCGGATAGCGGAACTCGTCGACCGCGCCGAGCGGGGGACCACCTTCGGTACGGAGCTGCCGCAAACCGGCACTGCCGCCGAGAATAAAAGGTGAATCGTGACCGGCACTGGCGTAGTCGACCTCCCCCGATCTGAGGTCGAGAATCCCCGCGAAGGCGGTCACGAAGACGCCGCCCTCATTCTGCAGCTCGGCGCTCGCTGCCGCGAGCTTACGGTTCGCCTCCGCGAGGATACGGTCGAGCGCCGGCTCGAATGTCAGCACGGCGTCGCGTACAACCTCCTTGGTCACCGCCATCAATAGCGCTGCCGGAATGCCCTTGCCCGACACATCAGCAATAAGAAAGAACAGGCGACTGCCGCCGATCAGCAAATAGTCGTAGAGGTCGCCCCCGACCATTCGTGCCGGCTCGATGCGGGCGTAGACATCGATTTCGGGGCGATCTGGAAAGGCAGGAAAGCGCCGCGGCAGCAGCCCCATTTGGATTGCCTGCGCGGCGGAAAGCTCGCCCTCGATCCGTTGCTTTGCCTCGCGTTCCCGGACGAGTTCCCCCTCGGCGGCGCGCAGGCTGGCGACGAGCATGACACCTAATGCCGCAAGCAGGGTCAGCACCGGGAAGGTGCTATCGAAAAGCGAACCTGCAAAGCGAAACAATAACAATTCGAGGACGAAAAAAGCCCCGACGATCGTCAAAGCGATGGCGACCCCACGCACCGGCCTTGCATAGGGCAGCAACCAGACGACCGCGAGCCCGGCCAAGAGCGCAGCTGCGAGCTCAAGCCAATCGAGATAGGGCGGACGGCGGAGCAGGTTGCCAAGAAGTATCGACTCGATTAGCTGCGCATCAAGGTCGACTGCTCGCACCAGTCCCAGCGGCGTTTCGCGTAGTCCGGCGACGCCGAGCCCGGCAACTCCGAGTAATACCACTTGCCCCCGCAGCTCGACCGGATCAAATGCCGGATCCAGAACATCTGCGGCCGAGATGTACCGTGCTAGTGGCGTTGCAAAGTGGATGACTGCGCGGCCCCTTCTGTCCGTCGGGATGGAGGTGCCACCGATCGTGATATCTTCGATCCCGAGCACACTGGTATTGATCACGATCGAATGCTCGCCACCGCCGATCCGCACGACCTCAAGCGCGAAGCTCGGGACGATCGTTTGTTGCAAGGCTACGGCGAGAGCAAGCCGCCGGACGACACCGTCGGCATCCGGCTCGGGCGCGATAGCTCCTGCAGCTGACGCAGCGGCGCTGAGATCGGGCCGGCTTTGTACCAGGGATTTATAGCTCTTCAGAAACGGCATCGGATCGTCTCCCGCCTGTCGGACAGCGGTAAGGCGAGGCGGGTCGGAAGATCGCAGCTTCTGTTCTCGGCTGGGGATCAACGCCAGTACTGTCGGGACCGCTGCCAAAGCTTCGGCGAGGTCGTGGTCGCTTGGCCGCAGCCGCGCCAGCGCGTCCGCCAAGGCTGGAGGCAAGCCGGGCAGTTCTCGCGCGATTTCGGTCGGTGAAAGCTGATCTCGTTCGGCAAAGACGAAGTCGACACCGACTACGCGCGGGTGCCCTTGGGCGATCCTGCGGAAGAGTTCGGCCACCAGGTGCCGCGGCCACGGCCACGGCCCGTATTGGGCGAAGCTCTTCT
>Ga0306925_10007283_pt1 | contig 10384 bp, 11 predicted proteins | sample flu12Cox44000176_FD_203755 | JGI IMG/M metagenome (GOLD analysis project Ga0306925, IMG submission 203755) | Lab enrichment of tropical soil microbial communities from Luquillo Experimental Forest, Puerto Rico - flux8day.12C.oxic.44.000.176 (v2)... | ecosystem: Environmental > Terrestrial >... | reverse complement strand
AGCCGATGGGCCCTTCTCAGCGGCCTGCCGCTGGCTAGGCGGCGCGCGGTGCTGCTTCGCGCAGCCGCTGCTCGACGGCAGCCCAGTCGACATTCTTGAGGAACGCGTCGACGTACTTCGATCGCTCGGTGGCCTTGTAGTCGCGCATGAACGCGTGCTCCCACACGTCCATCACGAGAATCGGCTTCCAGCGCGCGGGGACACCGTCCTGGTGCAGGCTGATCCACTGGTTGACGAGGCGGCCGTTGGCCGGGTCCTCGTACAGGATCACCCAGCCGATCCCGCGCATGCCACCGATCGCCTGAAAGTTTTGCTGCCACCGATCGACTGATCCGAACGTCTCGGTGAGCGCGCGCCCGAGCGCCTGCCGGTCCGAGGGCCGCGCCTCGCCACCCGGCTTCAGGTTGGAGAAGTAGAGCTCGTGCAGGATCATCCCGTCGTATTCGTACGCGAGCCGACGGGTGCCCTCGGCAAGGCTGAAGTCCTTGCCCGACTGGCCCTGCTCGGCGCCCATCTCGGAGAGCTCCTGCACCAGCGCGTTCACTTGCTTGACGTAGCCGGCATAGAGATCGAGATGCTCCGCGAGCTGAGCATCCGAGATCCCGGTGAGCGCTTTGAGGTGATCGAACGACTTGGTTGTGTACGTGGCTCGGCCGTCTCTTTTCATCTCTCTTCACGAACCTCCTGACTCCGTCGTCTGGAAGATCCGTGCCAGGCGGCCGCGGGGCAGAATTGGCAGGCACGACCCGTGCAACACCCGAGTCAGAGGAAGGAAGTCGCGTCGCGGGAAAGTGGAGCGAACGGACCGCGACGGAGGAGAGATCGGGATGATCTACTACGCGCTCGTCTTCTTGATCGTGGGGCTCGTGGCCGGTGCGCTCGGATTGTTCGGCATCGCCGCGATCGCCGGGCAGATTTCTTGGGTTCTGTTCCTGATCGGCATCGTTCTGCTCGTCATCCACCTGGCGAGCGGGCGAAGAGTCCCGATACGCTAACGGTCGGAGCCTGGTAGTTCTTTCCTGGTAGATTTCACGAGTCGTGTAACAAGTACACGGCTCACGGACGGTCACGAGCCCAGTCGAGGCCACGATGGCCCGGCTGGGCCGTGAGTCGAAGCGGCCGTGATCCATCCGCGCCCATCAGGGTCAGCCCGACCTCCGCCGAGCGCGCTGCCCCCGCCGAGAAACGCGATGTAGCGGCTGTCGGGCGACCACGCGCCGACGGGCAGATCTTCGCCCAGCGACGCGATCACCCGGAGGTTGCGGCCGTCGACATCGACCGTCCACAGCTCCCAGAGGTCGCCGTTCGCGTGGGCTGGTGACGGCCTCATGAAACTGACGAGACCCAGCGGGCGCCGAGAGCCGAGCGAGCGGGAGGCGGCGTCAGGCGGCTGGCACCCGAGGGCCACGATCTTCCGGTCGCAGTCGACCCGGAGATAGGCGTTCCGCGTGCCCGGATTGCCCGCGATGAAGGACAGCGGCTCATCGACGCCGGGTTGCTCACGTCGACGATGAGGGCGCCGAAGAGCGTGGGATCGTAGCCGGCGAAGTACCCGATCGTGCCGCAGATGACTTGAGATAGCCGAGCTCGGCGCTCAGACGCTGCATCGAGTCGAGCACGGCCAGGTCCATATCGAGGTTCGCATCGAGGACGTGGGCGCGCGTGCGCCGGATGACGTCGACCTTGGGGCCCGTGTACTTCACCATCAGATCGATGTTCCGCTCCTGCTTCCAGCCGTTGTCCAGCGCCAGATCACGCGCGGCCTTGAGGTAGGCGACCATCACCTTGTGGGCGAGCTCGGGGTTCTTGACGGCCCAGTCCCTGTTCCTGGCCCAGCACCCCACGACGTCGGCCGTACGGACGGCGTCGATCTCGGCGGTTCAACCCACGAGGAGGAGAGCCATGAGAATGCAACGACCTCGTGTCCCCGGTCGTCGGCGCCGCGCTGATCCTCAGCGCCTCGACGGCGAGCGCGCAGCAGCCGGCCGCGGCCCCGCCGCCACCGCCGCCCTACGGAACTCCGATCACGCTCGAGCAGGCGAAGAAGGTCATGGCCGGCGCGGAAGCCGAAGCGAAGAAGAACAGCTGGAACGCCGTCATGGTCGTGCTGGATTCGGGCGGCAATCTCGTCATGCTGCAGCGAATGGACGCCGGCCAGTTCGGCAGCATCGAGATCGCGAAGGAGAAGGCCTACTCGGCCGTGGCGTTCCGTCGTCCCACGAAGGCCTTCGACGATGCCCTTGCCCAGGGTGGCGCCAATCTCCGGATCCTCCGACTTCCCGGCGCGAGCCCGGTCGAGGGTGGGATCCCGATCGTCGTCGACGGCAAGCTGATCGGCGCCGTCGGCGTCTCCGGCGTCACCTCGGCACAGGACGCGCAGATCGCTCGAGCCGGCGTCGAGAATCTCAAGTAGCGATCACCAGCTGACCGCCGGCCGGGGAGGTGACCCGCTCCCCCGGCCGGCGGCTCACGGCTCAGATCTGGGCTCGCGCCTCACGAAGCCGGTCGTCGTTCCTGATCGCCCCGCCCAGCGCGACGAGCGCACGGCCAAAGCGCGCGGCGTCCTCCAGGAGCGCGGGGTCCGGGTCGGTGCCCGTGCGAATCACGCCGTAGAGCACGGGCGGCACGACGTACGCGCCGAAGTACCGCACGAGAATGCCGATCAGCGGGTCGGCGCCGAGGAAGTGGTGATGCGATCCGCCGGTCGCCACGATGCCGACGGCCTTGGCGCGCAGCGGGCCGTCGAACCGCTCGGGCGGTCCGCCCCGCGGAACGCGCTCGAGAAACTCCTTCAGCACGGCCGCGTAGGTCGACCGGAACATCGGCGTGCCGAGCACGACCGCGTCCGCGGCCGCCAGGCTCTGCATGGAGCTCTCGACGCGCGTGGCGTCGAGCGGGCCGGCGCCGAGATGCACGGTGGCCGACGTCACGGCCGTCCGGCCATCGCTCGCCGCCTCGAGCACCCGGCCGACGAGCCGATCGGTATTGCCACCAGGCTGTGAAGCGACAACGGCGAAGACGTTCAGCGGCTTGTCCACGATCGAGCCTCCCGTCGGTAAGGATATAATCCTGCCCACGCGCGAACCCAAAGTCCTCGTGAACGAGGTCAGCGTGATCTTCGAGAGCCGCAGGCGCTCGGTCGTGGCGCTCGACCGGATCTCGCTCCAGGCCCACGCGAGCGAGTTCCTCTGCATCGTCGGCCCGAGCGGGAGCGGCAAGTCGACGCTGCCGCGGGTGCTCGCCGGCCTGCATCGCCAGAGCGCCGGCGAGGTGCGCATCCAGGCCGACCGGCCGGGGACGCCGCTCACCGCGATGGTGTTCCAGGAGCACGCGCTCCTGCCGTGGCGCACGGTCCGCGCCTGTCTGGAAGGTGATCCTTCCGGCCGCGCTGCCCGCCATCTTCACAGGTCTGCGGCTCGGGCTCGGACTGGCCCTGGTCACGCTCGTCGCCGTCGAGTTCATCGCGGCCAAGTCGGGCCTGGGCCATCTCGTCTACCGTCACTGGCAGATGCTGAGCACCCCCTGAGATGTACGCCGCCTTCGCTATGGTCGGTGCGCTCGGTTTAGTGCTCGCGCGCGGGCTGCGCGCGCTTCAGGCGCGAGTACTCATCTGGCAGGAGGACATCGGCGTGTAACCGGTCCCCAGGGTCGCGGCCCGTCAGGCCGCGAGCACTCGCCGTTGCTCGGCCACCGCCGCCGGAGCGAAGAGTCGAACGTTCTCCTAGATCGTCTGCAGCTGGGCCTCGACCGCATCTCCAGGGACACCCGCGGGAGCGTACGCCAAGACTGCCACCGCGATGTTCACGATGCGCGAGTCGTGTCGAGGCGCGTCGAAATGCTCGGCGCGGCCGATCTGCTCTCCGAGCAGAGTCACTGAACAGCACGGCGTGAAGGAACGCGACCATGACTACCCAGAGAAGAGAGCGCATTGCGCCGCTGTTAGGGCCCTCTCGGAGCATGGCGTGACCAGCGAAGGCCCGAAAAGTTTTGGCGCCCACCATAGTGGGGTCGACAGGAGAAGCGTCCGCGACGGAAACGGATGGAAGGCCTCGGGGCGCGCCGAACCGCCACGCCCCCAGAGGCTCAAATCAGCGCGCAGGCCTCCTCGAACTCGAGGCGCGGCAGCTTCGCCATGACCTTCGATGAGTCGCCGTGACCGATGTTGCACAGGAAATTCGACTTGACCCGGCCGTCCGGGAAGAACTGGGCGTCGACCTTCGCGTTGTCGAACCCGGACATCCCACCCACGTCCAGTCCGACGGCACGCGCGGCGAGCATGAAGTAGGCGCCCTGGAGCGTGCCGTTGCGAAATGCCACGGTCTCGGCCAGCTTGGCGTTGGCCTCGTACGGGTTCTTCATCTCGGGACGGTGAGGAAAGAGCTTCGGTAGGAGCTCGTAGAAGCGCGTATCGTAGCCGATGATCGCAGTGACGGGCGCCGCCTTGGTCTTGTCGACGTTGCCCGGGCTCAGCGCCGGGATCAGCCGCGCCTTGGCTTCCGGGGTCCGCACGAACAGGATCCGCGCCGGGGACGAGTTGGCGCTCGTCGGCCCGGACCGCATGATCTGGTAGATGGCCCGGAGCTGATCGTCGGTGACCGGCGTCGGGAGCCAGCCGTTCTGCGTCCGGGCCTTGAGGAAGAGCAGATCCAGAGCCTTCTCGTCCAGCGTCACGTCGATCCTCCTGCTCGTCAGTTCTTCTTCGCGTCCTGGATGGCCCGCCACACGCGCTCGGGCGAGGCGGGCATGTCGAGCTGGCGGACGCCGACCGACGCCAGCGCGTCGACGACCGCGTTCATCACGGCGGGCAGCGCGCCGACGGTGCCGGCCTCGCCCGCGCCCTTGGCGCCGATGGGGTTCAGCTTCGTCGGCACTGGATTGCTCTCGATGTGCATGTCCGGGAACGTATCGCCGCGCGGCATCGCGTAGTCCATGAACGACGCGGTCAGGAGCTGGCCCGACTCGCGGTCGTAGACGACCTGTTCCATGAGCGCCTGGCCCACGCCCTGCGCCACCCCGCCGTGGATCTGACCCTTCAGGGTCACCGGGTTGATGACGGTCCCGACGTCGTCGACGATCGCGTAGCTCACGATGTCCACCGCGCCGGAGTCGGGATCGACCTCCACCTCGCACACGTGACAGCCATTCGGCCACGTGGCCTGCTTGGGTGAAAACGTCCCGGTCTCGTAAAGGCCGGGCTCGACGCCGGGCGGGAGCTGGTTGGGCTGAAAGGCCGCCCGCGCGACCTCCTTCAGCGCGACGGCGCGATCGGTGCCGACCACGCCGAACTTGCCCTCGGCAAACGTCACGTCCGCCTCGGCCGCTTCCAGCAGGCGCGCCGCGATCTTCTTGCCCTTGGTGATGACCTTGTCAGCCGCCTGCCACAGCGCGGTCCCGCCGATCACGGTCGACCGCGAGCCCATCGTGCCCATGCCGAACGCCACCCGGTCCGTGTCGCCGTCGACGTAGAGCACGTCCGCCGGATCGAGACCGAGCCGCTCGTTGAGAATCTGCTTGAAGGTCGTCTCGTGGCCCTGGCCCTGGTTCTTGGAGCCCATCAAGACGGTCGCGCTTCCGCTCGGCGCGAAGCGGATCTCGGCGAACTCGGGCTGGGGGCCGGCGGCCTGCTCGATCGGGTTGACGATGGCCAGGCCGCGCAGCTTGCCGCGCCGTCGCGACTCCTCGCGCCGCTTGGCGAAGCCGGCGACGTCGCCGAGCTTCAGCCCCTTGTCCATGTTCGTCGCGAAATCCCCGGAGTCGTAGGTAGCGCCCAACGGATTCTTGTACGGCAGCGCCGAGGCGGGAATCAGGTTCTTCCGCCGGAGCTCGATCGGATCGAGACCGAGCTCGCGCGCGGTGTCGTCGATCAGCCGCTCGAGGACGTACGTGGCCTCCGGTCGGCCGGCGCCCCGGTACGGCGCCGTCGAGTTCGTGTTGGTCATGACGCTCGTCACGTGCACGTACGCGGCCTCGAACTTGTAGACCCCGACCAGGGTGACGACATTGCTGAACGTGGCGAGCAGGTTCCGGTCCGAGGAGACGTACGCGCCCACGTTCGCGAGCGTGCGCACGCGCAGGGCGAGGAACCGGCCGTCGGCATCCAGCGCGATCTCGGCCTCGCTCACGTTGTCCCGCGCGTGCTCGTCGGCCAGGATCGCCTCGCGCCGCTCGCACTGCCACCGCACGGGCCGCCCGAGCTTGCGCGCCGCCCACAGCACGAGCTTGTGCTCCGGGTACTGCCAGCCCTTGGTGCCGAAGGCGCCGCCGACGTCGCCGGCGACCACCCGGATCTTGTGCTCGGGGATCTTGAAGATGCTGCTGGCGAGCGCGTTCCGGACACGATGGGGGTACTGGACGTCGGCGTAGAGCGTGTAGCGGTCCTCGTGCGGGTCGTAGACGCCGAGCGAGCCGCGCGGCTCCATGAACTGGGCATGCACGCGCGTGATGACGTAGCGGCGGCGCACGACCCGATGCGCTCTGGCGAAGGCCGCCTCGGTCGTCGCCTTGTCGCCGGACTCGAAGATGTTGCTGATGTTGTCGGGGCACTCGTCCCAGACCGGCGGCGCCCCCGGCAGGGTGGCATCGGCGGTCGCGGTGACCGACGGCAGCGGCTCGTAGTCGATCTGGACGAGGTCGGCGGCGTCCTCAGCCTGGGCGCGCGTTTCGGCGACCACCATCGCCACCGGGTCGCCCACGTACCGCGCGCGATCGTGGCTGAGCCCACGATGCGGGCGGGCAAACATCGGTCCGCCGTCGGGACGCTTGCGCTTCAACGTCATGCTCATCGTGCCGAGGCCTGCGACGTCGGCGCCGGTGAACACGGCGAGGACCCCGGGCGCCCGCAGCGCCGCGGCCGAATCGATCGCGCGGATCCGGGCGTGTGCGTGCAGCGAGCGCAGGATTACCGCGTGCGTCTGGCCCGCAACGTTGACGTCGTCCAGATAGCGGCCGCGGCCGCGCAAGAGCCGGACGTCCTCGACCCGCTTGATGCCCTGTCCGATCCCGTACTCGCCCATCAGCGTCGACCTCGTTTGATCACTGCGGGAGCAGCCGGGCGCCGGGTGCGGCGAAGTCCTTCGGCCACACCACGACCCACTTGCCGTCCTGCACCTGTTTCACCTTCGAGAGATCGTCCCCGTAGTTGTTCGTGCCGTCGAATCGGAAGCGGCCCACGATCGTCGGCACCTGGTTCTTGCGGAGCCACTGGGCCAGCACCTTGTCGTCCAGGCTCTTCGTCGCGGTCACCGCGGCCTCGAGCATCTGCCACGCCGCGTACGAGCCGGCCGCCTGCGTGTCGACATTGGTGTAGGGCACGCCGGCCTTGGCCGCGCGCTCGTGATAGGCGGCCGCGAACTTCGCGGCGGTCGGGTTGCTCGTGAACGGCGGGTGCTCCTCGAAGAACGTGTGCGAGAGCGCCAGCTTCGCGTCAGCCGAGGTCGCCATCGGGCCGGGCGCCGGGAAGAGGTGATAGTGCCGCCGCGGCGTGTAGTCGAGACGCTTGAGCTCTTCCAGGACCAGGTTGCCGTCGAGGCCGAGGGCGCCGACCCAGAGGAGGTCCGGATTCGCGTCCTTGATCCGGGCGGCGATGGGACCGAAGTCGCGCGTCCCGAACTCGTACTCGAGATAGAGCAGCTCCTTGAGCCCGCGCTGCTTGGCCACCTCGCGCGCGCCCGAGGACTGGAACTGAGCCGACGGGAACTTGCTGGTGACGATCGCGATGGTCTTGGGCGGGTTGGCGGTCGCGGCGACCGCATCGAACAGGATCCCGGGTACGGTGTGATTGGGCTCGGGTCCGAACGGCGCCGCCGGGAACTGCATGTCGTACTTCGCCAGGTGCGGCATGCCGAAGCTGTGATGGATCAGCATCTTCTGGTAGCGCTGCGCCACCCCCATCGCGGCAATGATCGCGCCCGTCGCGTAGGGCCCCATCAGGAGGTCGACCTTGTCCACGGTGATGAGCTTCTCGTAGAGGCTGCGCGTCACCTCCGGCTTGGACTGATCGTCGAGCAGGATCCACTCGACGGGCCGGCCGAGCAGGCCGTTGCCGCGATTGAGCTCCTCGACGTAGATCTCGGCGGTGATCTTGTGCAGGAGCGCGGTCGCGGCCAGCGGGCCTGTGAGGGCGAGCGTGCCCCCGATCTTGATCGGCGCGCCCGCGGGCGCCGCGAGCGCACGAAGGGCGAACGCGACGAGGACGACGACGGCCAGCGCGGCCATGAGGGCCGAAGTCTTTCGCGAGAGCATCGTCTGTCTCCTCCGCAGAGTGGAAAGTCGCGCCGGATCAGCGGTCGTCGCGCCGATCGGGAATGACGTCAGACGTCGGCGGGCGATGAATCCGTAAGCGAATGCCGCGAGCCTAACCGGGCGGGGAGTCGCGAGTCAAGAGGACGGGGCCGAGGAGCGTGCTAGTGCGAGCGGGCGTCGAGCTCGACCCGCAGCTGGGTCAGCTCGACGGGCTTGTGGAGCACGGCCACCACGCCGTCTTCCATCCGGTAGCCGTGCGTGCTCTCGTCGAAGCTCGTGATGACGATGGCAGAGGTGCTGGGCTCGTAGCGCCGCGCGAAGCGGAGCAAGTCCAGCACGTTCAGGCTGACGTGGCGCTCCGTCTGGACGTTGTCGTCCAGCAAGAGGAGGTCGTAGGGCTGCGAGAAGATCGACGCGAACCCCGCCCACATATCCTGGGCCACCCGCACCTCGTGACCGTCCGCTGTCAGGATCGCGCGCAGCCCCTCCCGGGCATGGCGCTCTCTCTCGACCACGAGGATCTTCATCGACATCTCGAGCTCCCGCACCGTTCCGCAGCAACTGCCGTGCCTGATCGCGGGTCGGCCCCGCCGAGCGCCAACTACCGGAAAACTGTGGGTGACACGGACAGGCGGGACTCACGACCTGCCCGCGAACATGAAAAAACTACTCGTACGAGTTACTTGGTGGCGCCGGCGAGATCGTCGGTCAGTGCGCGCGCCTTGCTGGCAAGGTTCGCCGCGCGCTGGTAGTCCCGCTGGTCGAGGGCGGTGCGGGCCTGATCCAGGAATTCCTTGGCGCTCTGCAGGGATTCTTGCTGAGGCGGCTTCAGGGGGCGCTTCTCCAGCTCGCTCACGGTTTTGGTCACGTCACCGATGCTCTGACGCGTGCTCTCGAGCAGCCGTTGCTCGTCCGCGGCCGACACTTCCGGTCGCAGCGCACCCGAAGGTGACGTGGCCGGGGGCTTGGACGCGGGAGCGGTCGCCGACGGTGGCGTTGGGGTCGCGGGGGTCGGCGGCTTCCGGACCGCCGTCTCCGTCGCACAGCTCGACAGGAGCAGCAAGGGCAAGGCGGAGAGCAGAAGCTGTCGCGTCACATCGCCACGCTGCCCGGCGCCACCGGAAGCGTCAGGATCATCACCGTGCCACGGTCCACTTCGGACTCCACGTCGACCCTGCCGTCGTGCATCTGCACGGTACGATAAACCATCGAGAGCCCGATCCCCGAGCCCTGCGATTTCGTCGTGTAGTACAGGCGGAAGATCTTCTCGAGGTCCTGCGCCGCGATGCCCACCCCCTCGTCGGCGACGCGGATCTCGACTGCGCCGTCCGGGCCGATTCGAGCGCCGAGGGTCACGGTGCCGCCCTTCGGCATCGCCTGGATCGAGTTGGTCACGAGGTTCGTGAGCGCTTGCTGAAGCAGCTCGGCGTCGCCGGCGACGGGCGGCAGATCGGGCGCGACGTCCTGCGCGATGCGCACCCCGGCACGGTTCGCCTCGGGCGCCATGAGCCGCGCCGCCTCGGCGAGCAGCGCTTCGACCGGGACCGGCGCCAGCCGGATCTCCTCGGGGCGCACGAACTTCAAGAAGCCCTGCACGACGCGATCGAGCCGGACGATCTCCTGCGCGATCACGTCCACGTTCTCGCGGACCGCCAGCTGGCTCGTGCCCAGGCGCGCCTTCAGGAGCTCGAGATGAATGCGCATCGCGTTGAGGGGGTTCTTGACCTCGTGCGCCACGCCCGACGTCAAGCGGCCGAGGGCCGCGAGCTTCTGCGAGTAGGTCACCAGGGATTGCACGGCGCGAACGGGCTCGAGGTTGCGCAGCGCCAGCACGCCGCCACCCGCCCGCTCGCCATCGGCGATGCGATAGCTCGACACTGCGAGCTCGCGGGACTGCCCGTCCGGGGTACGGACCTTCACGGCCGCGTTTCGACGCTCGATGCCAGCGTCGAACAGCTCGGCGACCACCGGCGCCAGCGGGTGATCCGCCGGCAGCACGCCCGTCATGGCGCCGTCGAGGAGCCCCTCGGCCGCCTGGTTGCAGAACACGACCTCGCGATTCGCGTTCAGGACGATCATCGCGTCCTCGAGGCTGTCGAGGATGCCCTCCATCCGAGCCCGGTCGCTCTGCCAGTGCGATTGC
>Ga0306925_10007278_pt1 | contig 10387 bp, 14 predicted proteins | sample flu12Cox44000176_FD_203755 | JGI IMG/M metagenome (GOLD analysis project Ga0306925, IMG submission 203755) | Lab enrichment of tropical soil microbial communities from Luquillo Experimental Forest, Puerto Rico - flux8day.12C.oxic.44.000.176 (v2)... | ecosystem: Environmental > Terrestrial >... | reverse complement strand
GACCCGCAACACCCTGGTAACCGCCATCGACCCCGAGCGCCCTTTCACCCTGACAGCCCGGCCGACCGCTCCACAACAAAGGGCGCTCGACCTCCTCGGCCTCGCCCGCACCCAGTAAAACCTTCTCCCCTTTCTTATCTACTGCGCCAAATCAGTCAGTTACGTAATCCCAAATAGGAAGTTCCGATTAGTGGAGAGCCCGATGTCAGACGAGAGAGTGCGTACAATTCGCGAACGCGCCTATGCTATGTGGGAACATGAAGGCCGTCCAGACGGCAAAGCAGTTGATCACTGGCTAAAGGCGGAAGCCGAAATCGGAGACAAAAAAATCATTGGGTTCACCAATGATGGGAAAATTTTAAAATCCTCTCGGAGCAGCGCCATTATCCGCGGACAAGAGCTTCCTCCCATAGACCTCTCATTCCCTCAAAAGTGCCGCCAACCCTCATAGGCGAACCGCAAGGGTCGGGCGTCGAGATCCACCACCGTCACACGCTTTTCTGACCCGGCCGACGGTACAGCCATATGCCCGATCGGTGTGATTGCCACGCCGAGCGTGTGCGAGAGATGGGCAAGTTCGTCCGCCACTGCTGGACCCGCCGTGAACAGGATCTCGTAATCATCGCCACCCGTCAGAACAGTAGCCAGCCGCTCGGGCGCGGCCGTGATCGCGATGCGGGCTGCCGGCGACAGCGGCACACGCGGCGCTTCTATGACCGCGGTCAGATCAGAGACCTCGCAGATATGCCCCAAATCGGCGATCAAGCCGTCTGAGACATCAAGGGCCGCCGTCGCCAATCCGATTAGTCGCGGACCGACTGTGACCCGCGGTAACGGCAGGCGGTAGCGCTCGACGGGGAACCCGGCCGATGCTGCATCCAGTTCGGGGAGCCTGCCGCGTAGCGCCTCGAGGCCCAGCGCCGCGTCACCAATGGTGCCAGTGACGAAGATCGTGTCGCCCGAGCGCGCTCCGCCGCGCCGGATGATCCGGCACGTCGGCACTTCACCGAACGCCATGACCGCGATGGTCACCGGGCCCGGGGTCGAGTCGGTGTCGCCTCCGATCAGGTACACACCGTATTCATGCTGGTCCTGGGCGAGGCCATGCGCGAAGCCCGCGATCCACGCCTCGCCGATCGTCAACATGAGATCGAGCATATAGGCGCGCGCGATGGCGCCCTTGGCGGCGAGATCGGAGAGATTGACGCGCAGGGCCTTGTGAGCGACCAGATCGGGCGGGTCATCCGGCAAAAAATGGACACCGCCGACAATCGCGTCGGTCTTCTTGACGAGCTCGTGACCGGCTGCCGGGGCAATGACCGTGGCGTCGTCAAGCAGCCCGTAGGCGCCGGGAAACCCCTTTGCCAGCGGCGCGAAATACCGGGCGATCAGCTCAAACTCGCCAGGGAGGTCGGAGCCGAGGTTCACGGCACGGTCGCGCCCGTCTGTGCCGGACGACGTGCGACGGCTTCGATCACCTCGCCGGTCAGCTCATGAGGGGCATGCAGCCCAATATCGCCGACCGACAGCATCCCGACCACCCGCTTCTGGCGGTTCAAGACCGGCAAGCGGTGGATCTGCTTCTGCTCCATCAAATGCGCCGCCTCGCTGACATCCTGATCTTCGAAACAGTATGTCACCACTTTTGACATCGCCTCGGCGATCATTGTCTTGGCGGGGTCGTCGCCATCGGCGACGGCGCGGCACGCGATGTCGCGGTCCGTGCTCATGCCGATGAGCCGATCGTCCTTGCCGACCGGAAGGCAGCCGATATCGAGCTCCCGCATCTTTTTCGTCGCGTCCTGCAGCGTTAGATCGGGACCGACCCATGCGACGTTCTTCGACATGATGTCCTTAACCCGCACCTTTTTCGGCTCGCTGACCCACAGCTCGCGCAGCTCCTCGGGCGAGGTGAGCAGCATCTTTTCCTTTTCGCCCGGGCTCAGATGCTTGGCGAGCATGCCGAAGACGATCCGCGTGACCCGCCGCGCGTCCCGCAACTCGTCGTGTTCCTTCAGCTCGCCGCTGACCAGGTTGAAGAATTCCTGCTGGTGGCGAATTCGGGTCGGCTCCCTTGAGGGATCCCATCCCTCGTAATAAAGACCACGGATCAGCATCGGCAGCTGCGCTCCGAGCTGCGCCGCATGTTCGCGCGGCAACCGATCGCGCAATGTATGCGGGGTCGCCCGCAACGCCGCAAATGCCGACTGCTGATTGGGAAAACCCAACCCGTCCGTTATGTCCTTGAGCCATTCGTGGGTTTTCTGGATCGTGCTGTCGAGCACGGGAACCTTGCTCATCATCGTCCTCCCCGCAATTGCCGATTCATCTCAGCAGGCTCCAGGACGGGGCGTCGTTGATCCACATCAATGGGGGCGGTCTGTTTTGACTGGCATAGAAGGGGCATGAGCGGCGCGGGGCTACGAGACCGTGCGATCATCGACGGCGCTCACGGTGAAGGCGGTGGCCAGATCCTGCGCACCGCGGTGAGCTTGTCCGCGATTACCGGCCGCCCGCTTCGCGTCGAGCGCATCCGTGCGCTCCGCCGCAACCCAGGCCTTGCCGCCCAGCATTTGACGGCGGTGCGAGCCGCTGCCGCGCTCTGCGCGGCGCAGCTCAGCGGCGACACGCTTGGCTCGACCTGTCTGGATTTTGCCCCGCAAGCACCGGTCGCGTCCGGAAATTACGTCTTTGATGTGAGTCTTGCCCGCGAGGGAGGCAGTGCGGGTGCCGTCATGATGGTGCTGCAGACCGTGTTGCTGCCGCTCGCATTCGCCGAGGGTGACAGCGAGGTCGCGCTTCATGGCGGCACGCACATGGCGTGGAGCCCGCCCTTCGATTACGTGCGCGATGTATGGCTGCCGGTGCTTTCACGGCTCGGCGTCGAGGCCTCCGTCGAGCTCGCCAACTGGGGCTGGTATCCGGTTGGGAAAGGTGAGGTGCGGGCGGGGATCCGAGGTTTGGGAGGCCACCCGGCAATGCTGAGGCGCCTTGAGCTCTAGCAGCGCGGCACATTGCTGCGAATTTTCGGGCGTGCGGTCGCGGCCAATTTGCCCGCGCATATCCCGCAGCGCATGGCGGATCGTGCCCGATCCTTTCTCGCGGTGCTCGGCGCGGGTCTGTTGATCGAACCGTTGCGCGTCCGTGCCGCTTGCCCCGGCGCCGGCATCTTTCTCACCGCAGAATACGCCGATCTGAACTGCGGCTTCAGCGCCATCGGCGCAGTCGGCAAACCCTCCGAGCAAGTCGCCGAGGAAGCAGCGGGCGCGCTCCTCGATCATCACGCCTCAGGGGCGGCTCTCGATCGCCATCTGGGCGATCAGATCCTGCTGCCGCTGTGCTTTTCACGCGGTCCGTCACGTTTCTCGGTCCAAGAGATTACCCGCCATCTGGAGACCAATGCCTGGGTCATCGAGCTTTTCGGCGTAGCCCGCGTCGTCAGCGAGCGCGGACCTTCCGGAACTGGACTGGTAAGCCTCACGCCGACTCGATAGTCGGCTGATGACGATGCTTGTGGCGCAGTCGGATCAGCCCAGCCTCGATCCTGACGAAGGTGAGCGACTTTCGTTCATACTGTGCGAGATCCACGCCGAGGTTTGCAGCCACTGCCGCAACCACCGGCAACGGCTCGGGGTCCGCCTTCGGCCAGAACGGCCTCAGCTCACGCAAAAAGATGTTGGCGGTGACCGGGCCGACCCCGAAAAACGCGAGCAGACGCAGTTCGAGATCGTGCGCGTCGCGCGACGCCTCGTGCACCTGCCAGACACTGCCGTCATACTCGTCGACAAGCGTTTGGCAGACTCGCAGTATCTGGTCTGATTTGCTGAAGTCATAACGTACATAGCCGCCTTCGCGCATGACCGGGTTGACGAGGAAGTCCCAGCCCGCATGGAGAATGTCGCGCGGCGTCGTCAATCGATGGCGACAGAAGGCCTGATAGGTGTGGCGAGCGATCGTTTCGCTGATATGGCCGCCAAACAGCAGACTGGCGAGAAACCAGTGGAAATATTGGTGCTCGTCATCGGTCGCAAGGTCGATGCCCAGCTCTTCAGAATAGAGCCGGCTCTGTTTCAGTTGGGCAAGATCGGTCATCGCCGATTTTTCCCGGTGTTCAGCTCAGAGCAGAGCATAATCCGCCTCGTGCTCGTAAATCGTGCCATCCGCGTTCGGATGGCTCTCAATGAGGCTGAAGCATTTGACCTCAAAGGGGCCGGCACGGAAATCGGCGTTTTCGGCCAGAAACGCTCTGAGGCTGCGGGGTCGCTTCAGATGCGCCAGTTTGACATGCGGGACATAGGGCCTGGTCTCGGCCGCCAGTCCGACTTGCTGGAGCCGGTCTTCTATCCTGTCTTGCAAGCATGTCAGCGCCGGGTTCTTCTCGACGCCGACCCACAGCGTATGTCCGCCAAAAAATGGCCGACGCCCGCGAGCGACAGCAGAAAAGCAGATGCCTCGATCTGCAGCAAGGCGGCAGTGATATCGGATTGCCGTCGGATCGTCGACTGTACCGATAAAGCGAAGCGTAAAAATGGAATTTGCCAGGTTGGACCCACTTCGAAGAGGCGCGGCACGGCCGGCTCACCGGCGACGGAATTGGCGGCTTTCTCGCTGGCGGCTGTGCCGGAAGGCCCGCCACCTTTTGCCGGAACGTGATGCGCCCTTTCGAGAGGTCGTAGGGCGTCATCTCGACGGTGACGCGGTCGCCGGCACTCGGATATGGGCCTTTTTCATTCGGCCCGAGGTATAGGCCAGGATCTTGTGGCCGTTGTCGAGCCTGACGCGAAACCGGCCGTCAGGAAGCACGTCGAGGACGCTGCCCTCAAACTGGATCAGTTCTTCCTTATCCATCCGCCTCCACCTCCGGAGTGCCTGCCCGGCGGTCCATTTATCGGCCCTCGCCGGCTCAGCGAGCTTTGATCCAGGTCAATCCTTGGGTTGATCCCTCTGCCGTCCAGCTTACGCATGGTAAGCGCGGGCTTTCGGTTTCTGCGCGGTCCCCGAAGCAAAAGCGGCAGAGACGGGATCATTACGCTTCGGTGCTGTGCTATTGACGATGACTTTTCGTAATAACTCAGCGCGATTGGTCAAATCAGCAAGCGTTTGCTCTGTCACCTCGCCTTTTTTGAAAGCAAGAGTGGCGTAGAATGCACCGTGGCCAAAATCGATTTGATAGGTTTCGCCGATCCGTCGGGTGGCCCGCACGGTAAATTTTTCGTCCTCAATAGCAGACAGGATACGGGGATCGACGAATGACACATCAACAGGTTTTGCATTGGACATTGATTTAAGCTCAACCTGGAGAGGCTGCTCCTGGATATCGAACTCGAGGGAAAACGAAGGAGTTGGTGAGCTTGCACAGACGCCGTTGGGCTGGTCGTGTTGGTTTTAGTCGGCAATTTTTACCGCCACCGCCTCTAGCAGGCTGCGGAAAAAGTCGCGATTTCGAAAAATGGCCATGGAACGGGCTCGATACCGAAATGAGGGTCACATTAGATCAATGGCTTACGGACGTGCTCCGGGCGATGAATGGCAGCGAAACGACGATCAATCGACTTTTTCCGCATCCTGCTAGAGTTGTTGATTTAGGATTCGGACGATCTCGCATCGCTGGCCAACCAGCCTTGACGCCACTGTGCGGGCGCGTCGGCTGGCTGGCTGCCTACCCCTCAGTTTTTCGACCATTGGTGATCGATCAGACAGCGTAGCCGTAGCTTGATCCTACGCCGCGCTGTTCCGAGGCATGTGTTGTAAAAATATCACACGCATCGGTCCGCTTTACCAGGTGCGCGTCGCTGTTCCACCGCCAGCTATTGCGGGCCACCGTGATCTCGCGGACATCGATCCCGAGTGCCGCGTATAATTCACAATCGGAGACGGAATGCAGGATTTGGCGATTGATCCTGCGCCGACACCACAGGTTGCCTTGGCGTCAGTTCTGATCTGGCTACTGAGCAAACATTTGTGCTCCCATGGATTGACAACACCATCGTTGAGAAAGAACGGTGCCGCGCGGAAGCCGAGTGAGTTCTCGATATTCGCGGCTATGCACAGTAAGGCTGCAATTGTTCATCGCCTAAAAACTTTGTTTGCTCAGACTTTTTGTTCTCTTCTTTCCACATCGATTCTTTTGCTTTTTTCTCGGAAGAGTACTTTCAATTGACTTCTCTTTTTGTTCTTCTAAGATGATCGCACATTCGGAAACGCGCCGCAGGCGGCCGATACAGCGCGAAGCGCGTTTATTCTTTCTTTTGAGGCTCGTCTCAAAAGAATAATTGCTACGCAGTATCCTTCTTTTTTCTTCTTCTTCTTTGTGTGTAGCTGGTGCATAGGCTCTGCACAGGGGGGTGTGCATCTGATACACAGGCGTATGCACCAGATACACAGCGACGAGAGGGGGGTATGCACGGCTTTTGCGAGCTTGACCGGCCGCGCGTTGAGTATAGATACCATGAGGCTAGACAATTTTTGGATGAATGAATGTTTGATCTCGATGATTTTGACGACACGACACTGGTTGAGGATTCGGTGATCGAAAATCCCGATCTTTCACCCGCAGCTCGCTTTATGTATGTGCTGTTGGCGCAGTGTTGCCAGACGCATGGTGCCGTATGCTGGCCGACGAATTCCTGGCTCGGCGAGCAGTTGCGGGTCCCGTGCGGCGACCGTCACCAAATTGGCCGGCGAGCTGGAGGGCGCCGGGCTCGTCAGACTCGGTCGGCCGCAGCAGCATGGCACTTCCCTTGGTTATACGCTCCTGGCGCGGCGCGAGCGCATGGCCGCGCGCAATACGGCACTCAGCGAGAAGATGTGCTGGCTGTCGGCGCGCGATCTCGATCCGACCAATACGTTGCACTAACGGCGGCGCTTCCGATCTTCCTTCTTGATCGCGCGATGCCGGTAGACGATCTTATACCGCGTCGCACCGCTGCTGGCCGTTCCAACGGCCTTTATCAATCCCAACTTCTCCAGTCTGTGGAAGGCGTCGCGGGCGGTTCGCCATTGGCAGTTCATCATGTCGGCGGCGCCGGCAATGCTGAGCGCGCTGACCGTCTTGGGCATATGGGCGTTGTGCACCAAGCAGACATAGGCTGCAATCTCGTAAGCGCCGCACTCAGGATGCTCGATCGCGCAGTTCTCTACGATCGTGAATTGATTGTTGTCGTCGATCGCGGGGGGCGGCTCTTGCACCGGCTCCTCTGGCGGTACTGGCACGGGCTCGCCGGCAAGTCGCGCATCGAGCTGTAGCGCTCGCTCCTCCTCATCCTCGATCGTCGCCGCGATTGCCTCAGCACCGCCAAACTCAACGATCAGCTCGCGAATCCTTTCGCCGGCGACAAGTCGGCACGCGTTGGCCGCTTCGTGGTTATCGACCACCGTAAAGCACCGAATGAGCAAATCGCGGTATGCTTGCGTCTCAGCGGGATCGAAATCGAACGGATCGTCTTGACCTTCGGCCGTGGCTGAACTAGATAATGTAGGAGTGATATTCATTTGGGAGAACCTCGCGTTTAGAGTATAGTGGCATTGGTGGTATCATAGTATTGGATATGGGAGAAACTAACCTCCCGGTCAAGCAAACGCCTGACCGGGGGTTTTTTATTCAGATTCACTAGAAGAATTCTTTTTGGCGGGCACCAATGCCTCGATCTCGGTCAGGAGATAGAGCTTGCGTGGCACCGAGATGTCGGGCTCCCAATAGCGCAGGACCGCGAGATCCTCATCGGTGAGCTGGTATTGCTGCATCGCGGTGCTTTTGGTCACATGGCGGTATAGTGCGCGCTCGCATTTGAGGCAGACCACCAAGTCGTGATAGAGGGAGTGCCGGTGCAGAGTCTCCCGGCCGCAATGCAGGCACGACGGGATCGGGTGCAGCGGCGCCGGTTGTTGCCGGCGCCTGGGTGCACTCGGTTGTTTCGCCCATTTGCGGGTGTATGAGTAGCCGACCATTAGTGCATCCGCTCCTTGGGGATGACAACCGCGCCGCGCTGTTTGGCGCCGTTCCTTGCGGGTACGCGGCACCTCGGGGACGTAGCGCATCTTGCCTTGCCCGATACTGATCTTGCCCGGTAAGAGGCGGCCAAGGTGATCGGGGAGGCCGTAGTTGCGAGAGGAACCCACCGCCATTAGTTCACCACCAGCGCTTTCAACGTCGCAATGTCGGCGTCCGATGCGTGCGGCAGCTCCCCGCGCTCGTGCAGACGAAGAAGCAGATGGCGGGTCATCTGTTGCGAGCTGCGGCAAAGCCTCCATCACCGCGTTGGCGTTTGCTTTGCAAGTTAGGGCAATCTCTGCCCATTCGATAGCGGCGACGCGCAGCGCTTCTTCATCATCGCCAAGCGCCTCGATCTCGGCGCGGATGCGGGCAATAGGGGTCGGCGCGGCGCCGTTTGCGGCGCCGTTCGTCTTGCGAGACATCGTAAGTCCCCTTGCAGTCGAGGATAGCGGCCGGGCACTGGCCGCAGTCGTCACATGGGAGGGCGCTGGCTGTTGGTCAAGCTTTCGTCACGCGCCCGTTACGGTCGGTTACGAGCGCTCTTGAACGACCACGCGCCGCGGATCATATCACTAGGGCGACAGCGGGTCGACCAGCCGGCTGTCGTTTTTTTGTCCCAATAGACAGGTGGTTATCTTGAATAGAAAGCAACGACGGGCGGCGCGTATCAAACACCGCCCAGCCAAGCTCTCGCCCGTAGAGATGGCGGAGAAAATGCGCAATGCGCGCCCGACTGAGCACTACCGCTTTGAATTATTCCGTGACGCCGAAGGCAAGGTCGATGGCCGGGTGGTGCCGTGCCAGATCGATTGGAGCTGGCTCGATAACGTTGACCACGAGGGTTACGATCCGCGCGCTGCCAACGGCCCGACCTATTGGCGGATCGACGACACACTGCACCGTTATTACAGTGTGTTCCCCCGGCCCGACACTCGCCAGCTCGTGCTGCTCATCAACGACATGCAGGCGAACCGGGAGCTGTCGGACGAGTTTATGCCCGACAACCCGCAGATAAAGGACACGGCCGAGCGCCGCTATCATCCGTGGCTGTCGCTGTCCTTTCAGGTTTCGCCCGCCATCGCGGCCGACATTACGACAAAAGAGGACGAGGAGGAGTTGTTGGCGCGGATGAAGTTGCTGCTCCCCAGGAGCTATGACTTCGCTGTGGCGCACGATCTGCCGCTCGACAAGCCCATCGGCTTGGTCGTCAAGGACGATAGCAACGGCCGCGATTACCTCATCCATGTGCTGCCGGATGAGCAGCTCGTAGACATCGACTACGCGCCGGCTGGCCTTCACGACGAGATGCGGGCGAGCCCGAATTTTCACCAAGTTCACTAAAGAAGGAGGGATAGGATGATTAGAGCACCGCGGACTTTGTTTGATATCGAGGACGGGCATATGCTGCGGCGCTGCCAGACACCTAACGGTAATGTGGGAGTGTTGGACGGATAGCGAGCCCGGCAAGGCGCCGCCGCTGCTACCACGCGCTCAGATGTCAGGCGTCAGCAGTGGCGATCCTGCGGTCGATCCGATGGCGTGTCCATGTGGCGCCGAGCGGCACCCTATCCAAGCACACCATCAGCCGCGAATACACCCGCGTCAAACTGGCGGGGTTGCCGACATGACGGACGATCTACCAAACACTTACCGGATCCGGGAGGCATGGCTGGAAGCGCTTGCGGACTCGCCGGGAGTGCTTTGGGTCTGGGGGGAAATGCTCACTCGAATATGTGATTCCCCAGAGGTCGGTGGTTAAGGCGTCGGGCATGGCGGTGGTCGTCTTGGCGTCGCCGAGGACCTTATGCCAACCGGCGAATGCAAGGTTTGCTCGACGGGGTACGAAGCTTTTACTGCTGCCACGCCGCACACCATGCTGTTGCGGATTGCCAGCCAGTAGAGAACAGTCATTGGCATTCCCGGGAAGACCCCTGTCCGCGTCGATGCCGAGGCGATTGTCCGGTGGCAGCAAGTTGAAGAATGCACCTTCGCCAGCCGAGGGTTCGAGCCATCGGTCGATTACGATATGGGCGGTCCTCAGCTTCGTAACCCCGAAAAGATGCCTCGCTCTTCCGGCTTTGTCATGAAGGCATCGACCGATGTGGCGGCTCGCACCGGCGGTGCCTTATGGAGCGCTTCCCGCTCTTGCAACAGTCGAGGCGCGTGCTCGTGCAACCAAACCTGATTGGCCTCCGGACCGACGACGCGAAATCCGAACTTCCCTGTGATCGAGTCGAACCTCACGAACGCTTGATTGTCGCCATCATTCCGGCGAAGCTCGTCCGGGGTATCGATTTCCCCGCCGATCAAGCCGAGCTTGTTCAGCGTATCGACCGCCGCGTTGCAGTCCGTTTTCGATACTGCTGAGCGATCGCGGGCGCGGTAGGCCTTGTA
>Ga0306925_10007273_pt1 | contig 10388 bp, 12 predicted proteins | sample flu12Cox44000176_FD_203755 | JGI IMG/M metagenome (GOLD analysis project Ga0306925, IMG submission 203755) | Lab enrichment of tropical soil microbial communities from Luquillo Experimental Forest, Puerto Rico - flux8day.12C.oxic.44.000.176 (v2)... | ecosystem: Environmental > Terrestrial >... | reverse complement strand
GGCTGCGGATCCGCCAGGTGGCCAGGGCGCTGCTGGTGTATCCGCGGTATCTGCCGTACCAGGTGGCGGCGGCGATCGCCGCGGACGTTTAGCTGGCTATTTACGGGGCGGACCGATACCAGGCGGGGAAGTCCGTGAGCGAGCCGAGGACCACCTCGGCGCCGGCCCGGGTCAGGTCATCGGCGGAGAACGAGCCGGTCGCGACGCCGACCGCCCGAACGCCGGCCTGCACCGCAGCGGCCATGTCCGGGGGGCTGTCACCGACGTAGGCGGCCGCGCTGATCCGGTTCAGCACGGCCGCTTTCTCCGGCCCGTGCACGAACGTGAACACCTCGTCGGCTTCCAGGCCGACGGCCCGCAGGCTCGGCTCGACGGAAACCGCGTGCTTGGCCGTGATGATCACCACGCGCTCCCCCGCGGCCCGGACCGCCGCCAGCGCCTCGTGCGCGCCGGGCAGCGCGGTGGTCATCTGTGCGGCTAGCCGCACGTAGTGCCGCCGGTAGATCGCGGCCGCCGCGGCGCGCTGATCTGGCGGATACCAGAACGCCAGTTCGTCTTCCAGCTTGATCCCGAGCCGTCGGTCCACGGCCTCCAGGTCGATGGTGGTAGCGGTGTCCCGGCCGAGCCCGGCGAAGGAGGCCAGGATGGCCAACCGCGAGTCGATCAGCGTCATGTCCAGGTCAAAGCCGACCGGACCCATTCCGCCCCCGTTCTGCTACCGCGGCTAGTCGATCGCGGCCCTCGGCACAGGCCCGCCATTCCTGGACTTTACCGCATCGGTTTAATCATGGTTATTTCGTGATTCGTCGATTTTAGTTAAATCGAGCCATTTCGGCTGCGTTTGCGGTCCTGCGAGATCCGGTACCCTTGCCTCGGCTGCTACCGCCGTAGCCGGGGCTTGCTTAGGACAATATGGGCCGAACGGAGCGTGGCCTGTCGGGCCGCGCCGAGGTTCGTGCCTAGGATGGCGGGCATGGCCGATCGCATCGAGGAGCACTTCCGGTTGTTCAACGAAGCCGTCCGCAGCCACGACTGGGCCGCATTCCTGGCGACCTTCACACCGGACGCGGTGATGAGGTTCGACGGGGTCCCGGTCGGGCCGTACGTGGGCCGGGACCAGATCGCCCGCGCTTACGCCGAGCAGCCGCCGTCGGACACGATGACCTGCGTATCCGATGCGCGGGATGGTGATCACGACGTCGTCCGCTTCGCCTGGGACGCCGGCGGGGGCGGCACGTTGCGGGTGTCCTGGCGCGACGCGGCCGTGGCCGGTCTGACCATCGCGTTCGACGCATGACCACGCGCTAGGGAGAAGCCGCTATGACCTGGGAGGACCTGCTCACCTACTGCCTGGCCAAGCCGGGTGCCTGGCTGGACGAGCCCTGGGAGGGCGACGTGGCGGTCAAGGTGGGCGGCAAGATCTTCGCGTTCCTCGGCTCCGGGACGACCTCGGTGGGGGTCAAGTGCGGCGCCTCTCGCGAGGCGGCGGACGAATGGCTGCTGCGGTACCCGGACGACGCTTCGGTGATGGCCTACATCGGCCGCTCCGGATGGAACACGTTGCGGATCGACGGCGCCATACCGGACGATGAGCTCGTCGAGGCCATCGACAGCTCTTATGCGGCCGTCGTCAGCAAGCTGCCCAAGAAAGACCGCCCGGCGCAGGCGTGAGCTATTGCGCAGGCTAAATGAATGGCGCCGTCCGGGCTTCCCGGCCATTTAATTAATATATAATAGCTGTCGTGACGGGCAGTGCCGATGCGGCCGCCGGGGACGAATATCTGCCGACCATCCCGGTATCGGCCGGGGCGCTCATCTTCGACCGGGCGGGTCGGCTGCTGATCCTTAAGCCGACTTACAAGACCGGCTGGACGATCCCGGGCGGCGTCATGGAAGCGGACGGGGAGACGCCCTGGGAGGCGTGCCGCCGCGAGGTGCGCGAAGAGTGCGGCATCGAGGTACACGGCGGCCGGCTGGCCTGCATGGATTTCCGCCGGCCGAAACCCGGCCGTCCGGGCGGCGTCCGGTACCTGTTCGACTGCGGCCCGGTCGGCGACGATGCCCTAGCCGGGATCGTGGTGCAGCCCGAGGAGGTTTCCGAGTACCGGCTCGCCGCCGTCCCCGACGCCCTCGGCCTGCTCCGGGGCCCGATCAGGCGGCGGGTGCGCGCGGCCACCGGCAGCAAGCGGCTGGTCTACCTCGAGGACGGCCGCCGCATCCCGGGCGTCGGATAGCCGGAGTGAGGCTTGATCTGCCATCGCGGCGGTTAGCGGACCACCAGACAGAACGGGTGCCCAGCCGGGTCGCGGTAGACCCGCCACGGCACGGGCTCGCCGGCTGGCCCGGGGCGAGGTGAGACATGCTCGTCGACCAGCACAGCACCCGCGGACAGTACCCGGTCGTGGGCCGCGGCCAGGTCATCGACCAGGATGTCGAAGTGAACCCGACGGGCGTGCTCCACGCGGGGCGCGCTGGTGGCCTGGAAGGAGAGCCGCTGGCCGTGCGGCGGCGGCTCGAGCGTGACCCAGCCCGGATACCACTGCACCGGCGTGCCGCCCAGCAGGCCGGCCCAGAATCGCGCCAGCACCCAGGGCTCGGCGCAGTCGAGCACCACTTCCCTGATCCAGCCAATGACCGCCGCATCGCTCACCTGATCATCATGGCCCGGCGGACGAACGGCCGCGGCGGCAACGGTAGCCGCCACGGCCGTTTCGCCGGGGGTCAGCCGGCCGCGGTGTAGGTCAGGTGCACGACGCCGGTGCTGAACGCCTCTGAACCGGTCAGCGCGAGCGGCACCTGACCGTCCGGCTCGCTGAACAGGCGCTTGCCGCTGCCCAGCACGACCGGGAAGACGAGCAGGTCGAGCCGGTCGAGCAGGCCGTGCCGCAGCAGCCAGCCGACCAGGACGGAGCTGCCGCTCATGCCGATGTTCTTACCTGGCTGCTGCTTCAGGTCGCTGATCTGGCCGGCCACGTCGCCGCTGATCAACGTCGAGTTCTGCCAGTCAGCCGAGGCCAGCGTGCTGGACACCACGTACTTCGGCGTGTGGTTCATCTGATCGGCCATGCCGCCAGACTGGCCGCCGAAGGCAGCGGCAAACCCCTCGTAGGTCACTCGGCCGAGCAGCAGGGCGTCGTTCTGGGCCATCAACGCGCCGACCGCCTGGCCCACCTGGTCGTTGAAGTACGGCCCGGTCCACTTCTCCGGCGCCTCCACCACGCCATCCAGGGAGACGAACAGGCCCGCAGCTATCTGTCGCATCGTCGCGTTTCCTTCCTAGTCCGGGGCGGTGAAGAACTCGGTCAGCACGGGGGCGATGACCTGGGCCTTGACCATGTGGTTCTGGCCGGGGAGCGTGCGGTACGCCGTGTCGGGCAGGGCCTCGGCGAGCGCGCGGGTCCCGTTGGCCATCCAGGCCGGGCTCTTGCCGCCCGCCGCGACCAGCGTCGGGACCTTGACCGCGGCCCATTCCGCGGACGTGAGCGGTCTCCCCCGCTGGTGCTCGTGCATGATCGTGATGTCGTACGGGAGGGTGGGAGCCGCCGCCTTGAGCTTGCCCCAGACCGGCGTGAGCGGCATCACCGCGGTGAAGATGGCCGGGGTGCCCACGAAGCGCATGAACATCTTCACCGCGTCCCCCTGGCGCCCATCCGCGACCAGGTTCTCGAGCCGCGGCAGCCAGTCGTCCGGCATCGGCGTCCGGGTGTCATCGACGATGAACGGCGGCTCGTACACGGCCAGCTTGGCGATCGAGCGGATGTGCTTGGCCGCCTCCAGGGCCAGGGCGGCACCGGACGATATGCCGTGCAGGTACACGCTCTCCCCGGCCAGTGCGGCCAGCGCCTCGATGTCCTCGACCTCGCGGTCCGGCGTGTAGGGCTTGGTGTCACCGCTGGCGCCACGGCCGCGGCGGTCGTAGGTGTAGACGGTGAAGTGCGGCGTCAGTTGCTCGGCGAGCTTGGGCATCGGCCCGAACGACCGGCTGCACAGCGCGCCGTCGACCAGGATCAGCGGCGGGCCCTGGCCCGCCCGGGTGTAGCCGATGGCGGTGCCGTCGGCGGAGCGAACGGTGTTCATGGTGGGGTCCTCCCGTTTTGGTGGTTGCTGCTCGGACGGTCAGGCGAGCGTCCGGCTGAGCCAGGCTTCCCAGGCCTGGCGGGCTTGGTCGGGCTCGGCGTCCGCGCCGAACAGGTGGTGGGCCGCGATCACCGGCTTGCCGAATCCGCGCATGACCCGGTACAGCGCATCTGGGGTTCGCAGGCCGATCGCGTGGGCGTTGGCGACGTAGACGACGCCGTCCCCGGGCCCGATCTCGCCGGTGAAGCGTACCGGGTCGCCGGGACCGGGCGGCTCGGCCAGGCCGAGCCCGCGGCAGAGCAGCGAGCGGTCCCGGGACCAGCTCGTGCCGGGCGGGCCGAACGCGGTGACCGGCACGGCGAACCGGCCGGCGAAGTGGGTGAGGTACTCGACCAGGGTGCGGAAGTACAGCTCGCCGCCCAGCGTCATCGCCTCGAACTCGTCCGCCCAGTCATCGCCGGGCAGGAAACCGCTGGTGACGGTGCGCAGCACGGTGCTGCCGCCCGCGCGCCCCTCGATCAGGAACTCATAGGCGATGAACCGGCCGTCCGGGGCCCGGCCGCTGCGGTAGGCGAACCGGTGAGCCGGATCCCGTTCGCTGATCTCCAGCTCGGGCCGGTACTCGCCGAACACGGTGCGGACGGCGCCTGCCGTCACCTCGTTGCGGCCCATGAACCAGGAGTCGAGGCCCGGCCCGGTCGCGATGGCGGCCCAGACGTCATCCGGGCTGGCCGGGACCTCGGCCTCGTGACGTTGTGCGAACTGGTGACCCATCAGGATTCCGCTTCCCGGGCTTCGGCGTCCGGTCCGGCCGTGACGCTCGGATGGATGGCGACGACGAGGTGATGCTCGCGGCCGCCTTCGGCCTGCTCGTCGTGGTACTTCGCCACGAGGGACGTCACCGCCTGCATCAGCTCGGCGGTGAAGGCGGCCCGGTCGGCGGCGGACGCGAACCGCACCGTCCCGTCCATGGCGAACGTCGCGAGCTTCTTCTGCGCCCGGGTGGCCCCGGTGATCAGGTCGCCGACGTCGCGGACGAGCTGCGCGGCCAGGGCGAGCAGCCAGCGGGCGGACAGGCGGTCCGGCGCGCGGGCCGGGTCGGGCGCGACGGCCGCCAGCGCGGCCGGCGAGATCACGTACGACGCCGCGGCGGCCTGCAACAGCCGCTCCGTCACGTTGCCCTTGCGCCGCTCCTCGACCAGCTTCACGAGCCCGTGGTGCTCCAGCGTCCGCAGGTGATAGTTGACCTTCTGCCGGGGAAGACCGACCGCGGCGGCCAGCATGGCCGCCGACCGCGGCTCGGTCAGCTGAGCCAGCAGCCGCGCCCGCCCCGGCTCCAGGGCGGCCTCGGCTGCCGCCGGGTCGTCGATCACTGCCACATCGATCATGACTCCAGTCTCCCATCCGACAAGTTTTCTTGTCAAGAAAATTTTTCTTGTCGGACGTGCTGAGCTATCGGGCCGCGGTCAAACCGCGTCGTTGTGGCAGTACCTACTTCCGGCATGTCGTCTGGTGCGCGTCGTTGTGGCAACGACGTCGTTGGAACATGCCCGCTGGCGGCGGCCGAAGGCGGCACCCGGGTAGTCGAGCGCGCCCGAGGTGACCGCTGAGCGTGAGAGGCCCACAGTCACGGTGACAGTCGTGTTAGAAGTTGCCAGAGGGGCAGCGTTCCCGGCGGGGAGCGGGGCTAGCGGGCGCGGAGGGCGGGGGGCAGGGCGCGGGGCTAACGGGCGGGGCGCGGGGCCGCGAGGCTAGCGGGCGGGGAGGGCGGCGCGGCGGGCTAGTTCGGACTGGCCGGCGGCGCGCATGGCTTCCAGGGGGGCGGGCTCGAGGCCGGTCATCAGCTCGACCTGGCGGGCGGCCTGGTGGAGGAGCAGGTCGAAGCCGCTGACCACGACGAGGCCGGACTGCGCGGCGGCGATCGCCAGCGGGGTGGGCCAGGGGTGGTACACCACGTCGAGCACGGCGCTGGGGCGGGCGCGGGGATCAATGGCCCGTTCGGCATAAAAATCGGCGGCGCCGGCCGGGACGGTGGAGATCAGCAGGTCACCGTCGCGGACCTGAGAGCCGAACGGGCGGAGCTCGACCGCCAGGCCCAGGCGGCGCGCGGCAGCGAGCAGGTCGCCGGCCCGGGCCTGATCGCGGACCTGGACCGTCACGGCGGCCAGGCCGGTCGCGCGCGCGGCGGCCAGGGCGGCGCAGGCGGTCGCGCCCGCGCCCAGGATGGTGGCGCCGGCCGGGGACCTCACCCCCGCCTCGGCCAGGGCCGCCACCAGGCCGGGGACGTCGGTGTTGTACCCGTGCCGCTCGCCGTCGGCGAAGACGACCGTGTTGGCCCCGCCGACCTCGACCGCGACCGGCTCGGTGCGGTCGAGCAGCGGCAGCACCGAGCGCTTGAGCGGCATGGTCAGCGACAGGCCTGCCCACCGGCCGCCCGGGCCGGTACTGTCGCACGAGGCGAGCAGGCTGGGCAGCCCGGCCTCGTCGCACTCGATGGCCGTGTAGGTCCAGCGGTCCAGGCCGAGCGCCGCGTAGGCGGCCGTGTGCAAGACGGGCGACAGGGAGTGGGCGATCGGCGAGCCGAGCACCGCCGCCCGGCCGTCCTGAAGGCGGGCCGACACGGTCAGCCCTGGCCGTGGGCCAGGTTGTACTGGAGCTCGGCCCGGTACTGCTCGAACTGAGCCTGGCTCGCGGTGAACAGGGTCTCGCCGGTCTTGGGGTTCACCGTCACGAAGTAGATCCAGTTACCGGAGGCCGGATGCAGGACGGCCTGGATCGCGGCGGCGCCCGGGCTGTCGATGGGGCCGGGCGTGAGGCCCTTGTGCCGGTACGTGTTGTACGGCGAGGGGCTGGTGAGCTGCTGGTTGCTGGCGATGATGCCGTAGGTGTTCAGCCCGTAGAGCACGGTGCTGTCCAGCTGCAGCGGGATGCCCTGGGCCAGCCGGTTGTAGATCTTCGGGTAGTCGGAGACCCGGCCCCCCTCGGCTTCCACCAGGCTGGCCATGGTGATGACCTGGCCTTCGGTCAGGTGCACCTGCCTGGCCGCGGTCGGCAGGTTGACCTGCGTCGCTTCCTGCTCGAAGCGCTGGACCATGCCGGTCAGGACGCCGAGCGCGGTCTCGTGCGGGAGCACCTCGTAGGTCGCGGGGAACAGGTAGCCCTCCGCCTTGCCGCCGGCGTAGGCGGGCAGGTGCAGCTGAGCCGGGTTCCGGAGGATGGCCTGGTACGCGCTGGCCGGGATGCCGGACTTGGCGCCCAGGTAGGCCACGATCTGACTCAGCCGCCAGCCCTCCGGGATCGTGACCGGGACCTGCACCAGGTTCTTCGGGTTGAGCAGCAGCGCGTAGGCCAGCGACGCCTTCATGTGCAGGTGCATGCCGTAGAAGCCGGGCAGCAGGCCGTTCGGGTTCGAGCTGCGCTCGGCGGCCAGGACGAAGGCGCGGGGGCTGGCCACCACGCCGAGTTTGGCCAGCTGCGGCCCGAGGCTGGTCGGTGAGGAACCGGAAGGGACCTGGACTACTAGGTAGCCCGTACCCGGGCCGGAGTAGTCGGCCGGGTGGTACTTGCTCTGGTAGAGGTGGTAGACGTAGGCGCCGCCAATGGCGAGCGGGATCAAGATGACCAGCAGGGCGGCCAACGGCGCGATCCAGACGAGCCGGCGCCGCCGCGGGCCTCGTGGCCCCTTCGGTCCGCGGGACCGGGCGGACGGGCGGCGGGCGGCCCGGCGGGGATGATCGTCGTCCTCGTACTCGTCGTCGCCGTAGTCGCCGAAGCCGGGGACGAACCGGCCCCCGGTGTCGTAGCCTTCTTCGTCCTCAGGCTGGCTGTAGGGCTCCGGCTCGCGCATGTAGTACTCCTCACCGCCCGGGCCGCTGCTGTGACTGACGGGCCCGGGGTGCCACCCGGTGGTCTCGGGGCGCGAGCGCCGCTCGGTCCGGCGCCAGGGCGAATCCGCCGCGCCCTGCGGATCGGTGAGCCGCGGGTCACGGTCGCGGGGATCGTGGTGCAGCGGCTGCGGCGGCTGGAACCCCTTGGACCCCCTGGACCCCCTGGATCCCGTGGGCCCCGTGGGCCCCGTGGGCCCGGTGACCCCCATGGGCCCGCTGGGCCGCTGGAACAGCCGGGGGTCGCGCTGGTTCGGCGGCCAGGTGTTTCCGTTCCCGTTCACTCGCCGACCCCCCCGCGCAGCGTGACGAGCTCGCCGGGAGGGCGCCCGGTGGCGCGTTCGGTGTCCAGGGCGGCCTGCAGCAGCACGGTGGCGGCCGCCGCGTCGACGACGCCGCGGCGGGCGCGTTCGTCCTTGCCGCTGCGGCGCAGCGCGTCGTGCGCCTGCGTGGTGGTGAAGCGCTCGTCGACGAGCCGCACCGGGATGGGGGCGAGCAGCCCGGCCAGTTCCGCAGCGAAGCCCCGCGCGGCGGACGCGGCGATGCCTTCCTGGCCGGACAGCGAGGTGGGCAAGCCCACGATGACCTCGATCGCGTCAGCGCTGGCCACCAGGGCGGCCAGTTCGTCCAGCTCGCTTGGGCCGGACCGGACCACGGTCAGCGGGCTGGCCAGGATGCCGCCCGGATCGCTGCGGGCGACCCCGATCCGGACCGAGCCCATGTCCACGGCCAGGCGGACACCGTCTCTCACCGGCGCGGTCTCCGTCTCCGTCTTCGGGACAGGGGGCCTGGTCGCAGGAGTCTGTGCCCGGGCAGGGCATGACAAGGCCCCGCTGGGGCGCAGCAGCATGGCATTACGTTACCCAGCGGAGCCGGGTCTGTCCCGCAAAGCGGCACGAACGCCCTCAAACGCCTCATCGACCACACCTGAGTCCGGTGCTATCGGAGCGCCACCGCCCTGGGCGACGTCGGATCGCCCGCCGCCGCCGCCGCCGAGCGCGCGAGCGGCGATGCCGACCAGGTTACCGGCGGACAGCCCGGAGCCCTGGCCCGTCTCGTTGACCGCGATGACCACGACCGGCCGCTCCGCGGGCACGCCCACGATCATGACCACGGCGGGCCGGCCGCGCGGCACCCGGCCGCGCACGTCCAGCGCGAGCTTGCGGATGTCGTCCGCATCGGTGCCGTCGGGCACGCGGTGGGTGACCAGGGCCATCCCGTTGATGTCCTCGGCGTCGGCCGCGATCTGCCCGGCCGACTCGAGCAGCCGCGCGGCCCGCAGCCGCTGCAACTCACGTTCGGCGTCCCGGAGCCTGGTCAGCACGCTGGAGATGCGCTCCGGCAACTGCTCGCGGGGCGCCTTGAGCTGCTCGCTGAGCTCGTTGACCAGCACGTTCTCCCGAGCCAGGAAGCGGAACGCGTCCAGACCGACCAGGGCCTCGATCCTCCTCACTCCCGAGCCGATCGACGCCTCGCCGAGCACCTTGACCAGGCCGAGCTGGCCGGAGCGGACCACATGGGTGCCGCCGCACAGCTCCCGCGAGTAGTCGCCGACCTCGACCACCCGGACCCGGTCGCCGTACTTCTCCCCGAACAGGGCCAGTGCCCCCATCTCCCGGGCCTCTTCCTGGGAGGTGTAGTAGGCGTGCACGTCCAGGTCGTTGACCAGTATCGCGTTGACCTCGTCCTCGCTGTCCCGTAGCACGCTCAGCGGCACGGCGCCTGGGGCGGTGAAGTCGAACCTGAGCCGCCCGGGCGAGTTCTCCGAGCCCGCCTGGGCCGCTGACTCGCCGAGCGCGTTGCGCAGCGCACGGTGCACGAGATGGGTCGCGGTATGCGAGCGGGACAGCGCCCGGCGGCGCTCGATGTCGATCTCCGCGTGCGCGGGCGCGCCGGTGATGATCTCGCCGGACCGGACCCGGCCGCGGTGCACGATGAGCCCGGTCAGCGGGGTCTGCACGTCGGAGACGTCCACGATGGCGCCGTCGGTCGTGATGACCCCGGCATCGGCCAGCTGGCCGCCGCCCTCGGCGTAGAACGGGGTGCGGTCCAGGATCACGTCCAGTTCGGTGCCGGCGCCCGCAGTTGGTACCGGGATGCCATCCACCAGCAGGCCCAGGACGGTGGCCTCGCCGGAGATCTGGTCGTAGCCGGTGAAGGTGACCGAGCCGGACTGCTCGAGCATGTCCGCGAACACCGAGATGTCGACGTTCCCGGTCTTCTTCTCCGCCGCGTCCTTTTTCGCACGCTCCCGCTGCTCGGCCATCAGCCTGCGGAACCCGTCCTCGTCGACGGACAGGCCCTGCTCGGACGCCATCTCGAGGGTCAGGTCGATCGGGAAACCGTAGGTGTCGTGCAGCTGGAAGGCCTGTTCCCCGGAGATGCTGGTGCGGCTCTTGCGGCGGTTCTCCTCGACCGCGGCCTCGA
>Ga0306925_10007270_pt1 | contig 10389 bp, 7 predicted proteins | sample flu12Cox44000176_FD_203755 | JGI IMG/M metagenome (GOLD analysis project Ga0306925, IMG submission 203755) | Lab enrichment of tropical soil microbial communities from Luquillo Experimental Forest, Puerto Rico - flux8day.12C.oxic.44.000.176 (v2)... | ecosystem: Environmental > Terrestrial > Soil... | reverse complement strand
CTGGTCGCCGAGATCCCCGATGACCTGCCCCAGGCGCACGGGGACGCGATGGCCACCGACATCATGGTCGGCCAGTTGCTGGAGAACGCGTTCAAGTACTCGCCGAACGGCGGCACGATCACCGTGGAAGCCCACTCGGCCGGGGACTGGATCGAGGTCACCGTGGATGACGAGGGCATCGGCATCGCCCCGGGCGACCTCGAGCGGATCTTCGAGCGGTTCGTCCAGGGCGAGACCGGCGACCGGCGCAGGTTCGGCGGCATCGGCCTGGGCCTGTACATCGTCAGGCAGCTTGCCCGGGCGCAGGACGGCGAGGTGGCGGCGGCATCCCGGCCCGGCGGCGGGACCAGGATGAGCCTGCAACTGCGCCGCGCCGCCGCACCCGCTCCCGCCTGACGCGGCCCCGCGGTCAGCGGGTTACTTGGGCGCGCGGACGCGGGGCTCGCCGCCGGTCGCGGCAAGGTAGGCGTCGATAATCTCCGGCACGTTCTCCCCGGCCTGGACGATGCGGCCCTTCTCCAGCCAGATGACCTTGTTGCAGGTCTCCTCGATCTCGCCGAGGTTGTGCGCCACCAGGAACACCGTGCCGGCCTGTGCCCGCAACTCGTCGATGCGCCGGTGGCTCTTGATCCGGAACTCGGCGTCGCCGGTGGCCAGCGCCTCGTCCACGAGCAGGATGTCCTGGCTCTTGGCGGAGGCGATGGCGAACCGCAGCCTGGACCCCATGCCGGTGGAGTAGGTCTTCATCGCCAGGTTGATGAAGTCGCCGACGCCGGAGAAGTCCACGATCGACTGGTAGCGCTCCTTGACCGTCTGCGGGCTCATCCCCATCGCCAGGCAGCCGAGCATGACGTTTTTCTCGCCGGTGAGGTTCTCCAGCAGGGCGGCGTTCACCCCCAGCAGCGCCGCATGCCCCTGGGTGTAGACCATGCCCTGTTCGGCCGGCAGCAGCCCGGCGATCGCGCGCAGCAGGGTGGACTTGCCGGACCCGTTGCGCCCGATGACCCCGACCGCGTCGCCCTTGTAGGCCACGAACGACATGCCCCTGATCGCGTGCACCTCGCGGATCGACGGCCGCCGCTGCCGCTTCACCATGCGCAGCAGCGCGGTCGCCGCGGTCCCCTTGTCCGCGCCGGACCCGTACACCCGGTACACCACGTGCAGGTCATCGACGACGACCATCGGCTCAGCCACGGCCGTACCTCGTCTCCGCCCACCAGAAGAAGAAGAAGCCGACGACCGCCGCGACCACGGCCCAGCCCACCGCGTACCCCCACAGGGCCTGCTGGGTGACGATCGGCTTGCAGTAGGAGCTGTAGTAGATGACCTTGTTCGCGAACACGTCCGACGGGATGTGGAACTTCGCCGGGTTGCCGTACATCGCGCACTTCAGCGCGTTGAAGGGGTGGTAGCCCGGCATGCTGATCCGCTGGCTGGTCAGCAGGGAGTTCCTGATCAGCGTGATGTACACGGCGGCCGGGTTGATCTGCAGCAGGTAGGCCAGGTGCTTGTGGAAGTACAGCGACTGGCTGGGGACCAGCGCGAGCGAGGTCGTGATGCTGAAGATCACGCCGGAGGCGTACATCCAGGTGCGGATGACGAACGGCAGCAGCTGGCTGACGTCGTCGAAGCCGGAACCCCAGCGGGCCAGGATGAACGCGCACCCGACGTTGAACAGGGTCTGCAGCGCCAGGACCGGCAGGATCAGGAACCAGTACCAGGTAAACGGCTCGCCGTAGGCGAGGATGATCACGAACAGCACGCAGAACGACAGCAGCAACTGCTGCAGTTCGATGACCACGTAGCCAAGCGGCAGGCAGCCGCGCGGGAACGGCAGCGCCCTGATCAGTGGCAGGTTGTCCCGCATCACCACCGATGAGGTGATGCAGACGCGCTGGGTGAAGTTGAACACGAAGATGCCGGTGACCAGGAACGTGATGTAGTCCGGCACGCCCCGGCTGATGTGCAGCAGCACGCCGAAGATCAGGAAGTACACGGCCGCGTTCAGCAGCGGGGTGAGCACCTGCCAGAGCTGGCCGAGCCGCGCCTCGCTGTACATCGCGACGTTGCTCGCGGTGGCGAAGCCGGTGATGAACTGCCGCCGCTGCCACAGCATGCGCAGGTACTTCAGGGCGGGCGGCCGGGCGGAGGCCGGTTCGAGGCTGTGCCGTTCGGCGTAGTCGCTCAGCCGCTCACCGGCCGGGATCGCGTCGCCGGCCAGGAAGACCTCGGCCGGCTCGGCGGCGAGGGCGGTCGCGCCCGCGGATCCTGGGCCGGCCGCGCTGCCGTTGCCCGGCAGGCTGCCAGGGCCGCTCAGGCTGCCCGGCTTGGTCAGCTTGCCGGGCCCGCTGAGGCGTCCTCGGTTAGTCACAGGCGTCCTCGGTTAGTCACAGCGGTGAGCCTATGGTCTGTGAGTGGGTGTGCTGGCCGAATCCGTAGTTGTATGGCGCAACTCTCACGATTCGAAGGTACCACGGGCTGAGTTGTGGGGTACAACTGTTCCTATGGATCCCGTTTTGGGCGGCGCGGAGCTTGACCAGCTCCTCGGGGTGCTGCTGCGCATGCTGAGCCCGGGTGCCGTCCCGCCAGATCCCCGGCCTGCCGGGAACGACCACGCGGCCGGCGCCGTGCCGGTCGGCAATGGCCCGGCCGGCACCGCTCCGGCCAGCGCCGTACCGGCGGGGGAGCCCGCGGTGTCGGCCTCGGAGGCTCGCGCGCTGACCGAACTGCTCGCCGCGCACGGCATCGCCCAGGGCCAGCTAGCGGCCCTGCTCGGCCTGGAGAAGAGCACGGTGAGCAGGCTGGCCGCTGGCCTGGAGAGCAAGGGCTGGATCCGCCGTGGCCGGGACGAGCAGAACCACCGCTACGTCCGGCTCTACCTCACCCCGCAGGGCCGGGCGGTCGCCGACCGGCTGTGGCTGGCATGGCAGTCCCGGCAGGAGCGCATCCTCGCCGGGCTGACCGCGGAGGAACGGGCCGGCCTGGCCCTGGGCCTGCGCGGCGTGCTGCGCGGCCTCGCCGCCGAGGGCCTGCTTGCTACTCCGCTGCCCGCCAACGGCCAAGGCTGACCGGGGCCACAACCGCTGGCCGAGGCCAGGGCCACTGGCCGGGGCCACGGCCGCCGACCGGGGCCACGGCCGCTTGCCACAGCAGCCCGGGCCCCCGCAAGCCCGGGCCGCCGTTGGCCGCCGCGATGCCTTGTACCACTATCGTTCCGCTGCTAAGCCTGGCCGGCGCCGGGAGCACGCGCCATGGCCCTGAACCCACACCCGCGGTAGGCCTGGGCCTACCCGTTTTCGGGCTTATGCCCGCTTGTAGACGAGCACGTAGTCCTTGTCGTGGATCTTCTGGTTGTAGGCGAAGTGGAACCCGGTCTCTTTCAGGTACGAGATCAGGAACTTGCTGACGCTGCCGTTGCGCTTCCACACCACGGCCCAGCCGATGTTCATCGCGGCCGCGTCCCGCTTGGCGGCGGCGATTTCCTTCGGGCTGAGGAACTCAGAGACCTGGTTCATGCGGACCGCGGGACCGGGCAGCGACACCCCGTAGGGGTGATAGCACAGGTTCAGCGATCCCTTCTGCCCGGGTGCCCGGAACGGGCAGGTCTCCGCCACCTCGTGCTCCGCGTGGACCAGCGCGAAGTAGAACGGGTGGTTGTTGATCGCCTTGATGGCCGGCCCCGGCACCCGGGAGGTGTAGGCGATCGACCGCGGGTGGCCGTCCTCGGTGGCCATCACCAGCGCCTGGGGGAAGAACGGCACCCCGTCCACCGGGATGCCGCCGCGAAGCCCGAACGGCAGGTCGAGCACGATCGAGTTGGAGTGGTCGCGCAGGATGCCCCGGTCCACGCCCGGGAAGCTGACCGGGATGCTGCCGACCTTCGGCGTGGTGCCGCTGTAGCCGGATTCCAGGATGGCGGCGGCCGCTATCACGGCGAGCAGCGGCTTGGCGTGGTACCGGCACCATTCGACCGCCGCCCCGGCGAGCAGCGCGGCGGGCAGCAGACCGAGGATCGCCAGCCGGTCGGCCTCGCGGAAGCTGGACAGCCCCGGCAGCCGGACGAACCAGGTGTAGGGCATCAGGTTGGATACCCGCACCCCGTTCCACACCGAGGCCAGCGGCAGGTACTGGTGCTTGCCGATCCACAGCGAGGTACCGAGGGCCAGCGCCGCGCACCCGATCCACAGCGCGGCGAGCTGCCACGCGGACCGCCGCCGCCAGCTCGCGATCAGGCCGAGCACCGCGAGCACGGTCAGCGTGGTGCCGAACATCGGCATGCCCTCGTTGTCCCGGCCGTGCAGGAACGGGCCGGCCAGCGGGTCGAGCCCGAAGGTGGCCACCCGAGGCGTCGGGGTGAACATCCCCGGCAGTCCGATGCCGTACTGCTTGTACGACACCGCCAGCAGCTTCGGGTCGATCGACAGGCCGCCGTGCGAGCCCACGATCTCCTGGAGCATGGCGATGATCTGCGGGCTGGCGACTACCGTGCCGGTTATGCAGGCCAGCAGCACCGGCCACAGCCGCGGCCAGCCAGGGTGCCGCAGCAGCCAGGGCAGCAGCACCAGCGCGACCACGATGGCCGCGAGCACCGCGGACTCCTGGTCGGTGAGCACCGCGACGCCCATGACCAGCCCGAGGATGATCGCCTGCCGGCGGCCGGGCTTGCGGCGGAGCCGCACCGACGCCTCCAGGGCCATCGGCAGGAATATCGCCCCGAGCGCGATGTTCAGGTGGTACCAGTCCTGCTGGGTGAGCATGCAGGACAGGCCGAAGAACACCGCAGCCCCCACCGCGCCGGTGGCCGAGCGCAGCCACAGCCGGGCCGCCCGGTAGGTCGCATAACAGAGCAGCCCGGGCAGGATCACGGTCCACAGGTTGTAGGAGAACGCCGGGCCGAACGCCAGCGTGACCGGGGTGAACAGCACGCCCGGCAGCGGCATCATCGTGTGGAACCCGAGCTGGACCCCTGCCGGCGCCGCCATCAGCGGGGTGAACCACGGGTTACCCAGGTGGGTGACCTGGTGCGCGACCCACCAGAAGTCCCAGACGTAGCTGGCCGGGTCCCTGGCGGCCGGTATCCGCCCGGCCAGGTTGGCGGCCAGCGGGATGGTCGCCAGCGCCCCGGCGGCGATGAAGCACAGCAGGATGCCGATGTGCCGGGCCACGGGGCTGCGGAGCACCCTGCGCACCCCGGTGGAGCCGGTCACCGCTTCCCGTGGGTGCGGGACGGCCGCACGGAACCAGGACGGGCGGGCCCCGGCCGGGGCGCTGTCCGCCTGCCCAGCCGCGCTGTCCGCCTGCCCTTGGGCCTGTCCCGTCGCCTCGGCAGCCTGCTCACCGGAATCTAGTGTTCCCGCCGTCGCCGCCGTCGGGTGGCCAGACCGATCGGGGTCGGCCGGTCCCATCACTTCACCTCGTCCAGCATGTCAACCGGCCAGCGCCCGTCGTGCGGGCGCTGCGCTCATCGAGCCCTGGCATCCCGGCAATGCCCCCGGCCCGGGGGCGCCACGGCGAACCCATGCTAGCCGCATTGGCGCACCGGACCCGGCAATACGAGATCCTTCGTGACTCATTGCATCATGGAAACTCCGTTCCGTATCAATACTTCTATACGATTGCGCAGTGTGATGCTTGAGGGGCAGTTGTACGTTTCCGGGGCGAATGATCGGGGCATGTCCGGCTCGGCAGAACAGTCTGCGGGACGGGCAACGGGAGGTGAGTCCATCGAGCGTCGTCCTGCTCCCGTGGGCACCCTCAAGCGTCGCGACGGCCCGCCGGCAACTCTCCACTGACCTGCGGGAAGCCGGCCTGGTCGCCGCGGTGATCGGCGACGCGGCGCTGGTGCTGAGCGAACTTATGGGCAACGCCATCCGGCACGCCAGGCCGCTGCCGGGCACCCTGGTTCAGGTGTCGTGGGCGCTTCGCGACGAGTCACTCACCGTATCCGTGCGCGACGGCGGCAGCCGCACCCACCCGCACGCGGAGCACCCGTCACCGTGGTCCGTGGGCGGGCGCGGCCTGGCCATCGTGGAGTGCCTCGCCAGCACCTGGGGCGTCCAGGACTCCACCGGAGGGGTGACGGTCTGGGCCATCCTGCCGGCGCCGCCGTGCCGTGGGCCCGGCGCGGTCAACGGCCATGCCCCGTCCGCCAGCGAGGCGTAATCCGCTGTCAAACCGGGATACTCGCACTGATCCGTGACAACCGGCCAACTCACAGCGTGTCTTAAGCCACTCCTGAGCAGAGCCTATGGTCGCCGGATGCTGGGACCGGTAAGGTGCGGCACGTGGAGTTGAGAGTGTCGAGCCGTCCCCAGGGGGATCATGTTGTCCTCGCCCTCGCTGGCGAGATCGACCTGTACACGGCGCCGAAGTTGCAGAGCGAGCTCATGTCCGCCCTGGCAGGAGGTAAATCGGCGCACATCGTGGTGGATATGTCCGCGGTCGAGTTCTGCGACTCCACGGGCATGAACGTGCTGCTGGCCGGGCACCGGCTGGCCACCGAGCGGGGCGGGGACCTGACCCTCGCCGCGCCGCGCGCGTCCGTGCGCAAGATCCTGGAGGTGACCGGCCTGGAGTCGGTGTTCACCATCCACGACGACGTCCCCGCGGTCACCGGCCAATAGCGGCCGATCTTTGCCGGCCCGGGCGCCCGCGCGCCCGGCGCTCTAGTATCTGCGCATGCGATCGACCGGGGACGTCGCAGTCGTCATTCCGGCCAGGAACGAGTCCGACCGCATCGAGGCCACGGTGGCCGGCGCCGCCGGGCTGCCCGGGGTTGACCTCGTCATCGTGGTCGACGACGGCTCTGCCGACGACACCGCCGAACGGGCCGGCCGGGCCGGGGCCACGGTGCTGCGGCACAGCCGCAACCGGGGCAAGGCGGCGGCGATGGAGACCGGCGCCGAGGCCGTCCGGCTGCTGGAGACCACCGACGCGCCGCCCGGCGCCCACCGCGCCCGGCATCTGCTGTTCCTAGACGCGGACCTGGGCGACACCGCGAGCGCGGCCGGCCCGCTCACCGAACCGGTGCGCGCGGGCGATGCCGACATGACGATCGCGGTGTTCACCGAACGGATCCGCCAGGGCGGGCACGGCCTGGTGGTCGGGCTGTCCGGCGCGGGCATCGAGCGGGCCACCGGCTGGCGGCCCGCCCAGCCGCTGAACGGGCAGCGCTGCCTGACCCGGGCCGCGTTCGAGGCCGCCCGCCCGCTCGCGGCCGGGTTCGGGGTGGAGACCGCGCTCACCATCGACCTGCTCCGGGCCGGGATGCGGGTGACCGAGGTCGAGGTGCCGCTCGCGCACCGAGCCACCGGGAACGACTGGGCATCCCAGCGGCACCGGGCCCGCCAGTTCGCCGACGTGGCCCGCGCGCTCGCGGTCAGGGAACCGGCCACCCGGGGATTCGTGCCCGGCCCGGGCAGGCGCGGCCCGGGCAGGCCTCATCCAGGGCGTTCATGACATCCGGGCCGCCGGCCACCCGGGCCACGCTGCCGGTGGCCCGCGCCGTGCCGCCGGTGGCCCGCCGGCGTGCCGAACTCGCGGGCAGAGCGGGCCTGGCCGCGAGCCTGGTCAGCATCGCGGGAACGTTCGGCGTCGCGGCCGCCGGTCCTTCGGCACGGCCGTGCTGCTCGTCGTGGTGCTCCGGTCTGGGGGCCGGGACCGTATTGCGCCCTAAAAGACTCGCCGTGGGCCAACTTGTACCCCGTGAAGCCGGCGGGGTCAGCGCGGCGATCACGCGCGTCGGCGGGGCACTTCATGGGGGCTGTCCGGCCGCACGGTCGCACACCATGCGGCTATCTCCGCCCGGCGTGCGGCACCGAGTTTCGTCAGGATGTGTGTGATGTGCGCCGAGATCGTCTTGGGCGAGAGCACCATCTGGTCGGCGATCTGCCGGTTGGTGAGGCCGGCCGCCACGAGCTGGGCGACCTCGAACTCGCGCTCGCTGAGCGGATGCCATGGTGCTGTCGGCCTGGCCGAGCCAAATGACTGGCTGAGCCTGTCAGCGGCAGCGACGAGAACGGCGGCGCCGGTCTTGGCCGCGGTGGCCCGGACCTCATCGATGAGCACGGCCGCCTCGCCGGTGCGGCGCGCCCGGGCGGCGGCGGCGGCCAGGTCCAGCCGGGCCAGCGTGCCGTCCCAGAACCGGCGCCGGTCCTGCCACGACTCACTCGCCGCCCGCAGCGCCTCGTATGCCGCGGGCACCTCACCGCGGGCCAGCAGGAGCAGCCCCTGGGCGTGGCCGATCGCGGGCAGCGTGCCAGGGATGGCGCGGGCGGTGAGCACCGCGCAGGCCCGGCCCGACCAGGCCGCGGCAGCATCAACGTCGCCGCGGGCCAGGTGCGCACGCACGCCGGTGAGCAGGTAGGGATACACGTAGGCGGCATCGGCGACGTCAGCGGAAGCCTGGCAGCCACGCTCGCAATGCATGATCGCGGTGTCGTAGTCACCCTGGCACCTGGCCGCCTCGGCCAGGCCCCACAACGGTGGCGATAGCCGCTGCACTTCGGCCATCCGGTCGCCTTGGCCGAATGCCTCGCCGAGCAGGTCGGTGGCGAGGGCCCAATCCCCGCGTCCCAGAGCCAGATAACCCAGGACGAACTGCGCGGTGATCTGGGTCGTGATGCCGCCGCGCCCGTCGGCGAGTGCCTGCTCCGCGGTCTGGGTGGCGGCCTGCCACTGGCCGGTGGCCCATTGGACGTGCGCCAGGTGCGCTGCCATGTAGTACCGGTGGTTCCACAGCTCGACCTTCTCGGCGTAGCCGATGCCTTCGGTGAGCCAGCGCTCGGCCAGGTCGTATTCCACCACCGCCGACGCGGACGACCCGATCATGCGGTAGCCACGCGCCGCCTCCGCCTCCTGCTCGGCGCCGGTGGCGCGGGCGATCGCGTCTTCGAGCAGCCGCCAGCCTTCCTCCATCCGGCCGGCGAAGACCAGCACAGAGCCCAGCGTCGCCGCGACGTTGGAGGCGGCCTCGTCGTCGCCTATCCGCTGGCTTTCCGCGCGGCTGGCCTCGCCGTGCTGGATCGCCTCGTCGAGGCGGTCATCCATCAGGTAGGCGGCGGCCATGGCGCAACCGAGCCGGGCACGCTCGCGATCCGCGCCGGGCACGCCGTCCAGGCTGCCCAAGGCCTCTTGCAGCATGCCGACACGCACGGGCAGGTTCTCGCCGAGCAGATGGGCGGCCGCGGCCATGCGTGGCACCAGCGCGGCCGCCGCGCGGGCGTCACCGGCGCTGGCGGTCAGTTCGTGGGCCATCCGGTAGGCCTCGGCGGCGGCCGTGTTGTCGTCGGTGGCTGCGGCCTCGTCGCCAAGCGCGGCGAACAGCCCGGCCCGGTCGAGCGCGGGGAGCTGGGCAGGCAGGTTGCGCACCGCCCGCCGGTACAGCTCAAGCGCCTCACCGTGGGCGGAGACCGACGCGGCCTCGCTCGCCGCGGCGACGGCGTACTCGTGGGCAAGTTCGGGGCGCTGTGCCTGCTCGAAGTGCGCTGAGATGAATGCGCCACGGTACCCGCGGTCCGCGGCGGCCCGGGCTACCTTCTCGTGCAGGTGGCGCCGCAGGGGCAGGGCCGTGTCGGCGTAGAGGGTGTCACGGATCAGCGCGTGCCGGAAATCGAAGGTGACCTCGTCGGCGCCGGGGAGCACCAGGTAGGCGTCCTGCAGCTCACGCAGGGCGCCGGCGACCTCATGGGGGCCGGCATCGGTGACCGCGGTAAGCAGGTCGAAGTCGAAAGAACGCCCGATGACGGCGGCCGCCGACGCGACGCCGCGAGTGGGGGTGGCCAGGTGCCGGGCGCGGCTCAGCACGGCGTCGCCCAGCGTGTCCGGCACCGCGGCCGCCTGGATTGCCGCGGCGGGCTGCGGAGCCGGAGCGTCCTCGGCGATGGCGGCGAGGAATTCCTCGATGTGCAGCGGGATGCCATCGCTGCGCTCGTGCACCGCCTGCACCATCTGCGCGGGAGCCGGGCGGCCATGGAGCGCACTGGTCATCGCCGCGGTCTGGGCCAGATCCAGGCGCGGCAGGCGGATCTCTTCGGCGAGGCGCTGGCTCAGCAAGCGGGCCCGCAGCTCGCGCATGGGCAGCCGGGGATACAGCTCATCACTGCGGTAGGCGCCGGCCACCAGGATCGGTCTGGCCGCGAGCCGGCCGGCCAGGCGACCGAGCACGTCCAGGCTCAGCTCGTCGGCCCAGTGCAGGTCTTCGAGGATCATCAGAACCGGCGTGCCCGGTTCCACCGGCACGAGCAGGTCGGTCAGGTCCTGTACCAGCACGCGACGCCGATGATGTGCATCACCGGCGGCATCGGCAATCGCACGCACCCGGGACGTCAGGCTCTGCCCGAGCTCGCTCAGCACCTTGTCGCGGGCGGGCAGCAGGTTACTGGCCAGATC
>Ga0306925_10007269_pt1 | contig 10389 bp, 12 predicted proteins | sample flu12Cox44000176_FD_203755 | JGI IMG/M metagenome (GOLD analysis project Ga0306925, IMG submission 203755) | Lab enrichment of tropical soil microbial communities from Luquillo Experimental Forest, Puerto Rico - flux8day.12C.oxic.44.000.176 (v2)... | ecosystem: Environmental > Terrestrial >... | reverse complement strand
AGATCTGCAAGATACTTCGCCCACTTCTCGAGCGCCGCCCGTTTCTCGTCAATGTAGTGGTGCACGTCATAGGTCGCTTCCATGCGCTCGCGCGCATGGTTGAGCACTCGTTCTGCGACCTCGACTTTTACACCCAGCCGCGCAAGTCCTGTCCGTCCGGTGCGCCGAAGGTCATGCGGCGTGAATGCTGCGACGCCGTGTTTCTTGAATCGCCCGAGGCATCGGGCGACGCTGCGCGTGATGTACTTCGGATCAATTGGCGCGGACTTTTCCGCGCCCGGAAGTACGAACCGTGAACCGGCCGCCATGACCTTGAGCTTTTCGAGATCCTGGATCGCCCAGTCCGACAGCGGCACGACGTGCCCCTTGCCGGTCTTCGCGTGCGAGTCCGGGATGGTCCAGGTCTTTGCCTTGAAGTCGAACTCGCGCCACTCGGCCAGGGCGAGCTCGCTCCGCCGCTGCAGAGTCAACAGAAGCACGCGAAGGATGAAGGGAAGGCGTTGAAAGCGGCACGCATCGTCAAGGTTCCGCAGGAAGGCCGTCAGCTCCTCCTCCGAGAGGATTCGCGCCCGGGGCTTCTCCTTGCCGCCGGGGCGGTAGAGCAGCTGTACCGGCGTCGTCTCGACAATGGCTCGATGAATGCCAAAGCGGAACATCTGGGACAGGATGCCTGCCACGCGGTTGGCCATGACCGGCGCGCGATCGGCGATTTCATCCAGCAGCTCGATCACCTCGCGCGGCTTGATGGTTCGGGCGTCGCGGCTTCCCCAGCGAGGGAGCACTTCGGCATTCAGGATCCGCTGAACGTATTCCGGTCGCCGGCGCTGACGCTGGACGTGGCGCATCATGAACTCGCGCGCCAAGTGCTCGACCGAATGTCCGGAGGGCCCCTCAGTCGGCGACCGCTCGGGCCTGACGCGGGACGCAAGTGTGATCCCGGCTCGTCGGGGATCGATGCCACGGCGGAGGAGGGCACGTGCGGCCTCGGCCTTCTCATGTGCCCCAGCGAGGCTGACCTTCGGCCAAACGCCCAGCACGAGCCTCGCGCGCTTGCCGTGCCAGTAGAAACGCCAGTGCCAGGATTTAACTCCCGTCTCAGCGACGCGCAGTTGCAATCCGGCGCAGGAAGGATCATTAACTTCGTACCGGTGGTCCCGCGCCTTCAACGATTCCACGCGACCGCTTGTCAGCCGTGTAACGTTCCTGAGTGGTCCCACAGTGGTCCCTTTTTGCCGCGACGGACTGCATCGTAGTGGAACGGAATGGGATTACAAGCATGCGTCCAACTGCCGTAAATCACAGGCTTTAGCGTGTGCAGAACGTTGCGAAGCGTTGCGCGCTGTTGCAACGGTGGATTCCATGGGGTGCAAGGGGTCCCGAGTTCAAATCTCGGCGCTCCGACCAATCAAAACACGTGGTTGTGAATTAAGGCTTCTAGGGAGACCCGACTCGGGGTACCAGCGGGGGTACCACTAGCCGGAAATCGAAACCACTCAGGTAAGCTCGAGGCGGCACGCAAGCGGTTGCCTACCTAATATTCGGTGTCGTTGCCACGTCATTTCCCCTGCTCCTCATCAGAAAAACGGCAACCGTGTGCCCGGTAAATTTGTAGGTCTGTCAACATGGCCTGCGGATCGTCCCTTAGCATCTGATCGTAGAGCCGCTGACAATCCTCTTGGTGCTGGTCAGAGCAACCAGCAGTCGCGAGGACCGCCAGTGCCGCGCATACGGTCTGCTCTAATCGTTGTCTTCATCGGCTCGAATCCTTCTGGGTCGGCGCGGACCCGGATGTGGCACAGGGCGCTATCTGGGAGGGGGAGCCCGGCTCTATCTCCCGGAGTGAGTCGGTCCGAACTCGACGGCGCCCGCGCCCTCGAGCAGAGTCGACCCCTGAACAGCCTGTCGGACTGCCCAATAGCGGCCGCTGAACCGGGGGAAAGCGGACGTCGCTCCGCGGGCCGATGACGCTTCGAGCGAAGCAAGAGCAGAGCTCCAAGGCGCATGCACTGGAGATTTCCGACCGCCGTTGGGACGGAAGCCGCAGAAAACAAAAGTAGCAAATGATACGGTCGTTTTAAGGCAACCCCAGAGTCGATACCCTGATGACCGAAAACGACATTACGGCTGAAGCGCTGATTGACCACTTCGAGAAGTTCCAGCAGCAGTTCAACCAACTAAGACCCGCGGAGTTAGCGGGAATGCTGATGGCCTATGCGGTCTTCATCATGGAGCACGACTTGGGCCCCATGGCCACGATCGGGATGCTGGAGGAAACGCTTCAACGAAGCCGGGCGAGGTATGGCAAGCTAACATGACCACCCGCACCGATCCCGAGAACTGTGCCCGCGCCCGATCTTGAGGATTGCGATCCGCATAGCGGCAACGCCCGTGCAAAGATGGCACGCGGTAAAGACGTGTCTCGGTTCGGCTGCTTGGAACCCCCTTAGCGGACTGATGAACCGCGCGGAAGCTGTCAGTCACGAGCGATGGAGCAGACATCGGAGGACAACCGCGCGCTGAGCATTGACGGTCTGGCTTAGCCTGAGCCGATGCTTCGGGCGTTAGGCGCAATAGATCCTAGGTCCTATTGTGCGCAGCACCCCTGATCCCTACCGTCGCGTGATCCGCGGCCCATTGATGCGGAGGACGTATGAGCGAGGCATCAGCACCAGAAGCCTTGCGGTGTCCGCCGCGCTCTGTCGAACGCGGAATCGTGGGACACACAAGGAGACTCGCTATGACTATGACACCTGAGCAGCGCGAGCAGGTCGCAACGGAACTAAAGCGGTTCGCCGCCGACCTCAATCTAAGCAACGAGCAAAAGGAGAAACTGCAATCCGCTCTTGCCGAAGGAAGAGAAAGAGTTGGGGAATACTTGAAGACACACCCCAACACGACCAAAGCAGAAATTGTTGCCAAGGTGAAAGAGCATCGTGGCGAGATTCATGACCGCATTGCTAAGTTTCTGAATCCCGAGCAGCTTGGAAAGTGGGACAACGAAGTGGCCAAGGCGAAGGAATTTCTAGGCCAGAAGCTCGATTCATAGGAACGCGTTCCAACAAATAAACTGGTGGCCGCCAGTGCAAGCTGGCGGCCACTCGTCTATATGGGACGGCTCGAGGCCGAGTGGCGACTCGTGACCGTGCGTGAGCGTTCTAACCACCTATAGCGGGTCGCGTTGCGCCAGTCCATCCGCACTCCGGGCACGTCGCCGAAGCTTCAACTCAACGGTGCGTTTTTTACGCGATCAGGCCCGAAACTCTGTGGCGACGCCGCCGGTGGGCTGTACGACGCTGGCGGCATGGACGAGAAGGCAGTCCGGCGGGCGGCTCTCATCACGCTGCGCCGCGCGATCTGGGAGCGCTTCCCGCCAGGACGGGAGCGCGATGCGTGGCTTACTTGGGCGGCGACAGCCCGCGCCCGCGCGGCCTCGGCCTCGCAACAGCCACTACTTCGGCAGCCGCCTCGAGCAGCGAACGGGTTGGACCGTCGAGATGCTATGAGATTGGCGAAGTTGGGGTATGCGGCATGGGCTCGTCGAAGTTGACGCCGCAGCTCGGGCAAGTTGGCGGGACATCCGTCCAGATTGCGGCTGCGCCGGGCCGCTTGTCGAAGGTCCCCTCCGTTGCAACTGCGCTGATGAGCGGCTTGTTGCAGTTCGGGCAATTCAGGCGCGACCGGACCAAGGCTACAACGAGAACGAGGAGCCCACTGATCGTTATCAAAAAGTACGCTGCCCGGTGCTCATAAAGCATGTATGCGCCTCCCGTTACCTTTGCCAAGACGGCCGGCAGGATGGCAAGCACCACACCGACGATGAAGAGCGCGAAGTTCCAGAGCTGACGGCGGAAGAGATATTGGCGCATTGTCGGGTTCATTCACCCGCAATGCTATCGCCATTCACAAGCCCACGCGCAGAAACAGTCCTGGGCGGTCATGGCCGGGCAGCCGCAGCGAGCACTCGGGCTACTTGTGCCGGCAGCGATCGAGAAGGCAATCCGGCGAGCTGCTCTCATCACTTTGCGCCGGGCCATCTGCGAACGCTTCCCGCCAGGACGCGAGCGACGAGCGTGGATCCGTTGGATCCGTGAGCTTGCGGACCAAGTCGTAAAGACAACGGCCCGCAATATAGGGCCGCCGCTTTCCCTCGACGCTTCTGCTGCAACGCGCTATGCGTTGCACCGCGTGAGCGACCCGTCCCGTCCTTCACGTTCGGGAATTTACTGACCGGTCGCACCCCTCAGTTCGCCACGGGCCGCGGCACGGGCCGACTCGTACCGCCCGGCTGCGCCGACCGTACCGGGCACCACGCCATCGGCACCGCACGGCAGGAGCGGCGACTATCAGCGCGCCAGCAATTCTGCCAACCAGCCCCAGGCGCAGACGGTGCTACCGCAGTATGAATCCGACACCCGTGGCTATCAGTCTGACCTGCGCTCGGGCACACCATCGCAGCGTCAGCAGGGCACCCCCGGCAACTACGTGCGCGCCGCTTCCCAAGGGTCGCGCCGGGGTGAGCACGTCGGCCGGCGGGGTCGATCTCAACCAGTCCGGCAATAGCGCGATGTTCGAGGGTGTGCGACCCGAGAACAGCTGGCAGCCCACGCCTCGACCCGTACTCGACTCACCCGTGCCACAGAGCGCGCCGATAGCCGAGGGCCGCATCGTTCCGGCAACTGATCGTGCACGCCAGGGCACGGCGCAGGGCTCGGAGGCTCGCTCGCGGGAGGAATTGATCGACGTGAGGAAGCTCGGTGGCGTGCTCTCTCGCGGGCTCGACGCTGAGGGCGAGGCCCGCTCCCGCTCTCACGGGGAAGTGATCCACAGCCGCCGGGGACATCGGGCACCGGTAGGGATTTTGTCTTTGTCGCGTACCCGGCGACGACGGTGTCATTCAGTACGAATGGGGTGACCTTTAGCAATTTTGTAGTGTGGGACGCACCAGTCGACAACTCGTTTCTTTACGTAGTTTACACCTCTGGCAACGCGACCATTCTTGGGGGCACCCTCGGGGTCGATGTTTCCTCGGGGCCTTCCGTGATCACCCGAACCACTATGCGTGATGACGCCCTCGCGCCGCCTTTCATAGAGAACAGCGGTACTGCCGCTATTGCGTTCAGTCCGAGTACCAGTATTGTTGGGGTAAACAACGATGTCCACTTAGAGGGTTATGCCACCCTGAATTCGATTACCAACGCTTTCACCCTGGCTACTGGGGCGGCAGTGCCAGAGCCGGCGAGCCTTTCTCTGTTCGGGCTCGGCCTTGCCGGTCTCGCGTTAGCGAGGCGTCGGCGCTCACCCGGACGCAAACGCCGGAACTGACCGACGCTCTTGGCCGACACGAGAACGCCCGCTGCCACGCGGGCGTCTCATGTGGGGTAACCGGGGCGCGGCGGCCCAGCGGGCCTATTGGGGCGCGGTTAACTCGTTAACGAGGTTTGCTGCTGCGGCCCCCAAGCTATCAAGCGGATGCTCGCGGCAGTACTTGTCGAGCCACGCGCTAACAGCGTCCGCGTCAGTGTGGCGCGGGCCCGTGCGTCCCTGACTAAGGGCCCAAGAGTAGCCGCCCGCCGCGCTCAACCAGCCGAGAACCCAACTGAGGTCAACGTTATGCACGACGTTGTTCCCTCGGTCAGCCAGCCATTTGCCGCATGATCGGTTCCCCGCCCCGTAGGTTAGGGGCTCGACCCCCTTCCCCGGATCGGCCGGCTGCGCGGATGCCGAACTTGCGGCACAGATGAGCACGGCGGCCATTGCGGCCGTGGCACGGATTCTCATGGTTCGACCTTCAGGTGTTGAGCGAAGCAGGGTTAGCCGGTGGCCGGTGAGTGGTCTCAGAAGTTCGCCGCTGCAGATCCGAAGATGAACGTCCAGTCGGAACCGTCGTTCAGCCTTACGGTGCCGTGTCCGGCCACACCACTGGACTCTCGGGTACTAGTGACGATGCCCTTGCGACCGTCAGAGCACAGCACCTGTGCGTTGATCGTGGTTTCCATGCTCAGGCTGTTGTAATTACCGCCGCAGGTCAGCTGCCCATCAGTGACACTGAAACTGCCGTCGCCGTTCATGCGACCGGTGGCGGTCCCCCGGAGCGTCTGCCCATTCTTGCCTATGACGACCACAGGCTCAGTCACAGCAGTCACAGCGCAAGCAGCCAAAGTCACAGCCAGCACTAGCGCTACCAACCTACGCATCGAAAGCCCCCATCGCCTCATCAAGGCAGGGTAGCCGGTGGCCGGTGGGTGCCGCTGTGCCGAGGTCACGCGCACGGGGGCATGGTGCTGACGGCGGGCGAGAGCGTCCATGCAGTTCGGGGCCGCGCGCGGCACTGTATGACGTGCCACCTTCCGGGCGGCGTTTTCGTTTGTGACATAGTGCGCTCGTTCGCTACGCACCTGTGATTCGCAGCAAGGGCGAGAGCGGAGGTGGTGTGAAAGTGGTCACGTCGATCGCAGGGATGGCCTCGCCATACTGCGGCATCCCCACTGTCGAACATCGCCATCGCCGTGGCCGCCAAGACCGATTCCGCCGATCCTTCTGTGTCGCGCTTCATCGATGCGGCGTGTCGGGGGCGGGGCCTGTCGCAGAACACGCTCGCGGCGTACCGCGCCGACCTCACCGCGCTCGCGCGCTGGCTCGCAGAGCGCAACGTGCCGATCATGCGCACCACGCGCGCGGATCTGCAGGATTTCATCGCTTGGCGGGTGCGCGTCGGTGCCCGGCCAAGCTCCACCGCCCGGCAGCTCTCCAGCTTTCGCAGCTTCTTCCATTACTTCGCGCGCGAGGGGGCCATCCGAGAGGATCCCACCGCGCAAATCGCGATGCCGAAGTTCGCGCGCTCACGGCCGCGCTCGTTGACCGAGGAGGAGGTCGAGGCGCTACTGTCGGCGCCCGTGGTGACCGACCCACTCGGCAACCGCGACCACACCATGCTGGCAGTGCTGTACGCCACCGGGCTGCGCGTCTCGGAGCTAGTGAACCTGCGCCAGGGGCAGATCGATTTCACCCAGGGCGTGATCCGCGTCCCCGGCAAGGGTGATCGTGAGCGGGTCATCCCGCTGGGCGAGGGGGCGATGCGCGCGCTCAAGAAATTCAGCAGCGGCGTGCGAGACGAGATCCTGCTCGACCATCAGACCGACTATTTGTTCCCGACGCGGCGCGGCGATCGCATGACACGCCAGGCCTTTTGGTACATTGTCAAGCGCTATGCGCGCAAGGCCGGCATCGCCACGGCGCTCTCACCGCACACTCTACGCCATGCTTTCGCCACGCACCTGCTCAACCACGGCGCAGATCTGCGCGTGGTGCAGATGCTTCTCGGGCACAGTAATCTCTCGACCGGGCAGATCTACAAGCATGTAGTGCGCGAGCGCCTCAAGAAGTTGCGCGCCAAATAGCAGCCGGGTCCTACTCATTGCGCGGGTCGGACTAAACCGCGCGTACTGCTTGAGGCCGCCGGGGGTTGTCTCCAAGTTGGTAGCAGGGGCGCGATGCCCAGTGAACCGGCATGGACCGCCCGAGTCCAAGTCGCAGCCTGAAAAGCGGTGGAAACGCAGCTTTTGACCCCCGTCCGGGCTATGGGAAACCGTGGAGCCAAAGTGAGGGTGCGAGGATCCTGCGGGAGCTGGACGGCCGCAGATGAGGTTTCATTGCCGTTGAGCCGAAGCTTCAGGATAACCCGTGCGCGAAGTGCGTGTAGCATTGATGCAGTGCGTTCGGGCTTCTGCGCTGTCCGAGTCGAGGACTATTTGCACCGGGCGAATCGTGAGTTAGTCATACCGCTGCAGCGGACGTGTCTCAGCGGTCTGTGGAGGGACGCTCATGAACAAATCACTGACTCTGGGTGTTGTGACGACGCTTGCGTTATCTGGCGGTGAGACGAATGCGGCGAGTTGTCCTACAACCTTAGAGACGATATCAACATTCGAGATCACCTTTCCGCAGGGCTGCACAGATCTGGGTATAGATTTCACCGGCTTTGACTTCTTTCATACATCCCGGACAGATCTAATAGTGTTTGCCAGCGAGCCGGACCTTGAAATAGTGACTCTTACGGGCCCGAGCGGAGGTCACTTGTCTGACTTAAAACCGGCTCAGTTTGGTTACACCGCCACCAGAACTAGCGGGCGCGCGATAGAAGGCGCCGTCGCAGGCTCACAAGGTTCACCCCACTTTCTTTCGGGGGTTATTGTCGCAATGGATGAACTCGCGCCTACTCCAGGACACCTGGGCACGTTGGCAATAGCTGGTGGAGCAGGTGCGCAGATTTTTGGCCCCCCCCACTCCAGCGTGACATCCCTTACGGTAGTGAATTCCAGCCGGGGCGAGCCTCTGAAGTCCATTTCAAACGATTTCTTGCGGGGGGTTCCGGAGCCCGCCACGCTCGGCTTGCTGATTCTCGGCCTGCTCGGTGCGGGATTTGCAGGACGCAAGCGCCCTAACTGACCGGCGCTTTTAGCCGACACGAGAACGCCCGCTGCCACGCGGGCGTTTTCATGCGCGAGCGCTGTCGGCCGCAAACGCGGACGTGAGTCCGTAAGCTCCCCCGGGTCGGGCGGCTGCGCTTCTGTTGGTGTCTAACACTCTTCCGTTGGTTGGGACGGGCCAAGCCTGATGAGGCTGCGTAAGCGCTTAAAGAAGGACGTTCTTCCGTCGTGAGCTGATTGCGGGCAGTGTACCTGGGGGAAGTGAGGTACACGATGGACGAGACGCTGACGCAGAAGCAACGAGAGGCGGTGGAAGCACTGGAGGGGGCACGCCGAGCCGGCGTGTCGCTGAGTGACTACGCCAAGGCAAAGGGTCTTGAGCTGCGGCCGGTGTACGACGCGATTGCGACGCTGCGTAGGCGAGGTGCGCTGCCGCCGGCGGACCGACGGCGCAAGCGCAAGAGTCGTTTCGTCGCCGTTCGGGTGGCGAGCTCGCCGGCTCCGATGGCTGTACGGAGTGGTCTGGTGTGTCGACTGTTGCGCAGCGACGGCTGCGCCATCGAGTGTGGCGAGTGGCCGGAGCCGCAGTGGGTCGCCGCGGTGCTGGCAGGGCGGAAGGATGCTGCGGCCTGATCGCGGCATCGAGCGCGTCTACCTGCATCGTGCACCGGTGGACATGCGCCGGCAGATCGATGGGCTCGCGATTCTTGCTCGGGACGTGATCAAGGCGGATCCGCTTGCGGGCGCGATGTTTGCTTTCATCAACGCGCGACGGAACAAGCTCAAGATCCTGGTGTGGGAGCGCAACGGCTTCATCCTTTGGTACAAGCGGCTCGAGCGACATCGCTTTCACTGGCCGCGTGTTGGAGATGAGGTGTTGACACTCTCGGGTGCGGAGCTCAACCGTTTGATCGATGGCTATGACGTGTGGATGAAGCCGCACGAGGCGCTACATTTTGCAGTGTTAGGATGAGTCATAGCGCGCACGGCGCGGTATAATCTTGCCCCGTGACGTCCAACGCTTCGAGCGCGCCGACACCGATCGATGTAGAAGCGATCACTGCGCGGCTCGCGGCGCTGGAAGCGAGCCGCGAGGCACGCGAGGAGCGCATCAAGCTCCTTGAGGAAGAGAACCGTTGGCTGAAGGCGCAGCTCTTCGGCCGCTCTTCCGAGAAGACCCCGGCCGCGGAGGTCTCCCCCGACCAGCACTGGCTTTTCAACGAGGCCGAGACACTCGCTGAGGCGGCGCAGTCGGCTCCGGAGGCGATCCTCATCCCCGCGCATGAGCGCCAGAAGCGCGGTCGCAAGAGACTCTCGCCCGAGTTGCCGCGGGTCGAGGTGATTCACGACCTCGAGGAGCAGGAGAAGTTCTGTGCGAAGGATGGCAGCGCGCTCGAGCGCATCGGGGAGGAGATCTGCGAGCAGCTCGATTATCAGCCCGCGCAGGTGCGGGTGCTGAAGCACATTCGACCGAAGTACGCCTGCCCGTGCTGTCGCGAGGGAGTGAAGATCGCGCCGGTGCCGCGGGCGCTGTTCCCGAAGAGTCTGGCGACGCCCTCACTGCTGGCGCACATCGTGACGGCCAAGTTCGTGGATGGCGTGCCGCTTTATCGCCAGGAGACGCAGTTGGCGCGTCTGCAGGTCACGCTCGGGCGTGCCACGACGGGCGGCTGGATGATCCGGCTCGGCCGAACTCTGGTGGTGCCGCTCATTAACCTCTTGAACGAGCAGATGCTCGAGCAGCCGCTGATCCATTCCGATGAGACGCGGCTGCAGGTGCTGAAGAGCGACAAAGCCGCCACCGCCGATCACTGGATGTGGGTGCGGGTGAGCGGTCCGCCGGGCCGCAGGATCGTGCTCTTCGACTATGACCCCTCCCGGGCAGGGACGGTACCCCAGCGGCTGCTGCAAGGTTACCGGGGCATTCTCCTCACCGACGGCTATGAACCCTATGCCACCGTCG
>Ga0306925_10007268_pt1 | contig 10390 bp, 7 predicted proteins | sample flu12Cox44000176_FD_203755 | JGI IMG/M metagenome (GOLD analysis project Ga0306925, IMG submission 203755) | Lab enrichment of tropical soil microbial communities from Luquillo Experimental Forest, Puerto Rico - flux8day.12C.oxic.44.000.176 (v2)... | ecosystem: Environmental > Terrestrial > Soil... | reverse complement strand
TAGCGCTGCGCCATGTTAAGTGGTTGCGCCATCGTCAACTGGTTCGTCAGGTAAAAACGCCCCCTGAGATAAGCTTCATAAGCGTCCGGATTCACTGTGCGGCCTGAGCTGACCCGAGCCTGCTGCTGGGGGGGCAACTGTATGCGAATCTGTTGTGTAATGGCTTGGGCCATTTCCCTCTGCAAGTTGAGAATCCCGCGCAATTCGCGCTGGTAGTCTTCGCCCCATATATGCCGGTCATTCCGCCCGTCGAGCAATTGCACAGTTATGCGGACCTGATCGCCCTCCCGAATGACTGAGCCCTCCACGATGCCGTCCACGCCCAGCTCGCGGGCGATTTGCGGCAAGTGCTCTTTGGTGCTCTTGTACTGCATCACGGAGGTGCGGGAGATAACTTTTAAAGCGTGAATTCTCGACAGCTCCGTGATCAGTTGCTCGGTCATGCCATCGGCGAAGTACTCCTGTGCCGCATCGCCTGACAGATTTCGCAGTGGAAGAACCGCAATGGAACGTATGGGAGGAGCTGCGCTTTTACCGTAAAACTGCTGCCAGGCTACCCAGGCGGCAAGTCCGATTGCACCACAAGAGAATAAGGTAAGGATTAAGCGCGCCCACCGACGTTTCGCAAAAATCCCCTTCGGAACGTTAGGCAAGGGGTCCGGCGAAGCTGGCAGATCCGCATGAGCGATAAACCGATAACCTCGTCGGGGCAAGGTTTCGATCATCCGGGGACTCTCAGCAGAATCCTCCAAGGCTGCTCGTAACTTGCCAATGGCTATGTTGACGGCATGATCGAAGTCGCCAAATGACTCGTTAGGCCAAAGTTGCCGGCGCAATTCCTCACGGGTAACGACCTCACCTGGCTTCGACAACAGGGCTGCCAGCAACCTGAACGGCAGTTCTTGGAGCTTTACCCGCGCCCCTTGCTTGTACAGTTCGCCCGACCGTAGATCGACCGTAAACACTCCAAATTGGAGCTTGGTGGGCGGTTTGCTCGTGCCTTCCATCTGTCCCAAACCTCTTTTGGGGAGCCCGTTTACCCGCTGTTGTGGCACAACGACTTACGGGATGTTTGCAGAATCGAATCATCCCGAGGAGACAAAGTCAAGACATACAGAATAGGTCCAGTAAATTGAAGCACCCTAAGTTCCGCACCAGATTCGAGGTCACCGACATTTCGGTTGGCGGCCTCTATGAACGCGCTCTGCTGTCAGGGTCTTCCTTGGGTCTTGGCGTTTGCCCTTGCATGCCCGCTCCAGGAGACCGTCAACACTAGCCCCAACAAGAACGAAGTCCCTTTTGAATTAATTCGTGGTTTCGTGATTGAGTTTGCGGGGTCGGTTGGAGGTCTCGAAGGTCTTCGGTTCATTCTCGACACGGGCGCAAACTGCAGTGTCGTGGATCGAAGGATTGCCGAAAGATTGGGAATCCGCCTGCATCCGGCGAAGTTATTTGACTTTGACAGGACCACGATTGCGAGCGAAGGCACCTTTCCAGAAGTCAGGTTCGGCCCGGTCATTCTGAAGGATGTCACCCTCCGCTCCACGGAGCTTCACAGGCTCTCCTCATTTGCCAAAGGTGCCGATGCCATTATCGGTACGGACCTCTTGAGCCTCGTCAACCTTGCCGTCGACTACGATCAAAACAAGCTTTTCTTCTGGCCGCCTGAACAATCGGTGTCCTCGGCCAAATCTCATGGCCTCGGATTGATTGTGCAGCTGCGTATCCAGGAGCAACCGATCGAGGTACTCCTGGACACGGGGGTTGAGCGATTGGTGCTGTTCAAGGAACGGCTAGAAAGGGACGTGCCACACCTTTTGATCGGCAAAGAAGAAAAGCGTGTCGTCATTGGACTAGAAACACCGGCAACAGAAGTGGCTTTGCCGGGAATCTATTTGGGCGCAGAGGAAATAAACGCCAAGGTTTTATTGGTAAAAGGGCCCGAAGCAAGGGTACTGCCGGGCATCGACGGTTATCTCGGAGTATCCGCCTTGAACGCCCATAGAGTGGAGTTCGATATTTCAGGGAACCGTCTCAGATGGCGATGACTGAGCCACTATGCCGCTTGGGGCGGGAGGGATACTGCTCAAATGAAACCGGACCGGCCCGAATGAACGAATTCATTCAACTTCTTCGCCAGTTGATCGATGCGGAGTCGCATTAGTCGCAGTAGTAGAGTCTTTCTTGGATTCCTCAATTGCGGCCACAATTTTCCTGTATGTATTTATGCGCACATGTTTGTGCAGCGCTTTTTCAATAGTGTGCTGTCCAATTCCTCTCCGGCGCAATTCGCGTGATCCAATTTGCCTGATTTCACGCCTCAGGGGAGCGGGGAGCACAATTTTTCTGCTTTTTCCGTACTCGACCACACGAAATCCGGTTTCGTCACTATCGTTTACAACACTGAGATCGTCGCCTTGCGCCCACATCGAAGAAGTTTCTTTGTCGATGTAGCGAATTCCCCCCGTGACGATGTGTGCTCGTTGAAGCAGGCCGCGAGTTTCTGCTGTGCATGGATTTCCATCTGGGCCGAGGCTCTTGGCCTCCGGGTGTCGGACATACTCTTCGATCATGTGCGCGTAGGTTAGAGGGTGAGAATTCGGATCGTTCATCTGATATTGGCGGTAGCGTTCACGCCGGTCTTCGTTGTGAATATCGATGCCAACGAGATTGTGCCACTCACTCTGTTTGCTCGTAAACTGCACGATCACAAATGGCTTTCGGTTTGGTTTGTTGTCCAAATCGAAATCAAACGAGAATTCCTCCGAAGTCATGACCATGAACATGAAGTTGTGGGGGCGTGCTCCCTCCCACATTCCCAGCATCTTGAGCACGTTCCAGGTCGAGACTGAAAAGCGCATCATCTGCGGCAAACAAGCCCAATGCGGTTGCGTGCGTTTCAATCCCAGAAACCCGCGCACGATGTAGTCCCACATTTCATGAACCCACAGCGGCGCGTCTCTGTTCCAATTCTCCGGGTTGTCCGTCGGTGGGTACAGAAAGCCGATTCCGTGCGCCTTGGGATTGACGATCTTGATGCTGCTTAGATTCCCATGCTTATCACACACCTTTTCAAATAGCGTGTACCGTTTCGCGGCCACCCCTACGCCCCACAACTGCCGACGAACCTTTTGTGTTGTTTTACAATGGCATCCACGCACTTCACAAGCACCACTGCTGTCATGATCGCTCTTAAGTTCATGCGAACACTGACAAACGAAGTTGTCATCGGTAAGATTCAAGAGGTCCTGCACCACGTGCGCATCGTAGGGACTGAGCACACGGAATTTGGCTACCAGCCGATCAACCTCATCGTAAGTCAGAATGCGTTTGCCCTGCGCACCTGGAATATGGAGTGTGCCGCCGTGTTCCGATGCGATAATCGCCAGGCTGTCGGTATCACAGTAAAGGTAGGTTCCGTTTGCCCGCTTCACTTCCACTTCCAACATGGCCAGCAGAAGTCTTCCAGCAGAGCTGATGAGCGTTGCCAGATAGGGCGCAAACCATTTCCCGCGCCTTTCGATTACACGAGAGAAATCAGGGAAACTTTCATCGCCAGAGAAGACCATCACACTCTTGGGTTGTTTGAAATGCTCTGGAATTAACTCCACAAAGAATCCGTAGATTGAGTTGGCGAGAATCTTCAGCCAATAGTAGAGGTCGGCATCATCCTTGTTGCGTTTACGCTCTTCGATGATTTGTCGTGAATAGATCAACCACTTTGCAGTTGCTTGCAATCGGTGGATGGGTACGATTTACGGAGGAATTCACTTTTGCGCCCCGCCTTTACGAAAAGATTGCGGGGATTCTCCCGAACCGCAAACATGAACAATACAGGAGTTTCCTTTTGGATTTTCAGGGGCCGAGATGCTTCTATTGCGGACTGGAGACGGAAGTTGATCTCCACGTTGATCATGTAATTCCCTGGGCTTTCGTCTTGGAAGACCGCCTGTGGAATTTGGTATTAGCCTGCCAGACCTGCAACTGTTCAAAGAGCGACCGAACTCCTGACGATTCGAGCATGAACAAGCTGAGCGAACGGAACAAACACCTGATGGAAATCATACGAACTGCGGATCTTGCATCTATAGCTACAGCCATTAGGCGCGATTTAGAACCATTCACTCCCGAAATTCTGGAAAGCCACGTTGCCTCACTAATCCGCAATTGCAGAGACGAAGGATTTGGAGTGTGGAAACGGGACCATTACTCGGGAGCGGAATAAACCAGGAATCCGGTGGCCGTCCTCGGCATGACGATTCCCGGCAGGTCACGGCCTAGTTTTCGTTGGTTGGAATTAGCCCGGGCCGCCTAATCTTTCGTCGTTCTGCGTTTTGTTCACTAATCCTTATTTCCTAGTTGAGCACGACACACTCTCGGAGCACTCGCGTCTTGCTAGACTGGTTCGCATGGAGGTTGTCCATGAAGAAAGCACGATGGGCGTTGCCGCTATTGGTTCTGTTCGTTATCCCTGGTGCCGGACAGATCGAGCACATCGCCGCTGCGAGCCAAATCGAACACGCCCCCACCCCAGAACAGTGCAGAGCTGACGCGGATGCGTGGGGTATACCAACGCCAGCCTTGCTGGTGAACACTGAAAGGCAATTCGCTCTATTCCAGCAAGGCATTACAGGCGACAAGAACTTGACCGCCAACGTACTGGACGCTCGAATGAAATACCTGGGGCAATGCATGCAAACGGACAAACCAAACGCCATGCGATACGCGGAAGCGGCCCGGGCATACGCAATCGCTAAGTTAGTTCGCATGTCGAACTTCATGAAGCGGCACGACCTTACCTCACAGTTCCTCGCGGAGGATGAGCAAGGGCAGCGCTGATGAATATGGAGACACAATGAAATCGACCGGGGATCATCGCTATGTTTAAAGCAAAACGATTTCGGGCTCCGATTGTTGTTTTCATACTAGCGGCTATTTTGGGAAGTGCGATTCTTCCCTTCGCGACTTACTCATCGACCTGCACGGGCGCCGATCCTTGCAACGCCTGTAAAAACTGTAAGTACTGCAAGCACTGTGCAAAGGACGGCGGTAAATGTGGGGTCTGCAAATAGGGTTTAATCGTATTGAAACACGCGTTGGCACCTTGGTGGATTTGCGACTGCCCTGAGTAAATTACAGACAACAGACTTTTGCTTATCCTGCTGTACTTTTCCCTCTTATGAGACATAGCCCGTGAGGCCGTGATTTTCCTTTTGCTTGGTCCGGTCATGCTGTTTCTATACTGGATAGGGTTAGAGGCTTATAACGCCTCCGGGGTTTGTTTCCTACCAAGTTGTTCCTGTTTGTAAGAACACCGCTAAGCACGGTCCATCGGAGAACTATCGCTGGGATTCAGCAACTGCTACGGCGACTGTGCCGTGTGGAATGGAAGGGGCGGTTGCTACGCTCATAGGTGATCACTACTCTCTTTGCTACAACGGCGGAGTCACTTACGTGATGAAAGATGAAAACACGTGGCTCCGGTTTGCATCTGGCATGCCTGTAAACGGAACGCGGGAAACTCCTCACAGCGGCGCACCTGGGTCAACTTTGCGGGGGTATTGTTGTTCACCCCGTCAATTACACGAGGGTATGTATATATGGTGGTGAAAATTGCCGCTTTTCCTTCGCCCGTCACGTTAATTGGGCCCGTTGTAAATTTTGGCGCGCAATCTGATTTTGCAGCGTGGCGCTGTGCCGTTGACTTACCTCAGGTCAAAACCTACCATGAGTGCCAAATGCCCGAGTCCCAGTCGCTCATCGGCCAGACCGTCTCGCATTACCGCATTATCGAGAAGCTCGGCGGGGGCGGCATGGGTGTCGTGTACAAAGCCGAAGACACGCGCTTGCACCGTTTTGTTGCCCTGAAATTCCTTCCCGATGAAGTGGCTAACGATCCGCAGGCGCTGGCACGTTTCCAGCGGGAAGCGCAAGCCGCCTCCGCCCTGAACCACGCCTGCATCTGCACCATCTATGACATTGGCGACGAAAATGGAAAAGCGTTCATCGCCATGGAATTTCTCGACGGTCAGACTCTCAAGCATCTCATCAAGGGTCGCCCGCTTGACATGGAAGTTCTGCTCGATGTTGGCATCGAAGTCGCCGACGCTCTTGACGCCGCTCACTCTCAGGGCATCGTTCACCGCGACATCAAGCCCGCGAACATCTTTGTCACCAAGCGCGGCCACGCCAAAATTCTGGATTTCGGTTTGGCCAAACTCCGAACCGCTGGCGGCACCGCGTCTGCATCCAGTATCGAAACCATGGCTACCGAGGGTATTGACCCCGAGCACCTCACCAGTCCCGGCAGCACCATCGGCACCGTCGCTTATATGTCCCCCGAACAGGTCCGCGCCAAACAGCTCGACCCGCGCAGCGACCTCTTTTCTTTCGGTGTGGTCCTCTATGAAATGGCTACCGGCCAGCTCCCGTTCCGCGGCGAAAGCTCTGCCGTCATCTTCGAATCCATCATGAGCCGCATTCCAGTCCCTCCTGTTCGCCTCAATCCCGATCTCCCGCCCGAACTCGAGCACATCATCCGCAAAGCGCTCGAAAAAGACCGCGAGCTGCGCTACCAGTCCGCCGCGGATCTGCGCAGCGATCTCAAGCGCCTCAAGCGCGAACTCGATTCCGCCCGCAACACCGGCTCCGTCGCCATCGCACCAGAACCGGCACACGGGTCTGGCTCTCAGCCTGTCGTCACCTCCTCTGCATCCGGCGCTAAAGCGGCTGCCGAGCCCAGCGACACTAGCCAACCCGCGGCGACTTCCAGCGCTCAGGCCGCGGCGGTTCCTGCGTCTCGCGCAAGCGGAATTGGTGCTCCGTCACCGGTCGCGGTTTCCCATTCGCGCTCCAAACGCTGGCTTTGGGTCGCGGGCATCGCCGCCGTCGTCGTGGCAGCCGTCGCAGCAGGCTTCCTGTTCACACACCGAACCAGTGTGCTCACTGAGAGAGATTCCATCCTGCTCACCGAATTCACCAACACTACTGGTGAACCGGTCTTCGACGGCACACTCAAGCAGGCCCTCGCCTCGCAGCTACAGCAGTCGCCCTTCCTTAACATCGTCCCCGAATCCAAGATCGCGCAGACCCTGAAATACATGGGCCGGCCTGGGGACGAGCGCATCACCGCCGACCTCGGCCGCGAGATCTGCCAGCGCGCCGGCATCAAAGCCATGATGACCGGCTCCATCGCGCCCCTAGGCAGCCATTACGTTTTGCAACTGAACGCCGTCAACGGCGCTAATGGTGATTCACTGGCGACGGTCCAGCGGGACGTCGAAAGCAAAGAACAAGTGTTAAAGGGCATGGATCGCGCCGCATCCGCCCTCCGCCAGAAACTCGGCGAATCCCTCGCTTCCGTCAAGCAGTTCGCCACCCCGCTCGAGCAGGCCACCACCCCCTCATTGGATGCGCTCAAGGAGTACAGCCTCGGCTACGAAACCCACGAACGGAGTGACGACGCTGGCGCCATTCCTCATTTTCAGAAAGCCGTGCAGATTGATCCCAACTTCGCTATGGCCTACGCAGAACTGGGTAACGCGGAGGGCAACCGCGGCATGATCAAGGAAGGCGAGGTTTCGCTAAAAAAGGCCATGGACCTCCAGGATCGCGCCAGCGAACTCGAGCGATTTTATATCTCCAGCCACTACTATGGTCTCATCGGTGACACTGAAAAATCTGTCTCCATCTATGAGCAGTGGCACAAGCTCTATCCCCGCGACACGATTCCGATCAACAATCTCCATCTTGCGTACAGCAACCTGGGGGAATTTCAAAGGGCTCTGGACCTGGCACTGGAAGAGATGCGCCTCGAGCCAGAAAGCCCTTATTCCTACCAGGATCTTGCCAGCGCTTACCACGGCTTGAATCGTTACCAGGAAACAAAGGCGGTCTTGGATCAGGCGGTCAGTAAGAAGCTCGATTCTGTCAGCACACACTTTGCGCTCTATATCCTGGCCAAAGGGCGCGGAGACCAAGCCGCTATGGACCATGAGATTGAGGTCACACGCGGCAAGCCAGACGCAGACTGGATGCTCGAAGTAAAAGCGTCCTTCGAGGCTGGTCTCGGAAAACTGAAACAATCGGCGGTCACAACCGCGGAGTCGAAATCGATTTCGGAAAAATCCAACAACTTCGAATCTGCCGCTTGGGTTGAAGCCGAGCAGGCCCTGTACCTTGCTTTAGCCGAAGACTGTGCCGGAGCGCGCGCATCCGCGCAGTCTTCGCTGAAGCGTTTCGCAACTGGGTGGAACCGCCATTTAGTGGCTGACGTGGCGGCCTATTGCGGTGATGAATCAACCGCGCTGGACCTGGCCAAGAGCCTTTCGCAAGAATATCCTTCCCATACTATTTGGAATTCCAAACAACGTCCGGAAATCGAAGCGATCATCCAGATGCACAGGGGAAAACTGGACGAGGCGCTACGCATTCTGGGTGCGGCGAGACCGATTGAGATGGGCTCGGGGCCGGCCAACATTCCTTATACAACGGCTTATGCCCGCGGCCTCGCGTACTTGAAAAAGGACGAAGGGGAACACGCCGCGGTGGAATTCCAGCGCATTCTAGACTTCCACTACCTCCGTCCCGGCACCATCTATGTCTCTTTGGCTCGTCTCCAGCTTGCTCGCGCCTACGCTCTGCAAAAGGACACCGCCAAATCCAAGGTCGCCTACCAGGACTTCTTCGCCCTCTGGAAAGACGCCGACCCCGACATCCCCATCCTGAAGCAAGCCAAGGCAGAGTACGCAAGATTGCAGTAGTTGTTTAGCGAATTTGGCGCGCCCTATTGCGGCAAGTGCCTGGTTTGTGGACGCTTATCAGAAGCTTAAGTAACAGTCCCCAGTTCAGATTGACGAAGCCTAATTTCGCTGCAAACCAATCACTATCTTCGCCAGCGTAGCGATTTTCACCTTCTTCCCATTTAGAAAAGCGCGAATCGTCTTGCGATCAAGTCCCGTATCTCTAGTTGCCTTGCGCAGCCCACGGGCGCGAATCTCTGCGATAACGCCTTCATTCGCCGTCGCTCGACCACCGTCATAGTGAATACATACGTCATCGATGTTCTCGATGAAATCGTTCTTACCCTGCTCGTAGCGAGAGACTTCTTTGCCGATGCAATGTTGCAGGCCGCCGTTGATTGTCATCCGGTGCAGCAACCCGCGCGTATGAGCTTTGCATTTCCATCCGTCCGGCCCGAGTGACTTAGCCTCAGGGTGCTGGCTATAGCCGCACAAAATATCGCCCAAGGTGACAGTGTCCGCTCGTGAGAGTTCGTCCAAACGATAGCTCCTTCCGTCACGCGTGTTGATACATACGGAATGCGCCCATCCTGTACGGTTTTTGCTGAACGGCGTGAGCAGCGTGAGCTTCAGCTTGTCGCGCGTTCGAGGATGCAAAACGAACCCGAACGGGCTGGCCCTTCATTTGTTCCAAATAATGCGGGGTTGAGATTCTCATTTTCATCATGGCAGGCAGGGCAATCCAGGTCGGCTGTCCTTCGACATCGTTGGCGGTCCGGACATCCACGACGCGACCGGCAACCGCCAGGTAATTAAAGTCTGGCTCGGTAATCTGCTTGAATTCGAGCGCCAAAAGAAAGCCCCACATTTCCCACCACCATTTCGGTAAGCCTCTTTCGCGCTCTTCGCTCGGTGCAAGAAAAATAAGGCCGTGAGCTTTCGGCGCAACAATCGTCGCGCAATCACAGTGATTGCAGTACTGCCGGCCGCACTCCGTTGTGTAGAGAACATAGCGCTTGGCGGCAATTGACAACCCAAAAAGTTGGCGTCGAGCACCGTTCTTGTCGTAGTTCTCATCCGTTAGGCGCAACAGATGCGGCACGACACCACGGTTGTACGGTGAAAGAGAATCGAATCTCCTAGCAATGCCATCGACTTCATCCCAAGAAAGTGCCTTGATTGGTGAAGCGCCGTCAGGCATCTGGATTACTCCGCCAGTCTTGCTCGCAACAATAGTTAACGCGTCCGTGTCACAACACAGATATGTTCCACCGGCATCGCGGACACAACGCTCGATCATTGCCAAAAGCAGACGACCGCCAGATGTAATTAATGCGCCAAAGGATTGGAAAATAGAAGCTCCCAGGTTGTTCGATTGTGTCCGGCGCAGACTGGTTGAACATCGCCTCGCCAGAATAGACTTCAATTCGGGGACGCTTTTTCGGATCAGTTTTTACTGGATTCAATTCCAGATAGGTTCCGTAGGATGTGCTGTTCGCAAGAATTTTGAGGAAGTGCTGAAGCCGGTCGTCACCCTTATTCTGCTTCCGGCACTCGATAACGCGAGTAAAGAAATCTTCCTTTCTCGGGTCAATTGAAATAGCGCCACGCAGTTTAACGTACGCAAGGCCGCTCTGTTTTCCGTGCGA
>Ga0306925_10007267_pt1 | contig 10390 bp, 12 predicted proteins | sample flu12Cox44000176_FD_203755 | JGI IMG/M metagenome (GOLD analysis project Ga0306925, IMG submission 203755) | Lab enrichment of tropical soil microbial communities from Luquillo Experimental Forest, Puerto Rico - flux8day.12C.oxic.44.000.176 (v2)... | ecosystem: Environmental > Terrestrial >... | reverse complement strand
CGTCGTGCCCGCCAAGAGCTACGACCTGTCAACGCTGCGGGAGATCCTGCTGGCCGGCTCGCCGGTGTCGGCCCGCTGCGGCGCCTGGTTCTACAACAACGTCAAGCCCGACCTGTGGCTGGCCACCGGGAGCGGCGGCACCGACGTGTGCACCGGGTTCGTCGGCGGCGTGCCCACCCAGCCGGTGTACGCGGGCGAGATCCAGGCCCCCCATCTGGGCGTCGCGGCGCACGCGTTCAACGAGCGCGGCGAGGACGTCGTCGGCGAGGTGGGCGAGCTCGTCATCACCGAGCCGATGCCGTCGATGCCGGTCGGCTTCTGGGGCGACGCCGACGGCAGCCGGTACCGCGACTCGTACTTCGCCGACTTCCCCGGGGTGTGGCGGCAGGGCGACTTCTTCAAGATCAACGAACGGGGCGGCTGCTTCGTGCTGGGGCGGTCGGACGCCACCTTGAACCGGCACGGGGTGCGGATCGGCACCGCGGAGATCTACGCGGTACTCGCCTCCATCGACGAGGTGGACGACGCGCTCATCGTCAACCTCGACCTGCCCGGCGGCGGGTTCTTCATGCCGCTGTTCGTCATCCTGGCCGACGGACGCGTGCTCGACGACGCGCTCCGGCAGAAGATCCGTGACCGGCTGCGCGCGGAGTACACCCCCCGTCATATGCCGGACAAGATCATCCAGGTGCACGCCATCCCGGCCACCCTCACCGGCAAGAAGATGGAGGTCCCCGTGCGCAAGCTGCTGCTCGGGGTGTCCCCGGAGCAGGCGGCCAACGTCAACGCGATGGCCAACCCGGACTCGCTGGAGGAGTTCGCGGACTACGCCCGCACGCAGCAGGACTACCCGCGCGGCTGAGCCGACGCCCCGGTCACACGCCGGTGAAGCGCGGCGGGCGCTTTTCGGTGAAGGCCCTGACCCCTTCCGCGAAGTCGCCCGATTCGCCCATCTCCTGCTGGATCTTGGCCTCGAACTCGAGCTGCTCGCCCATGCGCTGGTAGAGCCAGTTGTTGAGCTGCCGCTTGATGCCCGCGTAGGCCCGGGTGGGGCCGTTGGCCAGCTTGGTCACGAGCCCGGCGGCGCGGTCCTGAAGCTCATCGTCCGGCCAGACCTGGTTGATCAGGCCCCATTCCTGGGCCAGGCGGGCGTCGATCCGCTCCCCCAGCATCGCCATCTCGGCCGCCCGCGCGAATCCCACCCGCGAGGGCACCAGCACCGACGACCCGCCGTCCGGCACCAGGCCGATGTTGACGAACGCGAGCAGGAAGTACGCCGATTCGCCGGCCATGACCAGGTCACAGGCGAGCGCCAGGGACAGGCCGATCCCGGCCGCGGCGCCGTTCACCACGGCCACGACGGGCTTGGGCATCTCCCGGACCCCGAGGATGAGCGGGTGGTAGCGCTCGGTCAGCACGCTGTACAGGTCGCGAGGGCCGGACTCGCTCTCCTTGAGGTCCGCGCCGCTGGAGAACGCGCGCCCGGCGCCGGTCAGCATCACCGCGCGGACGCCGGGGTCCTCGGCGACGCCGGTCAGGGCGGCCAGCAGGTCGCGGGCGAGCCGGGCGTCCCAGGCGTTCATCCGTTCGGGGCGGTTGAGCTCGACCTTGGCGGCCGTGCCGCGGCGGTAGAGGTTGACCGTGTCGTACCGGTGGGCCAGCTCGAAATCAGTCACAGCCGCGATCGTAACGCTGGCGACGGCACGGCCATGACCCTGGTGCCTACGACGCGGTCATGACGAATGGCGTCTGCTATCATTGCTAGCATCGCTGGCGAAAGAGGAGGATGGTGGTTACGCTGGCGGCAGTGAGCATCCGGAACCTGGACGAGCGGGTGAAGGAACGGCTGCGGGTCCGCGCGGCCCGTCACGGCCGGTCGATGGAGGCTGAGATCCGCGCGATCCTGACCGACGCGGTGAGCGGGCCGGGCGAGGCGGCGGGTTTCTTCGATGTCATCCTCGATCGCTTCGGTGAGCTGGGCGGTATCGAGCTCGACATACCTCCCCGCAACGACCGGGCGCGGGCCGCGGACCTCCGCTAGATGATCGTCGCCGACACCAACGTCGTGTCTGAGCTCATGCGGCCGTCACCGTCCCCGGCTCTCCGTGACTGGGTGAGCAGACAGGCCGCAGGCGAGCTGTACACAACGGCGATCACGGCCGCCGAGATCCGCTACGGCCTGGAACGCCTTCCCGCGGGAAGACGGAAGGATCGCCTGCGGGCGGCGGCGGATGAGGTTTTCGCCGCGTTTAGCGAATATGTGCTGCCCTTCGACGCAGGCGCTGCCGTCCACCACGCGCGAATCGCGAGGCACCGTGAGGAGGCTGGCCTCCCAATCGGGGGGTTCGACGCCCAGATCGCTGCCATATGCCGTGCCCACGGGGCGGCCCTGGCCACCCGCAACACCAAGGATTTCCAGGAAACCGGGGTTGAGGTGATCGATCCGTGGCGCTCAGCTTGAACCGGCGCGTCCGGCCACCGCTTGTTTCTCGGTGCCGAGAGAGGCGGGCGGGAATCCGGCGGCGAGCGCGGCGACGGCCGCGTCGAGGTAGACGGTGAGGTCGGCGTCCGCCCGCGCGCACCAGCGGTCGTAGGCGGCGCGGCACACGGCCAGGGTCGCGCGGCCGATCGCGAGCGGGTAGAGGGAGCCGGGCGGCTGGCCGATGCGGGTCGCGGCGAAGTCGCTGATCGCCCGCTCCCACGCGTCGTAGTGCACGGCCGCGCTGGCCTGCAGGGCCGGCACCGAGATGATCAGGTTCATCCGGGCCCGCAGCTCGGGGACGTCCTCGGCCCGGTAGTGGTTGGCCGCGACCACCGCCTCACGGATCGCGTCCATCATCGGCACCGCGGCCGGGACCGCCGCCAGCGCCGCGCGGATGGCCTCCACCTCGGCGTCGAACTCGCCCCACAGGACACTGGGCTTGGAGCTGAAGTAGCGGAAGAACGTCCGCCGGCTCACCCCGGCCTCGGCCGCGATCTGCTCGATCGGCGTCTCGTCGAAGCCCTGCTCGGTGAACAGCCGCAGCGCGATCAGTTCCAGCTTGCGGCGGCTGGTCCCGGGGGGCCGTCCCCGGCGGCTCGTATCGGTGGGCCGTCCCCGGCCCCGCGTCGTGGGCGGCCGTCCCCGGCGACGGCCCGCCGCCGCCGATCGCGGATCGGCAACGATCATTGGCCCTTACCCCGTCCGATCGCCAGGCCTTGATTGTGTCACAGGGTGACGTTAACATCCGCGTATTCGGCGCCCGGCGACGATGATCTGGAGGGCTGACCTCGTGAACGCCGCTGGATCCCCGCTCCCGCTGGCTGAGCAGTTCCAGTACGGCCTGGCCGCGCCGATCTGCCTCACCTGGGAACTGACCTACGCGTGCAACCTGGCGTGCGTGCACTGCCTGTCCAGCTCCGGGCGCCGCGACCCGCGGGAGCTGCCGACTAGGCAGTGCAAGGAGCTGATCGACGAGCTGGAGCGCATGCAGGTCTTCTACGTGAACATCGGCGGCGGCGAGCCGACCGTGCGGCCCGACTTCTGGGACCTGGTCGGCTACGCCACCGCCCATCACGTCGGGGTCAAGTTCTCCACCAACGGGGTGAAGATCACCCCCGCCGTCGCGCGGCGGCTGGCCGGCAGCAACTACGTGGACGTGCAGATCTCGCTCGACGGGGCGACGGCCGATGTCAACGACGCCGTCCGCGGGACCGGCTCGTACGCGACCGCGCTGCGGGCGATCCGTAACCTCGCCGACGCGGGATTCCGCGGCTTCAAGATCTCCGTCGTGATGACCCGGCACAACGCCGGCCAGCTCGACGCGTTCAAGGCGATCGCCGACGGCTACGCCGCCCAGCTGCGGATCACCCGGCTCCGCCCGTCCGGCCGGGGCGCGGACGTGTGGCACGAGCTCCACCCCACCGCGGCCCAGCAGCGGGATCTGTACCAGTGGCTGCTGGCCCACGGCGAGCAGGTGCTCACCGGCGACTCCTTCTTCCACCTGAACGGCTACGGCGGTGCGCTGCCCGGCCTGGGCATGTGCGGCGCCGGGCGGGTGGTGTGCCTGATCGACCCGGTGGGCGACGTCTACGCCTGCCCGTTCACCATCCACGAGGAGTTCCTGGCCGGCAACGTCCGCGAGCCGGGCGGCTTCGCCCGGGTGTGGCGGGAGTCGGCGCTGTTCGCCGACCTGCGCCGCCCGCAGTCCGGCGGCGCGTGCGAGTCCTGTTCGGCCTACGGTTCCTGCCGCGGAGGGTGCATGGCCGCGAAGTTCTTCACGGGCCTGCCGCTGGACGGCCCCGACCCCGAGTGCGTCAGGGGACACGGCGAGCCGGCGCTGGCCGCCGCCGGCGTCGCGGCCGCCCCGCGGCCGTCGGGGGATCACTCGCGCCGGTCGCGGCCGGTGCCGGTGTCGATAAGCCGCCGCCCGCCGGCCGATGCGGGCGGCGCGCACCCGGCCGCCGGGCCCGGCATCTCCGTCCGCCACCCGCCCGCCCACGCCTGCGATGAGCACCCGCTGGCCGGGTCCGGGCTGACCGGGATCTGAGGCCGGCCGGCTCCGGCGTGGGCGGGGCCGGTCAGGGATGGTCGAGCTTTGGAGGCCAGGTCTCAGCCGCGCTACATACCCCTCCCTACTGCTAGTCCGGGCTAGCGCTACGGACCGCAGAACTAGCCATCCGGAGGGTGTGGACGGCTCGCGCCGCGGCGATGGTGAACCTGTGTCACTGGGCTAGGGGGCCGGAGGCAGGCTCTTCCGGGCTAGCCCAAGATCGCCGGCCACGATAGTAGAGGGGTGAGAACAGTGGAGCGTTCACTGTATGAGCGCCTCGGCGGAGTAGACGCCATCACGGCAGTCGCCCGCGCCTTTGAAGATCGCGCAGCCAAGGACGACCGCATCAATCAGAAGTTCGCCAGGACCAACCTGGAGCGGCTGACGAAAGAATTCGTCGACCAGCTGTGCCAGGACACCGGCGGGCCCTGCACCTACACAGGGCTCGACATGAGGCGGGCGCATACCAACATGGGGGTGACGAGCGGCGAGTGGGATGCCTTCATGGAAGACTTCGTCGCGACGCTGAACGCTTTCAACGTCGGGAAAGCCGAACAGGACGAGCTGCTCAACGACCTGCGGCCCATGCGGGCAGAGATCGTCGAAGTAGATTCAAGCCAGGTCGGAACCCCGCTGCCGTCCGCGTTCACGCCGGCACCGCCGCTGTGAGCCAAGGCCGCCCAGCCGCGCGCCTACCCCAGACCCCGGGTGAAGCCGGGCGGGACGAGCACGTCGTCCGGGGTGAGGTCGTGCACCGACGCGCGCCCGAGCCCCAGCAGGGCTGAGTCGATCCCGGTGCGCAGGACGTCAAACACGTTCCTGACCCCGCCGGACCCGTTCGCCGCCAGCCCCCACAGGTAGGCGCGGCCGATCAGCACCGCCCGCGCTCCCAGCGCCAGCGCCTTGACCACGTCGCTGCCGCGCCGGATCCCGCCGTCCAGCAGCACCTCGACCTGCCCGCCCACCGCGGCCGCGACCGCGGGCAGGGCCCGGATCGAGGCCGGGGTGCCGTCCAGGTCGTTGCCGCCGTGGTTGGACACGCTGACCGCGGTCGCGCCGGCGTCGGCCGCTCTCCGCGCGTCGTCGGGGCGCATGACGCCTTTCACCATGAACGGGCCATCCCAGTGGCCCCGCAGCCAGGCGATGTCCGCCCACGACGGCGGCGGGGTCCGCATCCACGCGCCGTACGCGCCGAAAAATGACGGCGCGGGCTCGCCGGGGGCGCTCATGTTCGGGACCGTCAGCTCGGGCAGCCTGCCCTGCCGCAGCCAGCTCAGCACGTAGCCGGGGCGGGTCACCCCTTCGGGGGCGAACCGCAGCATCGTCGGCAGGTTCATCTTCTCCGGGATGGCCGGGCTGCCCCAGTCCCGGGCGGTCGCGAACGACCAGTCCAGGGTGATGATCAGCGCCTTGGCACCCGCGTCGCTGGCCCGTTGGACCCGGGCCAGGTTGCTGTCCCGGTCGCCGATCCAGAACAGCTGGAAGAACGTCTTCGGGTTGACCGCCACCACGTCCTCCACCGTGGTGCTCGCGAACGAGCTCAGCCCCATCGCGGTCCCGGCCTCGGCCGTGCCGCGCGCGACCGCGACCTCGCCGTCGGGGTGGACGGCCTGCACGCCGGTGGGGGACGCGATCACCGGCAGCGAGATCTCCTGCCCGAGCACGGAGGTGGCCGTGCTGCGCGTGGCGGGCCGGTCCGCGATCCGCGGTGGCGCCAGCCCGATGTCGCTGAACGCGGCCACGTTGTCGTGCAGGGTGGTCCCCTTCTCGCTGCCGGCCTCCAGGGCGAGAAACACCGACCGCGGGAGCCGCCGCCGCGCCCGCCGACGGGCCTCGGCCACGGTCTCGAACCACTCATTGGTGCTGGCCATCAAGCCCCCTTCGGCGGCCTTGATTATGGCACAGTGTGACATTATTGACGGGCTCCTCGGCCGGAGGGCCGGGGATTCAGCCCGTGCCGACTCATTCGGCACCGCTGTGGCTTCCTGGTTCACTGGCAGCCGCTAGGGTTTCCCCTGGCCTTACGCCGCCTCCGCAGGCGTTTAGGCTCTCCCTGCGCCCCAGGGCGAGCACGTTTATGGCTGCGTTCACGTCCCGGTCGTGGACGGTCCGGCACGCGGCGCATATCCAGGTGCGGACATTGAGTGGCTTGGGGCCGTCCTTGACTCCGCAGGCCGAGCACACCTGGCTGGTCGGCTCGAACCGGCCGATCCTGGCGAAGGTGCGGCCGTACCGGGCAGCCTTGTACTCCAGCATGGCCACGAACCCGGACCACCCGGCGTCGTGAACCGACTTCGCCAGCCGGCTCCGGCCGAGCCCGGCCACGCACAGGTCCTCCACGTACACCGCTTGGTTCTCGCGGATGATCATCGTGGACGCCTTGTGGCAGAAGTCGGCCCGCCGGCTCGCGACTGCGGCGTGCGCGCGGGCCAGCCGGGCCCGCGACTTCTCCCTGTTCCTGCTGCCCTTCTGCTTGCGGGAGTGCGCCCGCTGCAGCCGCCCTAGCTTCTTCTCCGCCCTGCGCAGGAACCGCGGGTTGCTGACCTTCGTGCCATCGGCAAAACTGGCCCAGTTCAGCGGCGAGGCCCAACATTTGGACCTGCCTGTAAACATCCCCATATGGTGGCTATCTCGCGGCATATCAACAGCCTCAAAGGCATGCCGTCTGCAAGCCCGGCACCAGTTCCCTAGCCTGCTCCGCCACCGCTGGCAGGCAAAACACCTATGGCCTGGGCCGTACTTCGCCGGGTCCGCCGACGCGCTCCCATCCCCTCCTGCGCCAGTACATTGAGCAGCAGAAACCTCTCGCCCGAGCGACCCACGCCCAGCCGCCTTCACCACCGGCCTTAGGCCGGCGCACTAGCGGCCGCATTGGCAGCCGGGCGCCGCACGCGAGGACAAGGGGCGAACGTTGCCATGATCAGCCGCACTACCCGGGGCCCGCGCCCCAACGAACCGTGACCGAACTGGCCGGGCTCACCTCGGCGGAGGTGGGTGAGCTGGCCGCGGCCGGGGCGCTGCTCGCGGTCCCGGTCGGCGCCACCGAACAGCACGGCCCGCACCTGCCGCTGTGCACCGACACCGATCTCGCGGTGGCGCTCTGCGCCCGGCTGGCCGCGGCCCGGCCCGGCGTACTGGTCGCGCCGCCGCTGGCCTACGGCGGCAGCGGTGAGCACGAGGACTTTCCCGGGACGCTGTCGATCGGGACCGAAGCCGTTGAGCTGCTGCTGGTCGAGCTGGGCCGGTCGGCCACCCGGACGTTCTCCCGGGTGCTGCTGGTGTCCACGCACGGGGGCAACGCCGACGCGGTGCGGCGGGCCGAGCGGCGGCTCCGGGCCGAGTCCCGCGACGTCCGGGCGTGGCTGCCGATCTGGGAGGGCGACGCCCACGCCGGGCGGGCCGAGACCTCACTGGAACTGGCCCTCGCCCCCGACCGGGTGCGGCCGGGGCGCGCGGAGGCCGGCAACACCCGGCCGCTCACCGAGCTCATGCCCGAGCTGCGCCGCTCCGGCGTGCGTGCGGTCAGCCCCAACGGCGTGCTCGGCGACCCGGCCGGCGCCTCCGCCGCCGAGGGCGCGGCGCTGCTCGCCAGGCTCGGCGCGGACCTGCTCGCCGCGGTGGACGCGTGGGAAGCGGGGCAGATGTCATGACGGACCACGCCGCGCCGCCGGCCGGCCCGCTTGGCGGCATAACGGATGCTCCCGCCCGGCCGGTGCCCCCGGTGGCCCTCGTCACCGGCGCGGCCCGCGGCGTCGGCGCCGCGACCGTGGCCGCCCTGGCCGCGGGCGGGTGGCGGGTCATCGCCGCCGACCGGTGCGCCGACGACCCGGCGCTGCCGTACCCGCTCGGCACCCGCGCGGACCTGGACCGGGTGGCCGCGGCGGCCGGCGGCGATGTCGTCGCGCGGGTGGCCGACGCGCGTGACCCGGGCGCGCTCGCCGCGGCGGTCGGTGAGGCGGAACGCCGCTGGGGCGGGCTGGACGCGGCGATCGCCGTCGCGGGCGTGATCGCGGGCGGCCTCCCCGCCTGGCAGTTCCCGCCCGAGCAGGAAGCGGCCCTGCTCGACATCAACCTCGGCGGGGTGCTGAACCTGGCCCGGGCCGCGGTGCCCGCGCTGCTGCGGCGGCCCGTCCCGCGACGGGGCCGGTTCATCGCCGTCGCCTCGGCCGCGGCCACCCGCGGGCTGCCGATGCTCGCCGCGTACTGCGCGTCCAAGGCGGCCGTGGCCGGTTTCATCCGGGCGCTCGCGGCCGAGCTGGGCGGCACCGGTGTCACCGCGAACGCGGTCAGCCCGGGGTCCACGGCCACGCCGGTCCTGGACGAGAGCGCCCGGCTGTACTCGCTGCCGGCCGCGGAGTCGTTCGCCAGCCAGCAGCCGCTCGGCCGGCTGCTGCGGCCGGAGGAGGTGGCGGCGGTCATCGCGTTCCTGGCCGGGGAGGGGGCCAGCGGCATGACCGGCGCCATCGTCCCGGTCGACGGCGGCCTGGCCTTGTGAGGCCCGGCCCATCTGCCCCGCGCGCCGGCTTCGCGCGGCGGTAACCTGTGGCCGGCCCGCCCCTCAGGCCCCGTTGTCACACGCGGCGGCCCGGGGGTCCAGGATAGGTATCGGCCGGCGCGCAGCAGCCGGCCCTGGTCCGCCATGTCCTGGCCGTGAAGGGAGACGTCATCGTGGCTACCGTCCGCACCGCGACCACCCGCTGGGAGGGCCCGCTCGCCACCGGCAAGGGGTCCGTCAACCTCGACTCATCGGGACTGGGCAGCTTCGAGCTGACCTGGCTGTCGCGGGCCGAGGCGCCCAACGGCCGCACCAGCCCCGAGGAGCTCATCGCCGCGGCCCATTCCGGCTGCTTCTCGATGGCGCTGTCGCACGGCCTGTCCGAGGCCGGGCACCCGCCGACCAGCATCACCACCTCGGCGGACGTCACGTTCGGGCTGCCCGAGGGCATCAGGGGGATACGGCTGACCGTTCATGCGGTCGTCCCCGGCATCACGGCGGCGGAGTTCGCCGCCGCGGCCGAGGACGCCAAGAAGAACTGCCCGGTCAGCAGGGCGCTGACCGGCACCACTATCGAGCTGGACGCGACCCTGGACGAGTAACGAGGCTCAGCCGCCGCCCAGTATCTTCGCCTTGGCCGCGGCGAACTCGTCGTCGTTGAGCACGCCCTGCTGGTGCAGCGTGGCGATCTGCTGCAGCTGATCGGCCACCGAGGGCCCGGCCGCGGGGGCGGCCTGCGGCGGCGGGGCGCCGTAACCCTGCTGCTGCGGGTCCTGGTAGCCCTGCTGCTGGTAGCCGCCCTGCTGCTGTTGCTCGAGCGCGCTGATGCGATCGTCCTGGTAGGCCTCGTCCGCGGCCCGCTGGTCCGAGGCCCGGGCCATGTGCTTGCCCGCCACGTAGGCGCCCCCGCCGACCACGGCGGCGCGCAGGAGCGGGCGGCGTCGTGCGAACATCACTGCCTCCTAGTGCTGGATGGGAACGGCCACCCGGCGGGGGCCCGCAGGGTGAGCGGTCCGTCAGTCAAAGTCTCCGCCAGGGGGCAGGGACAGGCCAAGCGCGACCATGATTTCCGGCGCCGCCGCCACCACGCGGGGGCCGCCGACCTGGGGCGCGATCGCGCGCATCACGCCGAGGATTTCGGCGGGGGTCGCGCCCGAGTCGAGCGCGTTCGATACCTGCCACAGGTAGGAGGCGGGCGGGGCGTCGACCGCTATCAGTGCAGCGATCTTGACCAGGGAGAAGGCTCGGGGATCCAGGCCGCTGCGCTCCTGCCATGCCTCCCGGAGCGCCAGCGCCGATTCCAGCACCTCGAGGTCGCCTAGGGCCAGACCGTTCAGGGCATCCTTGGTGGCGTCGTCGACTT
>Ga0306925_10007265_pt1 | contig 10392 bp, 8 predicted proteins | sample flu12Cox44000176_FD_203755 | JGI IMG/M metagenome (GOLD analysis project Ga0306925, IMG submission 203755) | Lab enrichment of tropical soil microbial communities from Luquillo Experimental Forest, Puerto Rico - flux8day.12C.oxic.44.000.176 (v2)... | ecosystem: Environmental > Terrestrial > Soil... | reverse complement strand
CGTGCTGGTTCCGACACGCGTGTCGTGACCGCCCGCGATGGATGTCAGTATCAGCATTAAAACCATTTTGCGATTACTCCTTTTGTTGGAAGATTCCCGGGAACGGCGTGCCTAAGAATTTGCCGTTCCCGGGAACTCGGTTTCATACGACGCGGACTTCGTCTTATGTCGCCGAATTCTGGTAGTACTTGCAAGCGTTCGTGTTTATCCAGCGGCTATCGGCACGCATGAACGCCAAGAATCCCACTTGCCCATATTCGGCATAGCGCTCAGTCAGCCGCAGCAACGTCATTTCCAGAACGTCACGCACGATGAAGCGATTGAACGCGCCGAACAAGATGGAAATGTTGCCCACTGCTGGCGACCCCGGTCCCATGTCAGCCATCGATTGATTGATGTTGTATGGATAGCCCAGAATCGTGTCTTCCGCGATGTTCGACGCGAAGCCAGCAGTTGACCACGGTTGCCACAACGGACGCCCTTGCGAATCGACAATCTTCTTGATGCCTTTCAGCGTGTTATCGCTGAACATCCAAGAACCATCGACGCGATACAGCGGGTCAACCGAATGCAGCAAGTCAAGCAGCTGGTTGTAAGTGACGGTAGTCGACGAACCAGTCGTGCCTTGTGCTCCGGTAATGCCAATCGTGCAGCCTTGCGGCTGCGCGGTCCCGGTTCCGGTCGTCATGTAATCGGAAGTGATACGTCCAAGCCGGTCGCCCAGCAAGTCGCGAAGAATGGTGTTGATGTCGAAGAACGAATCCTGCAGCAGTTCCATCGATACCAGCACGATTTTCGAACTGAACTTATAGGCGTGAAGAATCACTTGCCCGAAGGCAACATCCAGCGAAGTAGCTGGCGTATTTTCTGCCAGCAATTCGCCTTTGTTCAGGGTATCGTCGACCGTCGGCCATGGGATGTCGTTGCCTGTCGGCGTCGGAAACGCCCGGGCAGCTTTGCGAATTCCGCCGAACAGCTTCAGATACTTCTGCAGTTCTTCGCTGAAACCTTGCGGAATCATGTAACCGCCAGCCGAACCGCTGGTCGACAGTGCACGCACTTCGACAGGCAGTTCGCTGCTGGAAACAAATGATCGACGCGTGTTCATAATCGACCGCTGGTCCGGCGTCATGCCTTCCACGCCATAGCGCAGCCACGCTTCCCAAGCGCGCATTTCTTTGGCTTTGCGCACTTCGGAAGTTTCGATGATGGCACGCGCTTCCGCCGACACTGGCGCGGCAGACGTATCCAGCGCGCGTTCTTCCGCTTCCAGCTTCTGCCGCTTCTGGATGGTCGACTTCAATCGGTCCGCGTCGCTGTCCATTTCGTTCCACTTGGCATCTTCTTCGGCTGTCATTTCGCGCTTGCTGGCATCAGCCAGCGCGACAAGTGCGCGCATGTCAGCGATTAGCTTTGCACGCTGTTCGACAAGTTCTCTGGTAGTCATTTTGGGAATTCCTTTGATTGTGAATTTGCGGACAGCTGCGCAAGTTCGTCGCTTGACAAACTTCGAAGCGTCGCGCTGTCCGGCTTGGACAGCGCGCTTTGTTACTGAACTCTTTTTTTAGTCGCGTTCCAGTTCTGCCATGCGTTCGATGCGTTCCAGCATGGTGCGCTTGGAATGCCGTTCGGTTTCGGCTTCAGCTTCCATCGGTTCGGCGACTTCTTCCTTGACTTCGGCGATGGCGTCTTCTAGGTCCGCAATCAGCGAATCGGCTTGTTCCAGAAACACCCCGAACTGCGCGTTCGTGTATTCCTTGGTTTCGTCGTTGTCGCCGCCTTCCCAGAAGTTCCAAAGGCAAGTGCTCAGCGTGGCGGCAACCAGTTCGCAGCCACGCCGGGCAGTCACCAGACAGTCAACCAGCAATTCATCGTCGTCGCCGTCGTCGTCGATGTTCATGTCGCGCAGAATGGCGCGCGCATCTGCCGCTGTTTCTGCCTTGTACAATGCAGCGCTGTTCTGTTCGCTGACTTTGATGCCAAACTTTTTCGCTGCCGCCAGAATCTTTCTGTAGGCGGACTTCTTCTGCCCTTCGCTTAGTCCCTTGACTTGATTGAAGCGCGCCAGCGCGTTGCGCACATGGCTGGCATCATGAATCGGCAGCTTCCAAGTGCTTGTGTCGTTCTTGTCGCCAACGAAGGCGAACTGTGATGCGCTCAAATCCTTTCCGGCAACGCGCTTGGTTTTAGCTTGCCGCTTTTCTGCCGCTGGCGCAGCAGCCCGGTCGCCGCCCACGCGCCCGACACTCATTTCGTCTTCTTCTTCCTTGCCGCCGCCGCCTTTCTTCTTATCTTCGCGCGGCGTTCCCATGGTGTTTTGACTGCCTTCACAGTTCGCGTCCGTGCAGTCTGGGTCGCTGCAGTCTTCGCAGCGCCCGTCTTCGCATTCCATGCAATCGCATTCACAGTCTTCGTTTCGCTTTTCCAGCTTCTTGCGCAGCGCGTGCGGCAAACCGTCCGGCCACAACGAACGGATGAAGACGCCGGATTCTTCATAAGCCGGAAACGCCACAACGCTGACATCCAGCAGCTGCACATCCCGCAGTTCACGAATCTTTTCGCCATCGTCGCCACGCATCCACGCATCTTCGTTGCAGCGAAATCCGAAAGACATCTGGTCCAAGTCGCCGCGCCTAATCGATTCCACAACATCGCGACCGACAGAAGTGTCGGGCGGGTCGATTTCGCAGCGCAGTCCGTGTTCGTCTTCTTCCAGCCGCAGCGTGCCAGCTTTTGTGCGCCCGATAATGTTGGCTGGCTGGTGATCAACCAGCGCCCGCACATCGTCATTCTGAATGGCGTTGCGAAACGTCCCGGGCGCGATGCGTTCGCGAAATCCCTGCAGCGGCTTGGATAGCGTATTGAAAACCGCAGCGTAGCCGACAATCTTTGGCTTTCCAGCCTTGTCGCGCAATTCCATGCGTTCCCCAGCAAACCGAACTTCGCGCTTCTTCATCGCGTTGCCTCCTGCGGCTGTAACGCCGAACATGCCAGATCGAATTCTTTGTCGACAATCTGCTGCGTGGTCATCGTGTCCCATTCATCACACCGCAAATACAGGTCTGCAGCGTAAGCGCGCGCAGCGACTTCAGCGTCGTCGCGCCCCATCATCTTTCCCATCAGTTCCAGCACGCGCATGAAGGCTTGGCTGACCGACTTCTGCAGCTGCGCGCTGCGGTCGTATTTCACCGAACGCCGCACCGCATCTTCAAACAGCCCGCGCGCATATTCGCGAACCTTGTCTGGTCCCATGGTCAGCTGCGGCGGCGTCGCTTCAGGCGGCAGCTGGCGCAATGCCGGGTCCGTGACCACGTCTTCGCCTTCTGCGGACTGCTTGCCAGCTTCATCGCCCTTGTCCGTGTCCGGCTTGCCTGCTTGCGCTGCCAGCTGGTCTTCAATCGAATCAGCCGGAACCATGTTCAGCGGCGTCAGATAGATGTCGCCTTCCGGTCCGATGACGTTCATGTTCTCGCTGCGGCGGATGTCGTTCGCCGACAGCCAGCCCCACTGGCGCCCTTTGGAATATCCATCCATGCGCGTGCCGAAATCGCCGCGCAGCAAGCCGTCTTCATCGTGCTCGAAAAAGTATTGACTGCTGGGAAACAGTTTGGCGTTCAATTCTTCTTCCCAGCGCACGAACCATGGGCGCAGACACGACTTCACATAATCAAGTGACTGGTGTTCGATGTTGCTGAATGTAGCTTTTTCCAGAATGCCGATGATGTGCGGCGGGATGCGAAACAAGCGCGCAATGTCGTCCGCATTCAGCTTGCATGTTTCCACATACTGCGCTGCATCGTTCGCAATCGTCATCGGCTTGAATGACATGCCTTCTTCCAAGATGGCGATTTTGTTCGCGTTTCTGGGTCCGGTGAAGATGGAGTGCCATGATTGACGTATCCGCTCCTGTGCTTCTGGTGTCATCTTCCCCATCAGTTCCAGCACGCCTCCCGGTCTGCTCCCATTCAGGAAGTAGTACAGTCCGAAGTTTTCCAGTGCCAGACCTAAACCCACGGTCGTGCGATGATGCCTGATCGTGTACAGCCCGACGTAACCATCCATGCTGCAATCTTTGATATGCAGCATGTCGTCGGACAGAATGCATTTCGTTTCTGCGGTGCGCGGATTCGTTGACACATAACGCAGCGTGTTTGACTTCGTCAGTTCCGGGCGCACAAACTGCGGATACAATGGCCAAAGATTTGTGACTTTGCCAGCGCCGTTGTATTCGATTTCCGCGAAGGCATTGCCCCAGACCAAAGCATTCGCCGTCATCACTTGCCTGAATGTGCACGCCGTCATGTGCGGATTCGGGCGCTTGCGCAACAAGTCATACTCTGGACGGTTCGTCGCTTTCTTCCGCGTGCCTTTGGAATCTTCGCTAAACAGATGCAGCGGCACAGTCCCGACATCTTCGCTGATTGCCTTTACACAAGCCCGCACGGTCGTCAGCTGCATCGCCGTGTGTTCGTTGACGTGAATCTGTCCGTCTAAGCCGAAGCCGCCGCTTAAGGTTTCGAACAACCAGTCAGCGGGTGCGGACAGCGGCGTCGCCGGATTTTCCAGCGACAGCGACCGCTGTTCTGCTTGTTGCAGTCCAAAGCTGAATTGACCAAAGAATTCCGCAAGTTTTCCCATCAGATTGTCAGCAAGCCCCGCGACTCATAGACAGACGGTCCGCTGTCCGGCTTAATCATGGCGCGCGCTAATGCATCGATCAGCGCAGAAATGCCGTCTATCCTTTCTGAAGAACGCGCCCGGTCCGGCTTGATGTTCCCGGCAGGGTCTTGCGCTGCCACTACGTTCGAAACGTTCCAGCGTGCGACTGCATGGCTGCGATGAAAAAGCATCTTGCCCACAATCAGCCGCTGCAGTTCCTTCATTGGCGCAGACATCGACTGAAAGCCTTGCCCCAGCGGCACCATCGTCAGCCCGTCGCCTGTCAGCTGTGTAACCAGTTGCGTCGCGTTCCATCGGTCGTATGCAATTTCCACAATCTTGTAAGCGTCAGCCAAGCATTCAGTGTTATGCAGCTGAATGCCACGGTCGCTGATGCCCGCTTCGATGTATGTGCCGCTGACATCCCGGCGTATGCCGTCATAGTCGGTGATGTCGCCGGGCGTTGCCGTGATCAGCCCTTGCCGGGTCCACAAATCGTAAGGCACGTTATCGCTTTCGCTGCGCTTCACAATGGCGCGTTCTGGCACCCAGTAGCGCCAGATTGCTGCCCAAAATTCACGCGTCGGTGTGGGCGGAAAAACCAGACACAGCGAACACATGTCCGTGGTCGATGCCAAGTCCAGCCCGCCATAGCACGGCTGTCCGCGCAGCTGCGCGATGTCAAAGTCAGCACCGCAATCATCCCAGCGCTGCAAGTCCATCCACTTCTTTTCAATCTGCGTCCAGATGCAGAAATTAAGGCGGCACACGATAAGTTCGTTGCCGGGAATTTCGCTGGCAACCTTGACTTGTTCTTCCAGATACTTTGCTGGAATGGAAACACCCAGATTCGGATTCGCTTTCGGCCACACATCGGGATTCTTCCAGTCGTCGCCTTCATCCAGCCCGCACACATAGCAAAACCATGCATCGTTTTCGAAGATTCCCGTCAGCAGCTTTTCGCTGTACTCGTGATGACGCCAGCAAATTGAATTCCTGTCATAGCCGCTGTTTGTGATTTCCACAATCAGCGCCTGTCGTCTGCCTTTGGTCCCAGCGCGCAGCTTGTCGACCACAATCGACGATTGATGTTCATGAACTTCATCCAGCGCGGCAAAGTGCACGCGCAGCCCATCCAGCCCGCGATGTTCAGAACTGACTGGACGGAAGAAACTGCCGCTTGGCAGATGCGACAGATTGAAAACTTTTTGCGCGCCACTGGCACGCACGCGCGCAGCCAGCGTCGGACTGGCGTCGCGCATCTTCACCGCATCCTGAAACAACAAGTGCGCCTGATCGCGCGTCGTCGCGGCGGCGAAGCATTGCGCTTGCGGTTCGCCGTCTGCCGCCAGCATCAGCAAGCCGATGCCTGCAACCATCGGTGTCTTGCCATTGCCTTTGCCGATTTCTACATACGCATGACGGAACCGCCGCACCGCGTCAACCGTCTTCCAGCCGAACAGCGAACCAATGATGAACTTCTGCCACGCTTCCAGTTCAAACGGCGTGCCTACTTCGGGCAGCACCAGCACGTCTGGGAAGAATTGAATTGCGCGATTGGCGGCAACCGGGTCGAAGTACAGCCCGCGTCGATGCCCGTCCTTGCGGTCGCGCTGGTGCCGTTCGCACGCTTGTCGCACCAGCCTTCCGGCGATGATGCGCCCAGCCAGCACTTCACTGGAATAATGATCGACTGGATTCCGGTGCTGACTCATTGAAATAACTTTCCGCGCGTTGATCGCGAACCGACTTGCGCGCTGGTGTCGCGCGGATTCGCGTGCGCGATGCTGGTGTCAGCCCGAATTCTACGCAATACGCCCGCAGTTCTTTTAATCGTGCGATAGCTTCCGTGCAAGCCGGATTCTTAATCACGTTCGCCACATACGGACGCCCGGCTTCGTCTTCCTTGGTAATCGTAATCTTGAAGCCGTGTTCATCGATGTCAAGTTCGGCTTGCACCCAGCGCGCATAACACTGGCAGTACGCTGCCAGCGCGCTGCCTTCAATGGTTGCCAGCACGCCCATGCGGTCCAGTTCCGCAGTCGCTTCCTTCCACGCCCGGCGTGCTAAGCCTTTCAGAAATCTTGGACGCTTCGGTTTGCCCAGAATCACTTCTGGTTCTGCGTCACTTAGCGGGCGGTGTCCATGTCCAACAACTTTTTTGATTGCAGTCGGCGTCGGTCGTCTTGGCATCTGGTTCCCTACGAAAATTTGATTCGGGCGCGTATGCAAATAGGCTGCGGCGTGGTCGCGCGGCGATGCCCGCCAGCGATTTCCACCCCCCTACCCTCATGGTCGCGCGCCAGTTCTATTGGTGCGGCTACAGCCAGCGCTGGCATGTCATGTGTGTGTGTTGTCACGCTTCTTACTGCGGCGTCATGGCAGACGCTTCATTGGAATCAGGCCAGCATGACCCACCCACATTGCAGACGGTTATCTTGTAGTAGTACTGGGTTGCCCGCGCGACGTTCCCGTCAACCCAGCAATAGGATGTCTGCACTCCAGCCGGGTAAGTCATGGTTGCGTAATGCTGGGTCTGCCCAGACGCAGCACCGCGCGCTATGTCTACGCTGTACGCCCCGGGAATGGTATCGTTCAGGGTCCAGCAACCGACGACACACATCGTGGCGGGCGGCGTCTGCGGCGGCGGCGGACCACCATTGCTTTCGGCGACCACGACGTTAAGTGATGGCTGCACGGCTGATGGCTGCGCCGATGCAGTTAAGTGCGATGGTGTTTGCGCGCATAGCGATGCAGCCAGCAGCAAGACGCTAACGAATAGTTTCAAGCGGCTTTCCTCCAATTGATTTTATCGGCATCGAACAAGGCAGCTTGCACGCGATTGTCAACGCCCAGCTTGTCATACACACGCTTTGCCGCACCGCGCGCTGCTACTTCTGTGCAGTGCAATTCATCGCCAATACGTTTGAAGTTCCAGCCGCGTCTGATCAGTGCAAACACTTCGCTTTGCCGTCTTGTCATCACTCGCGCTGGATATTTCTGCCGATGCTTCGGCATTGGAATTACTGCGGCGTTGCAGTTACGTTTGTTGGCGGATTAGGCGGCGTGGGCGGCGGCGTCAGCGTTGTGACAGTCGCTTCATTCGACGGCACTGAACAGCCGCCGCTGTTGCACGCTTTCACTGTGTAGTAGTACGTCGTTGCAGCTGCGACCGTGGTATCGATGTAAGTCGCCGTGGTGTTGTTGTTGATGGTGGTGATGGGCGTCGTGCTCTCGCCGCCCGATGTCGTGCCGCGAAACACTTGCTGCGAAGTCGCTGCGTTCGCGCCAGCGGTGTTGCTGACCGTCCAGTTCAGCGTCACTTGTGGCGTGCCAGTCGGTCCCGGCGTCGACTTTGCGCCCAAGTCTTTTTTCTTCTTGTCGTCGGCAGCGTGCAACGACACAGCCAGCAGCAGCAAAAATGCAATCATAAATTTCTTCATGGCTTTGCCTTTCCGACTGGAACAGCCGCGTCAGCGGTGTTCGACGCATTCGATTCGAAGCCGTGTGAAACTGTCGTCATCACGTACCAGTAGCGATGTCCCGGCGTGCAGGAATTGTCTGTGAATCCTTCTGCTAGTTTTATTCCGGTTTTGTAAGGCTGCATTGTGCCGGGAATGTTCACGCTGTCAGAACGATAAACATTGAAAGTTGCAGTCCCATCGACGCCTTGCCACGCCCAAGTAAGCAAGATGCCGTCTGCATACGAAAATGCATACAGATTCCACGGCGCGCTTGGGCGTGCTGGGAAACCGTCTTGCGCAACCAGTGGCAAAACTAGAAGCAAGAAAATCACGCTCAGCTTTTTCATGGCATCCGCACGCACGATTCATTCGATGGATTGGACAACGCGCCGTTGTAGCTTTTCAGCGTGTAGCAATAAGTGTGCTTCGTCGTGATCGCCGGGTCCATGTCGTGATAGCTGATGACTGTGTTCCCGTTGACGACTGCAATCGGGTTGTTATAGTCTTCAGCGCCTGATGCGGTCCCGCGATAAATGTACTGCCGCGTAACACCGCTCGACGCCGACGCCGCCCAGCTGACCATCACAGTCTTCGGCTTGCCTTTCGTCGTTGCGACTTGTGATTGCGTCCGGCAGCTGCTAGCTAACAACAGGCAGCAGACAAACAAAAAAACTTTCTTCATGATTCAGTGCGCCAGCGGTCCGACAAAAAATTCTGCAGCTGCCAGACATGCCAGCCCCAGCCAGCCCAGTGAAACGCGCGGATGTCCCACGTTCACGCCAGCCAACAAGAACAACACGAACGCAAGAACCAGCAGAACAATATGCAGCACCGTTAGTTCTCCTTTCAGACGCGACCGCCAGCGCCTTGCAGCTGGCGATGGTGATAGGCGCAAAGCGCTTGACAGTTCAGTTCGTCCAAGCGTTCGCCGCCGTCTTCAAGTTTGACGACGTGGTGCACTTCTTCAGCCGGGCGCAAGCAGCCCCGCGACGCTTCGCAGACTGGATGCCGCCGCATGAACCAGCTGCGAAACCGCTTCCATCGATTATCGTAGCCGCGCTGCTTGGTGGTGCCGCGTTCCAGCACGCCGCGAAATTGCTGATAACCGCCGCTGGCGCGATGCTTGCCGCAATAGGCTTCGCCGTGCGTCAGTTCTGGACACAGCGGATAGTTACACGGCTTTGCTGGTGCTGTTGGCATAGAAGCGCGGCATGTTGCGCGGCAAGACGTGTTCACGCTGCCAGCGTTCGGTCTGCGGTTCTTCAAAATGTATGTTTGGTAATTCAGCGGGCGGAAGTTTTTCAGGGATGTGCAATGCGGCTGGTGGTGCAGTGATGACACGTCGGCTGGCAAGTCTGTGCAGTTCGCGGCGACCGCGAAATTCGTACCAGCCAGACAGTTCTAGTTTTAATGCTGATTGCCGCGAAATGTTTCGCGGACCTAGATTATCCACTACCTTGACGCGCACGGACGCGACGATTCCTTTTTCATGCTGGGTTTCAAACCGTGTATTGGCAACGGGAACCATTCGGAACTTTCTGTTAGCAAGCGATTTTCCAGCAGAAAGGAAGCGAACGTCAAGCAAAATCAAAGGGAAGCAAGTCCGTAAACTTGCTTCCCGGCTGCACATGGACGCACCGCACATGGCTGTGCGGCGGTATTGATTTCAGCGTAATGCAGGACTGGCGCGCGCGTCAACGATTGACTGGCAGCGATGCGTGCGTTCCCATGGCGCAACATTAGCCAGCACGCGCGCATAATGATGCGCACCGCACCAGACACATATTGTCCGAAAATGTGCCAGCCCGCCAATAGTCGTGATGTCGCGCAAGAAGTGCGCAGTTTCCGGCGTGTCTTTCTGCTTGTTCATTTCGTCAATCGAATCCAATCGTGATTGTGATTGTCATTCATGGCAATCATGCGGGCGCGCCAGTCCGGTCGCCACTCCAGCCGCAAGCCAGCTGCGGACGCTGCTTCTTCGACCATCGCTGACGTGAAGAATCGCGAATCTGGATAACTCCAGCCTGCATGATAACTGTGAATTGCCGGGCGTCCGTTGTCGTCGCAGATTCGCAGCGAAACCAGACCAACGCCGGTCGACGTAAGCTGCTTGCTAATCGCAGACATCAGCTGCTGCAGCTGGCTGTCGGAAGCATGGCTTAGAACGCTATGGCTGAAGATGTAATCGAATTGCGGATTAAAAGCAACGCCGCCGAAAAGAAAATCTGTGCGCGATGACATTTTTGTAAGATGCTTCAGCTGATAATGC
>Ga0306925_10007263_pt1 | contig 10392 bp, 6 predicted proteins | sample flu12Cox44000176_FD_203755 | JGI IMG/M metagenome (GOLD analysis project Ga0306925, IMG submission 203755) | Lab enrichment of tropical soil microbial communities from Luquillo Experimental Forest, Puerto Rico - flux8day.12C.oxic.44.000.176 (v2)... | ecosystem: Environmental > Terrestrial > Soil... | reverse complement strand
GACCGTGCCCTGTTCCGCGGTCCACTCGCTCCCGACGGCGAGCAGTCGCTCGCCGTCGGGACCGGCGCACGTCTGCATCAGGCTCACGCGGTCGACGCGCGCCGCCTCACCGAGCAGCCCGAGGACCCCCGGGATCGCGGCCTTGACGTCGGCAGCTTCCAGCAGCAGCCGACTGGCACGTGCCGAAGCCGTGAGCAGTCGGTCGCGCGCCTGCAGCGAGTCGTTGATCCGCCTCAGTGTGTCCGGACACGGCCCGGCCTCTGACTGAGGCTCCAGGGTGGCGGCATGGGCGGTGGCGTGGATATCCATACAGCGAAACGATCCCGACCCGCAAAGAGAGGAATCAAAGAGTCTACCGCGCCCGGCTCCCGAAGCCTGTGCGTGAAGCTTGCTGCACTGCAGCATCACCGTGACGGCGATGCTTGCGGAACGGACCGGCGGCGGGACGGCCGGGCTCGAGACTACAAGTGAATCAGGCCGCGCTTGTGGGCCACGGCGACCGCTTCGGTGCGGCTGATCGCATCGAGCTTGGTCAGAATCGCCTTCACGTGGGTCTTGGCCGTGCCCTCGGTGATCGAGAGCCGTCGCGCAATGTCCTTGTTGCTGCGACCCTCCGCCACCAACTGCAGCACGTCGAGCTCACGCTGCGTCAGGCTCGGCTTCGCCATGCGCTGCAGCGCCTTGGCGGCCACCGTGGAGGAGGTGTAGGGGCGATCCTCGCTCACCGCGCGGATCGCCGAAAGAATCTCCTGCCGCGGCGCGTCCTTCAGCAGATAGCCCTTGGCGCCCTGTGAAAGGCACTGAAAGATGTCCTCATCGCCGTCATAGGTGGTCATGACGAGGATACAGGCCTTGGGATTGATCTCGAGGACGCGCTGCACGACCGCTACGCCGTCGCGCTTCGGCATACGCAGATCGAGGACCATGACATCGGGCCGGTGCTGCTCGTACAGGGCGATGGCTTCATCACCGTCACCCGCCTCGCCGACCACCTCCATGTCGGCCTGCTGATTGACCATGGCGGCGAGGCCGTCTCTCACCACCGGGTGATCATCGGCCAACACCACGCGGATGCGGTCCTTCAACGCGGCGGCCACTCAGGCGGCCCGTTTCAGCATGCGCACGCTGACGCGCGTGCCGTGGCCGGGCGTGCTGTCGATCTGCCAGTCGCCGCCGATGGCGCCCGCGCGCTGGCGCATGCTGGCAAGGCCAAACCCCTGCCGCGCCGAGAGCTCGGGACTCTGCTCCATGCCGACACCGTCGTCGCTGACCGCGAGAATCAGCTGCCCCGACTCCTCGATCATGGTGATGCTCACGGTGTGCGGTCGCGCATGGCGCACCGCGTTGCTCACCGCTTCCTGCGCAATGCGCAGCAGCTCGTGCTCGTGCTCGGGCTTCAGTCCGGTCGCGAAGCCACCGCCCTCGAAAGTGGCAGTCACACCCCCGGGTACGGTGGAGCGCTCGGCGAGCTGACGCAGCGCCAGCTCCAGCCCCGCGCGGCGCGTCTGATCGAGGCGCAGCGCCATGACCGAGCGGCGCGCTTCGGCGAGGCCGTCGCGGGCGAGCTCGCGGATGCGGCCGAGCGTCACGGCGAGCTCCGAGCCGCGCTTGCGGCAGGAGGGGAATTCCTCCACCGCACCGAGCTGCAGCAGGATCCCGGTGAAGGCCTGCGCGAGGCCGTCGTGGATCTCCTGGCCGATGCGGGTTCGCTCCATGAGCACCGCGGCTTCCTTGGCGGAGTAAGCCAGCCGCGTCAGCTGCACTGCGAGGGTCGCCTGCTGCGCCAGCGCCACGAGAAGCCCACTGTGCGTCACGTCCTCGGCGTTGCGGCGGAAACTCATGGCGAGAAAACCGACACTGCGGGCTCCGAACACCAGCGGGTACATCACGACTCCGACCGCGCTCTCGCGCTGGTGAAACGCCCGCAGGCCCGGCCAGATCTCACTGGTCTGGCTATCGACGTCCAGGTAGAGAGGCTCGCGCAAGTCCGCGAACCGCTTGGTGAACAGCGAGCCCGCTACGGGCACGCTGGTCGTAACCAAGGGCTGCGCCACCTCTCCCCCGCGCACGTGCGCGACGATGCGCCACTCCTGCAGCGAGTCCTTGAGGACGATCACGGCGCCCGAGACCGCATCGAACTGACGCGTGGCTTCGAGCAGCATGTGACCCATGAAGCTGTGCAGGTCGGTCTCGCCGGCGAGCCGCTCGAGGTTGCCGCGGATGACCGCGTTCGCCTTGGCGAGCTCGGCCATCCGCTCCTCGGCGATGTGCTCGCGCTCGCGCCGTACGTCATCGACGAGTCGTTCGCGGTGCAGCGCGGCGCCGATCACGCCCGCGGCAGTCTCGAGCGCGGCGAGCTCGGCCGCATCGATGGCGCGCTGCTGGCGTATGTTCTCGAACCCCACCACGCCGATGAACTCCCCGCCGCCGACGAAGATCGGCACGAGTGCCTTGGTCGTCGCCCCGACACCGCTGATGGCGGAGCAGCCCGCACCGGCGGCGCTTTCGCCACCATTGAAACAGACGCTGCGCCCGGCACGCAGCTCGTCAAAGATCGGAACGCAGTTGCGTTCATCGCACGTGCAGGCCGTCGTGTCCGAAAGTTGCGGCGCGACGCCTTCCGCACTCCACTCGCTCATGAGCACGAGCAGCGGTTCACCGTTCGCCCCCGTGCGCGTTCGCAGGAGACCCACCCGGTCGACGCCCGCCGCCTCGCCGATCAGTTCCAGAACGCCAGGGATCGCGACGCCTACATCAGGAGTCTCCAGCAACAGGCGGCTGGCGCGGGCCGAAGCCGTGAGAAGTCGCTCGCGTGCCTGCAGCGACTCGTTGATGCGCTGGAGCTCCTGCGCACAGGGCCATTCGGCTTCGGGTTCCAACAGGGCGATGTCGGCGTTCATGTCGGCACGTGCTTTCGGCTGCTTGCGCAGGCCCGAAAGTCTACCCTGCCTGCGCCCCAAGCGGTCCGGGTCGGCGGCCGGCTCTATCTTAAGAGAGAGCACCGGGGCCGCTGCGGGACAGGCGAGGGCGACATCCGCGCCAAGCTGGGCCGCTCGGGGGGAACGCTGACGCTGCCCGCGAATCAACGGCTTAGCCCCCGGCCTGGCGGACATAGCGTGGCTCCGGTGCCCCCTGCCAGCCTCCGCCGAGCGCCTTATAAACCGCGACGAGGCTGGTCGCGGCGTCGGTGCGGGACTGCGCCAGGCGGTCCTCGTCCGCGAGCTGCGTCCGCTCGGCATCGAGCACGTCGAGGAAGTCCACGAGGCCCCCCTCGTAGCGCGCCCGCGCGATGCGTGCGGCGGTCTGACTGGCGGCCGCGGCCGCGGCGGCATCGCCCAGACTATCGCGGGTGCGCGCGTGGGTGATGAGCGCGTTCTCGGTCTCTTCGAGCGCGCGCAACACAGTCTGCTCGTAGGCAGCCAGCGCGCCATCAGCCCGGGCACGACTGCCCGCCACCTGGGCCTGCACGCGGCCGAGATCGAACGCAGCCCAGCTGATCCCGGGCGCGATCAGGTAGCCGCGGCTCGCCGAGGTACCGAGTTGCGAGGGTACCTGCGCGGAGTAACTGAAATTCCCGGTGAAGGTGACTTTCGGGAACAGATCGGCAATGGCCGCTCCGACCAGCGCGGTGGAGGAGGCGAGCTGACGCTCGGCGACACGGATGTCGGGCCGGCGACGCAGGAGCCCCGCCGGATCACCGACGGCGGTGATCTGCGGCAGCTCCGGCAGCTCCCGCGGCGGGGCGAGCAGATCGCGCAGCGCGCCGGGCTCCCGGCCGGTGAGGACGCTGAGACGATGGATCGAGCGGGCGATCGCAGCCTCGAGCGGTCCGATGCTGGCCAGGGTGGCCGACAGTTGCGCCTGGGCGCGCGCGGTGTCGAGCTCGGTGCTGCGCCCGGCCTCGAACCGCGCCTGGGTCAGCTGTAGCGTCGCGCGCTGGTTCTCGACGTTACGCCATGTCACCGCGAACCGCGCCTGCTCGCCGCGCAGCTCGAAGTAGGTACGCGCCACCTCGGCGGTGACCGACACCTGCGCATCGCGCAGCCCGGCTTCCGCGCCCTGCGCCTGCGCGCTCCGGGCTTCGACGTTGCGTCGGATCCCACCGAAGAAGTCGAGCTCCCAGAAGGCATCGAAGCCGGCGTCGTAGAAGCGCTCGGTGACAGGTGCGCCGATCCCACTGCTGACCGCCGGGAACTCCTGCTGGGTGTAGCCGCCGGAGGCCGTGACCGTCGGCGCGAGGTCGAACTTCGACTCGCGACGCTCAGCGCGTGCCTCCATCAGGTGAGCGAGCGCGATGCGCAGGTCGTGATTCGCCGCGAGGGCATCATCGACGAGGCGGTCGAGCGTCGCATCCCCGAACTGCGTCCAGAACCGCGCCTGTGTTTCCTCGCCCGAGTAGGCGCCCTGGGTCGTGCCGGCGAACTGGGGTGCCACCGGAGTCGCGGGCTTCACATAGTTCGGCCCGACCGCGCAGCCGGTGAGCACCGCGGCGAGGGTAACGAGAGCGATCAGGGCGATGAGCGTCGCAAAGGTCGCGCCGCGCCGCCGGCCGATGTCAGTCATGCGCGGCCTCCGGGGCGGGGAGCTGTGCGGGGCCGGCGGGCGCCGTGCGCCACGCCGCAGCGCGCCGCACGAACACATAGAACACCGGCGTCAGGAGCAGGCCGAAGAACGTGACGCCCAGCATCCCGGCGAAAACCGTGACACCGAGCGCGTGACGCACCTCGGCACCCGCGCCCACGGCCAGTGCCAGCGGCACCACGCCCATGACGAAGGCCATCGAGGTCATGAGAATCGGCCGCAGCCGCAAGTGGGCTGCCTCGAGCACCGCCGTCCGTGCATCGCGGCCGCGGTCCTCCTGCAGGTGCTTGGCGAACTCGACGATCAGGATGGCGTTCTTGCAGGCGAGGCCGACCAGCACCAGCAGCCCGATCTGCATGAAGATGTTGTTGTCGCCGTGGTCGAGGCGCACCGCCGTGATGGCCGGCAGCAGGCACATCGGCACGATGAGGACGATCGCGAGCGGCAGGCTGAGGCTCTCGTACTGTGCGGCGAGCACCAGGAAAACGAACAGTACGCACAGCGGGAACACCAGCAGCGCGGTGTTACCCGAGATGAGCTGCTGGTAGGCGAGATCGGTCCATTCGTACGACATCCCCCGCGGCAGGGTCTCGTCGAGGATCTTCGCCATCGCCTCCTGCGCCTGGCCGGAGCTGAACCCGGGCGCCGGGCCGCCGTTGATGTCCGCAGAGCCGTAGGCGTTGTAGCGCTGCACGACGTCGGGCCCGAAGGACTCGGAGACGTTGATCACCGAGCCGAGCGGCACCATCTCGCCGCTCGCGTTGCGCGTCTTCAGCGGCAGGATGTCATCGCGCTGCGCACGGAACGGGGCGTCCGCCTGTGCGACCACCTCGTAGGTGCGTCCGAAGCGATTGAAGTCGTTGACGTAAAGCGAGCCCAGGTAGACCTGCAAGGTCTCGAATACGTCCGAGAGCTTCACGTTCTCGCGCTTCACCTTGACGCGATCGACATCGACGTTGAGCTGCGGCACGTTGATCTGGTAGGTGCTGAAGGCGCCGCCGATCGCAGGGGTCTGGTTCGCCTTGCCGAGGGCCGCCGAGAGGGCACTGAAGAGCGCCTCGGGCCCGGCGGCGGTGCGATCCTCGACCTGGAGCTTGAAGCCACCGAGGGTGCCGAGGCCGATGACCGGCGGCGGCGTGACCACCACGACGAACGCATCCTGGATGGAGGCCATCCTGGCGTTGAGTGCCGCGGCGATCGCCGGACCCGACAACGCACGCGAGCTGCGCTGCGGGAAGTCATCGAGCGGAAAGAAGATCAGCGCGGCACTCGAGCTCTGCGTGAAGCCGTTCACCGACATGCCGGCGAACTCGACCGCGTGCGAGACGCCCGGTTGCTTGAGGGCGATGTCGGCAATGCGGCGCGTCACCGCTTCGGTACGATCGAGCGAGGCGGCCGGCGGCAGCTGCGCGACCGCGACGAGGTACTGCTTGTCCTGCGCGGGGATGAAGCCGTCCGGCACCATCCTGAAGCTGAACGCGGTGAGCACGATCAGCCCGGCGTAGATGGCGAGCGCGATGGCGCCGTGGCGCATGGTGAGGCCGAGCGCACGGGAATACTGGTCCCCGAAACGGGCAAACGCACGGTTGAAGCGGGCAAAGAACCCGCCGAACACCCGGTTCATCAGCCGCGACAGCGCATCCGGGGCTGCTCCATGGGGTTTGAGCAGCACCGCGGCGAGCGCCGGCGAGAGGGTGAGCGAGTTGAATGCGGAGATCACCGTCGAGATGGCGATGGTGAGCGCGAACTGGCGGTAGAACTGCCCGGTGAGGCCGCTGACGAACGCCACGGGTCCGAACACCGCGCACAGCACCAGCGTGATGGCGATGATCGGCCGGCTCACCTCGCGCATGGCGACCTTGGTGGCTTCGCGCGGCGAGAGCCCTTCCGCGATGTGGCGCTCGACGTTCTCGACCACGACGATGGCGTCGTCCACCACGATGCCGATGGCCAGCACCAGTCCGAACAGCGACAGCGTGTTGATGGAGAAGCCGAACGCCAGCAGCACCGCGAAAGTACCGATCACCGACACGGGCACCGCGATCAGCGGGATGAGCGAGGCGCGCCAGGTCTGCAGGAAGAGGATGACGACCAGCACCACGAGCGCCACCGCTTCCAGCAGCGTGTGCAGGACCGCGTCGATCGACTGGCGTACGAACTGCGTGGGATCGTAGAGGATCCCGTAATCCATGCCCTCGGGGAAGCTCTTCTTCAGCTCCTCCATCGTCTTGCGTACGCTGTTGGAGAGCTCGAGCGCGTTCGAGCCCGGCGACTGGAACACCGGGATGGCGAGCGAGGGCTTGTTGTCGAGGAGGCTGCGCACGCCGTAGGCCTGAGCGCCGAGCTCGACGCGCGCGACATCGCCCAGGCGCACGGTCTGGCCGTCGTCCCCGGTCTTGATGATGATGTCACGGAACTGCTGCTCATCGGTCAGCCGCCCGGCCGCGTTGAGCGCGACCTGAAACTCCGTGTTGGAGGGCGGCGCACCGAGCTGACCGGCCGCCACCTGGACATTCTGCTCGCGGATCGCCGCCACCACATCGCCGGCGGTGATGTTGCGAGCGGCGAGCTTCTGTGGATCGAGCCAGATGCGCATCGAGTAGTCGCCGCCGCCGAACACCTGCACATCGCCCATGCCCGGCAGGCGCGCCAGCACGTCACGGATGTTCAGTACCGCGTAGTTGCGCAGGTAAAGCGAGTCGTAACGCCCGTTGGGTGAAGTCAGGTTGACGACCAGCGTGAGGTTGGAAGAGGCCTTGACCGTGTTGACGCCGAGGTTGCGCACCTCCTCCGGCAGGCGCGGGAGCGCCTGGGCGACGCGGTTCTGCACCTGCACCTGTGCGCGATCGATATCGGCGCCGATCCGGAAGGTCACGGTGAGCGTCAGTGCGCCGTCCATGGTGGAGGTCGATGACATGTACAGCATGTCCTCGACGCCGACGATCGCCTGCTCGAGCGGCGCGGCCACCGTGTCGGCGATCACCTTCGGGTTCGCGCCGGGGTAGGAGGCGTGCACCACCACCTGCGGCGGTACGACCTCCGGGTATTCGCTGATGGGCAGTTTGAAGAGCGCAATGAGACCGGCGATGGTGATGAACGCCGAGATGACGCCGGCGAAGATCGGCCGCTCGATGAAGAAGTCGGACAGTTTCACTGCGCGCTCTCCGTGCCGCCGTGGGCGGCGGTCGTGCCGGCCAGCAGCGGCTTACCCTGTGGCGCCGACGGCTCGCCCATCGCGACGTGCTGTGCCTGGACCTGCGCGCCGGGACGCACGCGCTGCAGGCCGTTCACGACGATGGTCTCGCCGGCGGCAAGTCCGGACTGAACCACGCGCAGCCCGTCGACCACCGGGCCGAGCTGCACCGGCCGGTACTCGACCTTGTTGCCGGCGCCCACGACCAGCACGTAACGCACGGTCTGATCCGTGCCGATGGCGCTGTCGTTCACGAGCACGGCGTCGTGCTGCGCGCTGTCGAGGAGCCGTATCCGCGCGAACAATCCCGGGGTGAAGAGCCGCTCGTGGTTGTCGAGCAGCGCCCGGCTGCGAATGGTGCCGGTGGCGGCGTCGAGCGCATTGTCGACGAACACCATGGCGCCCTGATGCGGATAACCACTCTCATTGGCGAGCCCAACGACGACGGGGCTGCGTGTTCCGCTCGCGCCGCCGTGGGCGGAGCTGCGCACGGGCTTGCCGTAACGCAGATACGCCTGCTCATCGCCATCGAAGGTGACGTAGATCGGGTCGAGCGATACCAGCGTCGTAAGAGGCGTCTGCCCGTTGGAGACGAAGTTGCCACTGGTGACCAGGGCGCGGCTGATGCGGCCGGTGATCGGCGCCGTGACACGCGTGAACTCGACATTCAGCTCGGCGGCATCGAGCGCCGCCTTCGCTGCCGCGACGCTCGCCTGCGCCTGCTCGTCACCGGCAGTTCGCGTGTCGAGCTCTTCCTGCGAAATGGCGTGCTGGCCGAGCAGCTTGGCCGCGCGCTCGCGCTCGGACTTCGCCAGCGCGAGCTGCGAGCGTGCCTGGGCGAGCTGCGCCCGGGCCCGGTCGCGCTCGGCCACGTACGGTCGCGGGTCGATGACGAACAGCACATCACCTTTCTTCACCTCGTTGCCGTCGGTGAAGTTAACCGAGGAGATATAGCCCGAGACGCGCGGGCGCACCTCGACCCGCTCGACGGCCTCGAAGCGTCCGGTGAATTCGTCGAACTCCGTCACCTTGCGCACAATCGCTGTCGCCACCGTCACCTGAGGCACGGGCGCGGCCTGCTGTTGGGCCACGACGTTACGTGCGCAGGCACTCACGAGCAGCGCGGCGGCCGAGACGGCGGAGAGCAATAAATAAGAGTGGCGCATGCAGACTCCCTCAATGCGGTGGTCGAAAATGAAGCGGGGGCCTCGGTAGCCGCCGCACGCAGTCATTGTTGTGCGCGCGGCGCCGCGCCGAAATTGATCACACGGGCAACGCCGGACGTTTCCACCGGCAGGTGCGCGCCTCTCTCGCATGGGCGAGTGCGGCCCCGGCCCGATGCGGCCGGCGGCGGATCGACCGGCCGCCCCGGTCGCGGCTGCCCCGGGGAATCAAGGAGTTAGCGCAAGGATTGCTTGACGCGCCGGGCTCCGGGCCGTTCTAATACGCGCCCCCAGCCGGCGGCCAGGTAGCTCAGTTGGTAGAGCAGCGGACTGAAAATCCGCGTGTCGGTGGTTCGATTCCGCCCCTGGCCACCACAAATCTCTTTAGCTTTTCACCAGTTGCAATCGGGCTGTGCCGCGGAAATCCGGTGGTTGTGCCGTATGTGTGCCGTGACTTTCCGTGTTGGCGGCATAGACCGCCAGATGTTCCGCGGCGAGGTGCGCGTAGCGTCGCACCATCTTCTCGGTCTCCCAACCCGCGAGCTCCTGTAGCGCGAAGAGCGGCGTGCCGCCCTGCACGTGCCAGGAGGCCCACGTGTGCCGCATGTCGTGCCAGCGGAAGTTCTCGATACCCGAGCGCTTTAGCGCCTTGTACCAAGCCGCCGTGCTGACTTGCTTGATCGGCTTTCCCTCGTACGTGAAGACCTGCACCGGATGTCTGCCTCTCTGCGCCCGCACGACGTCCATCGCCGTTTCGTTGAGCGGCACGGCGATCGCCCGCCTCGCCTTCGCCTGGTCCGGATGAATCCACGCGAGCTTGCGTGGGAGATCGACCTGCTCCCAGGTGAGTCCCGTCACATTCGCCGCACGCAGCCCAGTCGCCAGAGTGAAGGTCGCCATGTCGCGCAGGTGCGCCGGCAGCTCGCGCAACAGCGTGCGCGCCTGGTCCCGGCTCAGGAATCGGATGCGCCGTGTCGGCTCCTTGAGGAGCTGCACCGCCGGCGCACGATCGAGCCATTCCCAGTCGCGAGCGCACTTGCGCAGGATCGCCCGAATCAAAGCGAGCGTCCGATTCACAGTCGCGTTGCTGCATCCTTCGGCTCGTTTTGCTTCGGTGATCGCATCGATCAATGCCCGATTGATAGCCTCGAGTTCCCGATCGGCCACATAGCGATCGAGCCAACGCAGCTTCTCTTTGTCGTCCTCGATCGTGGCCTTGTAGGCCTGATCGCGGAGCCAACGAACCGCTGCGTCCTGCCAGATGCGCCTTGGCCGGTCCCCAAGCTTCTGCAGCCGCCAGAGTTCGCTTTTCAGCTTGTCGTGCAGCTCCTGCGCCTGGGCTTTGTTGCCGGTCTCAGCAGATCGTCGTACTCGCTCACCGCTTGGTGCGGCGATGTCGATCCACCAGACCGACCCGCGCTTTCTAAGTGACATAGATCCTCCTGTGAGGTTGTC
>Ga0306925_10007261_pt1 | contig 10393 bp, 7 predicted proteins | sample flu12Cox44000176_FD_203755 | JGI IMG/M metagenome (GOLD analysis project Ga0306925, IMG submission 203755) | Lab enrichment of tropical soil microbial communities from Luquillo Experimental Forest, Puerto Rico - flux8day.12C.oxic.44.000.176 (v2)... | ecosystem: Environmental > Terrestrial > Soil... | reverse complement strand
CCGGGTTCGATTTCACCGTCGCGCTCAACTACGTCGGCGGCGACCGCGTACTCCTCGACGAGCTGCTGGGAATCTTCGTCGAGGAAGCCCCGCTGCGGATGAAGGCGATCCAGCGCGCCATCGCCGCCGGCGAGGCCGCCGAGCTGACTCGCGAGGCCCACACGATCAAGGGGGCGCTGAAGGTGATCGGCGCCACCACGGCGGCCGGGCTCGCGCAGGGTCTGGAAGCGCTGGGGCGCGACGGCAACACGAGCGAGGCCGACAAGCTCGCCGTGGCGCTCGAGCGCGAGCTGGACCGGCTCCTGCAGTCCTTGATCACGTCCAAGCGCGAGTGACACCGCCGCCGCGCGGCGGCGGCCCGGCTCACGAGAGCAGGATCAGCAGATCGCGCGGGCCCACCGCGTCGCCCGGCACCACGTACACCTCGGCCACCATCGCATCGCGCTCGGCGATGACGTGCGTCTCCATCTTCATCGCCTCGATCGCCAGGAGCGTCTCGCCGCGCGCGACGAGCTGACCGGCGCGCACCGGCACCGCGACGACCGTGCCGGCCAGCCCGGCGCTGACGTGCGCGGCGTTGCCCTCCTGCGCCTGCGCGCGCGCCGCCTGCACGCTGCCCGCGGCGGTGGCGAGCTTCACCAGCTGCAGCTGGCCGTCGACGGTCGCGAACAGGGTCACGCAGCCGTTGGCGTCGGGCTCCGTCCGCGCGAGGAGCCCGATCACGTGACGCTTGCCCTGCGCCACCTCGACCTCGATCTCTTCGCCCTGCCGGAGCCCGTAGAAGAACGCCGCGGTCGGCAGCACCGACACGTCACCGAAGCGGTCGCGGTGTCGCGCATACTCGAGGAAGAGGGCGGGGAAGAGGAGCCACGACGACAGCTCGCGCTCGCTCACCGGGCGGTGCAGGATGGCCTCGAGGTCGCGGCGCTGTGTCGTGAGATCCGCCGCCGGCAGGTACGCGGCCGCGCGCCCGTAGATCGCGGGCTGGCCCTTGAGCACCTTGCGCTGCAGATCCTCGGGGAAGCCTTCCGGCGGGACGCCGACCTCGCCGCGGAACAGGGCGACGACCGATTTCGGGAACGCGAGGTCGCGCGCGGGATCGAGCACGTCATCGCGGCTCAGGCCGTTGGCGACCATCGAGAGCGCCATGTCGGCGACGGCGGTCGATGTCGGCGTGATCTTCACGAGGTCGCCGAACAGGAGATTAACCTCCGCGTAGCGCTGGCAGATCTCGTCCCAGCGATGCTCGAGGCCCATCCCGCGCGCCTGGGCGCGGAGGTTCGTGTACTGCGGCCCCGGCATCTCGTGGCGGTAGACGTCGGCCGTCCCGCTCCGCATGTCGGCCTCGAACGGCGTGTAGTAGCGCCGGACGCCCTCCCAGTAGCGCGATAGCATCTGCAGGATCTCGGGATCGAGGCCTGGGTCGAGGTCCGACCCGGCCAGCGCCGAGGCCATCGCGCTCAGGTTCGGCTGCGCGGTGAGCCCGCTCATCGCGTCGAGGGCGCCGTAGACCGCGTCGGCGCCGGCGTCGATCGCCGCCAGGACGCTGGCGGCGCCGATCCCGCTGGTGTCGTGCGTGTCGAAGTGGATGGGCAGCCCCACCTCGCCGCGCAGCGCTTCGACCAGGGCGCGCGCGGCGCGCGGACGGCACACCCCCGCCATGTCCTTGATGCCGAGGATCTGCGCCCCGGCCTTCTCGAGCTGCCGCGCCAGGTCGACGTAGTAGCGGAGGTTCCACTTCGGGCGGGCGGCATCGAACAGATCGCCCGTGTAGCACATCGCCGCCTCGCAGAGGGCGCCCGTGCCACGCACGGCGTCGATCGCGACGCGCATGTTGTCGACGCCGTTGAGCGAGTCGAAGACGCGGAAGAGATCGATGCCGGCCAGCGTGGCCTGCGTGATGAAGTGCTGCACCACGTTGTCGGGGTAGCTCGTGTAGCCGACCGCGTTCGAGGCGCGCACCATCATCTGCAGGAGCAGATTGGGCACCGCCTCGCGCAGCCCGGCGAGCCGCTCCCACGGGTCCTCGCGCAGGAAGCGCAGCATCACGTCGAATGTCGCGCCGCCCCAGCACTCGAGCGAGAAGAGCTGCGGCGTCAGGTGGGCGTACGCGGGCGCCACCGCCATGATGTCGTGGGTCCTGACCCGCGTGGCCAGGAGCGACTGCTGCGCGTCGCGGACCGTCGTGTCGGTGAACAAGACGCGCCGCTCGCGCCGCATCCAGGCCAGGAAGCGCTCGGCGCCGAGCTCGCGCAGCCGGTCGCGGCTGCCCGGCGGAATCGGCCGGTCCACGTCGTAGCGCGGCACCAGCGGCGCCGACAGCAGGCCCTCGGGCCGGGGCCGCCCCAGCATCTCCGGGTTGCCGTTGACGGTGACCTCGCCCAGAAACTCGAGGAGCCCGAGCGCACCGTCCGCCGACGGCGTGGTCTCGACGAGCTCCGGCGTCTCGTCGACGAACGCGGTGGTGTAGGCGCCGGAGGCGAACGTTGGGTGCGCGATCACGTGCTCGAGGAATTCCAGATTCGACGCCACGCCCTCGATCCGCGACTCTCCGAGCGCGCGCGCCATGCGGCCGATCGTCTCCTCCGGCGAGTCGCCGCGCGCCACGATCTTCATGAGCAGGGAATCGTAGAACGGCGAGACGCCGGCACCGGTGTGGGCGCCCCCGGCGTCGACGCGGATACCGATGCCCGAGGGCACCTGGCACGCCGTGAGCCGGCCGTACGCGGGCGCGAAGCCGTGCCGCGGATCTTCGGTCGTCACCCGGCACTGGAGCGCGTGCCCCGAGCGCGTGATCGCCTCCTGCGCCGGCACGCCGGACTCGGCGTCACCGATGCGGGCTCCGGCGGTGATCCGCAGCTGCGCCTTGACGATGTCGATCCCGGTGATCTCCTCGGTGACCGTGTGCTCGACCTGCAGCCGCGGGTTGACCTCGATGAAGTAGAACGCGCGGGTGTCGGCGTCCAGCAGGAACTCCACGGTGCCGGCGTGCGTGTAGCCGGCCGCGCGCGCCACGGCGAGGGCGGCGGCGCACAGCCGCTCGCGCTCGGCCTCGGTGAGGCACGGCGCCGGCGCCCACTCGGCGATCTTCTGATGTCGCCGCTGCACGGAGCAGTCACGGTCGAACAGGTGCACCAGCGTGCCGTGGAGATCGCCCACGACCTGCACCTCGATATGGCGCGCCCGGCGCAGGAGCTTCTCGGCGTACACGTCGTCCTCGCCGAAGGCGCCGCGCGCTTCGCGGCGCGCCGTCTCCAGGAGCGTCGGCAGCTCGGCCGCCGACTCGACGACGCGCAGGCCGCGCCCGCCGCCGCCCCGGCAGGCCTTGATCATGAGCGGGAAGCCGATCGACGCCGCGCGCGCCGTCGCCTTGTCGACCTCTCGCGGCAGGAGGCCGGTGGCGGGAAGGACGGGAATGCCGGCTGCCCGGGCGAGGCCCCGCGCGGCGACCTTGTCACCCAGCACGCGCAGGACGTCCGCCCGCGGGCCGACGAAGAGGATGCCGGCCTCCCCGCACGCGGCGGCCAGCGCGGGGCGGCCGGCCAGGAAGCCGTAGCCCGGATGGATCGCGTCGACACGCGCGCGGCGGGCGACGCGCATGATGTCCTCGAGATCGAGATAGGCGTCGACGGGCGCGCGGCCGGCGCCGACGAGATAGCTCTCGTCGGCCGTGAAGCGATGCCGCGCGGCGCGATCCTCTTCGGAGAAGATCGCGACCGTGCGCATCGAAAGCTCGCGCGCCGCGCGCACGATGCGAATCGCGATCTCGCCGCGGTTGGCGACGAGGAGGCGTCCAATCTTTCCGTGCACCACGGCGTCTCCCATATCGGCGGCGCGCCGGCGCCGCGCTCAGGCGAGCGCGACCAGCATCTTGAGCCCGAGCGCGCCGATGACGACCGCGAAGATCCGCTTGAGCGAGCGCTCGGAGGTTCGGTGCGCGAGCCGTGCGCCGAAGCGCGCCAGCACCATGCTGCCCAGCGTGAATCCGATCAGCGCCGGCACATAGATGTACCCGAGGCTGTGCGCCGGGAGTCCCGCGGCGCCCCAGCCGTTCACGAGATAGCCCATCGTCCCGACCACGGCAATCGGAAAGCCGACGGCCGACGCGGTGCCGATCGCCGTGTGAAAGGGCACGTTGCAGAAGACCAGGAACGGAATCGTCAAGGTCGCGCCGCCCATGGCCGCCAGGGCCGAGCAGACGCCGATCACGGTCCCGGCGGTGAGCAGCCCGGCCGTCCCGGGCAGCTGGCGCGTCGGCTTCGGCTTCCAGTTGAAGAGCATGCTCGAGGCCATGTAGAGCACGAACACCACGAAGATGACGGCCAGCGGAAACGTCGGGATGTGGCGCGCCAGCAAGGTGCCGAGGCCCGTGCCGAGGACGATGCCGGGCAGCAGGCGCCGCAGCACCACCCAGTTGACCGCGCGGTGGCGGTCGTGAGCACGCAGGCTGGAGAGCGAGGTGAAGATCACGGTCGCCATCGCCGTGCCGAGCGCCACGTGCAGCATGTGCTCGTGCGGAAAGCCCTGCGCGGCGAAGGCCATCGTCGTCAGCGGTACCTGGATGCCGCCGCCGCCCATGCCCAGCATGCCCGCGAAGAAGCCGATGAATGCGCCGATTGCCACGTATACGAGCAGCCAGTGGTCCACGCGTTTCTCCCCGTCGGTCGGGTGCCGCTCCGAGAGTATCGGCGATGTTCGCCCGTCGGGACGGGCGAAGCAGTGTCCAGGACTGCGGAGCTCGTGTCTGGGAGTGCTGGCTGCCTGCCGTGCGGGCAGCCGGGACGGCGGGTCAGCGCGCCGCGCGCCGGTAGGTGCTCGGCGGCCGGCCGGTGACTCGCTGGAACACGTGCGCCAGATGGGAGGTGTCGGCGAAGCCCAGGGTCGTGGCGATCGCCTCGAGCTTCTCGTCGGTGTGCGCCAGGAGGTCCTGGGCGATCGTCACGCGGACCCGGGTGAGGTAGTCGCGGACGCTCATGCCGATCTCCGAGCGAAAGAGGTGGGCCAGATGGCTCGCCGAGATCTCGGTGATCTCCGCGATGCTCTCGACCGTCAGATCCTCGCCGTAGTGGCGGCTCAGGTGACCGATGGTGCGGCCCACCGCCTCGCCGAGCCTCGGCCACGGCCCGCTCAGGCCGTCGCCCGGCGGGAGCACCGCGCCGATCCGGGCCACCAGATCGTCGAAGCTGACCGGGGGCCGGAGCACGCCGCGGATGTTCAGGCTCTCCCACACCGGCGGCGCGCCGAGGTAGACGTCGTCGCACACGACGAGCACCGGGCACGCCGGTAGCTGCGCGTTGAGCGCGCCCAGGAAGCGTCCGGCCTCCGCAGTGGAGCGCCTGACGTTCAGCGCGACGCACGTCGGCCTGAATCTCAGCATGTCGTTGAGGCCGTCCATGAGGGTGTTGCTCGTCTCCACGCCGATCGCGCGCGCCAGCACGACGGCCAAGGTCGCGCGCCACCCGGGATCGCCGCCCACCAGGAGGAGCCGGTGCGTGCGGGGCAGCCGCGCGTCGCGATCGGCGCGCTCGCGCTCCGTCGCCGCGCCGAGCCGGCGGGCCCGCTGCTCGAGCGCCTGGCGGATCGCGGCGAGCAGCTCGTCCTCCTGGAACGGCTTCGTGACGTAGTCCGCCGCGCCGAGCTTCATGGCGGCAACCGAGGTTCGCACCGTCTTGACCGCGGTCATCATGATGACCGGGAGGTCCGGATCGAGCGCCTTGAGCTCCTGGAGGATCTCGAGCCCGTCCACCTCGGGCATCAGGATGTCGAGGAGCACGAGGTCGACGTGCTCGGCCTGCACGATGCCGAGCGCGCCGCGTCCGTGCGGCGCGTCGAGCACCGTGTAGCGCTCGTCGAGCGCGAACCGCAGCCCTTCGCGCACGCCGGCGTCGTCGTCGACGACGAGCACGACGGGGCGCGTGTCTCCATTGGCGTAGGCGGGCCCAGACTCCTTCGAAACGACGGGTACTTGGGCCGGGACGCGGTGCGCTTTCACGCCCTGAGCCTGCCACAGGACGCCGCAGTCCCCTACAGAAATTCCACAGCCCTGGACATTGACTGCCGGGGCCCCGTCTCCGAGTGTTGGCGCCACCTGCGCCGAGCCGACGGGTGGGGCCCGGTGCGCCCCGCGCTCGTGAGCTGCGGAGAGGGTTCGGGAGAAAAAAGGCGAATGATCAAGCCAGGAACGCGCGCCTCGGTCGCTGGCCTCGTGGCCGCGCTCGTGCTCGCCGCCGCGCCCGGGGCTGCGCAGGAAACGATCCGTATCGGCATCGGCCACCAGAGTCTCTGCACCGACACCTACTCGGGCGGCATCACGGTCAAGCAACTCGGGCTCCTCGACAAGTACCTGCCGCGCGCGGGGAAGTACGCGGGCGTCAAGTACGACCTCGTCTGGGAGGACTACACCTCGGGCCCGCCGATCACGAGCCAGATGCTGGCGGGCAAGCTCGACATCGGCGTGATGGGCGACTATCCGCTGCTCGTGAACCTCGCGCGCTTCCAGGAGACGAACAGCCTGCGCTCGGTGATCGTCTCGATGACCGGGTACAACCTGTACGGCTCCGGCAACTCGATCGTGGTGCCGGCCGACGCCCCGATCTACCGGTTCGAGGATCTCCGCGGCAAGAGGGTCTCGGTGCCGTACGGCTCCGCCGCGCACGGGATGCTGCTCAAAGCGCTGGTGGACCGCGGGCTCACGCCCGACTTCTTCACCCTGGTCAACCAGGCGCCGCCGATCGGCGCGACCAGCATCCAGGAGAAGAAGATCGACGCGCACGCCGACTTCTGCCCGTGGGGCGAGCTGATGGAGTTCAAGGGATTCGGGCGGAAGATCTTCGACGGCAGCCAGACGTCCGTCGCGTACCTGCACGGCCCGGTCGTCCGCAAGGATTTCCTCGAGAAGTACCCGGAGGTCGTCGTGGCGTACCTTAAGGCCGTCGTCGAGGCCAACGAGTGGATCACGAAGAATCCCGAGGAGGCCACGACGAAGCAGGAGCAGTGGACGTCGATTCCCAAGGAGGTGCTCTACCTCTACTTCGGGCGCGGCGGCTTCCTCACGCTCGACGCGACCATCAAGCCCCGGTGGGTGGAGGTCTTGAAGTACGACGCCTCCGTGCTCCAGAAGATGGGCATCATCAAGGGCGCGGACGTCGAAGGCTTCATCGACGACCGCTACGTCAAGCAGGCCTACCGCGAGCTCGGCCGCGACTACGCGCGCGATCAGCGCGTCATGGTCGCGGGCACTTCGGCCCTCGAGGGCCAGGACGCGAGCACCGGCGCGCCGATCAAGGACCCGCGCGCGGCCGCGGAGATGTGGCTCAAGGGCGAGCCCGTCAAGCCCTACGCGTCGCTGGCGAGCCTGATGGGCGCGCTCCGCGAGGCGGAGCAGGCGGGCCGCGCGGTCAACGCCGCGTACGTCTTCGACTATGCGACCGGCCTCAAGCTCTTCGCCCACCGGGCGTTCTACGTGGCCGGCGGCACCGGCAAGGCCGCCACCGCGTCGCTCGTCGCCTTCGCCTGGAAGGACGAGGCCGAAGCGTTTGCGAGCAAGCACGGCGGCAAGGTCCTCTCGCTCGAGGAAGCCAAGAAGCTGGGGGCCGCGAAGTAGATGGCCACCACGCCGCTCGTCCGCGCGGAGGCCGCGCGGACGGCCACCGTCGCGCCGCTGCGGCTCACGGCCTGGCGCCGCCCCGCGCTCCGCGCGCTGTCCATCGGGCTCTTCCTGCTCGCGTGGCAGGTCGCGACCCAGTGGGATCTCGACCTCTACGTGCGCTTCCAGAACATCCCGTCGCCCGGCGACGTCCTGGCCGAAGCGATCGAGCTCTTCGGCAGCCGCGCGTTCTACGTGCACATCCTGGCGAGCCTCGAGCGCATCTGGCTGGGCTTCGCCATCGCCACCGCGCTCGGCGTCGGGCTCGGCCTGCTCATCGGCTGGTTCGCCCTCGTCGAGGACATCCTGCTGCCGACGATCGAGCTGCTCCGGCCGATCCCGGCGGTGGCCTGGGTGCCGATCAGCATCATGCTCTGGCCCACCGAGCGGTCGAGCATCGTGTTCATCACCACGCTCGGCGCGTTCTTTCCGATCGTGCTGAACACGATCCACGGCGTCGAGGCCATCGACCGGCAGCTCGTTCGCGCCGCCATGAGCCTCGGCGCGCGGCGCGCCGCGATCTTTCGTGAGGTGGTGCTGCCCGGCGCCTTGCCGTCGATCGTGACGGGGCTCTCGGTCGGCATGGGCGTGTCGTGGATCTGCCTGATCTCGGCCGAGATGATCTCCGGGCAATTCGGCATCGGGTACTTCACGTGGGTCGCGTACGGGATCGTGAAGTACCCGCAGATCGTCGTCGGCATGCTGACGATCGGCGTGCTCGGCATGCTGTCGAGCCTGGCCGTGCGGGCCATCGGCGCGCGCTTCATGCCGTGGCTGCCGCGACGCGACAAGGCGGGCGCGTGACAGCCGTGGCGAGCGACGTTCCGACCGGACGGATCGAGATCACCGACCTCGGCGTCGTGTTCGGCCGCGACGACCGGCGGGTCGAGGCGGTGCGCCGGTTCACCTTGATGACGACGCCGGGCGAGTTCGTCGCGCTGCTGGGCCCGTCCGGATGCGGCAAGACCAGCGTGCTCAACGCGGTCGCGGGCTTCGTGCCGCCCGCGGCCGGGCACGTGGTGCTAGACGGCGAGCCGGTCACGGAGCCCGGCGCCGACCGCGGGATGGTGTTCCAGCAGCACTCGCTGTTTCCGTGGAAGACGGTGCTCGCCAACGTCGAATTCGGCCTGAAGATGCGCGGGATCGGGGCCAGGGCGCGAACGGCGCAGGCCCGCGCGTATCTGGATCTCGTCGGGCTCTCGGGGTTCGAGGGCGCGTACCCGGGCGAGCTCAGCGGCGGCATGCAGCAGCGCGTCGGCATCGCCCGCGTCCTCGTCAACCGGCCGCGCGTGATGCTGATGGACGAGCCGTTCGGTGCCCTCGACGCGCAGACGCGGCTGGCGATGCAGGAGCTCTTGCTCGGCGTCTGGCGCGAGGTGCGCACGACGGTGCTGTTCGTCACCCACGACATCGACGAGGCGATCTTCCTGGCCGACCGCGTCGCCATCATGACGGCCCGGCCGGGCCAGGTGCGCGATCTGATCCCGGTGAAGCTGGCGCGGCCGCGGCCCGCGGAGATCATCGCGACGGCCGAGTTCATGGCGCTCAAGGCGCGCGTGCTCGCGCAGGTGCGAGAAGAGAGCGGGCGCGCGTGGGCGGCGCCGCGGCCATGATCCATAGGCGCGCCTCGACCGGCGGGGCCCCAGCCCCGCGACGGTCTGCCGCGCGCACATCGAGCACGCTGCAGCTGTTGCGAGCGCGGGTCCGAGCGCGGCGCTGGACCGTGGCCGCGACGACGGCGGCGGTCTTCGTGGTCTATCAGTGGCTGATCCTCGGCATTCTCGTGACCGGCCTCGGCGGCGCGCCGAACTACGTGCGGCGCTATCCAGCGTGGGAGAACGCGCGCCGGATCGTCCGGCTCACGCCGTCGGCGGCGGACGCCGCGACGCTGATCGGGCGCGAGCCTCTCCTCGAGTACGGGCGCCGGCATCCGGCCTTCGGCGTCGCCGTCTGGAGCTACGAGCTCACGTGGTCGAGCCTCGTCTTCTTCCTCTCGTTCTCGGCGCTCGTCGGGCTGTACCTCGGCATCGGAGGTCTCGCGACGCGCTGGGGCGCGGTCGGCTCGCTGAGCGGCGCCGGCGTGGTCGGCCTGCTCGGCGCCAGCGTGTCGTCACTCACGCACTGCGGCCTCGGCTCCTTCGGCGTCCTGCTCGCGGTGGCGGGCGTCTCGGCGACCACCTTGCAGTGGTTCGGGCGGCTCGAGCCCGTCTTGATCCCCGCGGGCTACGCGCTGATCGTGCTCGCGATTCTCGTTCGCGCCAGGGGGCTCGCCCCGGCGCGGCCGATGGCCACCGCGTGAGAGCGCCGGCAGCGCTGCTCGCCGTGCTCCTGCTTCTGTCCGCCTGCTCACGGGGACGGCCGGAAATGATGCCGACCTTCGAGCTCGTCGATCAGGCCGGCGCCGTGGTGAAGTCGGAGGCACTCCGGGGCCGCGTGCTCGTCGTCAGCTTCGTCTTCACGACGTGCGCGGAGGCGTGCCCACTCATCACTGCGCAGCTCGCTCGGACACAGAGCCGGGTGCGCTCGGAGAAGCTCGACGAGCGCGTGCGCTTCGTCTCGATCACGCTCGACCCGGCCACCGACCGCCCGGAGGTGCTGCGCCGCTACGCGGACGCATACGGACTCGACCTCGCGAGCTGGCATCTCCTGACGGGCGCGGCGGACGACGTCGGGCGCGTGGTTCGGGCCTTCGGCCTCAGCGCCACCGCGCGCGAGCGGATCGTGCACGGAAGCCTCGTGGTGCTGGTC
>Ga0306925_10007258_pt1 | contig 10395 bp, 9 predicted proteins | sample flu12Cox44000176_FD_203755 | JGI IMG/M metagenome (GOLD analysis project Ga0306925, IMG submission 203755) | Lab enrichment of tropical soil microbial communities from Luquillo Experimental Forest, Puerto Rico - flux8day.12C.oxic.44.000.176 (v2)... | ecosystem: Environmental > Terrestrial > Soil... | reverse complement strand
CGATGTAGACGATCCGAACGTGGCCGCAGAACTGGGTTTGAATTTCTCTGCGAAACTTACTTTCACGTCCAACGCAGCAAGGACTGCAAACCTTGCGGCGGATGGGACTCTCGTGTTCGACAAAGGTACAGTTGATTTCTCGCCTGTCCGCAATATCATTCCCGGGCCGCCCGGAGCGGAATTTCCTCCGGTGTCGGCTCAGCCTGGTGCCGTTGGCGATGCAGACTACAGTCCTTTTGTCCAAGTTGTGAACGCCGCCGGCGTGATCTACAACGCGCCCATCGTGGCTTTCGGTGTGGACGCCAATCAAATCAATTTCCCCAACGGAAACGTCGATTACAGCAAGGTTCACGACGAAGTAGTGGCCATTGATCCGTTCGCTCAGACGGTGACCATAAATCTGATCAATGGATTTAGCTTTGGCCGGCCTGTCTGGTACATCTCGATGGACACCAGCATTCCGCTGGGCGCAGCCATCGAACACAACACTTTCGCTCCCTTGATGCAGCAACTTCACCTTGGCACGGATGACAGCTTCGCCAGCCCTGTGGAGCGAATTTTCATTTCCACGAACGGCGCAGAGGCCGGCGGATGCAACAATCCACAACGGCAAGGTCTGTCGGCCGATTTGGCTGATGGTGCCCGCCCCAACAACGTGCTTGGCGGAATCCCGACAATCGCGCTGGATTACAGCCCGGCTTGGGACGCTCAATTGTTCGAATGGACCAAAGAAGCGATTGAGGAAGGCTTCCGCGGCCAAGTGCGCGAGGAATTCCAGATTCTTACCTTCGTGCAAGACGGCCTAATCACCGGCCCGGGTGGAAAACCATTCGGAAGCTCCGGATTCTCCATCAACTGCCCGATCGCTCAGCGGCTCGACTGACCATTTGAGCAGTAGGTTTGGGACGCCCGCCGTTTCTTGAGCAGACACGGCGGGCGTTTCATCATCGAATGACTGTCCGTAAGGGCTCGTTCCTCGAAGGTTGGGCATGCATATTCGACTGTTCTACGAGATAGATCTATTCAAGCATGTCGCCGAGCCTTGTTTGCAAGGGTGTTCCTCACACAGGACCGGCGATTTGTAATCGACATTACATTTCGCCACTGCAACCTTTACCGTAAACAACCTTCAAATTGTGCAGGGGCTCTCGCCTCGCAGTCGTAGGCCGTTCGCGCAAGACAGGAACGGATGTCTTCCGGCGCTGCGTACGGGTGTGCATTAGAACGTTGAACTAGGCAGAAACCACATCACAGGGGTGTTCGAGATGAACCGCAGATTCGAGAGTTTCGAGGGCAAAGTGAAAATGAAAAAGTGGGTGGCAATCTTTCTATGTGCATCGGTAATTGCGCTTCTTATACCCTCTGGCCTGCGGGCCCAAGCGGGAGCGACAGGAGCAATCACTGGAACGGTGTTGGATGAAAAGGGCGGGGCAATTTCGGGCGCAACGATCGTGATAATCAATCAGGCGACCGGGAAGGAAGAGCGAAGCGTTACAAGTACGAGCGCTGGGACCTTCAATGTTCCAAGCTTGCCGCCCGGGCACTACCGTCTGGAAGTGGCGGCGACCAGTTTTATGAAATTCATTACGGACAACGTTCTCGTCCAAGTGACCGAAACGGCCAGCGTGACAGCCACACTTCACATTGGCCAAGTGACGGAATCCGTGGTTGTCAACGATGTGACTACTCCTGTGGAGCTGACGTCCGCGACGACTGGCGAGACCATTTCGGCCGAGACGGCCAGCACGCTCCCTCTGTCGACCAGGAATTTCCTGACGCTCTTGACGCTGTCAGCCGGCGCGAACACTGAACTGTTTGACTCCGCGGCGCTTGGCCGGGGAGCAGTGACGATTAATATCAACGGACAGCGTCCGACCAACAACAATTTCCAACTGGAAGGCGTCAACGCCAACGACGTTAACCTCCCCGTTTTAGATAACGTTCCGTTGCCAAATCCGGACACTATTGAGGAATTCAAAACGCAGACGTCGTTGTACGACGCTTCGTCGGGGCGCAACGGAGGCGGGAACGTCCAAGTGAATTTGAAGAGTGGCACGGCGCATTATCACGGGGATGCGTACGAGTTCTTCCGCAACAACGTCTTGAATGCGAATGATTTCTTTTTCAATGCGGCCACCCCGGACGTCCCGCGTCCGGTTCTCCGCCAGAATCAGTACGGCGGCTCATTCGGCGGACCTGTTCCCAAGTCAAAAGACTTCTTTTTCTTTGTGAATTACCAGGGAACCCGCGAGGCGTCGGGAATTTCGGCAGGAACCGTGCTCAACTCGCAAATTCCTGTCTTGCCACAAAGCAGGGACGCGGCAACCTTAGCGGCAACCTTTTTGCCGGCAGGTTTCTCCGCTTCACAGATTAATCCCGTCGCTCTTGCGTATCTGAATTTACCCGCGTCTAAGTGCCCACTGTTCAACGACGGAAAGTTTTGCATTCCGACAGTAGCAGGAACTCCTGGTTTTAACGGGCGGAGCGTGAATCTGGGTAACATCACTGCCACTAGCGTGGGGACGTTTCAAGACGATCAGTTTGTGTTGAGCGCTGACAAGCAATTGACTTCAAAGGATAAACTGAGTGCGCGATGGTTCTTCTCTGACAATGGCACAACCCAGCCCTTTGGAACCGGAGCGAACAACGCGAACAGCCTCCCTTTTGCAAAGGATCTGCCCGGGTCAAATCGGTTTCTGAAACTGGGCTGGACACGAGTATTCTCAAGTAACGTGGTAAACGACGTGCGTTTTGGGTTCAGCAGATTCCTTTTTGCCCAAGACCCATCCGAGCCGATTTCTCTCGCGGACATCGGAGCGACACGCCCCAACTCGGCGCAGTTCCCGGCCGCCTATCAATTGATCATCACCGGCGGCGGGCCGTTGGTGGTCGGCACCGGTACCAACGACAACCGAGGCGGCGCGTTCAATACTTTCTACGAAGCCGACGACCTTTCGATTACAAGGGGAAAACACCTCATCCGTTTGGGGTTTGATGCGAGCCGCTATCAGCTGAACCGCTTCAACAATTTCGCCCAGCGAGGCACTGTTACATTTGCCGATACTCCTGCTGGAGACGCGTCCCCAGGTTTCCCTAACCCGCCGGCCCTTAGCGGCTTCCAGAACTTCCTCCTGGGCCGCGTTGACACGACTCAAGCGGAAGCTGGCTTTTCCTCGTTCCACTTCCGCGCCCTGGACTTTTCCGGGTACGTCCAGGATGACTGGAAGATTAAGCCACGCCTCACCCTTAGCCTGGGGCTGCGATGGGAGGGCTTGAGTACAGCTCACGAACTCAATAATTTCCTTTCAAACTTCCGCGGTCTCGAAGACGGACAGCCGGGTCCGATCAGTATCATCCACCCTTCGGGAACGAAGAATGTCGGCACGCATGGAGTTTCCAGTTGCACGCTGGTGAATTGTTTTAGCGCCGGCAATTTCGCTCCTCGAGTCAGCTACGCCTGGGACATTTTCGGAAATCAGAAGACCGTAATTCGTTCGGGGTACGGCATTTATTATCAGCGTGTCTCGAATCAGTCACTTTTACAGACCGCCGGCGGCCTCCCCTTTTCCGAAGCTGTCAGTGCGCAGCAATTTTCAGTGACGCCCCAAAACCCTTTTCCAAGCCTCTTGCCGAATTCCGCATTTCCTCTGACGACGGATCAGGTGGTGCCCGCTTTGATCGCTTTCGATGGAGCAAGCGGTGCGCCGATTTTCCGCAGCGCTGATAGCGGCCCGCTTTCAGGCTTCTTCTTTTTCCCCATCCGTAGTTTCCGTCCACCTTATGCCCAGCAGTGGAATTTCAATGTCCAACGAGACTTGGGGAAGGGATGGCTGTTGGAAGTAGGATATGTGGGGACGCGCGGGTCGCACTTGCTCGGAACAGGCAGGCCTGCGAATCCTGGCCAAATTTGCACGATCGCAAGCCCCTGCGTTATACCGGCTTCCATTGGCGCTAACGTGAACGTGCCCGCTGGTACGCCGTTCGTAACGAAGAATCCGGATGGAACAATCGAAATCACTGCAAGTACCGCGGCAAGTTTGAACGCGCGAGTTCCCACGCAATACCTAGGACTGGCCAACTCTCGCGGTTTCTTTCAATTCCAGGACGGCAGCTCAACGTATCATGGACTGCAGACTACGCTGAGCCATCATTTCACTGGCTCTTTGTATTTCCAGGCTGCGTACACCTACTCGAAATCCATTGACAATGGTTCAGGTTCAGTATTCGGCGATGAACTGAACGGCCTTACCCAGTACGGCAATCTCCTTGATCCGAATGGCCAACGCGCAGTGTCTGATTTCGACCGGACACATCGTTTCGTTGTGAGTTACAACTACGATTTGCCCGTTGCGAGATTGCTGCACGGCCGCGGTCCGAGCCGGTTGGTGAACGGATGGGCCGTGAATGGAGTGAGCACATTTCAATCGGGCACGCCCATTACGCTGTTTGACAGTTCAGCTCTTACCCTTCAGGACCTCGAAGGCATCAATGGAACCAACTTTGCCACCTTGGCCCCGGGCGCGACTCTTGCCTCGGCCATTCCTTCAGGCGGAGTGGAAAGCCGCCTCGGGTCGTTCCTCAACTTGAACGCTTTTGTGCCGGGCGGAAATTGCGTAAACAACCAGAATGTCGTTGTGCCCTGCCAATTGAATGATCAATCCAATCCCGCTGTTGCAGGCGCGGCAATTGGGAACGTTGGACGAAATACCTTCCGTGGACCCTTCCAGCAAAACTGGGATCTGTCGATCACCAAGAACACAAAAGTCACAGAAGCTACTTCGGTGGACTTCCGTGCCGAGTTCTTTAACGCCTTCAATCATCCGGTATTCTCGGGGCCGCAGTCCGGCGGGTTTGGGTCAGCCACAGGCAACCTAGGACTGGTGAATATCGCGAACGGATCGAGCTCCATTCTGTCAACGGCGAACCGGCCGCGAATCATTCAATTCGCGCTGAAGTACAACTTCTAGCGGTCCGTCGCTCGCTTCGTGGTCCGCCATCTAGTGCTGCGTGGCGGGCCACGAGGGTCGTTGACGAATTGCGGCTCTCCGAGGTCAGTAACTTGCCTCACTTCATGAATGAAATGACTGACGCTGGGTCGCGTGTCCGCGTGCAAGGAAGACGCACAACCCATGCAAGGTCCTGCGTATATACAAGGAGGGTTTTTGCTTCGCGTACACCTATTTGAAATTCACGAGCAGGCCTGGTTGCCTGGTTCGTTGCGCGATGCGGTCACCGACCTCCTCCAATGGATCCTCAACTTAACTAAGAGCTACGCAGCTTTCGAACCTCGGCTTAGGGCCGCCCTCAGGTGCTCAAGGGCCAGTCAAGTTGTGGATTTGTGCTCGGGTGCGGGCGGACCATGGTCGTGGATGCAAAAACGATTGGCAGCGCAGAAAACGCCGGTCAACGTATGGCTTACCGATAAGTACCCGAATGACGCCTCGTCGCGAACGATCCAGAAAAGAACAAACCGCGGATTGCGATATTACGTGTCTCCTGTGGAGGCAACTCGGGTTCCCAGCGATTTGCAAGGGTTTCGAACCCTGTTCTCGGCGTTTCATCATTTTCCGCCGGAGGAAGCGAGAGCGCTGGTTCAACAGGCTGTTGAGCATCGAGAGGGTATAGCTATCTTTGAAGTGCCAAGGCGCAGCATCATGACGGTTACGGGGTGCTTCCTCTGTCTGCTTGGAGCATTCCTAGCTGTGCCTCTGATGCGGCCGTTTCGCTGGTCTCGCCTTTTCTGGACGTATCTAATCCCGCTTGCGCCGCTGATTCTGTGTTTCGATGGCCTCGTATCGTGCTTGCGCGCCTATTCGCTCACCGAGCTGTCCGAAATTGCTCAAATCCATGCCGCGAAAGGCTACCAATGGCAATTCGGAGAGGAGCAGCTAGGCAGGTTCTCATTCAAGGTAACGTATCTGGTGGGCTTCCCAGAAACCGGCACTGTGCCGCAAATCGAGTCGCGACGATCGAAGCTTTTGTGAAATAGAGAACCACTATCTCAAAAAGGCCGCTGGAAACGCGAGGGCTCAAAACGCCCTCCCCAGACCCTTCTTCTGCTAGAAGATGCGAGAACACTCTTACACAACGCGGGAACAGCGAAGTGCATACTTTCAGATTCTCGTGTACCCGGAGCCATGTGGGTGGCGAATTCCGCAAGCGCCGTGAATTCTTGAGGTTTTAGGTCTGATACGATCTGTCGCATGCGTGACATGTTCACTCTGTTTCTGCATGTGATCGTCATCCTATTCCGGCTCGCTCGACCCAGTGGGCTCCGTTCCGTTGTTGCCGAATCCGTCTTGATGCGACACCAGGTCCTAATTCTCAATCGCTATCGGAAGCGCGCCCCCAACCTTCGAACTTCGGACCGGATCATTGCCGGCCTGTGTTCGCTGCTGATGCGTCCGGCCCGCGTTTTGCGGTCTGCTCTTGTCCTGAAACCTTCGACGCTGTTGCATTTTCACAAAATGCTGACGAAGCAAAAGTACCGCCTGCTGTTCTCCCCCAAAGGCCGATCTCGGCCTGGTCCCAAAGGTCCGCTAAAAGAATGGATCGATGCGGTCGTGGAAATGAAACGGCGAAATCCGACCTGGGGTTGTAAGCGAATTGCCCAGCAAATGACGATGGCGTTCGGCGTCGAGATCGACAAGGATGTGGTCCGTCGGATTCTGGGCACCCACTTCCGACCGGAGTTCGGGTCCGGCGGTCCGTCGTGGCTTTCCTTTATTGGCCACGCTAGAGACTCGCTATGGTCGATTGATCTGTTTCGATGTGAATCGGCAATCCTACGAACTCACTGGGTTCTCGTGGTGATGGATCAATTTACTCGACGGATTGTGGGGTTTGCCGTTCATCGCGGTATGGTGGGCGGAGTGGCGTTATGCCGGATGTTCGGTCGGGCGATTCGCGCGCAAACGCTGCCGAAATATCTCAGCTCGGATCATGATCCGCTGTATCGCTTTCGTCAGTGGCAGGCGAATCTGCGGATCCTGGAAGTCCAGGAAATCAAGACCGTGCCCTATGTTCCGCTATCGCATCCGTTTGTCGAGAGACTGATCGGGACGATCCGGCGAGAATATCTCGATCGAACATTGTTTTGGACCGCCGCGGATCTGGAAGCTAAGCTTGAGAGTTTTCAACAGTATTACAACGAACATCGGACTCATAGCTCACGGAATGGGCGACCGCCGGAACCGAGTCCGACAGCAGGTGTACTCCATTTCGGTTCCTATCGATGGCGACCGCACTGTCGTGGATTGTTTCAGACACCGATCGCGGCATGAAGAAATGATGGACGAGTTCCAAGAGATCCATGCATGGACGAGACCGTCACAAGCCACCGCAACCCGGCTGAGTAGTTCCTCCAAGGTCGACCAACACGAGTTGTTAGGTTGTTACTAGGCAGCGCCGACTTCTTAACACCCTCGTAGGGAATTCGCCACGGACACGTCTTCTTCGTGGAAATATAGGAAGGCCCCTTGCGAGCATGGCTGGCGGCCCAGTTCTTGGCACACCATATCCAGGTACCCCAAACTCTTACGGACTTCCGGTCGAACTTCTCAGGATTCGCGAGTAGCTGGATCAAGGCCATGCTAATGGGTTCGTCCTTGGCAGAGCGGAGGGGACCGGGAAGTAGAAGCGATGCGAGCAGAGCCGCGATTAATGTGTATCTCATTGCAACCTCCGTGATAATGGCTGGTCGGTTTTCTTTATTGGAGTCTTACGCATCCTGACCCTCTGGGGGATTCTAGCCTGTTTGCGGGCGCATGAAAGGGCGACATTGGCGTCGGTCCTAGTAAACGGGAGGACTCTAGCGACCGCGCGCGGATTTCTTTTCTTCACGGCTGATGGCACTTTTCAACCACTCCGGACGAGGGTGAGTTGTCTTAACCAACTCGCCGGCGATGAAGCGCGCCACAAGGCGGTGTCCCTTTCCGTCTGGCGTGTTGTCATACACGAGAACGTCATCAGCGTGCTTGCAAGCTTTTGGAAGGCTCCTCATTGATTCATCGTACGACTCGGGAATCGTTTTGAGCGGCACTGACTGGCCTCCGCGACCCATTCGGATCAGGATGCGCCCGATATTCAGGGCGGGGTCCTCGGTCGAAATGAAGATTACTTTCGTGGCGTAGCCTGCATCCGTGGCGTGCTCTAGTAATTCGGTGTCTACGACCAAGTCCTCAACCGCGAACGAGCAATGCTCGCGCAACATCGCTTCTCGTTGGTGTGGAACTGGCGGAACCAAAACTGGAAGTGCTTCTTTGAGGTGGGCATCGTAGAAGGTCGTCTTGCCCGCGCCCATCGGGCCGGCGATGACAACCAGCAAGGGTCTCAGTTCGTTCAAAGTGCGGTTCCTTACCACTGGCTTTTGTGTGTCTCCAGCTTTCCTGAGCGCCGCTGAAATGCACCTGCGACCAAACCCACCGGAAACCGTCTGCCAGAAGGAGTGATTTCAAAGGTTGTTTTGAATCTGGAGTCATACTCATAGCGCGTACCGTCTGGAAATGCGTCTTTCGGTCCTTCCTGCAAGCCCGCGAGACCGACAAGCTCTTCCACCAGCTGTTGCCGCTCGTCGCCGCTCATTTTGTCGTAGGTTGCGCTGGCTGTCCGTCGTGTTGGCCTAGAGGGCACTCCGAGCCGCCTTGCCGGTTCCTTCGAATAGTACGCCGCCAAGCCGCTATTCACGAGCTGATTGATCGAGCAGCCTCGCGCATCCGCAATTCGCTTGATCCTGCGGATGAGACGGCGCAGAAGCACAACCTGCGTCTCCCGTGCGGTTTGTTTCTTCTTTCCCTGAAGAGTGACTAACTTGACGGTGTTGAGATTGACGGCCAGCAGCGCGTCGTTGATCGAAGCGGACAAATCCCCTTGATACCTCCGTTTCTCGCGAAGCAGCTTGTCCAGACCCACTAACAGCCGGACATTGAAAACATCGAAATTAGGATTCCTACGTATTGCCACAGGTCGCAGATCCTTTGCAGGGAATCGTTATTGTCCTGCCCACGCAGCTCCGGTGCATACGATATATACCTGACCCTGGAGTGCGCTTCAACTAAGCGACAGTCACCACGCATGCGCGACGGGTGTTCACCATCGCGCTCAGTTACCTTTGTCGTCTTGAACTCTTCTGAGCGGGTCTCTCCCTACCCGAAACCGCGTGCCTTTCAGCCGTGACGCGAAGTGCTCTGTGGTACTCTCCGAGCCAGCCGCCCCACAGATCTTGGTCGAGTGCGATGCCTTGCCTGAGAAGTGTGTGGGCTTGCTTGTTTATGAGCCCGCGGTTTTTGAGCAAGGCATCGGCGTCACCATAATCCGAGATCTCGATGTGCGGGATTCGGTCTGCAAAGCGCTTTTCGAGGCGGACGAAATTGTTGACGGCAAGTTTGCCGGCCCGTCGCGCCTCTTCGATCTCTTGCGTGTGATAAATGAGGTGAACCTTCGCGTCGATGCCTTCCAGAAGAAGATATCGCCGGCCGCTCGCTTCTTCCTCGGCATTTAGGAGAACTCGACCCTCCACTGCCTTTAGATTTCGAATGTTTGTGATCTCGAACGGCAAACGCGGATCTGAGAGAAGCGCGCCGTGAGCGGAGAGCATCTTTTGTCGGTCCACGGTTCGCTGCAGTGTTCGGAGGACCGTCTCAAAGTTGCTCTGGACAATCCACTGTTGTGATGCAACCAATTTCGCGAGGCCCATCTTTTCCAAATGCGCAAGCCTCGCGCTCAGGTTCTGGTGGAGGTGTCTTTCTCGATCGGAGAGTCCTGGAGCCGTGATGTCCGTGGTGATAGTGAATGAGCAGGACTGTCCGTCATTCGCTCTCTGGATGATCCGATCCAGCGAAGTGTAGCGAGCTTGCGTGATCTCCTTTTGTCGAGCTTCCTCCGCATCGAGTTCGGTTCGGGCGCCAAGAACTTTAGTCGCCAGGTTCTCGGCGTGGGACCGGATGCCGGAACGAATGTAGTCGCGGGCTATCACCAGCGCGCACCCGTTCTGGTCCTTCCCGCGTAGCGCGATATGCACGTGAGGGTGCTCGGTATTGAAGTGCACGGCAGCTACCCATTCCAGGCGCGTCCTCAAATCTTTCTCCATGCACTGAATGAGTTTTCGTGTGTGGTCCTGGAGGTTCAGACGTTCGCCGAACTCAGGGGACACAATGACTTTGAAGAGGCGCTCATCGCCCGCTCGCTGCCAACTGTCGAGGACCGAGGCGATATTTATATCCGTTCTGGTGCCGTCAAACCCTGCACGGGAGGGATTGCCCCCGTGCGTAGCAGAGTCGCGCGCAATATAGCGTCCGTGTGCCTTCCATTGGCCCTGGTTTTGTTTTTTGCATAAGTCACGCGGACGGACACCCGTTGGCTACCGAGTCGGGAGGAGCGAAACTGCCGAACAGACTC
>Ga0306925_10007256_pt1 | contig 10398 bp, 11 predicted proteins | sample flu12Cox44000176_FD_203755 | JGI IMG/M metagenome (GOLD analysis project Ga0306925, IMG submission 203755) | Lab enrichment of tropical soil microbial communities from Luquillo Experimental Forest, Puerto Rico - flux8day.12C.oxic.44.000.176 (v2)... | ecosystem: Environmental > Terrestrial >... | reverse complement strand
ACTGCAATCGGCGACTACGCAACAGGGGTGACGGCGGCGATGTCCATCGGCCTCGCCCTGCTACATCGTGAACATACCGGCGAGGGACAATACATTGAGTGCTCGCTCATCGATACGTACTTCAACATGCACGAAGTGAACGTTCCGAAATCGTCGCTGCGCGGCTCATCGTTTGCTCCGAGGCGCACGGGCTCACTCCATCCAGACGGCGGGCCAACCGGAGTGTTCCGCTACCGGGACGAAGAATTTATCGCGATCATGGTGATGCCGTATCAGTGGAACCAGATGATCAAGGCGATGAACATGCCGGGATTGGCGGATGATCCGCGCTTCAACACAGCGCGGGCGAGACGCGACAACAATGCAGCGCTCAAACACATCATCGAGGGTTGGCTCGGTGGTTTTCCGAGCCGCGATGCGGCCGTTGCGGCGCTGGAAGCGGAGCGCGTGCCGTGCGCGCCGGTTCTCACCCTGCACGAGGCGATCGCGCACCCGCATTTGCGCCAGCGCGGGACTGTCCGGCGGGTCAAGGACAAGTCGATCGGCGAATTCGACATCCCCGGGCTGTCGGTGAAATTTTCTCGATGGAAAGATCGGAGCGAAATCGCTGCCGATCGTCTCGGCGAGCACAACGAAGAGGTCCTGCGCGAGCTGCTCTCTTTGACCGATCAGGAGATTGCCGACCTTTACGCGGACAAGGTCTTAGTGCGCGATCCGCTGCTCGATACATCAGGAGGTCGGCAGTGACGACGAACGAAGATTTGCGCTGCGAGGTTTCCGATGGAATCGCGCAGGATCAGCCTTGCCCGGCGGTTGTCGCGATGAGAACCACCAGCCGCCGGAGCGACCTCTCACGGCATATACCGTTGCGGCGATGGCAATCCTTGCCGAATTTGAAGCGCGGCTGCGGCAAAAAAACTGGCGGCGCGTGCAACCTGCAAATGCTATAATTGTTTAATAAACGTCGGCAGCGCTGTGCCGCCACAATCTGGGAGGAATTCATGAAAAAGCTTTGCCTGATCTCGGCGGCCACGATGATCGTCGTGGCACCTGCCTTTGCCGCCGACGAGAGCACGCTCACGATTGGCATGACCTTGTCGCAGACCGGTTCCCTCAACGTCGATTCGGTCGCCCAACAACGCGGTGCCGATATGTGGCGCGACGAGCTGAATGCCGCCGGCGGAATTAAGGCGGGCAACCAACGCTACAAGGTACGCTTCGTCACCTACGACGACCAGTCTCAAGGCGGCCGCGTGCAGCAGCTCTACACGCGCCTGATCCTCCAGGACAAGGCGCAGTTCCTGTTCAGCCCGTACTCGTCAGGACTGGCGGCAACGGCGGCCGTCATCAGCGAGCAGTACGGCAAGCTCATGCTGGTCATGGGGGGCGCCGAGCCCAAGATCTTCGAGCTCAGCAACAAGTATCTTTTCCAGGGGATCACCTCGGCTGACCATTACCTGAGCGGGGCGGTCGAGGCGCTTCGGTCGCGGAACCCACATGCCCGGGTAGCGCTCGTCTACTCGGACGATCCCTTCTCGAAGGCGGTGGCGCTCGCGACCCGGGACCAGGCGCGCGAGGCCGGGTTCACGCTCGTGCTCGACGAATCCTACGCGCCGACCACGACCGACTTCAGCCCGATCATCAACAAAATCATCACCTCGAAGGCCGACGCGCTGCTGGGCGGCGGGCATTATCCCGACGGCGCCACGCTGGCGCGCCAGCTTTACGACCAGAAGGCGAATCTCCAGTGGGTGACGCTCCTGGTCGCGCCCGGCAACCAGGAGTTCGCGCGGCTCGGGCCGGCGGCTCTCGGCATCACCGTGCCCTCGCAGTGGGAGATCCAGGCCAGCTACAAGCCACAATTCGGGCCACCCGCGGCGAAATTCGCCAAGGCCTTCGAGGAGAAGTTCAAGATCGCAGCGGACTACCACTCGGCCTCGGGCTACACCGGCGGCGCCCTTCTGCAGCACGCAATCGAGACTGCCGGTTCAATCGACACCGACAAGGTAGCGGCAGCGCTGAACACGATGGATGTGACGACCTTCTTCGGCCACATCAAGTTCGCGACTGATGCCAAACACCATGGGCTGCAGATCGCGCACGAAATGGTGCTCGCGCAGTGGCAGATGAAGAACGGCAGTCTGGTCAGGGAAGTAGTCTGGCCAACGGCGGCGCGGACCGCTGATATTCTCAACCGGATGCAGTAAGCAAGCGACGCTGACTTAACCCAAAGCACAACGGGCCGTCGTGATCCCCCTTTGGGGCTCAACTGCTCGGCCGTTGGCTAGCGCTTGATCCCCGGCATGTTTGGCATTGTCGCTTCGATCGTGGACGGCGTGTTGATCGGCTCGGTCTACGGCCTGGCGGCCATGGGACTGACGCTGATCTGGGGAGTGATGGACGTCGTCAATCTGACTCACGGCGCCGCGATCGTCGCGGGCATGTTCGCACTCTACCTCCTGACCAGCGCCGCGGGCCTTGCTCCTTATGCGGCGTTGCCGCCCATCTTGGCGGGCGGCTTTCTCGTCGGCGTGCTGCTCTATTGGATCGCCGTGCACCGGATGATCGGCCGGCCGCCGCTCATGAGCTTGCTCTCGACGTTTTCTGTCAACCTGGTGCTGATCGGGCTAGGCACCGCAGTCTGGGGCACCGTTCTCTTCAACGTTCCCGTGACGCTGCCTGGGGTAAGCTGGCAGGGCTACACCTTCCCCGGCACGCACTTGCTTGCTGCGGGTCTGACCGCCGTGATGGCCGGGCTATTGTACCTGTTCCTCTACCACACGCGGCTCGGCAAGGCAGTTCGCGCGGTGGCAGATAACCGCGAGGCGGCTGAGTTGGCCGGCATTCCCACGACACAGATGCTGTCGCTCGCCTTCGGTCTCGGCGTCGCGCTGGCCAGTGTCGCGGGCATGCTGATCGCGACCCTTTTCCCGTTTACCGTGCTCGCCGGCGACGCGTATCAGCTTAAGAGCTTCGTGGTGACGGTCTTAGGCGGCCTCGGCAATCCAGCCGGAGCGCTGTTGGGCGGCATTGCGCTCGGCCTGGTCGAGGGACTCGCGGCACCGTTCATGCCGGTGAGCTGGACGCTGGTGATCGAGTTCGTGCTCTTCGTTGCGGTGCTGATCGTCTTCCCGGGCGGCATCTTCGCGTTCAGGCGCTCATGACATGCGGCAGGATGCGTTCAAGTCCGGTGATGTGCGCGCGCCGATACTCCGCCGCCCGTTTTTCTGGATCATCGCGCTCGTGATCACTGCCTTTGGGCTCGCCCCTGCTGTCGCGAACGACGTTGAACTGCGCGAGAGTCTGCTGCTTGCGGCCGTTTACATCACGCTTGCGAGTAATTTGAATCTCATGCTCGGTTACACCGGCTATATCAATTTCGGCAGCATCGTCTTCTTCGGACTTGGCGGTTACATTTGCGTCTTCCTGATGAGCGCGCACGATTGGCCGCTGGCCGGGGCGGTGCTGGCGGCGGGCGCTGCGGTCAGCCTCTTTGCCCTTCTCTTCGGCCTCGGCATTCTCCGGTTGCGAGGCGCCTATTTCGCGCTCGCGACCATCGGCATCAACGAGGCGGTCAAGGCTTTCGTCTCCAATTTCGAGCCCTGGGGCGGGTCCTCCGGCCTTTATCTCTCGACCGAGATATTCATGCCGCTCGGCGGACCTATGCAGGCGCTGTGGGTCATCTATTTCCTGATGGTCGGCGTGATGGGGCTGTCGCTCTATCTGAGCTACGGCATCAAAACCTCGAAGTTCGGACTCGGTCTCATGGCCATAGGGCAGAACGAGGACGCGGCCGCCATGCTGGGCGTGCGCACGCCGCTCTACAAGGCGTTCGCCTATAGCGTGTCCGCGTTCCTACCGGCGCTCGCTGGCGGCTTATATTTCTTCAAGAGCGCGTTCATTCAGCCGGTGGACGCGTTCGATTTGGGATTGTCGACCGAGGCGATGGTGATTGTCATGCTGGGCGGTCAGGGCACGATCACCGGCCCGACCGTCGGCGCCTATCTCTACGAGGAACTGCGGGGAAGGCTGCTCACGTCGGAAACCTTCTCGAATTTCCAGCTGGTCATCTCCGGTGCGCTCCTGCTCGTCATCGTGCTTTTCCTGCCGGGCGGGCTCATGGGCTGGATCTACGGGCGCTGGCCGCGAATGAAGAGAGTGCTTGAATGACGGCGCTCCTTGAGATCGAGGACCTGAGCAAGAACTTCGGCGGAGTCCGGGCCGTCCAGTGGTTGAGCTTCGCGGTGAACGAGCGTGAGATCCTTGGCCTCATCGGACCCAACGGCGCCGGGAAAACGACCCTGTTCAATTTGATCAATGGCGTCTTTGTGCCGGACGAGGGTCGCGTGAGGTTCCGCGGCATCGACATCACCGGCAAGGCGCCCTATCGCGTCGCGCGCCACGGGCTCGCGCGCACGCACCAGATCGTGCAGCCGCTCACCGACATGAGCGTGCTCGAGAATTGCATGGTGGGCGCGTGCTTCGGACGCGAGAATCTGCCGCTTGCACGCGCGGAGGTGGTGGCGCGTGAGGTGGCCGTCGAAGTCGGACTCGGGGACCGGCTCTCGACCCCCGCAGCACAGCTCACGATCGTCGGCAAGAAGCGCCTCGAACTCGCGCGCGCGCTCGCGGCGCGGCCCATGTTGCTCCTGCTCGACGAGGTGCTTGCCGGCCTCAACCCGACCGAGATCGAGCGCATGATTGGGACCATCCGCAGCATCCGAGAGCGGGGCATAGCGATCCTCATCATCGAGCACGTCATGCAGGCGATCATGGGCCTGTCGGACCGGATCGTCGTGCTCAATTCGGGTCAGAAGCTGGCCGAAGGCGCGCCTGCAGAGGTCGCCAACGATCCCAGCGTGATCGAAGCCTATCTCGGCGATCCGGCGCTCGCTGCAGCGCTGCACCCAGGAGGATAGGATGGGCGATGCGCTCCTTCAGGTCGAGGCGCTCGCGGCAGGCTATGGCGAGGTGCAGGTGCTGTGGGGCCTCTCGTTCGTGGCCCCGCGCGGCCGGCTTACCACCCTCGTCGGCGCCCATGGCGCCGGCAACACCACGACGCTCAAGGCGCTCGTCGGCACGATCCCGCCGTGGGGCGGACGCGTCGTCTTCCGGGGCGAGGACGTGACGCGCCTGCCGGCTCATGCCAAGGCGGCGCGCGGTCTCGTCCTGGTCCCCGAAGGCCGCCAGCTGTTCAGCGCAATGACGGTCGAGGAAAACCTTGAGATGGGCGCTTTCTCGAAACGGGGTGCGCACAAATATGCCGACAGCCTGGAGCGAGTCTTCGCGCTGTTTCCGAGGCTCAAGGAGCGCCGGCGCCAGAAGGCGGGCACGTTTTCCGGCGGCGAACAGCAGATGTTGGCGATCGCCCGCGGCCTGATGAGCGATCCCGAGCTCTTGATCATCGACGAGCTGTCGTTGGGGCTGGCGCCCGTCGTCGTCTATCAGCTGTTCAGGGCGCTTAAGACGCTCAAGGATGCAGGATTGGCGATCCTCCTCGTCGAGCAGAACGTCCATCTCGCGTTCGCCGTAAGCGATCATGCCTACGTGATTGCCGAAGGCCGCCTGTTCACTGAGGGATTGCCCGCCGCGCTCTCAGCCATGCCGGAGATCCGACAGGCCTATCTGGGACTCTGACCGCTCGGTTATCGTGCTCCGCCGCACGCGGCCGCCGCCGGCAGGACGATGTCAGCCCAAACCGCCGTCGATGGTCCGGGGCTCTCAGGACGGTGCGAGAAAGCTCGCGCGATCACGCAGCCTTTCCGCGCGCAAAGGCGTGCACGTCAGCGGTGCTCGTACAGCAGCTGGCAAGTCCTTGGGTCAGACCTGAATTGTTCTGAATCGGCTGGGGCGCTGTCGGGCTGGCCTTCCAAAGGATAGCACGCCGGCAGGAGACCTGCTGCACTGCGGGAGTTCGAGCTGACCTATGTCGGCTTCGCGGCGATGACAATCACCTGGCGGCGGACCAGATCGACCGCCATTTCCGGCAGTCGATTATATTCATTGCGCGCCCACCGGTATTCGATTGCGACGTTGCGGCCCTCGGCATAGCCGCGCGAGGGTGAGCATGGTCACGCCGCTCAAATTTCCCCCCGGCCGATGGAAGCCCGCGACCAGGCCTAGGCGGACCGGATCGCCGTCGATCAGGAAGATGATAGGCGTGGTCGCGGTTGCCGCCTTGGCGGCCATCACCGCCGGCTCGCCGCTGGCTGCGATGACGGCGACCTTGCGCTCGAGGAGCTCGGCGGCGAGCGCCGGCAGTTGATGGTCGCGCCCGCGCGCCCAACGATACACGATGGCGAAGTTGCGGCCTTCGACAAATCCCGCCTGATCGAGGCCGAGGAGGAATGCATCGAGATAAGGCGTGAACGCTTCGGGCGAGGCGCTGCTGAGAAATCCGACCAGCGGCATCGCAGGCTGCTGCGCGCGCGCCGCGAGCGGCCATGCGGCCGCCGCGCCGCCGAGGAGCGCGAACAAGTCGCGGCGTTTCATGTCGGACACGGGCCGTCCTCCCTCCCGCTCCGGCGAGAGCCCATGACTTAGTCTACCGCATGATCGGCCCGCCGCCGAGCCGCGGGCAGGTCCTTGGGCCAGACCTGAATCATTCAGAAGGGAGGCGTACCGGAAACGCTGACGCCGCCGCGGCGCAGCCGCCTCGCCAGCCAGGCAGCGCGGGGCGCGGTGGTCATCGGCGGCGGCGCAAGTCGTCCTCCAGCTCCTTTAACCGCGCATCGAGAGCTTGGATGTGGCTGCTGAGCGCCTGCGTCTGCCGCTCGCTGGCGCCCAATTGGTTACTCAGAATGCGAATTTGATTGCCAAGGACTTGCACCTGCTGCTCGACCTCGATGAGATTGGCCGCGGCCGTCCCAGAACTGCTCTTTTCGCGCCGGTCGACCTCGTAGAGGCTGGCGACCAGGGCGATGAAGCCCGCGACCGAGAAAACGACCAAAAGCCGCAGAGCTACGTCTCCGCTGCGCATGCCGTCGACTCCAACAATCGTTGTGACATTAGGGTCTAGCTACCACACCATACGGCATTTGTGGGCTGGACGCGCCTCTCAGCAAGGCGCCTCCGCGCGACTAAAGGCGAAGGGCGCAATGTGAAGTAGCTCACATACGCCCTGGAGATGAGTCATGCAAAGTGACCCGCGAGGGGTGCACCAATGGAGACGGAAGCGACAATGCCACGCACAGAAGAAACGACGAATTCAAGACCACATCACGAGGAGCATCCCGCCACGGCGGAGCGATTGTTGGAAACCGCCTGGCTTCACTGCAATGCGATTCAGGACATCATCGACAGCCTCAACGAGGCTGGAACGAACACGGAGCCGCACTTGCTCGCGAACCGGCTGCACCGCCTGGCCTTCAGGGTCAGGCCAGCCGCATCGGGAGAATAGGCCGACCCACGCTGGGCGAAGCGATGGTGTGCGCGCGACATCACCGTTCAAGGCTGCTCGGTTACAGGCGGCGATATTGAAGGACAGCAATGCAGACGCTTTGCCGCCCTCGCTCTCGCGCGCTAACATCGGCCGAGAATGTCGCGACATCCGCGCACAGGAGCGGAAATGCCTCCACGGATCCCCGAGAACATTCGGAGTCTCGTCACCATCATGGGCGGCAACACGATACCGCCGCGAGATCCCAAGGATGATGACGACCAGGACGACGACGACGACGAGGACGAGGACCGGGACGAAGAACCGGCGGTCGTCAGAGAGCCCGACGAATAGCCGCTGCGCGCGCCGCGAGCCGCCGCGTTGCTCGAACGCACGACACGGATAGGAGAATGTCCCATGATCAGGTCAGCATTTGCGGTCGCTGCCGCCTCGATCGCGGCCAGCGTTTCATTCTCGCAGCCTGTCCTCGCTCAGGACGAAACCGACCAGCGATTTGGCACCGTTCATTTCGAGACGTCCTGCAACGAGGTTGCGCAGCGGCGCTTTGATCGTGCCATGCGTTACCAGCATTCGTTCTGGTATCGCGAGTCGAAGGAACTCTTCGAGGAGGTACTCAAGGCCGACCCGGACTGCGGCATCGCCTATTGGGGCATTGCGCTGAGCCTCCTCAACAATCCGCACGCGCCGCCGCCCGTCGGCAACCTTCCGCTCGGCCTTGCGGCGGTCGAGAAGGGCAAGGCGATCGGCGCGAAGACGCAACGCGAGCGCGATTTCATCAATGCGATGGCCGCGTTCTATACCGACTTCGACAAAGTCGATCATCGCAGCCGTGTACTCGCCTACCTCAAGGCCATGGAAGGCGTGGCGCAGACCTATCCGAAGGACGACGAAGCCCAAATTCTCTACGCGATCGAACTCAACGTCGCGGCCCCGCCGAGCGACAAGACCTATGCGATGCAGCTCAAGGGCGCTGCGATCCTCGAGCCGATCTTCCTGCGCCAACCGCGCCATCCCGGCGTCGCCCACTATCTGATCCATCTCTACGACACGCCGGCCCTGGCGGAGCGAGGCCTCGACGCGGCCAAGCGGTATTCGCAGATCGCGCCGGCGGCGCCGCACGCGCAGCACATGCCGTCCCATATCTTCACCCGCGTCGGCTATTGGAAGGAATCGATCGGCTCCAACTCGGAAGCGGCGCGGGCTGCCAAGGCCAGCAGCGAAGCCCACGACCAACTGCACGCGATGGATTACCTCGTCTATGCCTATCTGCAGACGGGGCAGGATGCGAAAGCGCAAGCGGTTTTGGAGGAGATGCGCGGGATCGGCGGCTTCACCGAGACGTTCATTGCCGGGCCTTATGCGCTGGCCGTGAGTCCAGCGCGCTACGCGATCGAGCGCGGCGATTGGAACGCGGCGGCGCAGCTTGCGGTCAGGCCAACTCCGCTCGCCCACGTCGAAGCCATGACGCACTTCGCCCGAGCTCTCGGCGCGGCGCGGTCGGGCCAGCCGGACGCCGCCAAGGCCGACATCGCCAAGCTCGCCGAACTGCGCGAAAAGCTGCGCGCGGCCAAGGACGCGTATTGGGCCGAGCAGGTCGACATCCAGTCGCAGGTCGCGACCGCCTGGGTCTTGTATGCCGAGGGCAAGTACGACGACGCGCTCAAGGCCATGAGCGCCGCCGCCGATGCCGAGGACAAGACCGAGAAGCATCCCGTGACACCGGGCGTCCCGACGCCGGCGCGCGAACTCTATGGCACGATGCTGCTCGAGCGCGGCATGGCCAAGGAAGCGCTTGCCGCCTTCGAGGCGACCTTGAAAAAGGAGCCGAACCGGCTGGGCGCCACGCTCGGCGCCGCGTCGGCCGCGGAAAAGTCAGGCGATCCCGCCAAGGCGCGAGCGCATTACGCCGCGGCCGTCGCGCTCACGGAGAATGCCGATCCGGTCAGGCCCGCGATCGCGCACGCGCGCGCGGTCGCGGCGCAAAGCCCGCGCTGAGCCGCAAGGCGCCGCGAGGGCAGCTTCGTGACGAAGTCCGCGGGATTGGCGCTCGCGTTGGCGGCGGGGCTCGCAGGCGCGATCGCCATCGCGCTCATCGCCCCAAGGCCCGCGGGCAAGCTGACGGGCGACACATCAGGCATCCATCCGCTCTGGGCGGAGGTGACGTGGCCGTTCCCCATGGACCAATGGGGCACCGGCCGCGCATTCGCCTGCAAGGCGGCCGATTGCGGCGCCGAGGTCAAGCTTTACCTTCGCGCCAAGCTCGGCTCCTGCAATTGCACAACCGGCGTCGCCGATGACGGCGACCTCGATCGCATGAGCGACTTCGATCTCGTCGGCGGCGAGGTTTCGCCGCTGGGCGCCGGCCGGCCGATCACGATTGCCTGGATGAAGGGTCGCAGTCGCGCCTACGCGCTCGCCGCCCGCAACTCGGCGGGCAAGTCCGCGATCTCAGTCGTGTTCAACGACCGCTGCGACATGATCGTCGCGACGGTGGTGCTCCCGCACGACCGACCGGCGACGATCGAGCCCGGCGTCATGGAGTTTCTCAACAGCCGGCCCCTGGTGCATTGGGCAGAGGTCGCTCTCGGCATATAACCTGCCGGTCGGCGCGGATCGGGTTCGCGTGTCCCCGCGATGCGGCCGGTTGCCTGCGAACGGCTGAGGCAGACGCCGCGAGGTCACCAAGCAGAACCGGCAATCACCACCTGTAGCGGAACGTGCCGGTGCCGGCGTAGGTGGAGGAGTGCGAGGCGAACTCGCCGTCGAACTTGGCGAGCAGCGTGACGCCGTTGGCGAGGCGATACTCCGCGCCGGCGGAGGTGAGCGCGGAGTTCTTCGCCGGCGTCGCGCCGTCGACGATGAAGCTCGCGCCCGGCAGCGCCTGGAACACCGGCAACAGCGTCGGGTCGCTCACCCAGTCGTGCGCCCAGGCAACGCGCCCGCGCAACGCCAGCACGGCGTTGGAGTAGACCGCCAGAACGCGGTCGAAGCGCGCGCCC